>Ga0265798_10012628_pt1 | contig 10170 bp, 6 predicted proteins | sample P3T30metagenome_FD_192430 | JGI IMG/M metagenome (GOLD analysis project Ga0265798, IMG submission 192430) | Plant litter microbial communities from East Loma Ridge, Irvine, California - P3 T30 | ecosystem: Environmental > Terrestrial > Plant litter > Unclassified | place: USA: California...
GTGAAGTACTTGGTCTTTTCGGTACCTCCGCTTATGGAAACATTGTGCTGCATTCTGGCTGCATTTCCACCAAGTACAAGATCCATCCAGTCTGTATTTGGATAAAGTTCGCGATCAATGCCGCTTCTGAAACCATCTAGTCTTTCCAGAGAAAATTCAGGAGCAGCACTCGGATTATCGTTTAATTTGGCTTCGTTGAAAAGTGTGGCATATTCATAAGAACCCAGGCTTTTAGGTAATCTGGTTACCTGTGATAGTCCGTAGTTGAACGTATAGCTAGCTGTTAACTTGCCAACCTTTCCACGTTTTGTGGTAACCAAGACAACGCCATTTGCACCTTTAACACCGAATATTGCAGCAGATGAAGCATCTTTCAGGATGTTTACCGATTCGATTTCATTTGGGTCCATTTGAGAGAAATCGCGGAATGAACGCACAATTCCATCAACGACAAACAATGGTTCCATCGTGGAGTTGCCGAAGGTTGAATTACCGCGGATATAGATCTGGGCAGCATCAGAACCAGGCTCCCCAGCAGGCTGCTTGGTAATGACACCTACAACCCTACCAGCAAGCGTATTACTCAGATCGCCTACTGGACTTTGAAGCATTTCTTTACTGTTTATCGTCGAAATTGATCCGGTGACACTTGCTTTGCGCTGGGTACCATAACCGACAACAACAACGTCATTTAAGACGTTCTCTGCATCTTCCAACACCACATTGATGGTTCTGGATGTGCCGACCACGATCTCTTGCCTGTTGGTGCCGACATAGCTGAACACCAATACAGCAGCCTTTTCAGGCACACTGATGCGGTAATTTCCCTCCGCATCTGATGACGTAGCGGTTGTAGTGCCTTTTAAGAGTACTGAGGCACCAGCGATCGCTGTCCCTGTTTTATCTGTAATCTTTCCGTTTACAGCTATGTTTTGTGCAACCGCCTGTTGTAGAAAACAGGAAGTGATTAAAAACACAATTATTTGTATAGTTCTTCTCATTTCGTTTTTAATTAAATCTTGAATAGATGATGTTATTGGGCTACAAACCTGAACTGGTGTACGGTTTCGTTAGCTTTTCCGCTTCTTAGTACGAGTTCAGTATCTGTAATGGAGATGATCCGGTAGTTATTTGAACTTACGTCGGTAACACCAATGAACATGGAAGGTGGCGTGCCTGGAAGGGTAATGCTTGCCAGTCCTGCTCCGGATACTACGGTTGAGTAGGTAAACGAAACATTGCTGTAAGAGCGATCAGCACCACATGCATAGTTCGGTTGAACGTTTCCTGCATTGAAAGTTGATCCGTTAGCGTTGTAAGTTAATTTGAAATCGTTGTTTACAAAGGCAAAGGTGTAAACATCATCCTTTTGGCAATCCGCCAGAGAACCACCCCCAAAGTATTCGGCCGGATTATTCTCGGTACCAACAATGATCGGCGCAGTAGATGCAGGGTCCAGTTTCCAGCCATGTGCCGTTAGCTTTTTAAACTCTGGACTGTTTAGTATTGGTGAAAGATCATCCTCTGCCACTACGATTTTCTGGCTGGAAATATCATATCCACCATTTCCATGCGCATACAACTTAACCTCGAACTCACCTTTCTTAAGGAAGTAGGCTTCTTTGTTTGCTTCACCGGAAACTAAACCTTGTCCGTCGCCAAGATCCCATTGGTATCTATAAGCGTTTTCAGAGGTACTCTCTAGTAAGAAGGTGTTTACTTTACCGCTAACCGGTGTAACTTTGAAGGAAGCTTTTGCAGCCTGACCAAGTTCAGCTACGGTTTTCTTGCAGCCAAGAATTAAAAAGAAAGCCAGAAACACTGGCAGGTACAGGCACTTGAGCCTGTACGAAGATTGTAGAAAATTCATACGTGTTTACATTTGGGTTAAACAGCCACAAATGTATTCACAGCTTTGGGATTCCAGGTTTTTCGGGGTACATCAATACTACATCATACCACCTAAAAACAACGCTAAACGCGGTTTTTGCATCCATTGATTGAAACGATGAAGTTTTTGCCTACTTTTATCCAAATTGCTATGCGCAGATCGCTTCTCCTGATTTCGATACTTTACACGCTTATTTGCGGTAGGTTATTTGGGCAAAATCCAGTCGGATTACCTGACATCATCAATTACGAAAAGACCACCTATGGTGCGGGCACCCAGAACTGGGGCATTCAACAGGATCGGAATGGGATACTCTATTTCGCCAACAATGAAGGGCTTTTAACGTTTGATGGAACCTTTTGGAAAACCTACCCAATCGCTAATAAAACGATCGTTAGATCATTGGCCATTGCGCCTGACCACAGGATATACGTGGGCGCACAGGGTGACTTCGGCTACTTCTCTCCAGCAGCAAATGGCAAACTACAATACCACAGCCTCCGGGATAAAATCCCCGCTGGTGATAAGATCTTTGCGGACATTTGGGATATTGTAGCGCATGCAAAGGATGTTTTTTTCAGATCTGAAAATAAGATCTTTAGGTTATCTGATAATAAGATCACCGTGTACAATAGTGCATCCGGCTGGCGCTTTCTGGGTGCAGCAAACAACCAGATCATCGCGCAGGACAAACGCGGATTGTTAAAGTACGAAAACAAACACTGGGTTTCATTTCTTCAAACAGATATTCCAGGCGATTACATTGCTACATCAATCTCGGCATACAACCGCGATACGCTATTGCTAAGCACCTGGCAACACGGATTGTACACCATCAGCAACAATAGTATTCGTAAACTTAAAGACTACCAGGCCGAACAGTTTACCAATCAACAGCTATCTGAGGCATTTAAGCTCAATGATGACATGCTGGTTATCGCTACCAACATTAATGGTTGCTATATCGTCAACAAGCGTGGTACGATCGTATATAATTTCTCCCGGAAACTGGGCTTGCAGAACAATGCGGTACTCAGCATACTTAAAGATAATCACAACAATCTCTGGCTGGGTCTGAACAATGGGATTGACTTCATTGCAAATAATGATGCCATCAGGCACCTGAACCCTGAGGCTTTCACTGAAGGCGTTGGCCATAGCTCCATTTTGTACCATAATGAACTTTATTTTGGGCTTTCGGGTGCCGTATTCAAAATTCCAGTTAACGATTCGAGGGACTTTAGCTTACTGAAGAATGCATTTGAATTCGTCAAGCAAAGCGAAGGACAAGCCTGGGGAATGAATATTGTGAACGGTCAGCTCTTGCTGGGTAAGCATGAGGGTGCATTCCGTGTTATGGGCAATACGGCGATGAATCTGGTGGCCGACAAAGGCTATTGGAACTTCCTTCCATATCAACTCAATAACGAACCAGTGATACTGGCCGGGAACTATAATGGGATTGATGTATTGCGTAATCGCAACGGGAAACTGATCCGGACTGGAAAAATCAAAGGCTTCAATGAATCTGCCAGGTTTACCGCGGTAGACCAGCAGAACGTGATCTGGACCTCCCATCCCTACCAAGGCGTGTACAAGATTGATCTCCGTCAACCTGAAACACCCAAGATCAAGTTGTACACCAAGGCGGATAAACTGCCCTCAACTTACAACAACCACGTTTATAAGGTAAAAAACCAGATTTTGGTTACTACAGAAAGTGGGGTGTATGCCTATAACCCAGCTAAAGACAGCTTTGAGCCTTCTAAATTGTTTAACGGGCTTTTCGATGGATTATACATCCGCTATTTGAAAGAGGACAAGTATGGCAATGTATGGTTTGTACATGAAAAAAATCTCGGTGTATGTGATTTTTCAGGTGGCAAGGCTAAGCTGATCTATATACCAGAGTTGAACGGCAAGCTGGTCAGCGGGTTTGAACACATCAATCCAATCAACCGGAAGAACATCATTGTAGGCGCACAAAAAGGCTTCTATCACCTGAATTATGAAAAGTATCTTCAGGCATTAAACGATCCACAGGTTCGGATTAATGTCGTTAGGGCCTTAGGGAAGACTGATAGCCTGCTTTTCGCCGGCTACCACGGTGAAGTTAATGGTGTAAAAAGTCAGCAACTCGTTCCCAGCATTAAATACAATTGGAATTCCTTTCATTTCGAGTTTACAGCCATATTGCCGCAAAGTCAAGCCAATGTGGAATACAGCTATTACTTAAAGGGTTTCGATAGGCGATGGTCTGAATTTAGCAAGAAAACAGAGAAAGATTATACCAATTTGCCATACGGAGATTATATCTTTCATGTGAAAGCGAGAAACAACTTCGGCCAGGAGTCTGCTGCAGCGGCTTACAAGTTTGTTATTCTTCCCCCATGGTACCTAACCATTTATGCTTATATGGTCTATGCGGCTACGGGCATATGCCTGGTAATTTTGATCTACAAACGCCAGCAGAATAAGTTTCGTAAGCAGCGGGAGGCCTTTGAAAAGGAACAGGAGCGCATGCAGTACCTGCATCAGCTAGAAATAGATAAGTCGGAACAGGAAATCATCAAGCTGAAAAACGAACGGCTGATTACTGAGATTGAGATTGCGAATACCGCACTGGCATCAACTTCTATGCATCTGGTTCAAAAGGAAGAACTGCTTACCAAGATCAAGCACGACTTAAGCAAGCTGAACACCAATATTCCTTCAGATGAGAATCTATATAACTTAAGCAAAATCATCAGGTTGCTTTCCTCCGAAGAGAAATCCGCGGAGGGCTGGGAACAGTTTTCCATTTACTTCAATAAAGTACATGCTAACTTCTTAGAAGATTTAAAATCTGTTTACGGGAATCTAACCTCCAATGATATGAAGTTGGCAGCTTACCTGAAATTGGGCTTGTCTACGAAAGAGATTGCAGCCTTGATGAAGATCTCACCACGTGGAGTGGAAATAAGCCGGTATCGTCTTCGAAAGAAGCTGCAGATACCGGCAGAAATAAGTTTATTTACGTTTTTCTCGGATTTTAAAGCGAATTAGCTCCCAGGATACCACTGAAGTAGTTTTACCTCAACACTCTTGTCTCCGTCGATCACGAGCTTTTTAAAAGCCTCTACATCTTGTCCGCGGTAATGGTATGGATATACAACCTTTGGTTTAAATGCAAGCACCGCTGAAGCTGCAGCATTAACATCCATCGTGTAAGGCAGATTCATGCAAACGAAAGCCATGTCTATGTTCTTCAAGGCGCGCATTTCCGGCGTATCTGCGGTATCGCCGGAGATGTATACCCTTTTTCCGCCAACTTCCAGAATGTAGCCGTTTCCTCTGCCTTTAGGGTGGAATTTGGCGTTTTCGGCATTTGGAAGGTTATACATTGGCACGGCAAGAATGGATACGCCTGCTTGAGTGGTCTTTGAACCGTTGTTCAGAATCACCAATTTCTTTTTGTTTATGGTTGCTGGCAGCGAGTCTGCTACCGCTTGCGGCACCACCAGCGTTGCATCGGTTTTATTGATGGCTGCAATGGTTTTCTTGTCGAAATGGTCTCCATGGATATCTGTGATCAGGATTACATGTGCTGGGCCCAATCCGGTGTAGGCTTCGGCACCACCAGTGGGGTCGACGTAGATGTTTTTGTTTTGGTAGTTTAATACTAAACTCGCGTGGGTTATGGGCTGAATGGTGAGCTCGCCGCCTTTAACACTTACACGCTCTGGAACTGGCAATTTCGGTAGTTGATCCTGCGCATATAAGCTGACAGTGGAGAGCATTAAGGCTGCGAGTGCAATTTTCAGTTTCATAATCATCTGGTTTTTATATTGTAAACGATAATTTGAGGGCTTTGTTTGCCCATCAAAATTACTTGCTATTTGAATTTCAAAACCGAAACGATCGGCAGATGGTCTGAAGCATAGTGCTTGGGAACTCTCTGGTGACATACGATTTCCAGATTACTAGCTTTGCTGAACCTTCGGCGAACAGCTGAGCAGCACCATCATGCTGTTGAGTATGCTCATCCTTTTAATATTTTCCTCATAGACAGGATGCTGTGTGGTCGATAGTTTTAATAATTAGACACAAAAATATTCTTCATTATTTTGACTTCTACGGTTTCCCGTAAAAACAGCGCCGTTGATCTGCATATTTTTGGGACAACAAATAAGAGAAATGCTTAAGAATGGTAAAATGCCATTATACCAATAATTAAAAGCTGGTGCTGTGTTACACACATCTGCCAAAATACAAAGCAGATCAAATATCATTCGGGTGAATGAACCTGGAGGCTGTAAACTCCAGGAAATTGTAAGCCTTAATCTGACAAAAGATGCCAAAGGCATTATGAACAGATTTTGAATGGTTTGAGTGCGTTGCTCTCAGGAATTGCGGGGATTGTATCTGGTTCGTTTCCATCAACCAGCCGGAACAATCCTCCCTTTCCAAATAATATATCACGCCTGCTGCGAGTCTGAATAATAGTCCACCTAAATGGTTTTGGAATATCTTTAAACCCTCGTTTCGTTCTTCCCCCCTCCGTTATCGGTTTGGTTGTCGAGAATCGTTGTTTTATCTTCAACGATATAGTAAGTCCCTCGTTAGGAAATTAGTTGATTACTTTTACTTATGTGTTCTATAATAGCCTATCATCGCAGCAGCTAAATAAGCATCCCTACTGATAATCAAACGGTCAACTACCAAGATGTCTAACGGCTTCCCCCCTCTACCAACTTCTTTGTTAATCGTAGATCTTCATTGGAAGCTTTCAGATTTTCACTCGGATGGTTATGCGCAAGTATGATGTAGCTCGCTGCTGCCTTCAAGGCTGCTACAAAAACTGGTTTAGGATCAGCAATCGTCCCAGTCATGCCACCTTGTGTAATACTTAAGATTCCAAGCACCGGGTTTCCTATTCTATAAAATCACTTTAAACTCTTCTAATAACTTGGTTTTGTTGATATCCCGTTGACTAAGATTTCCTGCTGAATTTGATTTTAAATAGCTCCATTTAATGTCATGATTGCACAGAAGCAGATGATTTCACCGCCATCTTTATACCAGCTCGTGTAATCAAATCAAAAGCTACCCATTGGTCGAGTGGTTGCTGTATAGCGACACCAATCGCTGTGGCTAAAATAAATTCTGAGAGCCTACCCCTTATACTAAGAAGATCTGAGACGCCCCACCTCCAAAGTCAATAGCTTATATGAGGTTTGCTAACGTCAAATATCACACTTTCTTGTCCAGTCTTTAATGTAGCATGTACTTTATCTAAAGTATTTATTATATTCCAAAATTGATATTCTTTGACACACAAGCTGTAGTTGCTTGATGGTATATATTCTAATTTTTGTAGATGAAACATGTCAAGCATTACTTCTGTTACAGGATTTAGGATCATTGATTAACACCACGACTTTTTAGTCCCTTAATACCAAGCAGGCATTTAACAGCAGGGTTTTAATTCTACATTTCAAGATTAAAAAAATTAATTTATTTATTTCTTTTTGATTATATTCAATTAACATAAATGTTAACACATGAAAATACGCGTCCTCATTGCCTGTTTAACAATTGGATTGTTAAACAGCACCCTTGCCCAAGAAAAAGATCTAATATCTGATCTTATAAAATCCAGAAAATTTGCCTTTGTAGTTACCAAGGTGGAAAACAAGCCAGGATTTCGAGGAACATCAGCTTTTGCGAATCCTGCTAATTTTGACGTGATCAACCCGAGTACGGCAAGTATTGAGACGAGTAGACGGCTTACGACTGATGCGCCGGTAAGTTCATACTTCCTTAATCAATATTATAGCTTAGTTTTTGCAAGCGGAAGCTATTTTGAAGCTTTTAATATCAGACAGAATAATTACAACCCGAAGGCTAAAGAAGTTAAAAGCTCTATCTTTCTGGTCCAACAACCGGATGAATTGTTACTGAAGGAAGCAGAAAGTCAGTACAAATTCTTCAACATCGGGTCTGAGGAATTAAATGCTTATACCATGGAGGAATACAAACTGGTATCCACAAAGAAAAAAGATAACCGCTGGCTCTTGATGTATAAGGTTGGCAAGAATAAAGAAAAACGGATCTTTTATCTGGAGGTTGCAGAGAACGGGAATGCTATTCTACAAGATCAGCCAAGCTTAGATAATACGTCAGTGATGTATGGGAACATCTTACGCACCTCCAATAAAGAAAGTATGTAATACTGCTGTTGGTACAATTGAAGTACACCATCGAAGAACCTGCTGAATAGCGGCTTTTTTAATTGCGAATTCTTTAGATCTCACTGCTTTTTGACCTGCTGACTCCCAAAACTTGGGACGAACCTTCTTGCCACTTGAATAAACAAGCTTGTGGCTGTTAAACCTTACAATGATGTTAATAGGAGTTTCCTTCTCTGAATTTAGCTCTCTTAAAGTAAGTTTGATCTCTGCCATTCTAGTAGGTGTTATAACCGCGACAACATAATGGGTTGTCGTTTTGGTTGTCGGAATCCTACTATATCATCAAGCATTCTAAAACAAAAACAGCCTTTCTGATGCAGAAAAGCTGTTTTAAACACCTGTTATGTGCTTTTTGTGGTCCCGACGAGAATCGAACTCATATCTAAAGTTTAGGAAACTTCTATTCTATCCGTTGAACTACGGGACCAATACTATTTGATAACGCTGCCGTTGCTGTGTTGATCAACGGGCGCCACAAAAGTAAGTTTTCCATCGGAATTTTCAGACATTAAAATCATGCCTTGTGATAATATTCCTTTGATCTCCCTTGGAGCAAGATTCACCAGCAAACTCACCTGCTGACCGATGATTTCTTCCGGCTTATAGTGCTCTGCAATACCAGATACAACCGTTCTAGTATCAAGACCGGTATCAAGCGTCAGCTTGAGCAGCTTTTTAGTCTTTTCAACCTTCTCCGCAGCAACAATCGTCGCAACACGGATGTCCACCGCGCTAAAATCGTCGAAGTTGATATTCTCTTTAGCCGGTGCCGCTACAGCATTTGCCAGAGTATTTTCGTCTTTACTTTTAGTCAGTTTGTCTATTTGAAACTGCACCTGCTCATCTTCGATCTTCTCGAACAATAAAACCGGCTGATTCAATTGATGTCCACGAGGTAACAGGTTCATCTGACCGGCATGTGCCCAAAGGTGCCCACCATAGTTCAGCATTTTCATCAGCTTGTCGGCGGTAAAAGGCAGGAAAGGCTCAATTAGGATTTCCAAGCTCGCAACAATCTGCAAACTAACGTTCAGGATGGTTCTAACACGATCCTCATCGGTCTTAATCACTTTCCAAGGCTCCATATCTGCCAGGTATTTATTACCCAAGCGGGCAACGTTCATCACTTCCATCAAAGCCTCTCTGAAGCGATAATTCTCGATAGAAGCGCTGATCTTGGCAGGATACTGCGCCAACTCGTCAATTACTGCCTGATCTTCCAGCTTAATTTCCATTATCATCGGCACTTTCCCATCGAAGTACTTGTGGGTTAGTACCACCACCCGATTGATGAAGTTGCCCAAAACGGCAACCAGCTCATTGTTATTTCTAGCCTGAAAATCTTTCCAGGTAAAGTCATTGTCTTTCGTCTCTGGTGCAGTAGCAGTAAGCACGTAACGAAGCACATCCTGCTTATCAGGGAACTCCAATAGGTACTCATTCAACCATACTGCCCAGTTTTTAGATGTCGAAATCTTCTGGCCTTCCAGGTTCAGGAACTCGTTAGCAGGCACATTATCTGCAAGGATATATCCACCATGTGCCATTAACATCGCAGGGAAGATGATACAGTGGAATACGATATTATCTTTTCCGATGAAGTGTACCAGTTTTGTGCTGTCATCTTTCCAGTATTCTTCCCAGTTGCCCTTTTCTACCGTATTCTGATTGATGTAGTATTTCTCCGCTTTAGGGTTCCAAACATCAAGTTTGGCATAATTGAAAAACTCTTTTGTTGCGGAGATGTAGCCGATCGGTGCATCAAACCATACATAGAGCACTTTTCCAGCAGCGTCTTTCAATGGCACCTCTACCCCCCAGTCCAGGTCTCTGGTCATCGCACGTGGCTGCAAACCGGCATTTAGCCAGCTTTGACACTGACCATAAACATTCGGTTTCCACTCCTTGTGGCTTTCGATGTATGCTCTAAGTTTATCTTCATACTTATCCAGCGGCAAAAACCAGTTTTTGGTTTCCTTACGTACAGGCGGCTCGCCAGATAAGGTAGATTTTGGATTAATCAGATCCGTAGCATTCAAGGTACTT
>Ga0265798_10012629_pt1 | contig 10170 bp, 9 predicted proteins | sample P3T30metagenome_FD_192430 | JGI IMG/M metagenome (GOLD analysis project Ga0265798, IMG submission 192430) | Plant litter microbial communities from East Loma Ridge, Irvine, California - P3 T30 | ecosystem: Environmental > Terrestrial > Plant litter > Unclassified | place: USA: California...
AGGCAGCGGTAAAGAGGTTGACGTAAACCGTGCCGGTCCGGCTAAAAAGATCAAAGTAAACTTTAATATAGCCGGTAACCCGGTAGCCGAAAAAGGCTTGCACGATATTTACATGCGCATAACCGACCCGGCTGGCAACCTGATGGTCATGAGCGACAGCGGTGTGTTTACGGCTGATGGACAAGAATTGCAATACACCTATAAAACGTCTATCGACTTTAAAGACGACGGTACCACCTATACTATTGATTGGGTAAACCCCGGCAAATTTGTTAAAGGTACATACACCGTATTGCTTTACGCAGATGGTTATACCATGGGTAAAACAGAATTCTACTTAAAATAGAAAACACTGAATAATATTCCATCCCCGGTTGTGCAAGCAGCCGGGGATTTTTGTTTGCAGAACATCCATGTAGCCCTCCCAACCACGGGATTAGGGAGGGGTCTTAAACTGTTTACACTTATGTTTGTCTTAGAGTTATATTATATTCATCCCATGAAAAAATTGTTTTTCCTAATTACCGCCTTTCTTATTACTACCCAAACCTTTGCCCAAGTTAAGCATGCGGTTACCAAAGCGGCCGTTGCCTACGAAATCAAAAATATGGGCATTAATACCAGCGGTAAATTTAAAACGCTGGACGCTACTATTGCTTTCGATCAAAATAACCTGGCCGCCAGCAGTATTGAGGCTGCGGTTGATGTAAACAGTATTGACTCGGATAACGCCATGCGCGACAACCACCTCAAGGCCGAAGATTACTTTGATGCGGCCAAATACCCTAAGATCACCATGAAATCTACCTCCTTTAAAAAGAAGGCAGGTAACAACTATGTTGGAATTTTTAATGTGACCATAAAAGGTAAAACAAAAGCCGTTGAAGTGCCTTTTACTTATACAGAAAGTGCTAACGTAGCATTGTTTAAAGGCAGCTTTAAAATCAACCGTAAAGATTTTGGCGTTGGCGGCAATAGCATGGTACTGGCTGACGATGCTACAATTGAACTGGTGGTTGAAACCAGTAAGTAAAATTTAAAATGAGGTAACGGTTTTTATGGGCAGTTGTATTAGTGCGATTGGGATTGCTAACCCCGGCAAGCGGGTAACACAGCAGGATGCTTACGATTTTATGGTAGATGCTTTTAGCCTGAACGCAGACCATGCCCAACGGCTAAAGCATATTTACGAAGGCTCGGGCATTGATTACCGCTATACCGTAGTAGATGATTTTGGCGCCAGCCGTGCCGATTATACGTTCTTTGAACCCACCGCCGATCTCGAACCCTTTGTAACTACTCAGAAACGCCTGCTTTTATATCAAGAAAAAGCCATACAAATAGCATTAAAAGCTGCGCAGCAATGTTTAGCCGGTTATGAAGAGGGCATCATTAACCAAATAACACACCTGGTTACCGTAAGCTGCACCGGTATGTATGCACCCGGTATAGATATTGATTTGGTTGAGCAACTGGGACTGGCCCGTACTACCGAGCGTATCTGCATTAACTTTATGGGCTGTTATGGCGCTATCAACGGACTAAAAACCGCCGATTATATTTGCCGGGCCAACCCCAATGCCAAAGTACTGGTAGTAAGTGTAGAGCTTTGCACCCTGCATTTTCAAAAACATAATACTCTGGATAATTGGGTAGCCAACTCGCTTTTTGCCGATGGCGCCGCTGCAGCACTGGTCGAAAATTCGGCTAATAAAGCCGGCAACAAGCCTGGTTTGGAGTTGAGTAGCTTTTACTCCGAATTTATGCCCGAAAGCCGCAACGAAATGGGCTGGTTTGTGGGTAACACCGGTTTCGAGATGAAATTGACCTCTAAGGTATCCAAACAAATTAAGAAACACATTAAAGGCGTAACCGAGCGCATGCTTAACAAGGTGGGTCTAACCACTCAGGATGTAGGCACTTATGCCATCCATCCCGGTGGTAAAAAAATACTGGAAGCTGTAGAAGAAGCTTTAGAACTACCCGAAGAAACCAATGCCTATGCCTATGAGGTGTTGAGGCAATACGGTAATATGTCATCAGCTACTATCCTGTTCGTACTGCAAAAAATTATGCATGCGGGTAAGCTGCCTAACCCTAACCTGGTGAGTTTTGCCTTTGGGCCCGGGCTTACGGTAGAGGGCATGGTGCTTAAAATGCAATAACCGGCCATGAACGATGTTATTATTGTAGGCGGCGGATTGGCCGGGCTGTTTAACGCCTTGTTACTTAACCGGGCCGGCTTGCAGGTTACCGTCATCGAAAAAAAATCATACCCCTTTCATCGCGTTTGCGGCGAATATATTTCTAATGAGGTGCTGCCTCTTTTGTATGAATTGGATATTGATGTACATGAATTAGGAGCCTCAACGATTACAAGGTTAGAAGTTACAGCCACCTCCGGCGCTAAGTTTGGGCAGGCTTTAGATTTGGGGGGCTTTGGCATTAGCCGTTATAAGTTTGATCACTACTTGTACCAAAAATGCCTATCTGAAGGGGTAAACTTCCTGCTCGATACCCGGGTAGATGATATTAAATTTATAAATGACGCCTTCGAGGTCGTTTTAGCCGACGGTATGTTGACCGCCCCCTTGGTTATCGGGGCTTTTGGCAAACGTTCCAATTTGGATAACCGTCTGCGCCGCAATTTTTTTTACCGGCGCAGCCCATACGTAGGCATCAAAATACATGCGAAGCTCGATTTTCCTGATAACTTAATTCAGCTAAATAGTTTTAAAAATGGCTATTGTGGTGTATCAAAAATAGAAGACGACCGTTATTGCATCTGCTCACTTGCCCACCGCGATGACCTACGCGAACAAAACAGTTTGGAAGCGCTCCAGGAAAACGTAATTAACCGCAACCCCTATCAAAAAGAGATATTCCAAAATGCAGAATGGCTGATGGATAAGCCTGAAGTGATTAATGAGATCTCGTTCGAGAAAAAGCTACCGGTAGAAAACCACATTTTCATGAGTGGCGACACTGCCGGTATGATAGCCCCGCTTTGCGGCAACGGCATGACTATGGCCATCCATTCAGCCAAAATATTATCGGGTATTATCGTACAGTATTACCAACTTGCGAAGCCATTAACAGCTTTAAAGCGCGGCGCTTTAGAACAAGCTTACCTAACTGCCTGGAACAAACAATTTGCGGAACGGTTATGGGTAGGCCGGCAAATACAAAACGTGTTTGGCAATACCAATTTAATACACATGGCCATCAAAACCTTTAACTATTTGCCTGCTTTGGCAGGCTGGCTGGTTAAACAAACCCATGGGAGACCTATTCATGATTAATTTGGATAAACGGATAACAGGTGTAGATGAGATCATGGACGATTTTGCTCTGTCGCAAGCTGAACTCGACCCGGTATTGAAAGGCCTTGGCGATTTAAACAGCTGGTTTGGCGGTCATAAAACGCTCATTAAAGCATTACAACAATTCCCCCTACAAGCCGGCAACCACATCAGCGATTGGGGCTGCGGTGGGGGCGACGCCCTGAAAGCCATTGCCCAATGGGCTGCTGCAAAAAAACTTCCTTTGCAACTAACAGGTGTTGATGCAGCGCCCGCTGCCATTACCTTTGCCCAACAAGAAACTGCTGCATATTCTAACATCAATTATCTGCAAACGGAGGTCATGAGCGAGAAACTGCAACCCAACCAGTTCGACATTATAGTATCGAGCCTGTTTACGCACCATTTTGAAGATGATGCCTGGGTAGCGCTTATTCGTAAAATGCTCAGTTGCTCGCGCAGGGGCGTTATCATTACCGATCTGCACCGGCATTGGCTGCTCTATTACTCCCTAATTGTCATCTTCACTGTGGTGATCCCTAATAAAATGATGCGGCACGATGGTCCTTTATCTGTGCAACGCAGCTTTACTAAAGCCGAATTAATTGCTTTGTTAGCTAAAGCCGGGGTTACCCGTTATAAAATCGCTTGGAAGTGGGCGTTTAGATGGCAGATAATTATTTATAAGGATTAGTTATTGTGCTTATACTTTTTGTGGTCCTCTGTGAGGCTTGGTAAAGTAGTTGCATTAATGCCTGTGGCTAAACGTAAAAGATCATGGTCTGCTTGTACCTAAGACAGTGCCCTGTTGGGCTTGGTAAAATTATTTACGATTGCCTGTGGATGTTACTTTCTTTTTTCCTCAAAAAGAAAGTAACCAAAGAAAAACTCCCGGCTGCACCCTGCGCTACATTAGGTTGTGCCCGTACTTAGGCCGGTAGTTGCCGCACAGGCTGATGCCGGTTCCTTTTTAGGTGCTGTTAGGTTAGTGCTCTTGCGCGCCCGCCATCAAATTTGATAATATTAACGGCAGCACTGTCATAACATCTTCTTTCTTCCGCGGCATCAGGGATGTTGCGGGTAGCACAAGCCTTAGTTAAAGTACAAAGTTAAGTAGCAACAGAACGCAGCCGCAAGTTTTCTTCTTGGTACTTCTTCTTTTGTATAAAAGAAGAAGTACATCCACAGGCCGTAGTGCAACTACTTGACCAATCCTAACGAAGAACTGGCTAAGTCAAAGTACTAACTATTCAACTTTATTCCTCACTGTCTAAAGAATGACATACATCAATGTTTAATCTTAATAGTATATCAAACAGAATTTTAAACCCTAACTTTACACTATGAAACTTAGCGTATTAGTCTTCATTAATGCCTTGGCGGTAGCCCTCTCACTATCTATTGTCAACTACTACTTCCAACACAAACTTTTTGATCTGGTGGTTACCTTCACCATCAGCTTTATTACCAGCTATGTGGTGTTTTATTACCTCATCGAAAAATATGTATATTCCAAAATCAAGCTCATTTATAAGCTCATCCATAACCTAAAACTGGGCCGCGACCTGCGCGATGCCCTGGGTGAATCAACCAGTACCGACCCTATTGGCGATGTAGAGCAGGAAGTGAAAGCCTGGGCCCGCGAAAAGAAATCGGAAATTGAACAGTTACGCAGCCAGGAAAAATTCAGGAGGGAGTTCCTCTCCAACATATCGCACGAGTTTAAAACGCCGCTATTTGCTATTCAAGGTTATATTGATGCCATTGTAGACGATGAGTTTGAGGATACCGATATGGCTATGCAGTTCTTAAAAAAAGCAGAGCGTAATGTAGACCGACTGAGCTACCTCATCAAAGATCTGGATGAAATTGCCAAGCTCGAATCGGGCGAAATCCCTATTAACTTTTCTAAATTCAAGATCAACGATTTGGTTAAAGAGATATTTGAGCAAATGGAACTCAAAGCCAGTCAGCATCAAATTAAGCTTATTTTTAAGCAAAAGTATGACGACCCCTTAATGGTAACGGCCGACCGCGATAAAATATGCCAGGTAATGATAAACCTGATTGACAACTCGCTAAAATATGGCAAACAGGGTGGCAGTACCTCAGTAAGCTTATTTGAACTGCATGACCAGGTATTGGTTGAGGTTACCGACGATGGTTCGGGTATCAACGAAAAGTACCTGCCCCGCTTATTTGAACGCTTTTATAGGATAGACAGTCACCGCTCGCGCGATATTGGCGGTTCAGGTTTGGGCCTGGCCATTGTAAAACATATTATTGAAGCCCATCAGCAAACCATTAATGTACGCAGCACCGAGGGATTAGGCTCTACTTTTGGCTTTACCTTACAGCGTGTAAAACAATCGCCTTTTCAGGTGATACCGGTATTAAAGAGTTAACATTAAGTTAACATTACAAGGTGTACCTTTGCAAAAACTATTGATAAAGCAATGTCGTTAAACAGCATTTTCCAGTATTTTGTACCAAAGGACAAAAAGGTATTTTTCCCTTTGTTTGAACAGGCAGCAAGCAATGTAGTAGCTATGGCCACTGTTTTGGTTGAAGCCGTAAACTTAAAAAACGCATCAACCCGCACAGATTTGTTCAAGCAGATTGATAAGCTGGAAAACAAAGGCGATGAGTTAACCCATCAAATCTACCTTGAGCTGGGCAAAAACTTTATTACCCCGTTTGACCGTGAAGATATCCACGCTTTGGCTACAGCTATTGATGATGTAGCCGATTATATACAGGGCTCGGCCAACCGTATGATGTTATACAACATTGAAGAATATACCGAGCCAATTTGTAAACTATCTGAATTAATTTTGCAGGGAAGTATAGACCTGGAAAAAGCCGTTCGCGAACTAAAAGATTTAAAGAACGTACGCAATATAGCCGATTCGTGTATTCGTATTAATAGTGTGGAAAACCAGGCCGACTACGTGTTTGACCGCGCCGTGGCCGATTTATTCCTGTACGAGAAAGATGCACTGCGCCTTATTAAATACAAAGAAATTTTAGCTGCGCTGGAAACAGCAACCGATATGTGCGAAGATGCAGCCAATGTAATGGAATCAATATTAGTTAAAAACGCCTAATTGTTTTAACCCTATACTTACATGGTTACTTCCCTACTCGTTGTTGTAGTTCTTTTAGCACTCATATTTGATTTTATAAACGGATTTCACGATGCGGCTAACTCCATTGCCACCGTGGTATCTACCAAAGTTTTAACGCCGTTTCAGGCAGTGCTTTGGGCGGCGGCCTTTAACTTTTTGGCGTTCTTTTTAATAAAAGATCATAAGGTGGCCAACACCGTAGCCAAAACCGTGCACGAAAACTTTATTACCATGCACGTAATTATGGCCGGCTTAATAGCCGCCATAGCCTGGAACCTGGTAACCTGGTGGTTTGGTATTCCTTCCAGTTCATCGCATACCTTAATTGGTGGTTTTGCCGGTGCTGGTATGACCAACGCTATTTTTATGGGTGTTAATCCGCTTACTGCCGTAAATACCCATGAGATCTTAAGAATTGCTGCCTACATTGTATTGGCCCCACTAATTGGTTTGGTAATAGCTTATGTAATTACCATCATTATATTACACTTGTTCAAAAACTCGAGACCGGCCGTGGCCGAGCGTTGGTTTAAAGGAGTGCAATTAATATCATCGGCCGCATTGAGTTTTGCCCACGGCGGTAACGATGCACAAAAGGTGATGGGTATTATTTATGTGGCCTTAGTTGCTTCCAATGTAATTGTAACCGGCCAGCACATGCCCGATTGGATTCCATTGGCCTGCTACAGCGCTATAGCAGCAGGTACTATGAGCGGCGGCTGGAAAATTGTAAAAACCATGGGAAGTAAAATTACCAAAGTTACACCGCTGGAAGGTGTGAGTGCGGAAACCGCTGGCGCTATTACCCTCTTCATGACCGAGCGTTTGGGTATTCCGGTATCTACTACGCATACTATCACCGGTTCTATTATTGGGGTAGGTTTAACCAAACGGGTTTCCGCTGTGCGTTGGGGCGTAACCATTAACTTGATTTGGGCCTGGATCATTACTATTCCTATTTCAGCTTTGGTAGCTGCAGCAGTGTTTGCCATCATCCATTACTTGTAGCAAAAAACTTTAAAGCGTTTACTACGTATACATTACTATGAAACGCATTTTACTTTCTTTGCCCCTACTTTTAATATTTTTAGTGACCAGCAGTTGCGATACTTTAAACACTGCGGTACAAAATGCCAGTAACGGAACTATCTACAATCCATCGGCTGGCGGCGTGCCAAGCACCCTTGAAATGATAAGCGGCCTTAAACAGGCTTTAGAACAAGGAACGAGTAAGAGCACCAGCCAACTATCGGCCGTAAATGGCTTTTTTGGAAATGCTGCTGTTAAATTACTATTGCCACCCGAAGCGCAAAAGGCAGAAAGTACCCTCCGCAAATTAGGCTTTAACAAACTTTGCGATGATGCCATTCTTTCGCTTAACCGTGCCGCCGAAGATGCTGCCGGCAAAGCAGCTCCCATTTTTGTATCGGCCATTAAACAAATGACCATTCAGGATGTAACTGATATTTTGCTGGGTGGTAGTAAGGATGCAGCGACGAACTACTTTAAACGCGTAACTACCAGTCAGTTAACCGATCAGTTTAAGCCGGTTATTCATACCAGCTTATCAAATGTAGGTGCTACCAAATACTATGGTCAGCTGGCTACCCAGTACAATAAGATTCCATTGGTGTTTAACAAGATCAACCCTAACCTGGATGATTATGTGACCCAAAAAGCTATTGACGGACTATTTTACCGCATAGCACAAGAAGAGCTGAATATTCGCACCAACCTAAGCTCACGCACAACCCCACTGCTGCAAAAGGTATTTGGCTACGTGCAAAAGAAGACCAACGGATAGGTAGGGAAAGACTTTGGACTTGGGGAAGAAGGATATTTGGACTTAAGGAGGAAAGAAGTTAAGAAAAAGAAATAAAAGTCTTTCTTCCCTAAGTCCCTAATTCCTTAATCCCCGAAATTTAATCTTCTACTATTGGTTCATGGCTAAACTGCTGGCCAGCGCTACCTCACGGTTTAAATAATCAACCCAGGCAGCTTGCTGTTTGCGGTTTTGCATGTGCTGGGTATCGCTATCGTAATCGGCGTTCATTTTCCGGTACTTCTCGTCTATGCTATTAAATATATTGTTGGCCTGCCGCTGATAATCGCCGGTATAACGGCCCCGGTTTAACTCGCTGATCATTTCCTGTTGCATTAAATAAGCGATTTGATAGTGCCCCTGTTCATGGCGCAACACTTCGGCCATCATATCGGCATTGGTTATCATTTGCCGGTTTAACCACGAGCGGTCCCGGTTAAGCAATAAGCTAATATTGAAAGTTAAACGGTAATTGCCCTGGTACCTTTGCACATCGTATTTCATAGTTACGTTGCAGCTGGTGTGCGCTACGTAAAAACCGCTGCCCGGTGGCACAGCGCCCGCAAAATCATTAGGGGTGAGCTGCCTGTAACCTTGTTGAGCAAAAGCTGCTCTGGTAGTTAGCATCAATAATAAAGCGGCAAATATCAATCTCACGTATCGTTGCATTATTAAATAAAGATTTGCTTTTCGACTATGTTTGCTGTGAGATGGTTTAACACCCTATTAAATTAGGTATTGAATACTCTATATACGCTTAATGATGCGCATTGTTATATCTATTCAAGGTTTGAAATAACTACACAAACGTAATTAATCTGCTCAACTAAACACTATTCCTTATCTTAGCCTCTGTATGAAAAAACTGCTGTTCTTCCTTGGTTTTGGCTTAATAGTGATGAGTGCCAAAGCCCAGTTAACACCTTTTGAATTAAGTAAAGATAAAAATTATACGGCTACCTATGCCGAGGTAATGGCTTATTACCCTAAGCTGGCTAAGCAATACCCCAAACAATTGAAGCTATTCAATTATGGCATGACCGATGCCGGTAAGCCTTTAACCCTGGCAGTTGTTTCAAAAGATGGAATCTTTGACCCGGCAAAAATTAAGCAGCAGAACAAACGCGTTATCCTCATCAATAACGGCATTCATCCCGGCGAGCCGGAAGGCATTGATGCCAGTATGATGCTGGTACGCGATCTGCTGAAGAAAAGCCAGTTGCCTAATGATGTGGTGGTATGCTTCATTGTGTTGTATAACATTGATGGCAGTTTAAACCGGGGCATGTCGCGCGTAAGCCAGAACGGCCCGCGGGCTTATGGTTTTCGGGGCAATTACCGCAATTTAGATCTGAACCGTGATTTCATTAAAGCCGATAGCCGCAATGCACTCGCCTTTATGCAAATATTAAATACCTGGCAGCCCGAAATATTTTTAGATAACCATGCCAGCAACGGGTCGGACTACCAATACGTAATGACGCTTATTGAAACGCAGAAGGACAAGCAAAACCCGATTTTAGCCGATTATACCAGCAAAACCCTATCGCCGGAGTTATACAAACGCATGGAGAAAAGCGGTTTTGAAATGACGCCTTATGTAGAAAGCCTGAAAACTACGCCTGATTCGGGCATTGTGGCTTTTATTGAGACACCCCGTTTTTCTACCGGGTACACAGTACAGCACAACATTATTAGTTACGTGACTGAAACCCATATGCTGAAATCGTACGAGAAAAAGGTATACGCCACTTACGATTTTATGCAGCACCTCATTGACATTTTCCACCGTGATGCCAAACAAATTGGCGACTTGAAACGCCAGGCCGACGAGCAGGTGAAACAACAACAAACGTTTGCGCTGAACTGGTCATTAGATGAGCAGAAGTACGACATGATTACCTTTAAAGGCTACCAG
>Ga0265798_10012630_pt1 | contig 10169 bp, 13 predicted proteins | sample P3T30metagenome_FD_192430 | JGI IMG/M metagenome (GOLD analysis project Ga0265798, IMG submission 192430) | Plant litter microbial communities from East Loma Ridge, Irvine, California - P3 T30 | ecosystem: Environmental > Terrestrial > Plant litter > Unclassified | place: USA: California...
CGCGTATTGACGAGTATAGTGATGGGCAAACAAAAACGGCGCTGGGCTGATGGACACGCGATAATGCGCCCACCCATTTTTGAGCTGTCATTGTATGAATCCCGAACTGCAATCCCCTGTCCCTTCGCCCTGCATCAATATCTGCAAGATGGTGCCGGAAACCGGCCTGTGCCAGGGCTGCATGCGCACGATCGACGAGATCCGCGCCTGGCGCAATGCCAGCGAGGACGACAAGCGCGCGATCTGGGCCGAGATCCGGCGCCGCGAAAATCAGATCGCATGGAAGTGAGCGGCATTTAGAGGCAGGAATCTAGCACGGTCGTTCTTTTTCTCGTCATAATGCCTTGATCAGTCAACCAACCACCGAGAGCCCGCCCATGACGATGCCCGCCGCGCTGCAAGACCTGTCCCTTCCCGTCATCGCGTCGCCGATGTTCATCGCCAGCGGTCCCGCCCTGGTGGCGGCCCAGTGCAAGGCCGGCATCGTCGGTTCCTTCCCGGCCCTGAATGCCCGTCCGGCCGAGCTGCTCGATACCTGGCTGACCGACCTGCAGGCCGAGCTGGCCGCGTATGCGCTGGCCAATCCGGGGGCGAAGGTGGGGCCGATCGCGGTGAACCAGATCGTCCATCAATCGAACGACCGGCTGGCGCATGACGTCGAGGTCTGCGTCAAGCACCAGGTGCCGATCATCATCTCGTCGCTGCGCGCGCCGCCGCGCGAGATGATGGACGCGGTGCATTCCTATGGCGGCATCGTGCTGCATGACGTGGTCACGATCCGCCATGCCGAGAAGGCGCTCGAGGCCGGCGTGGATGGGCTGATCCTGGTGGCGGCCGGCGCCGGCGGCCACGCGGGGGCGCTGTCGCCGTTCGCGCTGGTGGGCGAGGTGCGCAAGTTTTTCAAGGGCCCGATCGCCCTGTCGGGATCGATCGCCACCGGCGACGCGATCCTGGCGGCGCAGGCGATGGGCGCCGACTTTGCCTATATCGGTTCGCGCTGGCTGGCCACGCGCGAGTCGAATGTCAGCGATGAATACCGCAATGCGATCGTCGAGTCGAACGCGGCGGATGTGGTGTACACGAACCTGTTCACCGGCGTGCACGGCAACTACCTCAAGAAGTCGATCGTGGCGGCCGGGCTCGATCCCGACAATCTGCCGGAATCGGACAAGAGCAAGATGAGTTTTGGGTCTAGCAGCGCCAAGGCCTGGCGCGATATCTGGGGCGCGGGGCAGGGTGTGGGCTTGATGGAGGATGTGCCGACGGTGGCCGAGATGGTCGAGCGTTTGAAGCAGGAGTATGCGGCGGCGCGGGCGCGGCTGGCGATGTAAGTGTTTGTCGGCGTTGATTGAACGCGTCGGCGGGAAACCCGCCGACCCTACGTAGGGTTGGCGGCTCTGCCGCCGACGCGTTCAACGTTACTCTGACTGCTTCAAATCTTCTGGCCTGATCGTCCACAGGCCGGGCAGGTTACGCCAGTAGCCATACACATCCATCCCGAAGCCCACCACGAATTTGTTCGGCAGCGTCAAGCCGATCAGGTCAGCCTGGATCGGCTTGGCGCGGCCCAGGTCCTTGTCGGCGAATACCACGACCATCACCTCGGCCGCGCCCATGTCAAGCAGGCGCTGCTTCACGTGGGCCAGGGTCTCGCCTTCGTCCAGGATGTCGTCGACCACGATGATCGTGCGCCTGACCACGTTCTGGCGCGGGATCACCTTCCACACGATCTCGCCGCCGCGGTCGTCGTCGCCGTAGCGGCTGACGTGGATGTAGTCGAAGTCGAGCGGGAAGGCCAGTTGCGGCAGCAGGGTACCGGTAAACACCACCGCGCCGCCCATCACACCCAGCACCAATGGGAATTCGGTCGCGCCGTCGGCGTTGAAACGGGCGTTGAGCTGGTCGGCGACACGGCGTACGGCGTCGGCGACTTCGGTGGGATCAACGATCTGGGTGGCGTTTGCCAGCAGCGCGCGGGCGCGCTCGTGGTGGAATTCGTGCATGGTCATCGAAGTCAGTTGAGTGCCGGGCCATTATGCGTCATCCCGCTCCCTGGGGGCGTTCCCGTTGGCCCACCCATACTTCGCTGGCATGGCGCAGGCCGCGAAATGCCGTTGACCGGCATTGGGCGTATCATACGTGGCTTGGAAAACAAACCGATGTATCCAGCCATGTCCAATCAAGCATCCCAGGCCGCCCGCGCCGATCGCCTGGCGCAACTGCGCGCCGCGATGGCGCGCCACGGCATCGACGCCTGTGTCATCCCATCGAGCGACCCGCACCTGTCCGAATACCTGCCCGGCTACTGGAAGGGCCGCGAATGGCTGTCCGGGTTCACCGGCTCGGTCGGCACCTTCATCGCCACCGCGCACTTCGCCGGTGTCTGGACCGATGGCCGCTACTTCACCCAGGCCGAAACCGAACTGGCCGGTACCGACATCGCGCTGATGAAGATCCCGGCCGCGGCGAGCCAGCTGCACATCGACTGGCTGGCGGCCAACCTGGCCGCGGGCCAGCGCGTTGCGGTCGATGCGCGCGTGCTCGGCCTGGCCGGTGCGCGCCTGCTGGGCGAAGCCTTGCAGGCCAAGGGCGTGACCTTGCGTACCGATATCGATCTGCTCGACGAAGTCTGGAGCGAGCGTCCAGCGCTGCCAACGGAACCCGTGTTCGAACACCTGCCGCCGTATGCCACCGTCACCCGCGCCGACAAGCTGCACGCCACGCGCGCCGCGATGGAAGCGCACGGCGCTGGTTTCCATTTCATCTCGACGCTCGACGATATCGCCTACTTGTTCAACCTGCGCGGCGCCGACGTCAGCTTCAACCCGGTGTTCCTGGCGCATGCGCTGATCGGCCGCGGCGACGCCACGCTGTTCGTCGGCGAAGGCAAGGTGCCGGACGATGTGCGTGCGCGCCTGGAGGCAGACGATGTGCACCTGGCGCCGTACGCCAACGCGGTCCATGCCCTGGAATCGCTGCCGGATGGCGCGACCCTGCTGCTCGATCCGCGCCGCGTCACAGCCGGCATGCGCGCCAGTGTCGCGCAAGGCGTGAACGTAGTCGAAGCGATCAACCCGACCACCTTCGCCAAGTCGCGCAAGCTGGAATCGGAAGCCGTCAATGTGCGCGCCGCGATGGAGCAGGATGGCGCCGCGCTGTGCGAATTCTTTGCCGCACTCGAGCCGCTGCTGGCCGATGCGCAGCGTCAGCCGATCAACGAAGTCGATATCGACACCCGCATCACCGCCGCCCGCGCGCGCCGTCCGAATTTTGTCAGCGCCAGTTTTTCGACCATTGCCGGCTTCAACAGCAATGGCGCGATCATGCACTACCGCGCCGAAGAGGGCAGCTGCGCCACCATCGAAGGCGATGGCCTGCTGCTGATCGACTCGGGCGGCCAGTACCTGGGCGGCACCACCGACATCACGCGCGTGATCCCGGTCGGCACGCCAAGCGCGGCGCAGATGCGCGACTACACGCTGGTGTTGAAAGGCCTGATCAATCTGTCGGCCACGCGCTTCCCGCGCGGCACCCGCGCGCCGATGCTCGATGCGATCGCGCGTGCGCCGATCTGGGCCGCCGGCATCGACTACGGCCACGGCACCGGCCACGGCGTCGGCTACTTCCTGAACGTGCACGAAGGCCCGCAGACGATTTCGCCATCGGCGCCGCCGGATCCGCACACTGCGATGGAGGTCGGCATGATCACCTCGATCGAGCCGGGCATCTATCGCCCGGGCCGTTGGGGCATCCGGATCGAGAACCTGGTGCTGAACCAGCATGTCGAAACCAGCGAGTTCGGCGAGTACCTCGGCTTCGAGACCCTGACCCTGTGCCCGATCGATACCCGCTGCCTGGACCGCGCGCTGCTGCGTGCCGACGAGATCGCCTGGCTCAACGACTACCACGCGACCGTGCGCGCGCGCCTGACGCCGCACGTCGAAGGTCCCGCATTCGAATGGCTCATGCAGCGTACGGAGGCAATCTAAATGGCCAGCTCACGTTCTACCCGCGCCAGCACCGCAGTCGAGCGCCTCAAGCAGCGCACCGGGAACAATCTGTACTCGATGGCGCGCACCGGCGACGGCAACTTCTTCTTGTCCGAGTCGCCCGGCAGCCCGCCACTGTGCCCACCGCTGGAGCTCGACGACTTCGTCAAGTTCGTCAAGGGACTCGGGCCGCAGGAACAGCCGCGCATCAGCAAGAACGACCTCAAGTTCGAGCAGCAGCTGGTGCGCAAGAAGCCTTGAACGCCGGCCTGACTCGGGACTGATGCGCGCATGAGGGAATTCGACCTGATCGGCAGCTACTGGTCGCAGAAGGAGCTGTTCACCAACGGCCTGATCCTGCTGCACCTGGTCGGCGCCTTGATGCTGGGCCTGCTGGTCGGCTACGAGCGCGCCTATCACGGGCGCGCGGCCGGCATGCGCACCTATGGCCTGGTGTGCATGGCCTCGGCCGCGCTGACCATCCTGGCCGGCTATCCCGACTTCTGGTACGGCGGCCACGCGGGCCTGCTGGCGCCGATCGACCCGACCCGCATCATCCAGGGCGTGGTCACGGGCGTGGGCTTTCTTGGCGCCGGCGTCATCATGCGCGACGGCTTCAATATCAGCGGTTTGACCACGGCGGCCTCGATTTGGGCCTCGTCGGCGATCGGCATCCTGGTGGGCATCGGCTTCTATCTGGCCGCGATGGGCCTGGCCTTTCTGTCGGCGATGATCATGATCTACCTGAACCGCCTGGAGACGTTTTTGCCGTCGCGCCACGCGGTGGCGGTGCGGATGCGCTTCCGGTCCGAGTTCATGCCGCGCGAGGATGCGATCCGCAGGGTGGCACTGGAGCGCGGCTACGAGATCGCCGCCAGCTCGCTCACCATCAGCAGCGACGACGGCCGCCAGGAGTGGCGCTTCGTGGCGCTGGCACTGTCGCGCAAGACCGGCGCGCCGCTGTCCGAGCTGGCGCGCGAGCTGGCCGCCTTCGACGGCGTCGAGGCCTTCCAGCTATCGCACGCACGCAACTGACGCCTCGTTGATATTCGCAACACCACCATCATTCCAAACAGGTTTATCCATGGATGCACAAGAAGTTCTCGATTTCTGGTTCCTGCCGCCCTCGCATGCAGGCCACGGCAAGCCGCGCGCCGAGTGGTTCCGCAAGGACGACGCATTCGATGCCACCGTGCGCGAGCGCTTTGGCGCCGCGATCGACCAGGCAGTCGCGGGCGGCCTGCGCGAATGGGACGAGGGGGGCCCGCGCGGCGTGCTGGCGCGCATCCTGGTGCTCGACCAGTTCACCCGCAACGCCCACCGCGGCACGCCCGCATCGTTCGCCGGCGACCAGCTGGGTCTTCAGGCAGCGCAGCAGCTGGTCGACAGCGGCGACTACCTGGCGCTCACGCCGCTCGAGCGCTCCTTCGTCTACATGCCGTTCGAGCACGCCGAAGACGCGCGCATGCAGGAGCGCGCGATCGAACTGTTCACCGAACTGGCCGCCAGCCACGAAGGCTTTGGCGAGCAGCTCGACTACGCGCACCGTCACCGCGGCGTGATCGCGCGCTTCGGCCGTTTCCCGCACCGTAATGCCGTCCTCGGCCGCGCCTCGACGCCGGAAGAACTCGCGTACCTGAGCCAGCCGGGTGCGGGCTTCTGAGGTGGCGGCCACGGTCAATTTAATCGGCGCCGGCCATGTCGGGCGCGTGCTGGGCCGCCTGTTCGCGGCCAGCGGCGCGTTTGCCGTGCAGGATGTGCTGACCCGTTCCGTCACCAGCGCACAGGCGGCGGTCGGCTTCATCGGGGCCGGCCAGGCCTGCGGCGACATGGCCGCCATGCAGCCGGCCCGGGTCTGGCTGCTGGCGGTGAGCGACGATCAGATTGCGCCGGCGTGTGCGGCGCTGGCGCAGGCGCATGACCTGAAGGATGCGGTGGTGTTCCACTGCAGCGGCGCCAAAGCGTCCAGCGAATTGCAGGCGGCAGCGCACGCCGGCGCGCTGGTGGCGAGCGTACACCCGATCCGCAGCTTCGCCGACCCCGAGGCTGTGGCGAACGCGTTTGCCGGCACCTTCTGCGGCATCGAAGGCGATGCCGATGCGCTGGCGCTGCTTGGCCCCGCACTCGAGGCGATCGGCGCGCGCCTGGTGCCGATCGATGCGCGGGCCAAGACGGTGTATCACGCGGCGGCGGTGTTCGCGTCCAACTACCTGACCACGGTGCTCGATGCCGCGCTGCGCGCCTACCAGGCGGCTGGCGTGCCGGAAGACGTGGCGCGCGAGCTGGCGCGGCCGCTGGCTACCGAAACCATGGCCAATGTGTTTCGTCTCGGGCCGGCGGCGGCATTGAGCGGACCGGTGGCGCGCGGCGACCATGCGACCGTGACGCGCCAGCAGGAGGCGCTATTGCAATGGGACGAAGCCACCGGGCGGCTGTACGCAGCCCTGGTGCCCTTGACCGCCGACCTGGCGCGGCGCAAGCGCCTGTCCTGATCGTTCAAATTTAACAAGGAACCGTATGGTGCTGACCGCCTGGGCCACGTTGGCCGTACTCGGAGTGTATTTCTGGACCTGGGGCGTCGCCGGGCGTGCCCGCATCGTGCACCAGGTAGCGGCGCCGTCGATGGATGGCCCGGAAGGCTTCCTGCGTGCGCACCGTGTGCAGATGAATACGCTGGAAATGCTGCCGCTGGTGCTGGTGCCGCTGTGGTTGTGCGCCATGGTCATGGGCGATGGGTGGGCGGCTGGCGGCGGCCTGGTGTGGTGCGTGGGCCGCATCATGTATGCGCTAGGCTATTACCGCGATCCGGCAAAGCGCGAAGCGGGTTTCATTTTGGGCATGCTTGCCTGCGCCATGTTGATCGGCGCCACAGTTTTCGGGCTTTTGATGCGTTAAAACGAACAAACCGCACACAAAGATCGACAAAGTTTTCATATGGAAATATGCTTGAGCACTGACCAACCAACAAGCATAGCGCGTCCTGTCCTCCAGGTCACTGCGCGCCAGGAGAACGGATTATGTTGTTTCTGAAGAGCACCAGTGTCACGAAGGCGCCAGGCATCTACGAAGTGGATGTCGCCGCCAAACCGCCGGGCAAGACCTTCGGCGTGTTCCTGGCCACTGATCCCGACAATCCGCCCCATACCGTGCTCGCCGGGCTGGCCGAGCTGGGTTTTCACAACACCCATCAGCAGAACTATGTCCACCGTGACAAGGGCAAGGTGCTCGACCTGCATTTCCAGAAGGATGGCACCGATATGTTCAAGGGCTGGAAGGCGGAGGAGTGCAGCGCCAATCTGGCCGCCGTCGACGCCCTGTTCGGCAATGTCGGCATCAAGGTCGCGCCGCGTGTGATGAGCCTGGCGGAAGCCTACGCCTGACAGACCGCGCCGGATTCAATCCGGCGCCCAGGCGGTTGCAGGTGTTCATGCGAGAATAGGAATGTGGTGGCGATCGCCACCATCACCCCAATCGGTCTCCATGGATTTATTTGCCGCAGATACGGGCTTGAGCCCGCTCCCCCTCGAAGATGGCCAACTGGCCTGGATGCCACAGCTCCCGCTGCCCTGGTCGAATGCCGAAGTCATGGCGCGCTTGTTGCAAGAAACTGACTGGCGCGAAGAAACGGTAGTCGTGTACGGCAAGCGCCATCTGCAGCCGCGCCGCTCGGCCTGGTATGGCGATGCGGCCTACACCTATTCCGGCCTGCGCCTGCAGCCGGCGCCATTGACTCCCTTGCTCGACGCCTTGCGTACCGCAGTCCAGTCCGTGTCGGGCTGCGCATTCAACAGCGTTCTGCTGAACCATTACCGCAACGAACGCGACAGCATGGGCATGCACAGCGACGACGAGCCGGAACTGGGACCTCGGCCGGTGATCGCCTCACTGAGTTTTGGCGCCGCGCGGACCTTCATCCTGAAGCATAAACACAACAAAAAGACTGTCCGAGTTGAATTGACTGATGGAAGTCTTCTCTTGATGTCAGGTGAAACACAGAAATATTGGTTGCATGGGATCAATAAGATGACACGGACGTTACAGGAGCGTGTCAACCTAACTTTCAGGAAGATCGGCTAATTCTGTAGCAATCTCTTCGATCCACGCGGAAATATTACTAACCAGCGGGTCATTAAGTTACACTTTCTTACAGTTCTTACGGAATCGCCACGGACGTGACGTTTTGACAGTGCTATCTTGGTCACATCGCGATTCGTTGGGAATCACGAGCCAGATGAACAAGAAGAGGAATTAGAGATGAAAAAGCTGATCGTTGCACTGCTCGCCACCACCGCCGCTGTCTCGGCCGTCCAGGCACAAGAATTCACCCCACGCGCCTACGTCGGCGTCGGCGCCGTCGCGACCGACTATGAGTCGCGCGTTCCAGGCGCTACCACCGCCGATATCGACACCATCAAGGCATCGGCCAAGCTGTTCGGCGGCTACGAGTTCACCCCGAACTGGGCAGTCGAAGTCGGTCACACCGACTTCCGCAGCGCCGACATCTATTACACCCTGGGCCCAGTGAGCGCCAGCGGTCAGGTCGAAGGCCGTTCGACCTACGTCGCAGCCAAGTTCAGCTCGCCGCTGACCGAGAAGCTGGTCGGCTACGCCAAGCTGGGCGTGTCGCACGACGTGAACGAACTGTCGGCAATCAACTCGTCGCTGAGCCGTCGTGACAGCGACAACAACGCCTACGGCGCCCTGGGTGTGCAATACAACATCAACCAGGACGTGGCAGTGATCGCCGAATACGAACGTTTCGGCGGCACCCGTGACTTCGGCGTGCGTCCAAACGCGCTGACCATCGGTGCAAAATACTCGTTCTAAGCTGAACGCGTAGCAAAAGAAAAAGGCCCTGCGGGGCCTTTTTTCGTTACTGTACCTTATCTGATCCTGCAGCGTTCTGCCTAATAAAAAGGCAGTTCGCGGATTACAGGCGTGTCAACAGCTGTCCTTGTGGGCGATTCACCCACGGCGGCACGATCAGCGAGGGCGCCGGCGCCGCGTGACCGGCCGACATGAAGCGATGCAGGGACGACCACGGCCATTCCCGCGGCTCGGCGCAATGACCATGACGCACCGCGTCGGTATGCACGTAATCGACCAGCGCCGCGTAATCTTCCTCCAGGCCCACCCGGTAATGGCGGTAGTGGCGTTCCCATACCGCGCCATCGTCGGTGTCTGTGCGTCCAGTCTTTCTCAAGGCCTTGGAAAACGCGATCTTGACTGCGCGCCAGCGGCTGGAGCAGTCGTGGTCGCCTGGTGGCAAGGTCCAGATTGCATGCGCATGATCGGGCATGACGGCCCAGGCATCGACGTGGAAAGGACGGCGCGTACGCGCCAGCCGCATGGCTTCGCCAAATGCGGAGATATGTTCTGTCAGCAGGTGGCTGCCGCGATTGAGCAGCCGCACCGTGAAAAAGAACGTCCCTCCGGGGACGCGGTTATGTCGGTAATCGAGCATGGTCTGGCCGGTACCGCGCACGCCTGGCGGCGGCGGTCGACTCGCTTCCGAGAGTTCTCATCCTCAAGAATTCTACACACGATATTTACCCGACCCCGTTCCGTTTCCGCTAAATAAAAAAGCCTGCCGAATGGCAGGCTTTCGCTTACGAAACAAGCGCTGACGCTGTGATCACTAACCCGATCAGGTGGTGAGCGGCTTGTAGCGGATACGCTTCGGCTTGGCGCCTTCTTCACCGAGGCGTTTCTTCTTGTCGGCTTCATATTCCTGGTAGTTACCGTCGAAGAAAGTGACTTGCGAGTCGCCTTCGAAGGCCAGGATGTGGGTCGCGATACGGTCCAGGAACCAGCGATCGTGGGAAATCACCATCACGCTGCCAGCGAACTCGAGCAGCGCATCTTCCAGCGCGCGCAGGGTTTCCACGTCCAGGTCGTTCGACGGTTCATCCAGCAGCAGGACGTTGCCGCCTTGCAGCAGGGTCTTGGCCAGGTGCAGGCGGCCGCGTTCACCGCCCGACAGGTTGCCCACCACTTTCTGCTGGTCGGAACCCTTGAAGTTGAAGCGGCCCAGGTAGGCGCGCGACGGCATCTCGAAGCGGCCGACGCTGAGCATGTCGGCGCCGCCCGAGACGTCCTCGAACACGGTCTTGGCATTGGCCAGTTCGTCGCGGTGCTGGTCGACCAGCGAGACGCGGGCGGTCTGGCCGATGGCCACTT
>Ga0265798_10012631_pt1 | contig 10169 bp, 8 predicted proteins | sample P3T30metagenome_FD_192430 | JGI IMG/M metagenome (GOLD analysis project Ga0265798, IMG submission 192430) | Plant litter microbial communities from East Loma Ridge, Irvine, California - P3 T30 | ecosystem: Environmental > Terrestrial > Plant litter > Unclassified | place: USA: California...
CCGAATCCTGAGGAAGGTCCGCCGAGTCGCATTATCAGGTCGAGCGCCCCAATCACTTCGGGTATTAGCAATCCCAATGCGTCACCAACCTACCCTCGGACCATCACGACCGTACCTCAAGAAACCAAGTATATGGGCTAGGATGTTCAAACCGAAATCCAAAGATTTCTCTGCGATTGAAACGAGTGATCCGAGGGATCCGATTTGGATTAATGAGAAAGCCGATCGGGCGAGGGCTAGGGATGCTTTTATGGCTGGTTGGACGGGGAAGAGTGCTAATGCGAAAGATTGGGAGGAGATCAATGGACCAAGTGGAGATGAAGGCAAGGCTGGACATATGAGGATCAGGTGGGGAAAGGATTGATCAACCACGCAAAGCATCGAACTCGAGGCTGTCAAATAGGTGGACAGATTGGGAGGGGATCAACGGACCTGGTTTGAAAGAGGGCAAGGCTGGACATGTGAGGATCACGTGAGGAAAGGATTGATCCGCTCGTCAAAGGATCGACTCCGATGCTGTCAGATAGGCGGCTACGAAGCGGTAAGACGCGGGTTGTCGATCAGCGGATTGGAAGTATGCACCTGGCCTACCTTGTTGTCCATGCCTAATCCTCAGGCTGCGAACCTCGGTGTTGAAGTTGGCGTAGGACTATGCTATACCTGTGTCACGGGATATCAGAACCGTCACATAACAAGCTGTAAGGCTGAAGTCCAAAAAGCTCAATATCATATCTCCTCACCAGCGATCTGATCTTGTGATAAAGTCGGACCAAAACATGAGAAGGATGCTGGTGAGAGCGGTGGTGCCACATGCCCCTGTTGAAACCCCCATCAGAGAAATTCGTTTCACGAAAGAAGACTAGATACGCAAGGTCCCAAGCCTGGCGCTCTCCTTTTATTTACAGCTCCACCAGCCGAATAACTGCAAGAGAAGTCTCGGGTATTTTCCACCATTTACATTTACAACTCCAAGCAAGCTGCACTTAACACGTGCTACTAATGATCCGTCGCATTGACTCAACAAAGCTCAAGGATACACAGCTCAACCATGGCCACCTACAACAAGTCGATTCCGAGGGGTTCGGCCCTAATCGAAACTATATATGCGCCAAGCGTCACGCTGGCTTCTACCACCAATCCATACTCGGCAATCCACAACGATTCTGTCGGTGACAGTGACCCTCAGCCCCTCGATCTCCCGGTGTACCGAAAGGGTTTCATTGAGAAAGGAGATTCGAAAATGCTGCACCTTGTCGTCAGCTGGGAAGGCTCTCTGGAGGATGGATTCGCGATCGGGTGTCACATTGGCGCAGGGAAGAATTGTAAAGAGGAACACGCAACCGACACCTTTTCGAAAGCCATCAGAAAGATCTTGCGCGATGAAGGGAGTGAAGAGATCATCAAGAAGTCCTGTCGTCTCGCCTCACTCGTATTCGTGAAACCTCGTAAGCAAGGAGTGAGGTATTCCCCCTGGTCCATCGCAGCCTCAGATGTTGCCACGACGATCAAGGCTCTTTACAAATGGACGGAACACCCTGAACTGAAAACACAGCCCGTATTTCGCGGCTACGGGGGTGCGCTTGTAGCGGCGAGTCCTGATCCGGCCATGTCCCAGCTGCTCGACAATGCGACTCGTAGTGGAAGCCTTCAGGATCAATCCACCTCTATGAACGAGGATACGACATTATTCCGTTACGCAAAGCAGAATTCTTTTCTGGAGGGGCACATGAGAGAAGTGTCAAGTAGCCGCGATTATGCCCTGTATTCATTGCCATGTCCGCTCAAGTGGCGACATGGCGGCGTCGACATTACGATAATCAAGGGGGATCCCGACGCCGAGGCAAAAAACGAGAAGAGCACAGCTGGAAGGGGAACCAATACGAATCGTTTGGGGTATCAGCCAAATAAGGTCAGCTCTCGACCGACATCCTCGTTGACTTCCGCCCATTCGGGTCAAGTCGCTACTCCCGCTCCGCAAGGTCACCAGATGTCAGATATAGCTACATCCACTCAGATCTCTGATGATGCGAACACTTTCGGTGGTCCCCTTCGTGCCAGTCCACTGGATGCGCCAGCGGGGTCGGATACGAACGTCACCGGTCACTCCGCTTCACTCTTCAATGCACAATTGCACTCGAGAACCCCCAGTTTCTACGAATACGATCTTGATGCAAATCAAAGCTGTCCTCTTCCTTATGGCAACTCGCCGAATTTCAGCACTTCTGCGAAAGATCAGTGTTCACCGATCTCTGAGAATTGGGGCCCAGAACAGGTCGACGAATATGTGAGGCAAGTTGCTCTCATGGGTGAATTCTCAACACTTGATCAACGACAATCATTGAGGAGCTCAATCTCTGACGTCCCCGACACGCAAGCAAGCCCCGCAGGCGGATGTTGGACAATGGAGATGATGCCTGCCGCTATGGGAGACGATGAGTCCGAACAAGAAATACAGGATTGCTACGAACAGCGGGCACTGCCCACCGGTGTTGGCGGTCCAGCGGATCTTTACGGTCAAAAATCGCAGGCCAGCCTCTCAGAGGAGAGTGCCGATCTCGCTATCTGGCGGTCCGCGCCCACGGCTGTTCCAGAGCGGCCGATTTACATGCAAAGCGTCCCAAGCCTATATCAGCACCCGCAAACCGCCGACCCTTATGACGATTTTGTGACCAGAGCCATACCTCTAGAGCCGACTCGACAGTATTTCGACACACCTGAAAATCGTCGGATCGGCTCTACTTCGTTCGAGGAATCAGCGGCACTCACTCCAAACATGTATGCTGCCTCACGCACCTGGCAGAACTACGCGACAGCCCAAGCTGCACCGGATCATGGGCAAAACTCGCTTCTCTCACCCGATACAGTCACTCATCAACCGTTTATCATGCAGGGCAACGCCTCATTCGTTAGCTCTACCCTCAATGCCACCGTCTATCCTACCGTCCATCCTGATGGCAGCATGTTTTTGCAGCCGCCCCAATCGCCCACCACCTGTTACGATCCTGGAAGCTTTGATGATGCATCTGCATTGGCGTATGGACATTCACCTCCTCTGAATCGTCATCCGTCCGAGCAAAACCAACCTCTTCTGCCGACATATCCTGATACAGTGTATCCCAGCTTGCAAGATCAAGAGGCTACCACTAGTGATCCATCTTCCCAAACGCCACCTCTCGTCTTTCAGGCGTCACATGCCCTAATGACACCCCTGGCCCGAGCACATCTATCAGAATGGCCTGACGGGAAAGGTAAACTTGGGTCTACACCCAGGAGACCTAGAGGAATAACAGGGGAGTCGGGACGCAAGGATTGGGAGAGACGCGACGGTTAGACCTGATGGTATTGTATCACCCCAATCGTCAATCCTTCTAAGATAAATGTGAATAGATTTCCCGCTGAACAGTGTACATGATCTCCTTTGCGTTCGTCGTCTGATGTATATACAGATTGTGTACGTTCTACCAGTCTTCCGACGTCCAGGACTTGCCTCCACCCGGTTGTTGGCTTCACACCGAAAGAGGTACCTGTCTCTGCTCTCGGGGTATGAGCATTGTCTGCTCAACATGCAATCACTCTTTGGACAGCTAAGGAGACGGTGGTCCAAATTGATGCGCCAATATCTCGCATCGAAAATATGGGTGCTGGCTATGCAAGCCAAACCTCTTATAGTGCGTGCCTTTTGACAAGACTCTGCCATTAAGTTCAGTTTGAGCAGTCGTCATGGCACATATACAGAGCGGACACCTCGGTATAGAATGCGCAGCTCACTACTTAGGCTGCTCTAACCACACCCGCTGAATTAGCAGGCATATGGTGCGTACCAGGGCGGAGACGCCGCACAAGCCTGTGACGACACCTGATCAAAGGACATTGCCACTGATCGCGGGCAGACTAAAACGCTCACCAGGCTCCTTGTATCAGCTGTTCTGACTTCCAGCCACAAGAAGGGTCCGACGTGACTTGCTGTCAGAACCGTTACATAACAAGCTGTAACGCTGTAGTCCAACACAAAAGGCTCAATATCAAATCCGCTGACAGGCGATTTGATCTTGTTATAAGGTCGGATCATTACACTTGCACGTTCCACTCATTATACAAGTCGCCCCTGACTCGACCATCAGTGATTCCGTCAAGTTTGATAGGCACTCTCAAGACCAGATAGGCCAGACACCGACTTTCTGGCAGGCTCGATGACGCGCGACGGACGGGGAACCTTTCATGATCATCCTTTCTCAACACCTCCCTTCATTAGGTATGTCCGCTTGGACTTCTATGCGGACTATATGGGTCCTCTATGTGAACCTATATCTCTCTTCTTCTTCTTATCGCTGTCCACTTCAGTACATCAATACATCACACTACTCTGTTATCACTTTGCCACACATAACATATTCCCACACTATGGAATCTCACAACAACCCATCGCTGATTCTCCCAGCCTCTACTTTACAGTACCATCGATACGCTACTTCAGATCAGAGTACCAACACGACCTATCAGAAATCCGACACCACTCGATCAAACACCGATCACGCCAGCCGGATCAAATTTGACCTCGAAAAGTCTGGGACCGATGCATGTGAAGAAACTACTGTTGGAGCGAAGATTCTGTGTTCTCAAAGACTTGATGGAATCTATTTCAGCGGAAAGGTGGTTGGCGGAGCGAGGGTTGCACCCAGTGACGTGGAAGCTTTCCGTGACACATTCGAAAATACCGTCAACGCTTCAACAGTCCTTTCCGATTCAGCGATACAAGTTTCCACCGAATCCCCGACACAAGAGATGTCAATCCAAGACGTCACCCTGGCATCTGCAAACAAGGTAGCCTGGGCTCTTGGCGAAAACTATCGCAAAGCCACAAACGACTCCTTCATACCGCAACCATCGGCTGCAAAAATAAGCCTGTGGGGCGACACTGCTCTGGACAAAACTCTGGCAGGAACTGGAGCGACACACCAGACGGCTGAAGATAATCGTCTGCAGCGAAGCGCGTACACTGAACGGGGCCTGGACGACCTTGCCGATCCCACCGTTGTACGACCCGAAGTTGCTCCCCCTGTCTGGTGGATCAACCCTGATGGTCAATCGCTGTTATTGAAGAAGCACGCTCACCTATCGACCAGACACACAGCCAACATCGATCTGGTCCCGACACCGAAAGACCAGTCATATGATAAGAAAACGCCCAGTCAGAGCGGCGACCGCAAATACGCCACCGCCAAGCACAATGTCCTTGCTGGAAGCCAAGCTTTGACATCCACCCAGTCTATATTGCCGTTGGGACCCTTACACATGGGACAGACTTTGGGTCCCCACGCCAAGTTTTCGGGACGCAAGTGAAGCCTTTCGATCATTTCAAAGCTAAGCAACTCGACCAAACGAAGTACTTTAATCATTGTCTTGAAGACCCGAGTCTTCAAAATATGATAGGTAATCTTCCTCGAGCCCTCGCCACCTCCGATGGGATTATTTCCGCTCGCCAACTCGACCGTGACTCTACCCTCGATGCCTTCGGACGAACTCAGAGGAGACAGCCCAGTACCTCGTTAAACACTGAGCACTCTCATTCTTCCGTCCCTCAGGCAGTCTCACCCACCGCTACCCAGAAATGGCCACGATCTACCGGAGTATGGAGGTCAGCAAATACCGGAACTCTCGATCCTACGACTATCGGGACTTCTACGGCCAAACAAATTGGAGGCAATGGGCTCCAGTGTGATCAATATCGCTCCCGGGTTCCTAGGGCTATAGCTCCCCGCGTTGCAAGCTCAAAGGGCAGTACACCCACGAATCGCCCCCAATCATTGGGAATTCGTATTCCATTACCGCAAGTACCCCTGTTCGCGAAAAGTCAGCCTCCAATTGATCGGTATGGTGGATCTACCTCTGTTTCCGCGTCTTCACGACAAGTGAGGTCGGACGGACGCTCTTGGCCGAATTCGGACGTGTTGCAGCAAGGCAAAGGGAAAGGGAAGAAGCGACGCGTTTGAATTTGGGATTTTTGTCGCATGATGTTTATATATGATACGAATGTGAATGGCGTAGTCTCTCTGCGCCCTGTATATATGCAAGTTACTCAGTTATCTACATATCTGCATGACTCGTCAAAGCGGGATCTTGCCACCATAGCACCACCGCCACATCCTCTTTACCACCTCCACCAACGCGTCTATCTGTGTCAATATTAAAGTCGACTTTATACATAAATTTCATATCAAAGCCGTCATGGGTCAGTATTCGCTTCTCTCAAATATGTAGTGACTGACATATCATAGGTCTTTTGACGATCATACGGAAGAATAAAGCGAAGTCAAAGGAAATGAGGGTTCTTTTCCTGTAAGTCCTCTGCACCACTATCTGCATGTCTTCCCCGATGTCCAACGTGCTCTCGGCGGTCTCATTGAGAGGATTAGTACGCTGATACAATAGTGGACTGGACAATGCTGGAAAGACAACCATCCTCAAGCGTTTAGTAGGGGAGGATATCTCGAGTATTTCACCGACACTTGGATTTAACATTAAAACCCACATCCGCCATGGGTAAGTTTTCCCCTTTCCCATTCTAAAGCTTCACCCATTTCGGTACCTGTTCCATATTCAGGAGCTGAAGAACTAGATACACCCTAAATATCTGGGATGTAGGAGGTCAGCGAACTCTTCGACCGTACTGGCGAAATTACTTTGAATCCACAGACGCAGTAGTCTGGGTCGTGGACTCCTCCGACCGCTTAAGGGTCAAAGACTGCAAGGAAGAATTGAGGAATCTACTCCAAGAAGAGGTCAGCTTCTCCGTTCCCTCTGCGAGCAAGCTGACGAGGTAGAGATTATCAGGAGCTACTTTACTTGTCTTCGCGAATAAACAGGACATCAACGGATCAATGACGTTAGAGGAGATTAGGGATGTAAGCTTTACAGTAACTCCTTCTCGAATGAACAAGCTGATATATAGGGACTCGACCTACCTTCTATCGTGAGCCATAAGTGGGCTATTCATTCTTGTTCGGCTGTTACCGGTGCTGGATTAGATGGGGGGATGGATTGGATGATCAAGGAAGTTGCTGGGCGATTATACTGGAGCGACTCCAATCCTACTACAGCCTCGATACCGACACTACCTACGAATACGACTCTACCCACAGCGACTACTGCATGATGGCTACCTCAAGTACTCATTCTGGAATGTGGTTGGGTCAGGCTAAAGTGGCTGAGTTGGCCAACCAATTCGTACATCAATGACACGAAACAAAGACGCAAACACGAGCACGACCACGGCTCACAGCCTACGACACACGGTCTATGGACGAACAACTACTAAGACGCCCCCAGATCGCATCGATCAAAGCATAAAGCAATATGCCAGAAGACTCCAACATTACAAGTACCCAACCACCATTAGGGTTTGCAATACGACTTAGTTCATCGACTCATGATGCACAGTATGAGACTGGGTCGATATGGACTCGGGGATATCAGCGACATCTATGGGTAGCTAGCCTTCTGAGTTGTCGTGTACGATGCATTGTCGTTAAAAATCTATAGAAGCTCCAGTCTACATCAAAGTAGCACAAGGAGAAGCAGAGCATAGGCGATATTCGACACTGGTCCAGATAATCAACATATTCCTAGCTCACTCCTTAACACCACATCGCCCTCCTTATTGTCATCCGTACATACTAAAATCGATATGCTTATATGTTGACTTGAGTGTATTTCTGGTGGGCTGGCGACCAAGCTCCCGAGGGTGGTTGTTGTGGATATCCACCTTCATCAAATCGTCTATTTGTCAGCATTCATATCATCCTGAGAGTGAGGAGACATACGGAGTGACAGCGCCGCTCCCGCCTCCCATACTCTCCCTATCATAATTATATCCATCGAATCCGAATCCACTCGATGCTCTCCGATCAGCCATCATAGGATCCCTAGTAGCTAAATCGGTAGTAGCCATTGTCGAAACTGATGCAGCTCGACCATGTTGAGCGTACAATGCTTGTGGTGGAGTGAAGTTCGCCATTGGGTATTCTCCAGTTTGTCCTTCTTTGGGTACTTGATCGTATTCTTGGCCACCTTGGTACCATGCTGCGGTCTTGGGAGCTGCCCTCTTCTTTCGCCTAATACAGCAGAATGCAATCTGTTATCAGCATACTGCCTATAGACGTCGTTGAGATTATAAATGAGGAAGAGAGACATACCAATGCAGCGAGTAATGCTAAAACACCGGCACCAACTCCAGCTCCAACTCCGATCTTGGCAGCGTTTGACATGCCCGCGTTGGCGCCGAAATTGGAAGCACCTGCAACTGCAGTACCTGTCGTCTGTCCAGAAGTAGCGCTTCCAGTAGCGGATTCGCCATCAGACGCACTAGCGACCTCTTGGACTGCGTAGTATTTCCTCTTGATGATTTCCGCGGCCTTTTCGGCGACTCCGTAAGTCGTACCCATTGTATGAGCTGACATGTGTAGTGGGATGATTGAGGAATCAACAACTCGAATGTTTCCTGTTCCATAAACGATCAAGCGGGTATCGACGACTCCACCCATGTCGCGAGGCAACATTGAGCAGGTTCCAATGGGGTGATATGTGGTACCGCTGTTTGTTCGGATATAATCGTCAAGCGTGTCACCAGTGAACGTAGCTCCAGGTTGAGTCTCAGCAATGGCAAGTTCACTCATTGGACTGGCTTGAGCGACCCGTCGAGCGAATCGCATAGCATTGTTCATGATATCGATATCGTACCCGACCGAGAAGTAATCAGGGTCAATGGCTGGGTTGGTGAAGGCGCTGTTGGAGGTGATGAAAATCGTTCCCCTTGACCAAGGGTGTTGGAGAGCAGCCTGAATACCGATGTTGTTGTTGGGTCCTAGAAGGTGGAGGAGCATCTCGACTTGTCCAACATCAGTCTCGATATGTGCTTGTTGGATCTTGTACTGTTCCGCTAATCCCCTTGCAACGTTGTCGGGTAAGTCCTTGTTGGCGACAGTCGATGTCCAGGTTGCATTCAATTGGTCCAAGACGAGTCCGGCGTAATTTGCAGACGGCTCGTCGAGTAGATCGGCCATGTTGGGAAAAGCGATAGCTTGGTTCACGAATGTCCACATTCCAGTTCGGTCCGCAAGGTACTTTGCCATTTCAGACTCTTGTAATGCTTGACTAGACGACAGATTGTTCCAAGTGAGCGTGCCGGCGGGAGTGGAGAAGTACATGGTGGCCGTGATATGATCTTGTAAATTATATCCAACGGGAAGATCGAGTCGAGAGTCGACACCAGCACTAGCGAGCTGAGCAGCGGGCCCAATACCTGAAAGCTGCAAGATCTGGGGTGATCCGACGGTACCCCCAGAAAGGATCACTTCCTTCCTTGCGTTGGCGGTGTATGCTGTTCCTCCTGCAGAGGCCTGGAATGAAATACCACTAGCGAGGATGTTTCCGTCGGCGTCGTTTGTACCGTTGAATGTAATCTGAGTGACCTGCTGACCAGTGAGGATGACGAGATTGTCGCGAGGAGCTAGACCGTCAATGTATGCTGCCTTTGAGTCGGATCGAGTCATGTTGGATGGATTGAGAGTGAGAGGGCAGAAGTATGATCCGTGTGTAGTACCAGAAGCTCCGTCGACAGCGGCAAGACCGAGAGAAGCCATCGTTCTGATATTAGCCATCGCTCGAGATCATTATCATGAAGCACTCACGGTGTCCAGGCAGAGACGATGTCAAACATGTATTGAGCGAATCCAGCTTGGATAGCACCCGAAGTACCGTGGGCAGATGCGTCGAGATTCAAACCATGTTGGCTAACTTGGTCGTCTCGAGCGGCGGTCCAATTCTCAGCTTTCATGATACATCGATTGACCTCATCCCATCCCCAATCCTCGTCCGCGCCCGGGTTCAGAGCTGGGATCAGTTACGTTCAAATTCATAACCACGATAAGAGAAACTCACTCTTCCATGCCTCGTAGTTCTCCCTATTTCCACGGTTCCAGTACATCCCATTGACTGCTCCTGAACCTCCTAGACCTTTTCCTCTGGGCCAATCTTTAGTAAGCTTGAGAGCGGATTGTTGAGGGACGGTATCGTATTGCCAATCCCATGCGGTATTCGTGAGACCATGTAGATAACTGTTGCCTGATCGTCAGTCTGACTACAAGATCATTTTATCGGCGACATGACTGACC
>Ga0265798_10012632_pt1 | contig 10169 bp, 9 predicted proteins | sample P3T30metagenome_FD_192430 | JGI IMG/M metagenome (GOLD analysis project Ga0265798, IMG submission 192430) | Plant litter microbial communities from East Loma Ridge, Irvine, California - P3 T30 | ecosystem: Environmental > Terrestrial > Plant litter > Unclassified | place: USA: California...
ACGAGGATTGTAAGAAGTGCCTGGACGGCGCGGAGCGAGAGGAGGAAGGTCCGATTCTCGAAGAAAGCCATGTTGATTTGATACTGTGGTGTAGGTTGATGTGTGATTGACTGTCCTGGAGCTTGAGTCCACGAGACCGATGTGTGCGAGAAGAGTTGAGTAAAAGATGTCTTCCAAGCCTTTCTTTGTTGTGTCTCACTGTCGTCACTGTTCCAACAGGGCGTTCGATTCTGAATCAGATACCGTCGTCGACCAGCAGAGCTCTCGAACTTGGGGAAGTGTGGAGGATCGTCACTGAAGAAGGCGTTTGAGAAACGGGTTTGAGACCTATTAGTAGTACCCGCACGAGGCGATTGACTGGCAAAAGCGCGCGTGACTATTTGCTGTGGCGCGTAACACGCGTCAATAGGGCTGCGGTATGTCGGTCAAGAGGAATGCGATCGAAACAAAGGCAGCTCAGCCTCAATTTATGTATCAAGGTGCGAAAGCTTGGGAAATTTGTACAATAACGTCGCCAAACCTTCATGAGCAGTAGCGATGACTCCCTTCGACCTGTTTGCTCCATCGGCGTGACAGGCAGCACTGATAATATTGATTTTGTTCTGCAGGGCATGACGCCAGCTGATCACTTGGAAATGGCCTGATCGCATCCCAGTCGCCTGTTTTTCGAGGAGATCGGCGGTGTCGCAGCCGCCCGAATTGCTGGGCGCACGCATCTGCCAATACTTTTCTCGTGGGAGCTGAGGTGGCGGAGCTGAGGTGGCACGGTGGCAGGGCTGAAGTGTGTCTCGGGTTAATCATCATAGGATCACGACGACGTGGATGGAGTGACGAAGAAATTAGACTCGCAGCTCTTCCGAAGCTGGCTGTCGCGAACATGGCGTAGCACGAGAACTTGCATGTGGCGCCGATGACTTGCAAGTTGCAGGTGCGTAGAGTACTACTGATGAGTTTAACGAAAATGTCTACCTTGTCTGTAACACTATCGGGTACTGACATGCTGAGTACATGGTGCATACGTTGAGTAACACTGTCAAATCGTCAGGTTGAACCTAGGCTCACCGCTGAGATATTGCTTTCCAAGACGTTTTGGTTGACAAGACTGTTCACAGTCTCGAGCGGTTGAAGTGTACAATCCGCTTGTAGGTCTATCTAATTAAGCTCTTCTCTTCTCACAGTCGGTCTTGACTTCGGATGATGCATCACCATCGAGAAGACAGAAGCCGGTCTCATTCGATGGGCTCGCATTTGGACTTAATTGACTGTTCACAGTGGGTCACCATTGAAAGTTCTGTGAGCAGCTATGTCTCCGTGAACCTGTCTCTGACATACATTATCGGAGCTCATCCTGAGTCTCGCTTGGGGTATCTCGCCACCGCTGGAAAGCTATCGTACACTCGGCCCGTATCTGAACATGAGGCCTCTAATCTCGCGACTACTTCTTCGCCTTCTTCGCTACCGGCTCCGGGTAGTCGGCGCCGATCTCCTCGAAGAATTCAGCTTCGCTGATGGTCTCGACCTTGGCATCGGTGGCATCGTCTACCTTCTTGCCAGGCTTTGTGCCGACGACAATGAAGTCGGCTTCAGTAAGCTTCGAGACAATCGTACCACCGTAAATCTCAACGGTCTGGGTGAAAGTCTTGTGATCCATGTGGTGCAAAGTGCCGGCCAACATGCATTTCTTGCCGGCAAGAGATCCAGAAATTCCTTCCGGGACAGCAGTCTTCTTGCTGACTCTCTTCGCAGCACCCTCTCCGTTGGCGCCCTTGTCCTTCTTGGAAGTCTTGACCTTCTTGGGTTCGGGCTCGCCATCTGTGTCATCGCTGGGTGCGGTAGACTGGCCGCTGAGAAGAGGTTAGAGCGTGTACAGGATGGGCAACAAGTGTGAGCACATACACATCGTGGTAAAGCAGGCCTGGAGAAACGGTACAACCGCCGACGTGAGCGGCCTCACGAGCAGTCTCAAGATCGGTGTATGCGACCTGGGGGTTTGCGGCGAGGTTGTAGGGCGAGATGACCAAATAGATCGTAGTAGGGATGGGCTGCTGGCCGGCCATTGTTGCGGGCTTGTGGGTGGGTGGACGATGTGATGTTTTTGTTGATGCGATTATTGTCGGCGGTAGAGCGAATGAGGTGGAAACTGGCCAAAGGAGCGAGCTGTGAGCGCGCAAAGAAGCGCGGTGGCGGCCCGGTGAAGATTGTCGCGTTGGAGAGGAAGGAGCGACCAGGCACGTTCTAGGCACCCGTCGACTTCAGACGCACTTCAGGCTTCGCACAGCGACTTCCCAGCGATGGAGATGAATTGGATGCGTCTCTTCGAAAATCTCTTGTTGAGTACGTCGCGACGATTGTCTGCATAATTGTGTGTTTCTGTTCTCGTAGAGTCAGCAGCAAGCCATCATTGCGTCGCTAGCAGTGAGACTGTGGGAAGATTGAGAAAAGTTGTGTGAGCATTTGGCTAGATCAGCATTACATTACAGCTCATCGTCGGTGTCCTCTTCTTCCTCTTCTTGTGCAGGAGGTGGGCCAGACGCCTTCGCGCTGCGCAATCCCTTACCCTCGTCACTATATGGTGCTCTTCGAGCGAAAGGCAGCTCTCTACGAGGTGGTAGATCGACTTCCATCGCGCTCACATCCTTGCTTCTACCATCACTTACCATCTCCTCAGCACGACCTTGGCGCACTGCAGCGGTCGACGCAGATTTCTTCGTTGGTGCAACCTTTGGTGGAGCGGCAAATCCATCATCGCTACCCTCATCCTCCGTCTCTTGCTCTGGCGTTCGCTGGCCTTCTTCATCTTCGTCGTCTTCTTCTACGTCGTCGCCGTCGGCATGCTCGTCCGCTGAGTCAAGGTTCAAAGCAGATGCATTCTGTTCTTCCAACGTCGGACCATTGGCTTTGCGTTTGCCACGCGACGAGGCACCAGCCTGACGACTTTGAGTTTTGGACGTCGCATTGATCTCACGTTGCTGGTCACGTATCTTAGCTCTCTTTGTATCGAGTAACGCCGCACACTTTCGCAACAGCTGCTCCTCGTGCTCTTTTTTTGCCTTGACGAGCTCGTCAAGCTGGTTGGTGAGGCTGGCGACCTGTACGTGCTGAGACGCCAGAGACGCCTGAAGTGTCGCAAGTTCACCGCGGAGCTCGTCTGAAGACGCGACAGCAGTTTCAACCCAATCGAATGCACTGACTTCTTCCCGTTCGTCGTCCCGACTGAGGCTGATGGAGCCCAGGCGTCTGACAACGTCACCGAATTTCTTCCGCAACGACAGTGTACATGTCTCACCACTGACAGCCGCTACGATTTCCAGCCCTTCGATGGCGTTTAGGTTGACTGCCGCCCGTTCCTGAAGCAGAGTGTAGGCAAGGACGTCTTTCCATTCGTCGTCATCGCCAGTGTAGTTGCTGGCTTGCAGGGCTGCCATGCCGTTGTGTTTAACCGAGCCATGATATAGATGCTCGTGCTCCGTGGCCACAAGCTTCAGATCGAATCGCCTTGTTTTGCTCGTTTGTGTGACGTTCACGAGCAGATGGGATGGAGAGTCGTCTGTGCGGCGGACACGCAGAATATGCGTAGCAGGCGCCATCGAGCCGAGGAGAGGGTGGGTCGGCAGACTTTTGCTTCTGGGGATCGCGGTTAGACTCTAGCTGAGGAGAGATGAGACAGGGGACGGAGTCGACGGAGTGTACCTGGCGGGGATATGTGGTTTTGTTTACGGGACGTGTGGAGTTTTCACGCCGACGCGATGCCGTGACGATTACCTTTCACAGCTTTAGGCAACGACCGTGAGACCCTGGCTGCCTAGTTACCGGTTGTAGGTGGGCGGCAGAAGTGAAGCGGTTTGTTCATGCACTTGTTTAACGTATGAGCGAAGCGGAGTGAGGTAAGATGTACTGTAGTAGAGGTAGTATTACGGTTACATCACATGCTCGTGCCACCAGACTCCTCACCGGCGCAGTGTAGGCAAGCAGGTAGGAACGTTGAATGATGTCGCACAGTTCCCGGAATAATAATGCACATGGCAGGATATGACAGCGTCAGACTGACAGGGCATGACAGAAAAAGGAGACAAAAACATGACTTCGTTGCGCATTTAGTAGCATGCGACTCGCGAAGCTTGGAAGGCTGGTGCGTGCCTGTCGCCGGCCGCCTCGAGCTCGAAAGGGTCCCTTCAAGCCCTCGCTCGCGCTCCAACCTCTTCCGTCCCGCCTTCCGTACCACACTAGCGTCGACGTCTTTGACACCGACCGCATCCTCAGGAGAGGCCCACCCACCGACCGACATATCCGCTGCGTGCATGTCGCGCGCCAGCGATCGTCCCTACACCACCGCCGCTCTGCCTTCCACCGCTGGACCGACACGACGCGCAACGCCGCAACATGGCGCCCGCCATGGAAAGCTGGGACGACGACGATGACCTTCAAGGCGAATTTCAGGGCTTTGGAATTAGCGTGGGCACCGCGCAGGGAAGCATCTCTTCGCGCCTGAGCGTGTGCTCCGAGTCCGTGGCCGGCGACGACGACTGGAACCTGGTGCTACAACCCAATGATGAACTGTCCACCACTAAAGCCTTGCAATCCGCCAAGCACGCTGGCATACCGCTGCCTGCCGGCATACCCTCGAGCGCGTTGCTGGGCGGCACTATCAAACGACTGGGAAAGAAAACTACCAAACAGAAGGTCGAGGACGACTGGGACAACGACATGGACATGGGTGAGGCGCCTCTGACGCTGAAGCCTCGACAGGCCGAAGCTCCCACTGGCTTCGGGGATGATGATGGTTTCGACGAGTTTGAAGCCGATTTCGAAGGCAGCCTCGGGACTCGTTTCGCAGGCACCAAGCACGCTGATGCGCGAGAGTCCTCCGTGTCTTGCATGAGCCCTAGCGTCGGCTCACCGATGGTAGAGGACAGTGATCAAGATGAAGCCGGTGGACTTGATATCCCGGAGGGACCACTCGACTTTGACGCCATCCTGAAGAAAAGGCGTGCCGCCGAAGCTGATCTCTCCGAGGCCAGCGTTCCCAGTCCTGTCATCGAGCAGCCATCAACATTGAATCTACACAAAAAGTCCAAACTACTGGCCGACACAAATGAAGATTTCATGGAAGGTCTTGACTTCGGTGGCCTTCCATCACTTAACGTACAGAAACGCACATTCAACAAGAATGTCAAGATTAAGGATGCTAAACCGGCAGCACCAGCGCCGAGGGTGTCAACAACCTTGAACTTCCATGACAAGCCGATTGACCGACCTACGCACATGCGGTCACACCTGCCACGACCCGTTTCAGGATCCAAATCTCACTCTCGTCTCGAGCCGGTACTGGAGAATGGCACGTCGACTATCACACGCGAGCGTCGCCATCAGGTCGCGTCTGGCAACTCCTCCCTTCTACGCAACAAGCGATCTGCGCCCGCGCTGAGAAGCCAGGCACAGCAATCATCTGTTGCACGACCGCCGGCGTCTCTCCTACCCTCGGTCATGCAGCCTACTCATGCAAGTGCACAGAGAGCAATGCCATACCATCTGAGGCGAGAGTCCGATCCCAACAACCGCCGTGGAGCCCAGTCGCCTCCCATGCGATCACATTCTCGTCTGTCGAACACATTTGTGCCTGACACGCCATCTCGTGTTGCAAGACCACGTGCGGACATGGCCCCCGCTGCCTTGGCCCGGGAAGCCCAAGCCAAGAAGAACTTGACAAAGCCTTCGCGGCGACGAAATTTCGGCGACGGTAGCGAGCTGGAGCATTTTGACGACTTGCGAACTAACACTGAGAAGGAATCGAAATTTACAAAACAGCCAATTGCCAGAGGACCTCCCAAGTTGAGGCATACCTACAGTCGTTCCGATGTGAATATCAAGGATCCCATGAAAAGGATCCCTATTGGCCCAGACCGTATGACCACGCCAGCACCGCCTAGGACGCCAGCTAGTCCAACCAGAGGTTTCAATGATGGGCCGAGTTCTACCCCGAGTTACCTACGCGACACTGCGGCTTCTAGAATAGCTCGCGAGTCGAGGGTCCCTAATAGCATTCCAAGACCACGGAGCGAAGGTGGACCACTCCAGCCTGTAAGCACAAACTGGAAGGCACAAGTTGCGGCACGGAGCCCGCACACTTCGCCGTCTACTCTCAAGAAACCGAAGAAGATACAGCCACACCTCATCAAGGGCATTGGAATCCACATTGCGAAGAGTAAGTGTACAACTAGATCATGTCTCCAACCATCTTACTGACTCATGATTGCAGCTGAGAAAGGCATGACCTATAACCCGCTCACCCTCTGTTGGGAGGGTAATGAAAATACACTTTCGCATTTCGACATTCCTCCACCGCTCGAAACACCGACCCCTACCAGCAACCAGCCCCAAACCTCTTACATGGACCGCATGGACACCCTTCCGCCACCGTCCGCAAGTCCGCCTAGACCAGCGCTCATCGCACCAATGTCTGCGGCCACGAATATGCAGGTCAACGGCGGTATGGTCTTTGATCCGCAACAAATGAAATGGCTGAAGATCCGAAATGGCCGCGACGTTAGCGGACAGATGTCACCAGCCATCACTGACGAAGAGGAAGAAGATGTCTTCGCCGGCCTAGAGGATCTCAAAGATTCCGTCCCGGCGTTCGGCCCCAGCGGTAGCATCACTGGCATGCAAAGTCCTGTCTCCATGGCCAACACTGGCCTAGGTGAAGTCCACGAAGAGTTCGACCTTGGTCCTCGCTTCATCCACACGCAGCGGGATGAGGAAGTGACCTGGAGACGACGTTGCGAAAGCTGGTTCCCAGTGCAAGGTGGGCCCAGAGTCGAGGACGACCGATGGCGCTGGGCAGCGAGGGATGTCTTAACCCCGCCGGGCCTGGCCATGTGAACAGGCGAACGAGCAATGCAGTCCCCTGGGCCACACAGACCACACTAACGAAAAAGCTCTCGTATCTAATCTTTCCTCCCCTCCCCGTGGGGAGAACTGGGCGCCGCAACACACTCCACTACAGGGCTGGAGTTGTAGAAAGAACTTTCGGGGCAAAACAAAAAGGGGTCGGAAACCCGACCAGAATCTCGGCCATGTGCATAGCGGGAACGTTTTTTTTTCTTTAACGATGAAGCCACGATTTTTTATTAACGACCGACCACGGTCGCGGCCCACGACTTCGGCCGCAACCGTTCGGATTGATGTGATGGGAAATCAAAAGATACGGAGAATTTGGACAGTTGTTTTACAGTTTTTTTATTCCTTTCTTCCGCTCTCTAATAGAGAGCGTGCTCTACCCTTTTTTTTAGTATCGCAAAACAGGCCAGATTTTCTGCCTCTTTTCCCTCCTCTACCCTTTACTCGTTTCCTCGCTTCTGTATGTCTCTCGTTTTTGCATTCATCTGATGATTGATGTTGTGAGCGAAAGTGCGAACAGCACGATACAGCATTGCGCATGTGCATGTGCATGTGCATGTGCAATCCTAGCCTACAGGTATTTCTTGATCACTAACTATAACGAGCGCTTGATGGTGCGTGTTGACACTAGGTACTAGGTACTAGGTACTTCCCTATGTTGTCATATGATGTTGCGCCCCGTTTCTTTCATGCTGTGCCTGGCTACCTTGATGCTCTCGGCTACATGTATAGGTAGTTAGCCACGGCGAATTGATGCCTGGGACCTGTTCGCTGCGGCTTCCGACCCAACTTTTCTGAACAAGACTACCTATCTTATCCTACGAGCCACGAAAGGGAAAAAAAATGAGTCCATGGCAAGATGAGACAGGCGAGGAAAGTTTCGTTGGAAGATGGGATGGGATGGGAAGGGGAGGGGAGGGAGAGGAAGAGGGATATGCGTGTGTTTGCGTGTTTGTGCGTGACAAGGACGATCAGGTTCAGTAGTGGTGGTGTTTCATATTCATGACGTTACTTCTGATGCTGCTGCTGATGCCGCTCATGCTGCTAAAAAGCGAATCAAAAAAAGAAAATGCAGCAAGAAACAAAAAAAGACCATTGGGTATCTATGAGCGCGCTCAGCCGGAGTGATCAAAAAAGGTCCATGTAATCCCCATTCCCTTGCCCTCCTCTTTCCTTTTCAATTCTTTCCTTTTCAAGAATCAACACACTGGCAGTCCTCCGCCGCCCCGACAGTACCGAGCATACCACTCAGCATAGACGGGCAGCGATCGCCCATCCTCCTGCCGCCAGGGCACTGCAACACCGTCCCCCACAAGCGCTCCAGATCGTAGCCCCAGAGCGGGTTCTCCTCGCCCGTCTCGGTGAATCGGCGCCTCAGACCAGCGTACAGCGCCGGTCCGTTAGCGCGGATGCGCGCCGCCGACGCGATGAACTGCCCGCGGTACGTCGGGACCATGTCGACGCACTCGGAGCCGTTGTTGGAGTCGCGGAAGACGCTCTGCAGCAGTTGTGGGTCCGGGTTCCAGGTCGAGTGGTCGCGGCAGCCGGTGCAGGAGGAGCAGAGGGTGCTGGTGTGCCAGAGGGAGAGGAAGCCGGTCTGCGGCATGAAGTACTGCGTGATGCGCGGGCGCATGTACCAGGGGTCGTGCATTTCGGCCTGCAGGAAGAGGGTGTGGTCCGCGAGACCGGTCGCGTTGTCGTAGTTGTCTAGGATGTGGTGGAGGTAGGTCTCGCCTTCGCGGCCTACATTGGGGAGTTCGGTGACCTGGACGGAGGTCGAGGGTGGTAGGCCGAGGGTGAGGTTTTGCTGGAGCTCTGCGATGGGCGAGTCGGTGGCTTTGGCGTAGAGGATGACTCTTTGGGCTAGTGGGGCGACGTTGGGGAGTACGAGGAAGGAGGTCAGGGTGTTTATCAAGTCGGGCAGGGACTCGTCGTGGTATGAGACGACGATGTCGAAGGATCTGGACTCCGTCTCTGGTGCCGAGGGATAGGGGTTGATTTCGCGGTCAGCGACCGCAAGAGAATGCTGCAGGGCCTTGAAGAAGACGCACAGCCAACCGACGGCAGCCAAGCTCAACAATGTCACTCGCAATATTTGCCAAGCCGAAAGCTTACCAGAGCAACGAGCCCGGCTCTGCATTCTCCCATCTGCAGTCATGGGCTCGGACTCGAGGAGTCCCAATTCTCTTTCATGTCCAGCTGCCTGCAAACCTAGCAGCTTCCGCCACGTCGGTCTGTTGGACATGCGCAAGAAACTTTCGGCGGTGTCGGCGTCCTCGACGTACGTGCTCGATACAAGAGCGATCAGGAAGGCTGCAAGAAATGCAAAGACTTGCCAGCCCGAGACAACAACTGCGTGTCCAAGTATTGCATTGCCGCCGAAGACAAGCCCGACGAGAGCGGGTGCGTCTACAGTCAGATCATCGATATGATGCTCGTCTGAGATGCTTTGCGGCCGCATGAATAACGAGCCACTGTTTGCCAGTGCAATGCCACCGACGATCGCGTTGATGGAAAGCATGACGGGAGCCATACCAAGATCGAAACCCATAGCCTTGGGAGTCTCCGAGATCCAAGCAGCGGCAACCACTGGTAGAAGTGAAGCCAAAAGCACCCAAAGAAGGCCGTCCTCGGTCTCTGTTTCATCCTCGGTGTCTGGTGAGTCGACCCGTTGTGACAGGACATGGCAGCAATGTGAGGCGATGTGAGTTCCCAACGCCAGCAACACTATGCCGAATCCAGGCGGCGTGAGGCGGTAGTCGTTGAGCAAGAGGGCAAAGATGCAGACAGCAAGAAGTGCAGTCCGTGTCGCTGTGAGTCGATTTGGACGCAGCAGAAATGCACACACGGACGTCGCGCATGCAGGAGCCAGAGCCAGAACCAGTGCCAGACACAGGATGCTCGGCAGGTGGAAGAAGGACTGGTAGGCAGCGAATAGAGAGATGACCGCGAAGACGGTGCTAGCAAAGCTCCAGACGTGTGACCACGTGGGAGACTTTAGTCGCAGACAGCCGTTTCTGGCTGTATGCCACAGGTCTTTCCAGCCATGTTCGCAGGCGCGTCGTTGAAGTCGTATCGCAACAGCCACGAGCAGCTGTGGTATTAAAATGTGATAAGGAAAATGTTGGTGTCGGTCTCGGATTAGGTAATTTGTCGTGACGATTGCAGCCGAGGCAGTGAGGAGCCATATCGAGGGAGACCAGTTGGCAAAGGAGAGGTTCATATCCTGGCCTAAGCGAACGGCAGAAGTCTTCCAAGCCATGGATGTTTTA
>Ga0265798_10012633_pt1 | contig 10169 bp, 7 predicted proteins | sample P3T30metagenome_FD_192430 | JGI IMG/M metagenome (GOLD analysis project Ga0265798, IMG submission 192430) | Plant litter microbial communities from East Loma Ridge, Irvine, California - P3 T30 | ecosystem: Environmental > Terrestrial > Plant litter > Unclassified | place: USA: California...
TCACGATCACACCGCATATCTCGGCGTTGACCCTGCGCGACGAAAGCGTGCGCCAGATCGCCGGCAAGATCGGCCGGCTGGAGCGCGGCGAACCGGTCGCCGACATCATCAACCGGGAACTGGGGTACTGACATGGACCTGCCGAAAAAAGTAAAGATCGTCGAAGTGGGGCCGCGCGACGGCCTGCAGAACGAAAAGGAAAACGTGCCGGCCGAGGTGAAGATCGCGCTGGTCGACCGCCTGTCGGCCGCGGGCTTCGTCAACGTGGAAGCGGCGGCGTTCGTGTCGCCGAAATGGGTGCCGCAGATGGCCACCAGCCGCGAGGTGATGGACGGCATCGCGCGCAGGCCCGGCGTCATCTACTCGGCGCTGGCGCCGAACATGCAGGGCTTCGAAGCCGCGCTGGCGGCCAGGGCGGACGAGGTGGTGATCTTCGGCTCGGCATCGGAAGCCTTTTCGCAGCGCAACATCAACTGCTCGATCGCCGAATCGATCGCCCGCTTCGAGCCGGTGGCCCGCGCCGCGAAGGCGCATGGCGTGCGGCTGCGCGGCAGCGTCAGCACCGCGTTCGGCTGCCCCTACCAGGGAGAAGTGCCGCTGGCGGCCGTGGCCGACGTGGTGGCGCGGATGCGCGACCTGGGCTGCGACGAGATCGACATTGCCGACACGATCGGCGTGGCCACGCCGCGCCATGTGCAGGCGGTGATGCGCACGGCGATCGGCGCGTTCCGCATCGAGGCGCTGTCCGGCCACTTCCACGATACCTATGGGCAGGCGCTGGCGAACATCTACGCCTCGCTGGAGCTGGGCATTGCGATCTTCCACTCGTCCGTCGCCGGGCTGGGCGGTTGCCCGTATGCGAAAGGCGCCACCGGCAACGTGGCCACCGAGGATGTGCTGTACATGATGAACGGACTGGGCATCGAAACGGGCATCGACCTCGATGCCGTGGCCGATGCCGGCCAGTACATCTCGCAATTCCTCGGCCGCAAGAGCGCCAGCCGCGCCGGCACCGCCCTGCTGGCCAAGCGCCACGGCTGATCGCTGCTGGGTTCGTGTCACATTGGTGGTGACCCCAGGGTTTCGCGGAGCATGCTCCGTGCCGGTAAAACAGTACAGCCATGCATGGTTGTACTCCTCCCTGGCACCAATGTGACACGGGCTCGGCAGTAAACCGCCAGCACAAACAAAAACCCCCGCAAGCGTGAACATGCGGGGGTTTCTGATGAATCTTGGTCGGAGTACAAGGATTCGAACCTTGGACCCCCTGGTCCCAAACCAGGTGCGCTACCGGGCTGCGCTACACTCCGAAGAAGCAGAACTATACATTATTTCGTGCCTGATGCCAAGCAAAAATGCACCCGGCCGAAATCGTCTATAACCCGCCCGCACAAACAAAAACCCCCGCAAGCGTGAACTTGCAGGGGTTCTTGATGAATCTTGGTCGGAGTACAAGGATTCGAACCTTGGACCCTCTGGTCCCAAACCAGATGCGCTACCGGGCTGCGCTACACTCCGAAGAAGCAACATCATACTCGGGGGGCGAAATAGCGTCAAGGGCCCGGTAAAAATATTCGAGTTTTGCTGGATTAGCAAATATGCAATATGCGAATATGAGCCTCCCTGTTTCAGGACGTGGAGCAATGCAACGGACCCTGACTTACCCGACCAGGCCGCGTCGCGGCCTCGCGGCCATCCTGGCGCTTACCATCTTGCTGCACATGATACTGCTGGGAATGCTGCGCGCGCCTTCCGCGCCTCTCCGGCTGCCGGACCAACCGCGCTGGGCAGAGCCGCTGACGGTGCGGATCTTGCCGCCACCGCCAAAGCCCCAGCCAATCACCCGCGCCGAACCGCCCGCCAGGTTGCCGAAACCGGACAAGCCGGCCGCACCGCCACGCGTGCCGGCCGCGCGCCCCGAACCCGAGCGTGCCGCACCGGATACCCCCTCACAGCCAACGATGACCATGGTGCCGGCACAGCCTGCCGAACCGGCTCCGGCCGGAAACGTTCCAGCATTCGACCCGGATGCCGCGCGTGCCGCAGCCCGCGGCATGGCCAACGACCTGAACCCGTCGACCAACTGGGCGGCGGAAAAGCTCAACAAGGGCAAGGAATGGAAGCAGACCAAAGAACAGCGGCTCGGCCGCAACGTGGAGAATGCGGCGCGTGGCGATTGCCGCACCGAGTATGCCGGCGCCGGATTGCTCGCGCCGCTGGCCATGTTGATGGACAAAAAGGACAGTGGCTGCAAATGGTGAAGACATGCTGACGATTCTCGGAAAACTCCCTTCGATCAATGTGCGCAAGGTGCTGTGGACGTGCCGCCTGCTGGACCTGCCGTTCCGGCTCGAGCCGTGGGGCAAGGGCGAGCGCGATCCGGATGTGCCGGCGTTCCTGGCGCTCAATCCCAACGCCCAGGTGCCGGTGCTGCGCGACGGCGACACCGTGCTGTGGGAATCGAACACGATCTGCCGCTACCTGGCGCACGACACCGTCCTGCTGCCACCGGACCGGCTGCAGCGTGCCCGCATCGAGCAGTGGATGGACTGGCAGGCCACGGAACTCAATACTGCCTGGCGGCCCGCGTTCATGACCCTGCTGCGCGGCAGCACCCAGTTCGGTCCCGAAGCCGTGGCGGCGGGCGTGCGCGACTGGAACAGGAAAATGGCGCTGCTGGACCGCCACCTTGCGCAAACCGGCGCCTTCGTGGCCGGCGACACGTTCTCGGTGGCCGACGTCGTCATCGGCGTTGCGGTGCATCGCTGGCGCGCCACGCCGATCGAGCATGTCGAACTACCGGCCGTGGCGGCCTATATGGCGCGCCTGTCGCAGAGGCCGGGGTACGCCGAATACTGCGGTCAAGAGACGCCATAGGAAGCGCCATAGGAAGCGTTATAGGAAGTGTTATGACCGGCTGGCCGGCCCGTGCCCGCAGCCGGCATCGCAACGCCGATGCACCGCGACGCTGCGGTTCAGCCCTCGCCCTTCAGCGCCAGCGCCCGGTCATACAGCGCATTTTTCTTCATGCCCGTGATCTGCGCGGCCAGGCTGGCGGCCTGCTTGACGGAGCACTCGGCCAGCAGGATCTTCAGGATCCGCTCGGCATCGGCCTCCTGCGCATCGGACTGCGCCGGGGCGCCTTCCAGCAGCACCACGAACTCGCCCTTCTCGCGGTGCGCATCGCCGGCCAGCCAGGCCAGCGCTTCGGACAGCGGGCAGCGGTGGATCTCCTCGAACAGCTTGGTCAGTTCGCGCGCGAACACCACCTGCCGCGTGGGCTCGAACGCCGCCACCAGCGCCCCGGTGAATTCGGTGATGCGGTGCGGCGCTTCGTAGAACACCATCGTGGCGGTGACGGTGCGCAAGGCGGCCAGAGCGGTTTCGCGCTGCTTTGCCTTGGCCGGCAGGAAGCCCACGAAATAGAACTGGTCGTTGATCAGCCCGCTGGCCGACAGCGCCGTGACCGCGGCCGAGGCGCCGGGCAGCGGCACCACGCGCAGGCCCGCCGCGCGCACCGCGTCGACGATCTTCGCGCCCGGATCGGAAACGGCCGGCGTGCCGGCGTCCGACACCAGCGCGATGCGCTCGCCGGCCTGCAGGCGCCGCACGATCGTCTCGGCCGCTTCCCTTTCGTTATGCATGTGGGCGGCCAGCAACGGCTTGCCGATGCCGAAGCGCTGCATGAGGTGCGACGTGTTGCGGGTATCTTCGCAGGCCACCGCGTCGACCAGCCCGAGAACGTGCAACGCGCGCAGGCCAATGTCGGTTACATTGCCGATGGGGGTGGCCACTACATACAATGTTGCCGTAGGATACGTCTGGAGTGCGGTCTCGCCGAGCACCGGCAAGGCGGCGATCGGGCTGGATTCGTGAACTGTCATTGGGGGTAGGATGCTGGCTGATAAGATCAAAACACTGCTGTTGTGCGTGGTAGCCGCGCTTTCGGTTTCTGCGTGCAGCACGCCCTGCGGCAGCCCGGGGGCATTGTGCGCGCCAATCGAGAACGTGACAAGCCCGCCCGAGCGCGTGACCGCGCCGGCGGAACGCCGCCCCGCGCCGCCGCCCGAGGCGGATGCGCAAGTCGAAACGTTCGCCGTGGCGATGCCCGGCACCGCGGCGCCGGACCAGGCAGGCGCCGTCACCCCGGGAACGCCGGTGCGCATCGGCCTGCTGCTGCCGCTGCGCTCCGAAACGCTGGGCCGCGCCGCCGAAGCGGTGCGCGCCGGCTTCATGGCGGCATGGGAACGCGACCGCGCCGGCTTCGAAGTCACCGTCGTCGAAACGGGCGATGCCGCGGCTGATATCCTGCCCGCCTACGAAGCCACGCTGGCGCAGCAGGACATGATCGTGGGCCCGCTGGCCCGCTCCGCCGTCACCGCCCTGGCCGGCAGCCCGCTGGTGACCAAGCCCACCATCGCCCTGAACCACCCCGAAGACCGCGAAGGCACCGCGCTGCCGGCGAACATGCTGTCGATCGGCCTGTCGATCGAGGAAGAGGCGCGCCAGGTGGCCGAGTGGGCCGCGCGCGAGCACCCCGGCGCCAACGTGATGATCCTGTCCGGCAGCGCCGCGTGGCAGCGCCGCATTGCCAGTGCTTTCGCCAGCCAGGCGCCACAGGTGGGCATGGCCACCAAGACGCTGGAACTGGCCGCGCTGAACGGCTACCTGAGCGATCCGGAACTGGTGGCGTTGCGTGCCCGCCTGGCCGAACAGCCGGTGGACCTGCTGTTCGCCGCGCTCGATGCCGGCCAGGCCCGCCAGCTGCGCGTGGCGCTCGCCGCCCCGCCACTGGGCGAGATTCCCCTGTACGGCACGTCGTCGCTGAACCCGGGCCGCATCTCGCTGTACCAGGGCACCGAACTCGATGGCGTCAAGCTGCTCGACCTGCCATGGCAGGTCGAACGCGATAGCGCTGTCGTGACGGGCTACCCGCAACCGGTGCCGCGCGACGGCGAACGCCTCAGTGCCGACATGGAACGCCTGTACGCGCTCGGCATCGATGCCTTCCGCGTGGCGCGCGAGATCGCACTGCATCCGGGCCAGCCGATCGCGCTCGACGGCGTGACCGGCAAGCTGTCGATCGAGTTCGGCAACGGCCCGGCGCGCATGAAGCGCGTGGAACCCGCGGCGGTCTACCGCAACGGCGTGCCGGTGCCGGTCGGCACCACGCCCTAACGTGCCATAACGTGCATAACGTGCCATAACGCGCCGCGAGGGTCCATGGGCCGCACCGACCAGCAACGCAAGGGCCAGCTGGGCGAGGATGCCGCGCTGGCGCACCTGTTGTCGCACGGGCTGGTGCTCGTCGAGCGCAACTTCCTCTGCAAGGGCGGCGAACTCGACCTGGTCATGCGCGACGGCGCCCACCTCGTGTTCGTCGAAGTGCGCCGGCGCCGCAGCCGCGCCTTCGGTGGCGCCGCCGCCAGCATCACGCCCGCCAAGCAGCGCCGCATGAAGATCGCCGCGCAGGTCTTCCTGCTGCGCTGCCGGCAGCTGCCGCCGTGCCGGTTCGACGTGATCGCGATCGATGGCGATGCGATTGCCTGGCTGAAGAACGTGCTGGACTGAGCGCTGAGCGCACCGGCCGGCGCCAGGAGCCGGCTGTGCCGATACTGCCGGAGTGCTAACATAGCCGGCTGAGCAATCATCCGTGTATTCCTGCGCAATCGAGGGCAGCGCGTCGCCCGTCCCCCTATGAAGACCCGCACTTATCTGTTGCTGATGCTGATTGCGATCATCGTGCCCGTCGCGTGCCTCGCCACGTTCGGACTGTCGATGCTGCTGCGCTTCGAACGGGAATCGCGCCTGCGCGGCATCGAGGAAGCGGCCAACGCGATGTCCCTGCTCATCGACGGCGAAATCGCCAGGGCGGAAGCGGCAAGCCGGATCGTTGCCGGTTCACGGGAAATCATGAACGACGACTTCGAAGGCCTGTACCGGCTGCTGTCGGCCACGCGCACTTCGCCCCTGAGCTGGACGCTGATCGCCGACTATTCCGGCAGCGGGCTGCTCAACACCCTGGTGCCGTACGGTACGCCGCTCGCCAGGAACACCGGCAAGTGGGCAGCGACGGTGTACGACGCACAGAAAACCCGGGTCGGCGGCTACTTCATCGGCGCAACCTCGAAGCGCGGCGTGGTCTCGGTGGACGTTCCTGTCGCCACGGCGGTCGGCAAGAAATACGTGGTGACCCAGATCTTCGATCCGCAATACTTCAACAAGGTTTTCGAGCGCGACGCGCTGGAGCGCGGCTGGATCATCGGCATCTTCGACGCGAACGGCATCTCGCTCGCCCGCAACCGCAATGCCGGCCAGCTGGTGGGCAAGCGCGTGCGCCAGGAACTGTTCGACGCCTCGCGCCGGCAGGCACGCGGCGTCATACGGCACCCCACGCGCGAAGGGATCGACGTCTACGACACCTTCATCCGCTCCAGCGTGAGCAACTGGACGGTGGCCATCGGCGTGCCGGTCCGGGAGCTCGAATCGGCCGCGCGGCTGACCACCTGGTATGCCGGCACGGCCCTGCTGCTGATCCTGGGCGGTGCCGCCAGCATTGCCATCTTTTTCGCCCGCCGCATCGACCGCGCCCTCATCGGCGCCACCTCGGCGGCGCAGGCGCTGGCACAGGGCACGGTAGTGAAGGTCACGCCTTCGGGCCTGCAGGAGGCCGACGGGTTGCTGCAGGTGCTGCACCGTACCGGCCTGGCACTCGCGCACGAGCGCGCCGCCCGGGCGGCACTCGAAGAGGAACGCGAACGGCTGCTGGCAGGGGAACGATCGGCGCGGCTGCGTGCCGAAGCCCAGGACGAGGCCAAGGACAATTTCATTTCCATGCTGAGCCACGAGCTGCGCAATCCGCTGGCCGCGGTGACCACGGCCGTCGCCGTCCTGCGCATGCCGGCAATGCCGGCACCGAACCGGGAAAAGGCTTGGGACATCGCCGAGCGCCAGCTGGCCCACCTCAAGCACATGGTGGGCGACCTGCTCGATGTGCGGCGGGTCCTGTCCGGCAAGGTGACGTTGCAGCAGACTCGTGTCGACCTCGGCGAACTCGTGAAATTCTGCTGCGACGCGAAGATGGTGGCCAATGCCAAGGACCATGAATGGTCGGTTTCCGTCACGGATATCGCTGTGACCGGCGATGCCAACCGGCTCACGCAAGTGGTCGACAACATCCTGACCAACGCCATCAAATATACGCCGGCAGGCGGCAGGATCGCGGTCCGTACCTTTTGCGCCGGCGACACCGCCATCATCGAGGTCACCGATACCGGCGCCGGCATCGCGCCCGAGGTACTTCCGACGATCTTCGAATCGCTCGTCCAGGGCCCGACCACCATCGACCGTTCCCAGGGCGGCCTGGGCCTCGGCCTGTCGATTGCCAGGGGCCTGGTGCAGATGCATGGCGGCACCATTGCCGCCGAAAGCGACGGCCCGGGCGAAGGCAGCACCTTTACCGTTCGCCTGCCGCTGGACGCCTGACGATGCGGGTCGTGCCCTTGCCGGCCTTGCGGCCGGCCGATGCCCTGCGAATGCTCGGCCGCGTGTTCGAGGTGCTGCTGCTCTGCCTCCTGGTCGCCGGTTCGCCATCGGGCCGTGCCGCGGCGCCTGCCCCGCTGCTCGACGATTACACCCACAAGGCCTGGACCGACCTCGATGGCGCACCGACCGGCGTGACGAAATTCGCCCAGGGCCCCGACGGCTGGCTGTGGATCGCCACGCCCACCGGCCTGTACCGCTTCGACGGCGTGCACTTCGAACGCACCGACGCCATCCACGGGCATCCGCTCGAATCGGGCAACATCATGGCACTGGCGGCTGCGCCGGACGGCGCGCTGTGGGTCGGCTACCGCGTGGGCGGCGTGTCCGTGTTCAGGAAAGATGGCGCGCACACCTACCTGGAACGCGACGGCCTGCAGCCGGCCGGTGTCATGCATATCGAGGCGGCGCCGGACGGCGCGATCTGGGCGGCGATGCGCGATGGCGTGGCGGTGCTCGCGCCGGGCGCGCAGCGGTTCCGCTACCTGGGCCGCGAGGCCGGCTTGCCGGCCCGGGGGGTCTTCCAGATCCTGTTTGCGCGCGATGGCACGACATGGGCCGGCACCAACACGGGGGCTTATTTCCGCCGGCCGGGTGAAACCCGCTTCAGCCAGGCATGGCCGCGCCACGCGCTGGTCTGGCTGGCCGAGGCGCCGGACGGCACGCTGTGGGGCAACGATTTCAAACAGGGCTATCACCGCGTGCGCACCACGCCGCCGCCTGCCGGCCAGCCGGCCGGGCCCGCATTGGCGGGCATCGGCATGCGGTTCGACCGGCAGGGCACGATGTGGGTCACGCATGTGGACGGCCTGGAGCGCCGGGTGTCGCCGGACGGCCCCGGCCTGCCGGACCAGCGCCTGTCGACCCTGAACGGCATCAGCGGGCCGATGCTCGGCGCGATCTTCCAGGACCGGGAAAACAATCTCTGGATCGGCACGTCGCGCGGCATCGACCGGCTGCGCCCGAACCGCCTGCGCACCATGCCGGTGGCGAAGCAGCTCGAATACCCCGCCCTGGTGGCCGGGCCGGCCGGCGATATCTGGGTGGGCGACTATGCCGGCGACGTGTGGCGCCATGACGCCGCCGGACACCTGCGCCGCGAAGTGGCGGGCAAGATCACGGCCAGCTACACGGCACCGGACGGCGTGCTGTGGCTGGGCGGCATGGAAGCCGTGCTGCGGCGCGATCGCGACGGCACGCTGGCCCTGGTCGGCTTTCCGGACGGCCGCAAGGACATGCGGGTGCACGCCATGCAGCAGGATCGCGATGGCGCGCTGTGGGCGTCGTTCAATACCGGCAAGGGTGTGTACAAGCTCGTCGACGGCCAATGGCGCAAGTCCGGTGGATTGCCGGGCATTCCCGATGTGCTGACCACCGCCATGGCGCTCGATCGCGAAGGGACACTGTGGCTGGCACACCAGCGCAGCCAGGTCACCACGGTCAGCGGCGGCACGGTGCGCGGCCTGGGTCCCGCCGAAGGGCTGGAACTGGGGACAGTGCTGACCCTGCACCCCGACGGCAAGGCCATGTGGGCCGGCGGAGAGGGCGGTGTGGCCCTGCATCGCGCGGGCCGCTTCACGGCGTTGCGGGGCGAGCACAACGAACGTTTCCGCGGCGTGTCGGGCATCGTCCGGCTGCGCGGCGGCGACTTGTGGCTGCATGGCGCGGACGGCCTGTACCGCATCGCCGCCGCCGATCTCGACAGGTGGCTGGCGAACGGCGCTACCAGCGTGGCGTTCGAGCGTTTCGATGCGCAGGACGGCATGCAGGGCCATGCGCCCCAGCTGCGGCCGGTGCCGTCGCTGCGGCGCGACCGCAACGGCGTGCTGTGGTATGCCACCACGGGTTCGGTCGGCACCATCGACCCGGCCAGTATCCCGCGCAATCCGCTGGTGCCGCCGGTGCAGCTCACCGGCGTGAGCGCCGATGGCGTGCGTCACGCCGTGACCGATGGCCGCGTGCTGGCCCTGCCGCAGGGCACGCGCAACCTGCAGGTCGACTTCACCGCCCTGTCGCTGTCGATCCCCGAGCGGGTGCGCCTGCGCTACCGGCTGGTGGGCCTGGACAGGACATGGCAGGAGCCCGTGGGGCGCCGGCAGGCGTATTACACCAACCTGGCACCGGGCAGCTACCGCTTCGAAGTCATCGCATCGAACGAAGACAAGCTCTGGAACATGCAGGGCGCTGCACTGGACATCGCCATTCCCCCCACGTTCGTGCAGAGCGCCTGGTTCAAGCTGCTGCTGGCGGCCGTGGCACTGCTGCTGCTGTACACCGCCTATGCGTTGCGGATCCGCTACCTCACGCAACTGATGCAGGAGCGGCTGCACGAACGCCTGACGGAGCGCACCCGCATTGCCCGGGCCCTGCACGACACGCTGCTGCAAAGCGTGCAGGCGCTCCTGATGACCTTCGATACGCACAGCCGGCATGTGCAGGAAGGCACGCCGGAACGCATCCGCCTGGACAAGTCGCTCGACCTGGCCGAGCAGTTGCTGGTCGAAGGCCGGGACCAGATCATGGCGCTGCGCGAATCGTCGTCGCCGGCGGTGCTCGAACTTGCCCTGGGGCAGTTCGGCAGGGGACTGGCGGAGCACCGGCCCCATGCGTTCGACATGCAGGTCGCC
>Ga0265798_10012634_pt1 | contig 10168 bp, 8 predicted proteins | sample P3T30metagenome_FD_192430 | JGI IMG/M metagenome (GOLD analysis project Ga0265798, IMG submission 192430) | Plant litter microbial communities from East Loma Ridge, Irvine, California - P3 T30 | ecosystem: Environmental > Terrestrial > Plant litter > Unclassified | place: USA: California...
TGGCTAGGCCTGGAGATACTGTAGAGGCCCAGAAGAGCGAGCATGGTACATAGGTATTGTAGTGTTAGCACGCGGGGCAGCCACAATTGCATGGTGCGTGTGTGTGGGGGGGATTGGCAGACAAGTCGTGGTTACGTAGCGCTGGATGGGTTGTGAAAATTAAGAAATCAAACGTGACAAAGCGCTGCGGTACTCCGTGAAACTGACGGAGTTCCTTTGGCTAGCGGCTGCGCAATTGGCCCGACGTGTCGAAAACCTTGCGAGGAATGCTCCGATAGAGGAAGCTGCCGAGCCTCGTCGCATGTGCGCAAGCATCCTGCCACTGTTAGGTTCGGTATTGCCGCCTCGCAGAAGTCGTAACAAGCCCTCCATTGTTGCTGACGGGTGCGCATCAGGTGGTGTGATTTGCGAGACCAGCGTGCCGGGTAACTCAGCACCAACGGCAGAAGTCTGGCCTATCTTCCCCCCACCTCGCCTGGTGTTGAGCTCATCCTAGGCTAAACAGGTGGGCGGTAGGTAGGTGATGCGTCTGGCACTTTTCAGCGTGGATATGAGCCTGCTGGGGCTGATAGTATGCCGCTTCCGCTGGGTGATGATGTAGTTAGATGAGAAGGTGTAATTGAGGTAGCGCAAGCGTTGCGTTTGTTGCTGATGACGGCTACCGTGGTCCCGATCTGCCCCGCCTACTGAGCCACCAATACTCCTGTACATAAGCCGTGCATGGTCGTTGCCACTGCGGGCTACGAAGGGCAATGTCGAGATGCTGTCATCTCGGTGTGGAACGTACGAGGAGCGTCGTGATTGCTCGTGGTGCTCGTGGTCTTGGTCGTGCTCCCGTATCGTGAAGAGGTCCAGTCTGGCCGACTCGTACCGGTCGTGACCGCATGCCAGTAATTAATCGCTTGGGTACCGGGTTCGGCGTTGCAGTGAAAGAAACCAGTAAAACCAAGGGTGGCTGACGGGGCGAGGCTTTTCCGCAGCGGGATCTCTCGGCAGAGACAGCCTACTACTGTGTCCCCCGCTCCAGCCTTCCGGCCAATGGGAAACGACGGAGATTTTTCTCTGATTTTGGTTAATAGCCGTTCTAGAAGGCCCAAAGGTTGACTGCACTGCAGACGATGCGAAGCTTCCGTCCAAACGTAGTCTGGAAACATGGTTTTGCTATTAGGCGTCCATTGCAACTCGTATCCCCCCCCGCCCAAGTTTATGTTGAGGCAGGACATGCTAAAGTCGGCCCACGCTGCAGCAGCATCCGTATAGTCATCAATGTACCTACCCGCCTGGTCGTTATCGGTAACCTTGGGATGGTAGTTGTCGGGCCCTGGCTGACGAGATTACATACTGTGGCTCAGCGTCGTCCTCACCTTGGTTCCGCAACCATCACCTAGCAATATGCATCATCTGAATCTCGGCTGGATTGAAAATAGCAACCTGTGTGTATTCTTGGGGCATGTCTCAGGGTCCGAACAGCCGGATGGACTTGCTGGCTAATACCGGGCGCTGATGGCCCCTCGGTACCGCCAACAACTACTATACCCACCCTCTGGGTTACGAAACACCATTCAGGCCTCCCAGCTACGACCCAAAGCCCCTTCACACGTCACTATAGAGGCGCGGATGCGGGTGTGGCGGAGGCTATTGTTTGCAAACATGCACTAGTGACCACCATAGCTACAGAGCTGATGGAACAACTCGCGTACAACGACTATCAAGCAACGAGATGCAGCGCACTTGACGTCTGAAGAGAAAGAGAGAGAGAGAGAGAGTCGGCATGGCCAAATGTGGGCGGATAAGGATGGATAACTGGCAATTCGCAATACGATGCCGGCAAGGGAAAGCTTGCTCGTGTTGGGTAATTCCAAGTTAATTTGGCTGTTCGCGTCTCACGGGCCGTGACGATCAGGCTCCATTAGGCCGCCCAGTACGGAAACCCAGTACCAGACAAGGGCAGGTCGGGAAGATGGGCAAAAAAGGATTTGCAGGCAGTCATGTGCGCAGCTCGGCTGTTTGCTTGTGTGTGTGTGTGTGTGGGCAGAGTTGTCGTGAAACGATAGTCTCGTATCGGCCGTGCTCGAAACATCAGTGGGGTTTGGCGATTCACGAGCCGGCCGTGAGAGCTATAAACACATTCAGTGGTTTCAGCAGCCACGGCAGCTTTCTCCATTCTGCATATGCTGTTCTTAGCACTCGTCCTCAGCCAGACGTCAGGCGTCGCATGCAGGCCGGGTACGGTAGCACGACAACGTCTTGCGCTGATGGTTACTTTTCGTATTGCCTCGACACTATGCACCTGTGGCGCAGGACGCGAATAACCACGACTACACCAATAGTGTCCGATGGTGGTGGGCCTTTGGCAGGCTATATTTATCGGGACGAGAGAGGCTGACTGGCAGGGCCATGTGCTGAGGTCGTCGTTGTTTCGACATCATGTGCATGATGGACGATGAGATTGCTAGCGTACAGACAGTGCCAGGCCGTACCTACGGTAGATTGGCCATGGCCGCTGACCGGACAAGTGGTGCACTCTGGCAATGCAGGCTTCGCAGACTACGCAGACTACGCAGCTAGGCCGTGGCCCGTGCAAGACTCGGTGACAGCAATTCGCACTGTGCTTGCATTTTCTGTTGACGGCAAAGGAAAAAGCACAAGTGCAAAGCTGTCAAGTTGCAGACCGCAAGTACCAGACCGCTCCTGATCGGCCAATAAAGCAATTCACTGTTGAATGCAAAACAGACTTTTGGCAGCGTGCGGCAGCTTGCCTAGGCGGCGACGACGACGACTGCACTCGGACGTGTCAATCACCGCACCGCCATGGCCATGCCCTGCATTTGCCTAGAGATTTGCAGCTGTAATAGAAGCACTTTTGTAGGCCTCGGTCACGTGTCCGTCGTGGCATCAGGCCAAGCGCGAAGCGAGAAGCGAGAAGCGAGAACAGCCGCTGATATTCGTGGGCTGGCGGCCGCGCCAGTGACGCAAAAGCCCTCACCGTTCACACACACACACGCACACACAAGCACACCCACACGGTAGCATTGTCGACACTTGGCCCACAAACGTCCGGGGATGACGAGGGGGATTGTCGGCCGCCAGCCTCTAGCCGTCACAGCGCGCGTCGCCTTGTTTTGTGCTTTCTCGCCTGGCGCTGTAGGCTTTTGTAAGAGGCGCAAACCTTGCTGGCAATCAATACACTTTGGACGACAATGGCCTGTGACGGTGGGATGGGAGAAGCAAACGCATCCATAATCCCCTTTCCAACGCTCAGACATCTGTACCCTTTTGACTCGGGGCCTGGCGAGCACACGACTCAGCTGCCAGAGTGATGCTGACGACTCGTCCCGGCTCGAGACCACTCACTTGCTCTTACGCGTAGGAAGACGCGAGAAGGGCCATATCCATCCCTCCACTCACCTCTCCGCGCCCCCCCCATCTCATGCCTTTCACAGCGGCTGAGGCCAGCTCACCGCTGCTGCCAGGCGACTGGGTCCATGTGGTGTGGCCCCATAGCCTGGACGTGTCTGTATACAGACATTGGTGTGTGTGTGTGTGTCTCTCTCTCTCGCTGCCTCTCCCTCTCTTACTTGTTACCAGGCAGGTCCCAGCACGCACCCCCACCGCCGCTGATTGGGCCCGCAAGACAGGGGCCGATCGGAGCACGTAATATTCTCGTATTGCAGAATACATTACGCCAGTACCGCTGGCCTTGGTGTCTTTTTCCCACACGTTGTGCGCTTGCGCTCGGTCCGCGGGCTCGACGGCCTTGTGGCTGACGCCGGCTCGGCGCCCATCCCCGTCCAACCTGCAGCACGAACCTCGACCCTCCCCTCCACCAGCCTAGTCCGCGGTGCAGATCTCCAAGATACATCCCTGCTCTCGCTGAGTCTTATCATCAACGCCATGCAGATGCCCCTGTTCACTCAAACAATCCTCGAGCTAGCCCGCTCAGGCTCGCCCCACCCAAGAGCCTGGCGCGCTGCATGTAACTGCGAGGCACTAGCTCATCGCTCTCGTGCAGCTGGATCCCTCCTCAATTGATCAATTCACCGTCGCTCAGATGCATAATCAAAGCTCCCTGTTGGGAATGGCTGCCAGTCAAGCCCGCTCTTGCCTTTGCTGCCTGTAAACATACTCGTGCCTTGATTACCGTCACTCCCCACGCCAGAACCACCTCCCGTGATTATCTGACATCTTTATCCGATCCTTTGCCCTTCCCCTCGAGTTTGCTCACCCTGCTGAACACCACACGTACCACTGCGCCTGCTCTTGGCCTGGTCTTTTTTATCACTGCTAGCCAACTTCCTCTGCAGTCAGCTCCACAGCCGTCCTGACACACGCTTTCCGTCTGACATCCCAACGGAACCACGTCTGGCCATCGACCTGACCTTTGCTATATTCACCTTAGCTCCATACCGAGATCCATGTTTGTTCCATATTAGACACGCCCCGGAACAACCACAACCAACTCTCCGCACCCATTACTATTCTCCGCCCTCGCCCAACCAAGCCGACCGTACCAAGAAACCACCGAGCACAAATCTCCTCCCCGCATCTGCACTTGACACTTGCTCACGCCGCCTACCTTGTCAACTCGAGCAGACTAGTCCATGGCATTGGTCTCCTCTTGACATTTGGCACACAACAACAACATCGACGACGACGTTGTCGATCCCTCTCAGCTCAATCTGCAACACCATTGTTGTGACGGTGAATCCCAACTGTCCAACTCTTTTCAGTGGTAAATAGCCCAACATGGTCTTCTGCACATATTGTGGACAGTCGTTCACAAGAGATGAACATTTAGAACGCCATATCCTTACCCGTAAGTCCGCCTTTTTTTTTGTTCCCCATGCCCATCACTGGCCCCAAGTCGATCTGCGCATCAATCTTCGTTGCGGACGTCCGCTGACCACTCTGACCTCTAATAGACACAAATGTCAAGCCCTTCAAGTGCTTTACTTGCCATATGAGCTTTGCTCGTCGGTACGTCATGATTCCTTGTTTCCTGCCATGTCCTGCTCTTCTATCCAAGCTGGAGTGCTGACGAACCCTCTAGCGATCTATTACAGAGGCATTACACGGTCCACGGCCGCAACCAGAACAACGAAGAGGGTCTCCCGCCGCAAGGGATAATACCCAAGTCGGCAGGCCGCACACCAATTGCCTGCAGCAACTGCGCAAAAACAAAGACAAAGTGTGACAAGAAGTTTCCGTGTACTCGATGCGCGCAGAGGAACCTGAAATGCACGCTCCGTCCGACTCGGCGAGCGTCAAAGGGTGTACAGCGTGTGGGAGGGTCAACCGAAGCTGCAAGTGGTGACTCGAGCGAAGGCGGCAGTACCACGGAAACCCACAACACCTCCGGTAACGTGTCGCCAAACGAAGAGGGATCGACACAGCAAGGAAACGCACATTCGTCCCCTGCTCAGATCTCGCAACCATCACACGTTCCCCACAGCCAACCTCCATCACAACGGCAATCACAATCACCGTCGGCGACACAGTCGCGGCATGCTTCCATCTCACATCCAGTACAAGCACCAGCTCATGTCAATCCGGAAGATAAAACTCTTCACATTTCGCTTTCGAACACCCCTCCATTCTTCGATGCCCAGGCTCCTTCTCTTCTGTCGCCACTGCCGACACCTGTCACGGGCATGAGTGCTTTTGTGTCCTCGACACCAATGTCCGGATACGACGACTTTGTAAGGACAGTACGAGATCATTCCGACAATGATAGCCCACAGTACATGATGAATCCCTGGAACGCCTTACCTATGGATACCGGCTTCGACAACATGCGTTTGGATCCATCGTTGATGCTCACCATGAGCATGGATATGAACATGGGACAATCCCAGGACGCCATCCTTGGCATGATCCCAGAAATGTCCCCCACACAGACATTCCAACCCGTCCCGACACCCAGAGTGGACGAATCCTTTTCTGATCTCCAGATTGGCAGTTCAGCCTCGATGTTTTATCCTTCAAATAGACATTCGTCAATTGCGGATGCTGGCATTCCCGATCTCGGTGCAATCATTGCAGCCCAAGACGGCTGGACTGTCTTCCGTTGCACGCCTTCCATCCCTTCCAGCTCGTGTCCACGCACTGCACGCCTCAATCTCGAGCGGCTGGAGATCAGCCTAAAGAATCACGAAGGCTGGAGCAACTGGACGCCGTCGTGGGACGAAACCGACTTTCAACAAGGAGGCCAGATAACCGTGGCGAAACTGCACGAAGCCACACGCGACAAGCTTCTCGCCATCACCCAGAGCTTCCTGCACAAGGCTCTCGATATCCACAAGGACGGCAGCAACTCGTCTAGCAGTGGCGAATCTCCTGGATCCACGGCTTCTCACTCTTCGAATTTTGTACTCCTTCCGCCCGCCCGCGTTCTCGAGTACTTCCTTCAGTCCTATGCCAACTCTTTCGAACGCTACTACCCTACCTCTGCCAGAGGCGTCTTGGATACCAACGAGCTTATGCAGAACTACAACGACAAAGCATCGAGTCTGCTGATTCTCATGATGATTGCTCAAGGCGCCATGACGATCCCGTCGATAGAAGCGAGATGGCTGACCGGCGGCTTCACCGAAGCATGCCGAATCTCACTCTTCGACCTTGTTGAGAAGAACATCATCATGGCCGGTGATCCTATCGTCCTGCGTGCGGCTCTTCTCTTCACTGTCCAGGCGGCGTGGAGTGGCGACAAGTGGCAGATGGATATTGCCATGGGCCAGCGTGGCATGTATTTTGCAATGCTGCGACATTCGGGTATCCTTGACGTTCAACCTCCAGTCACTCCGCACATGAACGGAAACATGACGACAGATGCGTTGTGGAAGGACTGGCTCCAGCAGGAAAGCCGCAGTCGGTAAGTTGGCGAAAATTTCGTCGGCCAGTCACGTGCAGATCCCTTACTAATATTGCTCCAGCCTCATCTACTCGTGGGTCATGGTCGACCAGGATCTCTCGCTGTTCCACGACACTGCTCCATTGTTTTCAGTAACAGAATTTGGTGCACCAATGCCGGACTCAGATCGTCTGTGGCAGGCACAGACCGCTTCCAAGTGGTCGGAGATGTTCAACCAAGTGCACGAGTTCTCAAACGGCTACTCCTCGGTCGGCTCGGGAGCGAGACCACCCAGTCTGAGAGATCTCTTCCGTCACTTCTTGGATGATGAGATTGTCGTTCAGGATGTCCAGGAAATCCACCTTACACCCATGCATCTGCGCCTGCTGCTTCACCCTCTGCAGACTCTTGTGTGCCAGTATTGCCAGCTCCTCAGCTGCTTCTCCGATAGTGTCATTTCTTCGCGGTCACGGAACCGGGCCCTCACAGCAGCGTCGACGCGCGTCCGCCTCGAAGAGGTACAGGGCCTGTTGGGGCGTTGGTATGACTTGGCGCAACGCTACATGAAGTCCAATCCCGTGTGTCCGATGATGCAAGCCAATTTGGTCATGTTCCACCTCATCAGTATGAACGCCGTCACAAACTTCCCTGAGATTGAACGCCTTGCACGACGAGAGGGTGTAGACGGCTCATACCAGCAGATGCTGTGGATGCATAAGAAGTGCCTGTCAGACGTCCAGGAGGCCATCACACACGCTGGCCAAGTCCTTCGTCTGGTCCGGGAAATGCCACGAGGCATCCGTCCGCCGTGGTGGGCAGGCGCCATCTATCGCGCCTCTCTCGTCATGTGGACCGACTCACTAACACACAATGAGTCGATGAGCCCCAACCAACAAGGCGGCTTCCAATCATCCAACACCGCTTTCTCCGTGGATCGTCTTCCGGCCGACCATCCCACCATCCTGAGATACATGTCCCGAAGGGAAGGCATTCCAACTCTCACCAAGCGGGATGGCATCTCCGTCCCCCTGGACAACAGCTTCGCAGTCTTGTCGCATTGCATCGAGCTCATCGACGAGGGCGTTGCAACCCGCTTCTCTGACGGCATCCGCAGCAAGCTCGAGAAGCTCGCGCGTGGCTGAATCCAAGTGCCTTCTCTTCGTCTTCTGTTTTACTTCCAATAAGCGTGTGGTGTAACAAGCGGGAGTCCAGGATCTACAACATGCTGCTTTCTCCTTTTACCGATAGAGGTTCTTTACTCAATAATATTCGCGTCGCAAGATGCCTGAGAGAATTGGTGGGTTGATGAATATGGGCTGGAACTTTCTTCTTCTTTGTGGTCTCGGAGGCGACAGGCGTTTTGTCTCAACGGCCAGTGGCATACAAAATGGGAGTGCTGTCGGCGTCCGAGTGATGATCTTCTCGGACCGCCTCGATATGCCTTTCGAGCGGTGAATCCGGCATGGGAGATGACTATACTTCCTCGCTGCGGTTTTGTTAATGTATAGTATGTAGATGTGATGATTTTCCTACGGACATCAAGCATACGAGGGGAATAATACATGACCGATTTTGTTCATTACTAGAGACTGTTGATAATGGTGGTGACTGGATGGCTGGCTATTTGTCGTCGTCGTCGTCTTCGTCTTCGTTGTCATTGTCGTCGTCATTGGCGCATGACTTGCTCGGCAAGAGTGAGGTGCGGGCAGTGAGTGGTGTTATCTGTGGTAAAAGTCGAGGACGGATCGCTAACATTTCGACTACAGAAGACAATCCCTCCTCTTATCATCTCCAGTCAGACGGCGGCGGCCATGGAGATGCGGGGCTCGTCGGTAGCACCAGGGGCCGATGAGCGAACGGGAAGTGACGGAGAAAAGCGTATGTCTCCTTCCTAACGGCTGACGTGCGCACACATACGCACACACACCCATGCCCTCCCTCCAACCCCCAACCTTTCCATTCATTCACTCTTGCGTAGCCCTTTCGTCATACCCATGTTACCCCGGCCCCCTTGCACCAGTCATATAGCGATCTTTTTTTTCTTACTCGACTTCTTTATTCCTTTTTTTTGTTTCCTCATCCCACGCGTGTGTTTCAGGTGTAAGCCCGACGTGGGTTGTACTGGAGAAGGTCATTAGTGTCTTTTTTGTTGTTGGAGGCGTGTGTGTGTGAGAGAGCGAGAGAGCGGGGTCGGATAATAGCTAGACGAGGAGCGGGCGTGTACAATGTACGATGAGGGGGAGTTGTTAGAGGCGGCACTGCGACGATAAGGCGGGGTGTGTGTGTGTGTAGGTTCGAAGAGGGGGGAGGGGAAATGTGAAGGTATGGGATGGGATAGGTTGATCCTCTTATAAGACCCCGTTACGTTACTCGACACGACGAGAACGGAACAAAGGCCGGTAGTTGCACCCCAAGCTCAAGCTTGAAACACCATGCCGGTCACAAAGCGAGGAAAGAAAAAAGAAGCCATGTCGAAGGAGGCGGGAAGCCAGTTTCCGGCTCGTTATCCTGCGCAGTTTTATACTTCTCCCGTGATGGTGGAAACGGGGTAATGAGTTGGATTGGCGTTGTTCATCTTCTTGTTCTCCTTGTTCTTCACTGGATAAATTGCCGTGGCGGTGACCAAGCAAAGAAGATGCTCCGGTAAGTGGGACAAAAACAATTGAGAAACAACAAGGAAGCGAGACAAACAACTGAGGATAGCAGCAGCAGTAGTAGTAGCAGCAGCAGCAGGGCACGTACCCTTAGCGAGTCCCGTTAATCCCATCAGCCAGACCACTTTCGCTTCTCCTCTTTCCCCGTACGCTACGCGGCCTTTCCCTCGTCACACCATGGAGGCGCCGCTCCATACCTGCACATACATAGCTGCAGCCCTACACTAAGCCTCGCAAACCCAATATGTCCGGCCAGTTGGTTTTAGCTTTCAAGCAAAAAAGCCCGGCCTTTAGTCTTGGTAGTAGCTCCTCCTTGGCTTTTTCCTAAAAACAGCCCTGGGCATTCTCCGAACCAGAAATCGGGGGAGGGGGGCACGTACGCTTTTTGCTCACACACACACACCTATCTCACTACGGACATTGCCCTCTGGTTGCAACCACAGCGTTGTCGGCTTCGGCTTTTCTGGGCATGGCTTCTTTTCAGGTAGGAGGGAAGACTTAGTTCATCTTGCAAGCGTTATCAGAGTACATGTTTTTTTTTCCTTTTCACTTCTGGAAGGGCAAGCAAACGTGGGTGTGTGTGGGTGTGTTTGTATGCATGGTATATGGCTTCGGTATCACAAGTGATTTGAAAAAAAGGCCGTGGGGGGGGGGGGGGGGGGGG
>Ga0265798_10012635_pt1 | contig 10168 bp, 8 predicted proteins | sample P3T30metagenome_FD_192430 | JGI IMG/M metagenome (GOLD analysis project Ga0265798, IMG submission 192430) | Plant litter microbial communities from East Loma Ridge, Irvine, California - P3 T30 | ecosystem: Environmental > Terrestrial > Plant litter > Unclassified | place: USA: California...
CGAAACATAGTAATAGTCGAACGATGTCCCTCGTAGAGCGTCAGAAACGTCGTTCAGGATGCTCGTGTGAGCCATTGGCAAAACAGCATAGCATGTGAGTTGATAGGTTCACCAAACAAGCGAATCACAGCTGATCATGTGATTAGTTTGAGTACAGGACTGACCGATATCTTCACTTATCGTATTGGCGAGCGAAGCTTCATTCAGAATGACCCAGAGAATTGCCATCGAATTGAGAAGAAGCCTGATCGAGTCTACGGACTAAGGACTACTGAAGCCATGGCGGAGAGTTTGCAGCAACTACACATCTCCCACTTGGGAGAGAACACTGCGCTCGAATATTTGTCTAAGAGACTGACCATGAGCTGCAATCCAGACGGTGGTGACCAACCCTGCATATACCCTTTCCTAGCGATGGAAGCCAAAAGCCTCAAAGGCGATGGCAATTGGAAAGAGATCGAGACGCAAACAGCAATACCGATACGTAATCATCTGAACCTACAGCTCCAACTCCAAGATGACAAGGACAACAGGATGAAGGTGCCAGGAGGCCCACTATCTTGGTTTCTTGCGTACATTGGCGAGCAGTGGAGGGTATATGGGTGTTACGTTACAAAGTCTAGTCCAGACAATCTACCCTGTTACGTAAGTTGATACATGACTTTTCCAATGGTTTACTAATGTCTAGGCAGAAAGTTATCCTCCTATGGGAGGGGAGTATCACCGGCCACGATGCAGCACTCCAATTGGTTCTCATTATGGACTATATAGTTGATTGGGCGCGTGATATCTACCGGCCCAATATCATTAGACAACTGAAGTCTGTAATAGACAAAGGTCAGCAGTCATCCTATACAGTCACCGCAGACCCTGATATCCTCTCAAGGACTGGTTACGCAAACTCCCGGATTGGCGATGGACCTTTCGCTGCCATTAGCAGAGTTGAAACGGCTCAGGTGCTTGCGGAACCAGCCTTCGATGCAACAAACTCCACCGTTGTGCCTTCTTTCGAACCTCTCTTCAAGAGCACTGGAAAATATGTTGATATCAGGGTCTGGGAAAGTGCCAAGTACGAGTCACGAGTACGAGGGCTGTATATTACCGGAACCGACGATGATGCTAAGAAAAACATCATGAAAGCGAGCCGGGAAGAATTGAGAACGGTCGATGCGAGCCGCTGTTGGTTCTTCTTATCAAGCGCCCAGGGACTCAAAATCATCGAACAGGCATGGACCGGGCTCGAAAACACCAAAGACGACAGGGATCTTCCACAGCAGAAAATCCTGGTTTCGCTTAATTTGCGATACCGTAAGGACAGTGACGGTGCACCTATTCGAGAGTTGACGTATATTGCGCTCACTGAGTCAGTCGCCCAGGGCATGTGGAGAATGGACGACATATTAGCGCAGAAAGAGCTAGTTGTTCACGCCGACGAACTTGAGCTCAAGCTGCGTGAAGCCTGGGCTTCAAGTCCCGAGAGCTACTTTCGGCGTTACGCCAGCGACCAGACTAACGTGCTTTGTGTCACCGCATCTGAACAAGAAAAACTGGATGGTCGTGTCGTTCTCAGCTTCCACAGCGACCGCGATATCACGTCATGGGCAAGAACACTGGACGCTTTCATCGAACGCACTTGCGAGAATCCACGAGCGGTACTTCGCAGAACTTACGCACCATGTTTTCGATACACGAAGGCTATCCATTCACTTACCGTGAAGCCCCATTGCATAGCAGACCCTGCCCAAGACTGTGTCTTCATAAACGCAGCAGCGATCAAAAACGCAGCAGCGATGTCCACCGGAATATGCGCCTACATCACTAATCCAGCATCTGAAGAGGTCGATGCTACGTGGGTAATCCGACATCTTGTGAAGATGGTAACCGTCTTTTGGGACAGCAGACGACGAGAGAAAACTCTAGGAAACCCCTTTTATAAAAATATGCAGGATAGAGAAACAACCTTCTATCCGGGAAGACGAGATGCCGACAACGATATCCTACTCTGGATTGTGTCAGATCCTCAATGGGATTTGTACGCTGCGATCAAGCCTACTTTGACAATGCCTGGTATAAACAGAGTTCATGAACATCTGGTGTGGTTCCGCAAAACGTTGTTCAGACACAAATGTGGAACAAGTGCACAAGGTTCGGATTGGTACAGAAATGGGTACAGAAACGTTCAATACGATATTCAACGCGCTTGCAAGAACTGCTCTGTCGATGACTGGAAGGCTTTTGGAGCCCCTGTATATCATTACTGCGACGAAGACTTCATGCCAGAACGTCGTTAATATAGATTTAGGTATTCTGCAAAGTACCAATCTATCTCACGACACCTAACAGTTACCTGAACCAAAGACTTGTAGTCTATTCACGCTTGTATATTGCTGGACGGACGGGAAGCCTAATCTTTCATGATCCTACGGTCGTACGCGGAAGGATGGGCAATCGAAAAAGTTACCATATCAATGTCAACAGATGTTCATGTCTATGGTGCTGCCAGTCGTGCATCATCACGACTGATGAGCCCGATTGCTCTAAGCCTAGCTTAACATCTGGGTTTTCTACATACGGCAGCTTGACGGTACCGTCCGCTCTTTGGGCGGGGCCGCAAGGTAAGCGCTAACGTAAAGGCGGCACCTGGGCAATGCCTGCGAACGCCCACCATGAGCACTAGCTATACTCCGGAGTACGACCCTCGACCATTTGCCACCGCGATACTGCAATCTAGCATTGCGCATTGGTGGAGCGAAACCAGGATGACCCTCCTGCCTCGTATGCGGTATCAGATTTACGTATTCTTTGTAGGCCACGCGGTAACGAAAACTGGTCACGCAATCGCAACTCAACACCACATTACGCGAAGCTGCCTTAAGCGGCTAGGGCTAGGCGACAACTACAGATTATATCTGCTTTCTTGCGCTATTTACTAAAACTACTTAGCTAGTTAAAAGTTATAACTACTTTTATGTAGTACTTAAGTATAGAGCTACGTATTTCTATAGGCTTAAATAAGAATAACAAATAATAATACTATAAAAATAGCGTATACATATACGTCTATTATATCTAAGCTCTTTAGCTTAGCTAAGTTTATATAGTATAAAATCTTTTATTTGCAGGCATCTCTAACGCCTCTATAGTATTAGGGTCTTTTAATTAGTTAGCCTTGCGCCTTCGCAACGCTGTAGCTGCAATGCTAGGCTATTTTTAAACTTAATTTTATAGAGCACGTGCAGATCCTAAGACGTACGTTTCTAAGCTGTCAGGCCGTCTTCGCTCGAAACTATTGTCGTAGCCTTGTCCAGGTTTTTCTGTTCGCTCAGTTTAATCTTCAAGCCATGGATTCAGGCGGCACTGGAACGCGCGATCTCGCGACCTCAGAAGCCCAGGCTCAGGCTCATGTACGGGTGCGCGACGAAGGATTCACCACGCTTTCCAGTGGAGGTCAACGGCCCATGATAGAGTACGTATGCTTCCCTTGGTTGCGCGAAATACCATTAGCCGGCCGCGTTAACGCTAAGCAGCATCGTTTTCATTCACGGCCTAGGTGGCCATCCTGAATCGACATGGACATCGACTGAAGTCGACTTGGAGGAGACGCAAACATCAACAACGACTGGCCCACTTCCATCGCCAGCAAATGCAAAAAGATCGCGCAAAACAATCTTCAGCACTAAGCGATCAAAGCGATCAAAAGACCAAGGGAAGGCCAAATTCTTCTGGCCTCATGCTCAGCTCGCCAAGGACTTTCCAGAAGCTCGCATTCTGACGTAGGCAATAGCTCAGATCTTCGTTGCTAGCTTTACTAATCAAATTAGTTATGGATATGACTGCAGCGTGTTCAAGCTGTTCGAGGCCGCAGATCGTCGAGGCATCATAGACCACGGTATGTAGCAACTGCTTCATCTGGCGATGTTGATCTGTCGCATCTGTCTAACGCCTTGAACACTAGGCGACGATCTGCTCAACGCTTTTGCTGACCAGCGTGGAGACGCAAAAGAACGGCCTGTTGTCTTCGTAGTCCACTCATTGGGTGGGCTCATCCTGAAACGTGTAAGGAGTTTTGTGCTGTGTCTCAACCCTTTGCTGAGCCATTGCCGCAGGCATTATGGGCATCGCGTGATGCGACTAGAATCGACCTGAAGACGGTCTTCGAGCACACAATCGGAATACTGTTTTATGGAACGCCGCATAGAGGGGGTAACTATGCCAACCTCGGCGACGCTCTTGTTCATGCTGTGAAAGTGTTGGGTCATTCGGCCAGTCCCCGGATCATCAACAACCTCAGGCATGATTCGGAGGTACTGGAACTCTTACGGAAAGAGTTCTGGAGGATGCTTGATCAAGGTCATTTCGAAATCCACTCATTCTATGAAACGAAGGGACTCTCCACATTTCGGCCCATGAGTAGGATGGTATGAGGTCGAGCGCTTAGATGATCGAAGGTTTGTTACTGACGATGGATGCAGGTTGTCGACAAAACATCTGCAATACTCGAACATAAGAGGGAGACTACTCGTTCGGCCACCGGTAACCACATGGAGATGTGCAAGTTCACAGGGCTAAGGGATCCACGCTACGAGGCCGTCAAAGTCATTCTAAGGGCCTATTTCAAGTCCGAACGTGTTCAGAAGACAGAAGAAGTATCCAGTATGTAAAAACAATGTCTTTTACATGCGTCGCCTTCAACATGCTCGCAAACGCTAACCTGACCTCTATTGTAGACTGCATCGAAAGTCTTGAGGTAGCAGAAATGGACAACGATCGGATCGAATCCCGGCTTTCCACTATTGTAGAGCGACACGGCAAAACTCTGGACTGGCTGTTCCAGGATCCCGTCTTCAGATCTGATGGAAGAGAACGGCGGCATGGTTTTTTGCCTTGGATCCAAGGAGAGGAAGGTATTTTCTGGATCCGTGGCATACCAGCATCCGGGAAGTCGACTGCTATGAAGTATATCCACGACCGAATGCAAGATGTTCATCGGCAGAACCAATCATGGATGCATGTTGCTCTCTTCTTCCACGATCGCGGAACCAGCGAGCAAAAGACAATGCTTGGTATGCTTCGGGCTCTACTGAAGCAACTTATCCTAGGTTGTCCACGCCTAGAGGAGTCAGAGACAGCAGAGCTGGTCCGACTAGTCGCGCCTTTCGGACGCGTCAGCTCCAGTGGCTACCAAACACCACTCACCAAACGCCGTGGCATGGAAAATTGGCTATGGACTATGGAAGGTCTGCAGAAGGCTATTCGAGCTGTGGCCACGCAAAATAACATCAGAAGGAATGTTTTCCTAATGATTGATGCACTTGATGAGCATAGTGGCGACGATGAGGGCATGATACGGTTCTTCCAAGACCTTGCGGCGCCGAACGAAACCCGCACTTTCAAATTCCAAATCCTCCTGGCAAGTCGGCCTGATCCACCCTTCGACGACCTTCTTCGTACCTATCCGCATCTTAATATTCAGGAATGGACGAAGGAGGACATTAAAGCCTTCGTGACTAGTTCTTTCGAATTAGATACAACCTTCCAAGCTCGTTTGCAACATTTCCAGGACCGCGAGGACGTTCCAAAACTAGAGGCCGCCGTGGTCCATCGAGCTCGAGGCGTCTTTCTATGGGTGCGGCTTGTCATTGAGGACGTTCTAGATCAAGTGAAGCGCCGCAGAACAGCAGATGTTTCAACGTTGTCCACAAGGCTAGCTGAGCTTCCAGACGGTCTTGTCGACCTATACACCCATATTTTGATGCGTGTCCCAGCATCCGAAAGCATAGAGACCTATATTCTCTTGGAGACAGTTCTGCGTGCGAAAAGGCCTTTGACAGTGCTGGAACTCGCATGTGTATTGACATTGGGACTAGACAAGGTTTCTCGCAAGCTTAGTGAACAAGAGAGCTTGAAGTCACGAATGAATCAAGGATCAATAAATGCGATTGAAAAGGGTGCTTGGGACTTTGTGGATCGTATTCTTGGCTCGTGCAAAGGGTTGCTTGCAGTCCAGGGTCGAAACTCAGAGCGACAGTGGCCTGACGAAGGTGAATCCGCGTCGACCGCAGAGAGTGAGGTTTACATTATACCATACCATCGGATCGAGAAAAGTGGGCGCTTATCAGAAGAGGAGAGTTCTGGGAGTCAAAGAACCAAAAGTTCGAAGCTAAGAGGCGCTGGGGACGACTCCATGTTTTTCGAGCAACGCGACCCACTTATACATCAAGGTACTTTAGTACATGCACAAGGGCGCGTACAGCTTCTTCATCAATCCGTGAAAGAATACTTGTTAGAAAAGGACGGACGAAATCTGGACTACCTTTTCGAGAGAGCGGACTTGTCAGATGCCACGATAAACTATGCTGATTGCCGCGTCCGTCCAGCGGACAATGGTCACATCTATATCCTGGACTTGTGTGTTCAACTCCTTCACATATCGACCTCCCCAACATGCAATCATCGGTCAGTGGGGCCAAGAGATGAAGTTACAGAGCCTACGTCTGTACTACCTTTGAAAGTCATCGCGCAGTCGGTGCTACACCATGGACCCAATGCCGATGCCACGATGGGCATTTCATGTATGCTGACCTTGGAAGCAATAGACCGCTGTCTACAGATTGCTCTGCGCAGAGAGAATTGGCCTGCATACTATCATTACTCGCAACATACGCACAATGATTGGAACTTCAACTTCCTCGCATACGCAGTGGTCGCCAATATGTACCATTTTGTCCAAGACAAATTGAGCCAACGACCAGATCTACTGGATGAGAGAAAAGGTCACCCTCTCTTGATAGTCGCCCTCTCACCCCCTAGCATCTTCAATGTTAGAGAGCCTGCGACTTGCGCAGAGCCTGGGATGGTTCAATTGTTGCTTGAACACAGGACGAAAGGCCAAGACCAATGGGTCGATGGAGCAGGCAATAAGCAAAATGCTTTGACTTCGGCCGTATATACCCAAAGACTCTTACAGGCATGTGCCTATGGCTACCCAATTAAGGAGATCATGTTGCTACTCCTGAGCCACGGCGTAGATCCAAATATTGCGGTGCCAATCTCGACCCGCCTTATCAGGAACCAACAACAAAGCCGACCCATAGCCCATTATGTGATGGGAATGCGCATCGGCGTAGACGACAAGATGGAGATTCTTCGGGGGCTAAAGAAAGCTAGGGCAGACTTCGCCGCAAAAGACACTTACGGGCTTGGAATGCTGGATGTTTATTGCGAAAGCTTGCTGCATGGGTATTTCCGAGAAGAGCTCTCGATTACCGAATTGGAGTGGATTATCAAAGCTGGTGCACGTATCACGGCGGGCATGTTCAACAGCGACGGGTTCAAGAGAAGTCTACTGTACCACAACGCTCTCCGCCACCCAGAGTACTATACGCGTGACGGTCGGAAAGCTGCGCGGAAGGATAATCCACAGTGGCCGCAACCCTCGTTGCCGGAAAGACTTTTCAACATGTAGACATACTCGGTTAGTAGTTCTCAATGTTACAGTATGTCACTTTCGAGCTGGCTACCTTAGAAAGCAAGTCAACATTTATTCGGCGTAGATCATATGTATTGCCTCGATCAGCCCGCTACTACTAAAATAGAACTATAATGCGGTAACATTACATTACATATGATCGCGTTGCAGGATACTACGCAAGCAGCCTGTACGTACTATACACACCTATATATACTCTTGACCTTGTTCTAGTTAAACCTAAGCAGTAGTAGGTACTGGGGTATGCAATAAGAAAGGTGCGTTCTAGCATATTTGTCGTACATACGATAGCGACATTGAAGGGAGAAAGCAGGTGGTTGATTGCGAGCTAAGAAGCTGGAATATATCCAAGACAATCACAGAAGAGCGGTCGCACCTACACGTACAAAATCATGACAATTTGTAACATTCTCATTCTCTCTTCAATCATACTCCACTAATGCTACATTCCCATACCATCCCATCGCCAAATACAACAACAACGAACCCAACATCAGAACTTTCTTGAGAACATTCTATTACAACGTATAGTGTTGCCGCAGCGCCGTGAGCATAAAAAGGTGGTATCGTGGAAAAAACAAGCAGAAAACAAGCAAAAGAACATAGAACCCGTTATTGCGCCGTGTGTGTAGGTCCCGCCGGTAGTAGTCGTTCGTGTGAAGCCTTTTGAACGCCTTGGAAGATGGGAAATGGGAAGGGAGAGGAAGAGGAGGGAGGAGGATGGAGGGGAATGTGTGGCGTTGTGTGATGGGGGAAGTGGATGGGTGTTATTGCGGAAGCGACTGATGTTGCACATGCGCATCCTGCCCCGCATCCAACTTCTCACCCGTCCGCATGCTAGTAGGGACGGAAGCGTCTTTCTCAGCATTCGAAGCCACTTGCCGCGACTGCGATTGCGTCTGCGATACCTGATTCGCCTTCGCACTCCCATCAGTACCCGTCGAGCGCTGCGACCCATCCTCCTGGACATAAGCAATCGGCCCCCAAATCCTCCAATGAAGCAGTACAATATGCGTAGTCCGATTAGCGAGATCCGTCAATTTCGCCGTCTCAGGATGTAAATGCGCAAAAGCAAACGTATCAGCAATATTCGGTCGAGACAAGGATGGAAGAGGCGGCATGGAAGGAGATACAGAGACGAGGGCGTTGAAGAGTTCGATGGGCGAGGATGTGCTGTGGCGGTCGACATTGGCGAGGATCTGGGGAAGGAGCGACGCTTCGAGGCGGGATGCGTGCCAGGAAGATCTACGCACGAATAGAGTGCGGAGATGTTGGTTGGCTTCGGCCATGTGGTCGAAGCTGCAGGAGGGGGTTTGGCCGGCGAGGTGGGACGCCTGGCGGAGGATTTCTAGGGAGAGGGCTTCCGAGTTTAGCATCCATTGTTGGGGACCGTGGCCGACGGCTTCGCCCATGATGGCGGAGAGGGCGGTGCGGAGTTGTTGGCCGATGGCAAGGGTCATGGAGCCTTGGTAGCCTAGCTGTCGGGCGAGTTGTGTGTACATCTCCATGCAAACTTCAAACATGACGAGATCGTCGACCTCAGCCTTGAGCGATGCTAGGCGATCGTGGTCTAGGAAGAAGGTATCGGGGAAGTCGCTCCGTCCGTCTCGGCCGAATGTAATTGCTGTGACTGCGCGAGTGAAGACCTCTAGCTCGAAACATGGGCCGGCTCGGGGTCGTGGCGAGCACTGAGGACCGAATTCATCAACGGCGTCTGTGAACCAGGTTTGTGCTGTGTTGATGTTGACCCTTGCCCTACCGTGGACAAGTCTGTCCAGATGGTAGTGCTTCTCAAAGTTGACGCTGTCCTCGATCAGAAGCGTCTTCAGATTCCTGATCTGGTGGTTCGCAACGTCCTACATGGGTTAGCTTGAGTATATATCACTTCCATCAGGCAACTTACGAGTTTCATGGCCTCTAGGATGCCGAACAGCTTCCTCAGACCTTCTACGATCTTTTCGAGGTTGCGGTCCGCCTCGCCCAGTCTCGTGCAAGTGACCATCTCGTCGACCAGGATATCGCGCATCGGCGCGCAGTGCTCTTTGAGTAATTGCGCCATCCACTCTGACAAGCGGCCCAGATCGCACACTCCTCGCTCGATAGCTTGCATCAGCATGGGAACGTCGAGATGCTCGTCCACTCTAGAATGGTCGCGATCCGGCACAAGACTCTTCAGAACATCGCGGACGTTCTGGAACAATATCGGTATCCTCCGTTGCGCATATGGTGTGAAAGCTTCGACTTGGATCGGTGACAGGGGTGGTGTGCCGTGGAACATGCGGTTGTATAGTACGAGCTCGGCGATCAACGCTCCCCAGTACTTGTCTGCTACTCTCTCCTTCTCTTGTCCCTTGACGCCGTCGACATTCGGTCTGAAGCTCAGGTCTCTGTCGAAGTTGACGTCATGCCGTAACTTGATGTTGGTGATGATGCTCTGAATGTCCAGCTCGCTCAACGACTGTTTGGTGACTGGCGGCAGATCTAATGCTTCGAGGAAGTTCTCTGCCAGCTCCTCGCCAGACTGTTCCACTCCTGTCTCTCCAGGCATCATGACTCGTAGATATCCTGCGAGCTCTTCTGGGATGGTGGAGTGGTAAAGTGATAACGTTCGTGCTGGACTTCCATCTCTTGATCTAACCTCGACAACCGCATGCCGTGGTCCTGACGCAGTCTCTTCCA
>Ga0265798_10012636_pt1 | contig 10168 bp, 11 predicted proteins | sample P3T30metagenome_FD_192430 | JGI IMG/M metagenome (GOLD analysis project Ga0265798, IMG submission 192430) | Plant litter microbial communities from East Loma Ridge, Irvine, California - P3 T30 | ecosystem: Environmental > Terrestrial > Plant litter > Unclassified | place: USA: California...
AGATTTTGTGCGCGACGGGGTTGATGGTCTTGACATCTGGTTTGACGTAGATGGCAGGCCCAGTACCGCCTTCGGTCTTGCTCGGTCGCGTCTCAATGTACTCCGAATACGCCTTTGTATCCGCAAACTCGCGCATGAGATCGTGAAGAGTCGTGGAAGCGCCAGGTGTTATCTCCTCAGGAAACTGGCGTTGTGGCAGTGTCCAGCGCGTAAGTCCTGGTCTACTACCAACGCGGTCCGGCACCTTCTCAGGATTGATATAGGACGCGCCCGTATCGGGGATAATAGATGAGTCTAGCAGGTTCTGGCGCGTGTAGAGCAAGTAGAGTCCCCATCGACGGATCTTGATGTAGCCTTCCAAGGTTGGAGGCGTGCCACCAGTTCCTGCGGCGACTCAGCAATCGCGTTCACACAGGCTGAGAGGATGGCGAACCAAAGCTTTGCCAGCTCTTGAAGTCATACCAGAAGGCCAGTCCCGCAGCTGCTAGGCCAGCCAGCACGTATTGGGCGGCCATCTTGAACGAGACTACGTGGCGATAAAGAGAACACTATCAACAGATGGTTTGGGGAGACAGGGTCGACGTCGCGAGTCTGAGAGTTTGCGGTGTTCCGTTTCAAGATGCGGACTTGAAGGGTAATGGAGTCGGCGCTATGTGGGGCGAGTAAGGGATAGGGCTGTCGCCAACTGGCGGGCGGGAAGGCTAGTGGCGCTAGAAGATCGGATCCCCTCACGAGCGCCCAATGACCCGGCTGCATCCCCGCAACACCTCCGCGACCCATCCACCACCATGTCACGATGCACCAGCGATATCGCGCATGCTAGGCGCAAAGCGTCGTTCGCCTTTCGCATCGTCTCGAACCGCACTCAGGCGACACCACCGAGTCCGCGACGCAGGTGAAGATCTAGACAGAGTGCTAGCGACTCCAAGGCATCCGCGGTTTCAAACGCTACTATTTCCATCGCCACCTTGAAACATCGCTCGCGAACGCCATAAGACGAGGCAAGCGACCTCTATACCCAGCATAATGCACTCCTCCAAGTGCTGAACACACAAATGGTACTCTGCAACTACTGCGCCGCTCAACAGACCCAAAGGGACGCCGCCGAAGCAACGCATCCACGCGCCTTAGCATCGCATCCCCTCCACGCAGCCCAACCCGAAGAATATCTTCGACCTTCCAAACAACGCGAACTATCCATCATCGAAGAAGCGCGCACCGAATCGCTAAAAGCCGAGTCCCTCAACGCAGAGTCGCTCAAAACAGGCCCACCCACGCCGACCCAGTCGCAGCCCAAAGAGCGCAAGTCGCGAGCACACAAGATGTCCATACCACCGCAGCTGCAGCAGCAACTGTGCCTGCTCATCCGCGCAAACCACATCCTGCACCACCACGGCCTCGTCGATGCATTCGGCCATATATCCGTGCGCCACCCGCTCAACAAGGAACAATACATCATCGCTGGCTACGACCCCGGCGCCCCAGCGCTCGTCAAGAACATGAGCGACTTTATATCGTACTGGGTGAAGGACTCGTCGCCCGTCGACGCCGACGCGCCGCAGGGATACAGCGAGCGGTATATCCACGGGGAGATACTAAGGAAGTTTCCAAAGGTGAATTGCGTTGTGCACTCGCATTCCGAGGACGTCATCCCTTTCACGGTAGGACACGGAGCGCAGGAACCGCATCCCGTACGGCCCGTCTTCCACATGGCTGGTTTCATGGGCCTGGGCGGCGCTAAGGTATTCACAATGGACAGCCTCTACGGAACCTCCCGCGCACCCTCCGAAAACGACCTCCTCATCAAAAACGCATCCCTCGGCGCCGCTCTCGCCGCACGCTTCACTCCCGAGAACCCCGTTGTACTACAACACAAGCACGGCTTCACGACGTTCGGCGCTAGCATCGAGGAAGCGGTGTACCGGTCGATATATACGCAGAAGAATTGCATATTGCTGCAGCGGGCGATTGCGATTGCGGGGGGTGATGCGGAGGCGGTGTCGTATCTGAGTGCGCAGGAGATCAAGGATTGCGCGGTTATGAATGGGAAGACGTTGGATAAGTCGTTTAGGCTGTGGTTGAGGGAGGTGCAGGTGAATCCGTTGTATGAGAATGAGGAGGGGGAGCCGGAGAAGGGGAGGGTTGGGGGGATGAAGATGTGAGGGGGTAGGTGAGCTGCATAGCAGCTGCGAACCCCTCAGCGTGTTGATACTACAATCGCAGTCTCTGCTTTGATGTTGAGATTACATACTCAAACACCACGCGCATATACCCGCTCATGACTTTGTATGCTTGATGCTACTGCCATGGCGCAGAATGGCCAGCCACTTGCGATACTCGTAGTACATACCCATCTCACAAATCAAGATACACTCAGATGAGAGTACTCGCTATCACTAATACTTGGGTATCGAATGGTCTGGAAGTCTACATTGCTTTCAAATATATCGATTGTCGTGCGTTATGATGTTGTACGCTGCAAAACCTACCCGCATCCGTCCAGTCGGTTCCTGCAGGTGCCAACTGAGTCTCTGCACTTCACGCATGACTTAGCTTACACAAACTGAGTGTGCTGAATCAGCTGTGCGTGCGGATAGAGCTTGGGTAGGAAATTCCAGAGCTAACGAACTCGTCATCATGCTACAACGCAATTTGCTACCTGACCAAGAGCGCAGCATGTTTCCATATTCCAGACGTGAAGGATGGCTGGACCACGCTTTTAGTCTCCCCCACCTCGGGAACTAGACGATCTCCAACTCTTGGACTTGGACTTGGAAGGCTTCGTATGCGGCGGGCAGGAGTGTTCCCATACCCACGCGTCTGAATTTGCTTTCGCCAACGTGCTCAAGAAGAAGTACCCAGTACATATAGTCTGGCTTCTGCTCAATGTGTTAGATCACATCTCCCTAGTAAACATTAGTCTCGGCGCACAAGTCAAGACGGTTACTTCATACGATAATCTGCTCTTCCACGAATGGAGCATCTTTTACGGCGGCACACTTTAACCGCTTGTGGACCCAAACAACGCCAGAATCCTCATCGGCACTGTCGTCGTCCACTTCTGACAACGACGAGTCCCATTTGTAGAGTTTCTGCTCATAGACATCACCGCCTTGGCCCTCTTCGTTTGGAACTTCTTCCCACTCCTCGCCCAATCCCTCCGCCTCAGCCGCACTAGCGATCTGAATAGACCTCCAATCCTTCGCGCTCCTACCCTTTTGCTTTGCCAGAAAACACAAATGTGTAAATGCTGTTCTCGAAATGTGATCAAATTGGACAATGCCCAGAGCTGCTTGATGGCAAGCGTTATGCATGTCTTGCGTAATGAAATGGAATTTTCGGCTTAGTTTGGGACGGCGACGATAACAAGGATCATGGAACTCTCGGAGCCATTGAAGGTTAAGGTCGGGTAAAGTGGACGCTTCATGTACGTAGCTTTCGGCCCGCTGTTTGGCGCTCAAGTGTCCGGACAAGTGGAGGTAGCCTTTAGGGCTGATCACTAATCATCGTGGCATTTTCTCTGCTTTCTGAATTCCTTCGTATTCTGGACAATGGACATCATCTGGCCATTTTTTGACGGCTTTCGTGGCAATCCAGCTCCATGTAGGAATATGAGGTAACTCGCCATCGTCAAATTGCTCGCCATCACAGAACCAAAACAGCTGATGTACGAGTTTATCTTCCCACACACCGTACTCTGGTATGTACCGATCTAGAGCTCTCCGTGAACGTTCTATCTCTTCGGCGATTCCTTTGATGGCCTCGGGACGATCGGGTGAGACTGTCAGAGATTTCATCGTATATCTTTGCAATAGCGTGTACCACCGCTTATCGCTAAATGTATCGATGTCACGCCCTACCTCATCTACTGCAATGCCATCGCAGACTCACGTAATACCATACGGCATGAACGCGAGGAAATGTCGCGCAAGATAGCGCTCTTGCAGCGTCCACGCCCGTTTTTCAAGAGGACCCGTGAACAGATCCCATTGTCCGTACAATTGCGTCATGTTGAATGTTCCTTGTATCTTCCCGTTGACCCGGTAAGGTAGTCGGAAGATCCTCCCTCTCGGACGATTGGTGATGAAGAGACCTTCAGTAGAGTCTTTGGCTCCTGAAGCGCCCACCACCAGAGCAGCGTTTTTGTACACATCCCTCATTTTCGCTGCCTCGGAAAGCCAATCTTGGTGGTCGTCCTGTATGATGCAGAGAGAGTCGATCCATACGTATTTGATGCCCATGCATTGAGAGAATTCCACACAATCTTGAAACGTCTTAGGCAGATTCTCAAAGGGGATACCATCCTGATGCGATTCGAGGTTTCTGGCCGTTGTACGGAGTGGTCGATTTCCCGTCGAGCCCCAACAATGACTTAGAGCTATATATCGTCCCCCTCGGCCTCTGGTTTCAACGAGTCGGACTGAAGGTCGCGTGCCATCTTCGCAAATCGCTAGTACACGAGTTGGCATTTGCACCTCCTTATCAAGTACGCAGTCGTTGTGATCGCTACACATGCTCAGCCAGTGCTTGGTCAATTCACATACTTGGTCCATGTGTGGCCCAACAATGGGTGCGCAATTATTCAAGCTTGCACAAGCAGGGCTGCCTAAATGTCATCGTTAGGATCTTCTGGAAGACTTGAATCCCAAGCTTCTTACCGCGATTCGCCCATACAGCAAATTCATATCGACCTATGCCTGTTGCACATATTCGGCTGTATCGCGGTCCCCCCCAGCCCCACCGTCGCCCCAAGTTATAGTCACTTATGAAGTGTTTCATTACTGATAAGTACGGGATACGAGGGTCCGTTGAAAGGATCTTGCAGAACTAGCACATCCCTGGAGTGACGTCCGGGACGAAAGTAAGGGATTGTTCTGTCGTACGACTCTCTCCTACATCGTTTTCCACCATCTCTTCTGTAAGTTTAACACAGTAGTCACATAGCTCTGTAATGTCCACGATGTTCGGTTCTGACTCGGTCGAGGCGTAGTTGATCTGTTGCTCAGACAGTGCTGCCATCGTAGTAAGCTCTGGTGCAGCTGCAGGTAAAGCGCATACGATTACGATACAAGCCGGTGAGAACCACGAACAGGTAACGTTGGCAGCGTGTACATGCGTGTCCTGCCGCGTAGTTGCAGAATAGAACCGAAGTATTGGAAGGAGAGTAGTGTTGTTGTGCTGGTCGCGGGGTTCTCAGGACTCCCCAGATGGAAGCAGGTGTGGGTGGGGCAGCGCGTAGCCCCGCGGGCCGCTCCTTCAGGAAGCCACAGGTTAGGCTGCACTACTGCCGCGTCAAGCGTGGGCGCTATTCTTTCGTTTATGTACTTGCAAAGATCCATATCCTCTTATCATGAGTCTGCTCGGCGTTGTTGAGACACATCGGAACGTGGTGCACCGTTCAATCGTTTTCGTAGAGGATTGTGTTCCCCAATGCGAGATGCTGAATGCAGTGAGGAGATGACCGCGAAGACATTGACCAAGCTAGAATATACACATGACGTGGTATGTCAAAAGGCTGCCCAGGTGCAGGTGGACGGGTGTTGATGTGACGTATGCAGCTATGGTCGCCAAGTCGCCGCTGGCAGGACCCCGAGCTCCGCCACCTCCACAGCCACCATCAACGTCTCAGCACCACCCACTCATTGCATTGACTTCTCCGAGCAACCAGATGTACTCCTAGTAACCATTTGCAATCGCGCAGTGAGATCCGAGCCGCAGCTTCCGCCTACCAGTACTCCCTCCCCCGCCATCACCGGTAATCCATCGCCTGTTCTATTAGCACGACCCCCACGCAACGTTAGGCCGCCTATACGTCGAGGCATAAGAGATCGCCGAGCACTAAAGTTGCACATCCGCGTGCGGATGCCTAGAAACGCCACGAAAGGTACGTGGTGACCAAACGAGACCCTGAAACCTCCATCCAAGCCTGGCTTCGAAGAACCTGAACGAGGTGCTGAGAGAGAGGAAGTTTAAGGTTCCTTGGAAACGCTGGACTGATTCATTGCCAATGGCCCTAGCGTTAGAAAGGGTCGGTGATTTGCCGAGAACCACGAAGTATGCTTCTGGTGTGTTGAGTTACACTGCATTTGAACTTTGACATGACAAGCACTCATTGGCTAAAGCATCTTCGTGGATATCTTCCTCTACGACATGGTCTACGGGTCAGGGTTGCGAACATGAAGTAAAGAGACGGATTGCCTATCGAAGAAGATGCGCACGTGAAGCACAAGAATGCGTATGGTGGCGGAGGGTTGCTGAAGCCTCGCAGGTCGGGTTTGTATGCTGGTATTCTTGACCGCGGCGTCACCCACGCGGGCCCAAACGACTTTTCCTCAAAGGCTTACGTCGTGTTGCTGCATACATGGTGTTATGCTGTGTTATAAAAATATCTTAAAAGAGAATGTATACTCCTACTTAGCTTGAGGACTATACTTCCATCGAAACCTAACTTGATATATGCCGCACAGCCCATCGCTGTTTCATGCATGCCATCAAAAATCAGTGGCATGCAAGATTATCGAAGAGTCAGGATAGTAGCCGCTCGTTAGTGCGCCGCAGCGTCCCATGCTTTTCGATATGCTGAGCATCGTGCTGAGCGTCTTTGCTGCGACCTCATACGCCCCCAGTGCCCTCTTGGACGATGCGAATCGGACAAATAAATGCATCAGCCACAGAGTAGTCCTGCACTTGATCTTCCATTAATGAACTAGATTCTCAAACTAATCACCAAAGCCCATCCCTCCTCAACAAAATCTCCCCACCCGTAACCCCACTCTGCCCAACCATACTCTCCTTCAAGATATCCGCCTCATACAACTCATTGATCAACGAGAACAACATGCCATCGCACCCCTTCGCCGCCATCAAATTCGCCGTAACAGGCAAATACTCTACATGCCCTGTAATCGTCGAGTTATACGGCGCCTCACCCAGCGGCACAACATAATCCGGCACCTCCGCCATAACCGAGATGCGGCTGTTTCCAAAGCCAAAAGGCACACCGGGCTCGTCCCAGTATGTGTTGCGGTATGTGGTGCCGCCGGTGGAGCCGACGTACATGACTAGAGACTCTGAGCAGGTTTCTGGTGATGGAGCGAGGAAGGTCTCGTTGGCCCAGGTCTGGAAGATAGTCTTGTTGTTGACGGCCTCGTCGACGGTGATGGTCTGGTTGTCGCCCCAGCCCCAGCGTGCCAGCGGAACAGGATTAACGAATGGCAAGCGGCTGTCGTGGGCTTCAGCGTAGTCGGCGTAGAAGGGCTCGCGAACGAGCTCGATTTGCTGCTTCGTGATTAGGATAGCGTAGGTGAGGTTCTGGAAGACTGTAAGAGGTGCGACATCTGGGTTCGCAGCATCGAAAGAGGCTGTGACGTTAAAGGCTGTGGCGTTTGCGCTCAGGAAATCGGTCACGTTTCCGAGGAAGTCTATGAGAAGTTGATCTGCGACGTCTTTGACGTCGGTGGGCCAGCCGAGGGTTTGCACGCTTGTTGGGTAACTGTTCGTGATGGTGATGTTGGGGCCGTACATGGCTTGGGCTGCTTCCATCCAGATTTGAGGGTTGCGCGCCAATAAGCCGGGGGTGTCGAGAACGGGACTGAGCGGCATGGTGTGGTCTAGAGATACCAGTCCGTGAGATGGGCGGTTGCCGTAGAGACCTTGGACCTGCGATGGGCCGCGCACACTGCCGCCTGTGTCGGATCCGAGACTGACGTCGAGCCACGAGTAAGATGCGGTACCAGCACCACCACCGGAGGAACTGGAGGAGGTGTCTTGGTAGCCGTCTCCACGGGGGTTGAATGCCTCGTGGTAGTCCACCCAGTCGGCTGTTGCGGTTTCGCCATTGGCGAATTGAGAGGTGATCATCTTGCCGACGATGATCGCTCCCGCGTCGATCAGGTTCTGGACGGGCGGCGCAGTCGCGTTGGCAGGAGGGTACAGCCAGTACCAAGCTCGGTTTCCGTTGGATGTTCGCAGGCCCTTGATATCTGCGGTTCTTGTCAGTCGATGTTCAAGAACCATAGCCTACGTGGTGATGATGTGTCGTACCGTAGATGTCCTTGATACCAATTCTTACCCCAGCCAGAGGCTTCTCTGCCGTCTTAGTGAAGTACAGCCGCGAAGGCACAGCGATGGCATGCTTTTGGCCCACGGTACCCGCGGGCAAAACCGAGTATGAACCGTCACCGTTGGCGATTGCAGACTCGATGAAAGCGCCTTGCATATCGGAGAACAGTCTCCATGCCTCGTAGACATGGCCAGCTGCGTTGATGAAGTAGGGACCCGGAGCGAGTTCCTTGGATGCGGTGCCGGATAGTATGGTCAACGAAGAGTTCATTGGCTTGGAACCGCTACCCTGGACGTAAATGGCTGGAAGATATCATCAGCGAGGGTCTCAAGAGCGTAAAGTTGGGTGCATACCGTCCATGAAACCTTCTTGCCATACATCGTCATGCGCATAGCTTGCTGTGAGCGACGCGACATCCAAACCACCGTCCTGAGCCTTCACCACTGTGAACGGCACAAACGGAGCATCTTCGAACGAGGCCTGAATCTCTTCGCAGCTCGATATCTTCGCAATTGGCTTTGGCGGTAGGAAGTAGTCGATGTCGGTCAAGGAAACCGTGAACCCAGTTGAAGAAACAGCAGCCTGCACACCGGCAACGACGAAAGACGCGACGCCGAGAGACCGAGAGAAGCGCATCTTGTCCACGAAAAGTCCAAACCGGGGTCTTGCGAAAGTTCGTGATGAAGCTCCATACACCTGCAGGCCTACGAGCTTTATACGTCGGCGACACTTCTTGCTTTACCGAAGAGATTGATCACCAAGACCTGACTTCCATTGGCACAGAGTCATGATCCCGATCCTTTCCCTAACCCACCTTCAACCCAACGACAAGACAAGTCGGTGTCTACGATGCTACCAGGGTCAAGACCGCCATGTTCCTGATAAGCACTCGGCCCTTCAGCCTGACTGGCCAGCATCATCGGCACGCCTTATGCACGCTGCGCATGTACGTAAAGGGCGTCAAGAATATCGTAAACAGGAAAGCGAGCGGGCGCTGATAGCTTTCCGAAGCTACCGCGCGCTGGCGGTGCCAACGGCTCTTATCGCGTGGTTTGGAGGTGAAGAGTGGAGATGCGGCTTTCCGGGCGGGGCAAACGTGGTTAGCGAGCACCCGAGGAATGCGCCGATGACGTGGGCCCACTTGGGAGGATAGGCGGTTGCGCGGATTTGTCTGGAGGTACACTCACGAGAATGCAAATCCAGTATCACGCTCCTTATGTTCGCAGGCGCCGCCGAGGTTTTATCCTGCGCGTGCCTTAGATTCGCGCTTCAGACCCGCGAGCACGTGATGTGTGTCTACTGGTAGACGCCATCGCGGATGTAGATTCCCGGCTGCTTGGCGACTTAAGCTCATGACCGGAGATTGGTAAAGTCCGCGGTGATATGAATGTTATAGTACTGCTCGACTATCTCACCGTATGGTCATGACATTTCGGTGCCAGATGGCAGGCTTCGTAATCATTCACAGCGACGTATAGTCGGGGTAGTAGGCCGTCTTAGTTTTCACTTTTGGCCCATGTGAGAGCGAGAGTTGTCCCCTAAGACAACGTGAGATCTTTCCGCATGTGTAGCCCTTGTGCAAAACGACGGTAGAACTGACTACAATGATTACCAAGTATACCTCAATGCGGATATACATGCTCCTTGCAGTCACAGCTGCAATGATGTGCGGCCTCCGAAAAGTCATCTTCTATGGCATCAACGTTAACCCTAACCATCTCGTGATGGCCTATAGCCTTAGTATGAACGTCAACGCTGATATGAAACAGGCGTTGTTTGTCGTCATGTACCAAAACGTCGCCCTTGTCATAGACCCGATCCTTGTCATAAGGCTGATCGCTGTCGTCCTTAAGAAGACCGTGTAAGGCAAGCCTTTCATCTTTCGAAAAGACGTCTCCTGCCCTTACTGTACCTCTACCAGTCTGATTTATAAAGACAGTGAACTTGGGCTTTTGACTGCTCGACGATGGTTTGAAGCTGAATTCGAACAAACTGTTGAACGGGTCATTTTCTCCAAGGGTAAGAATCTTGGCTTCTGGATCCCAAAGCGGATAGTAAGCCTTTAGTGGTTCTTCCCACCGAACAAACTTCCATGCCCTAAAAGCA
>Ga0265798_10012639_pt1 | contig 10166 bp, 16 predicted proteins | sample P3T30metagenome_FD_192430 | JGI IMG/M metagenome (GOLD analysis project Ga0265798, IMG submission 192430) | Plant litter microbial communities from East Loma Ridge, Irvine, California - P3 T30 | ecosystem: Environmental > Terrestrial > Plant litter > Unclassified | place: USA: California...
TGAGATGCCTTACCAAGCCTGCATGTAACCCGCAGCTCTCGCTTGCTCTTTCGCACGGCGGTCTGCTTGATGAATTTGGCCCCCAGAAGAAATAATTCGACCTTCTTTGTGCTTTGTGCCAGCTTCCCGCGCGCGATCGCACTACGATGGTGGGCCAAGGTGCTACTTCGTATTCTAGATAGCCGGAGGCGCCACTCCGGCACGCGGCTGCAGAGCTGCGCTGTCAGTTGAGACGATCATCGTCGTACAGGCGCGTCCCAATGACGACCAAAGTGTCCAGATCATTCTAAGCCATGATCTCGTTCGTATGCACGTCGGCTCGAGGCGCCGCCAGAAGCCGCGCTGCCTAACATGACAATTCTCCACTATTGCTCAAGATGGCCTTGCAGTCTGGAGCAATGGTTGGCCGATGGAACAAAACTCGATAGTCGAAATCGGTTGAATATGCGCATTTTGACAGCTGTCAACTGATCATCCCTTGTGGGAGGGGACGGAAGGGGCACTAAGCGCAAGCGGCGTCAACAATCAGCAAACGAGCAGGGCTGGATATCAAGATAGATCAAGGACACGACTAAGACGAACGAAAATTAATCCTAGTGACAATAGAGAACTCCAGGTAGAGCAGTTGGCAATATATAGGTAGATGGTATGAGAATAAGGCTGCGCCTCACTTTGTCCAAGCCACCATGATGGGGCTGCAATGCATCCACTCATTCCTCACCAGGCAACCAGATGCACTGAAGCTAGAGTACAGCAATCTTGTTGGATGCTGCTGTGGGACAGTGGCTTTGACGGCATTGACGGCCAATCTATTCACTTGGCAGTCCTATGGGCCCGCTAAAGCTCAACGGTATACAACATGAGCCAGATTATTTTCCGAGGGCCTTCAGCCTCTCGTCCACCAGCTTTGCGACCATCTTCTCTAGTATTGCGATTTCTCCATTCGCAGCCCCTTCAAAGTATCCCACCACACTCTTTTCTACGTATTTGCCCACCTGGTCTACCTCGACATTGACGTCGTCACCCGGCTTCTTGCTTGCCGTCACCACCTTCTCTTGCGTATAGGCGATCAACATGACCTCCCACCAACCTTCTGGGCCATCTTCCACCTTAGTGACTGTCAAGCTTGCTCCATCTATTGTGACATAGCCCTTCTCTACTATGTATCGCAGTACTGAAGGGTCTCGGGGCTTGAAGCGGAAGGTAAGCGCGTTGCCGTCGGGGGTTATCGACTCGATGGTTGCAATGGTATCGACGTGTCCCTGTACAAAGTGACCGCCCATACGCGTGGTCGAAGAAACGGCGCGCTCAAGGTTGACCTTGGAGCCTTCTTTTAGTGACCCCAAGTTTGTTCGCCGGAGCGTCTCGGGAGCGGCTCCAATTTTGAACGACGATTTGTCAAACTGGGTGACTGTGAGACATGTTCCTGACCACGTCAGACGGTGATTATCATGTCAATCGCCCGACATACCATTGACAGCGATACTGTCGCCCAAATGGCAATCACCCAGGATTTCTTCACATCCCGAGATAGTCAGAGACGTGCCCCCGCCTCCTGAGGCTGTCTGATCGAGCTTCTCAAGGGAGGCAACAGCTAGCTATCATCAGCCGAGCCGCGCAGAAAGAAAATGCATCCCTGCTTACTGCCGATTATTTCCACGATACCGGTAAACATGGCGGGGGTACAGTACGGAGAAAGAAGTCACAATGGCGGGGGTTCTGCAGCTAACCTGGATAACTGGAGCCTCGGAACTGGAGCTAGCTCGGCTCCGGAAATACCATGCTTGGACCGTTTCCGCCCTCACTCCATGACCCATCATCCATACCTCGAATATGGCGAGTTTTGCAGTAAGGAACTCAAGGCGTGTTTGGCAAGCTGGCCTGCGCTTCCCACGGCTTAATTGGATAACACTGAGCCATGTCCGACGACTTGCGACTGAAGCAACAGATGCCTCTAATCTACCTTTGGTCGGCATCAAGGTCCTTGATATGACGAGAGTTCTCGCTGGTGTAAGTCACATATTAACCATAGTTTTAATCAAATCTGACAGAGGAAAGCCGTACTGTACACAAATATTGGGCGATCTTGGGTATGGCATGGAAGGCCCTGTATGGACCAACAACCGAGGTTGGCGGGGTTGAGAAGTTGAGAACTGACAGTGATCTAGAGCAGATGTGATCAAGATTGAACATCCTACACGAGGTGGTAAGTATGAATTCGCTCGGGCAACCCAAACGGAAGCTAACCATGTCAAAACAGATGATACGAGGGCATGGGGTCCACCTTACGCCAAATATGTGAACAGTCAGGAAGGACCAGGGGAGAGTGCTTACTACTTGGGCGTGAGTATGGGATTACGCAAAGAGCTGCTTTGAGACTCACCAAAGGAAATAGGTTAACCGTAACAAACGATCAATAGGCCTGACTTTCCAGCATCCAGCCGGCGTAGATATACTGCATCGTCTCGTGAAAGAGTGCGATGTACTCGTTGAGAATTATCTTCCAGGCTCTCTTGCAAAGTATGCCATGGATTATGACACAGTGTCAAAGATAAACCCAGGTATCGTGAGTGACCCGCATTCTATATACATCCAAGACATGTGCTAACAGTACTCGTCCATTTTCAGATCTATGCAAGTATCACAGGGTATGGCCAAACAGGTCCTTATAGGAACCGAGCCGGCTACGATGTCATGGTTGAAGCGTGTGTTTGCCGATCCTGATACCCAACTGACAACCATGACTAAACTCATTCTAGTGAGTTTGGCCTGATGCACATCACTGGTACCCGAGATGGTCCACCAGTAAAGGTTGGCGTTGCAGTAACCGACCTGACAACTGGACTCTATACATCTAACTCGATTATCGCCGCTCTCTTCCGCCGTCTGAAGAATCCCAAATCCAAAGGTCAGCATATCGACGTGGCACTTTCCGACTGTCAAGTAGCCACACTAGCCAACATCGCCAGCTCTAGTCTCATCAGCGGACAGCGCGATACTGGTCGCTGGGGAACCTCGCACCCGTCGATTGTGCCTTACAAAGCCTTCAAAACAGCAGATGGAGACATCCTGCTAGGAGGTGGGAATGATAGATTGTACGGCGTGCTGTGTAACAGATTGGGAAAGCCTGAGTGGATTCTTGACGAGAGATTCAAGACGAATGCAATGAGGGTGCAGCATAGAGATGAGCTGGAGGAATTGATCGAGACCGAGACCAGGAAGAAGAGCACAAAGGAACTACTTGATATTTTCGAGGGCAGTGGCATGCGTACGCCATCTTGATTCCCCTATTCTCATGACGGATAGCTAACCTCGATAGCCTATGCTGCCATCAACGACGTGCAAGACACCTTGAATCACGAGCACGGTACGTTTCCGCATTCAAGTCACAGTATGGAAGTCTTCATGGGCACTAATCTTCCCTAGTTCTTGCTCGAAACATGATTCGAGAGATAGAGCATCCAGCATGCGGGCCCATCAGACTGATTAACACGCCCGTTAAGTGGTCAGAGTCAAAGCCAGAAATCCGTCTACCACCGCCTACGCTTGGACAGCACACGAACGAGATTCTCAGCGATACATTGGGTATGAGCAAAGACGAGGTTGAAGCATTGCGGGCTGAGGGAGTTGTAGCATAATGAGTATTTACTCATATGAAGACAATAAGAGTGAGAGAATGTCGAAGTTGTCACTAAGAAATCAGACAGGTTTTGTTCCGGTAATGGAGATTAGATGTGGATAGATCACGTGAGTGGATGTGCTAGCGCGTTGTTGGAGGCGCGTTGGTTGCTTAGGGTAACGGCCAGTCGCCCGGAAGTTATTGACCGACACGCGCCAACACGAATTGCTCCCTATAACTCTTGGTACACCAACATCGACTAGAACTTCGAGCGACTTCTCGAAGAACTAATACGCACAATTAACATGGACCCTCCTATCCGCCCCTCCAGTTCGCTTTTCGACGTCTTCTTGCGCCTGCGTCCTTCTAATTCTGGAAATGCACGTTTCCTCAGTGTAGAGGAGAGCGAACGAAGCCACCCGACGCACATCACCATACAGCCCCCTACAAATGACAAGCGCAAGCGAGCTGTTGAGCGCTTCGCGTTTACGCAAGTCTTTGAAGAAGATGCGCGGCAGATGGATCTGTTCAAGGGCACCGGTGTGGTCCCCATGATCGAGGGGGTTATGGGCGCACCAGGCCACCATGGACGAGATGGATTGTTTGCGACGTTGGGTTGCAGTGGATCAGGCAAGGTGCGACCAATTCTTTCCCCGAGTGTGTTGGAATAGGCATTGACAATACTATAGAGTCATACGATTCTTGGAACAAAGACGCAGCGCGGCCTCGTCCAGATGACGCTCGATGTCGTATTCCAAACCTGTGAAGAGCAACTCGTACAGTCCTTCTATGGCGCACCCGCTTTCTCCTCCCTGGCAACAGCAGATGTGTCTGAAGCTCAGCTGTACACGGCGACAGCATATTTGGACAATATGTATGGAGATAATCAGTCAGAGCGATTCCCATCCCGAGCGAACACCCCGATGCAGGTAAGTACATATCTTAGGCTCTTGGAGATCGGCTATTCATATGTCCCATCACAACCTTCTCTTATGGTTGCACACTCTACCTTCCCTCAGAAGCCTATGCTTAGAGATTTGTATCGAGTGCTGTAAGCTACACTCTCCAGCCCACCAAGCGCTGGTTTTCAGTCCCTAGTCATCGATCTATCATGTGCAAACCCAAGCTTACCAGTGCCAAAGGATTGTAGTATATTCTCCACAGGAAGCAACTGGAAATCCAGCAAGATCCCACGGCCATCAACACTACCACAAACACCTTCTGTTGCAGACATCCAACTGCCCGCAGACCCGACCGTCGAATACGCTATCGTTATGTCCATGTACGAGGTATACAACGACCGCATCTTTGACCTCCTGACCGGCAACGCAACCAAGAACAAACAACCCAACGTCAAGCGCAGAGCATTGCTATTCAAGAACACTGAGCAGAGCCCGGACAGAAAGGTCGTTGCTGGTCTTACCAAGATCATCTGTGGCAGTTTCGAGGAGGCCATGATGGTTTTGGAGACTGGGCTCATGGAACGTAAAGTTACCGGTACAGGCAGCAATGCTGTCAGCTCACGAAGTCACGGGTTCTTCAACATCGAGATCAAGAAGCGCGACGCTGAAACTAAGGGTCCTTGGTCGAGCAGCAATCTTACCATTGTTGACTTGGCTGGATCTGAGCGTGCCCGTAACGCAAAGACGGCGGGCGAGACACTTGCTGAGGCTGGTAAGATCAACGAATCGCTGATGTATTTGGGTCAGTGTATGCAAATGCAGTCGGATAACCAGAGTGGCTCGAAGGTACGTACATAATCCCGCCCACAAGAACTCCATTAACAACTAAGCAGAACATCGTGCCTTTCCGCCAATGCAAACTTACAGAAATACTCTTCTCAAACTCATATCCTACCCCTGGTCGTCAAGCACAGCACGATCGCCAGCCCCAAAAGTCCATCATGGTCGTCACTGCAGACCCCAAGGGTGACTTCAATGCCACATCTCAGATCTTGCGCTACTCAGCACTCGCTCGCGAGGTAACTGTTCCACGAATACCATCCACTACAGATGCCATACTCTCGGGGATACCACAGAAGCGTCCTGGGACAGCCTGCTCCGGCCGCGCAACACCTTCCGCTGTCATGGAAGAGCTTGATAATGCCAATGCTGAAGTTGCGCGCCTGACCGCTGAGATTGAAGCCTTTGCGCTTCGCCTATCCGAAGAGACAGCTCGTCGGAGAGCGGCGGAATCATCCTGGGCAGCAGCAGAAGAGCACATGGTAGACCTTGAACAAGAAATCCGAGACGAATGCTACCTCGAAATGGAGACTGCAGTGGAACAAGAACGCCGTCGCTGGCAGGCAGCCCTAGAGAACGAACAGGATAACCAACAAGCACACATTGACTCCAAGATCGATGTCGTTATCCGGGCGACCAAGGCCCAGATGAAACAAGAGGTCAAAGTGTATGAAGACCCAGACCCAGAACTACGGGACAGAGTTGAAGAGTTGGAGCGCGAAAATGAAATGCTCCGGGCCAAGTTGGAAGCCAAAGAGCGCGAGACTATGCAAAGATCTGCGAGTCCGGTGAAGAAGATGAGGATCCTGAAGACGAAGAAGTGGGAGGATCCTGAGGGGGGTTTGCGTATGTATGATGATTGAACGATGTTAATGTTGCTGTGATGAACTGCATTGTTGCATGGGCGGCGTATGGGGGTGGGGGCAGGGGCTCTTTCTAGATGGAGTCTTGGGCTATTTTTGTTTGGTTAACTAGGCTCTCCTTACGAGCCATGCGTTTGAGATACCACGAATTTTAACCCCTTCTTTAGTAATATATTATCACTCTTTGACTTGCTAACAAATGCACACTGTTTTTGTGGATGAGTATTCGTTTATTGCCTCGACAGCAAGAAATATATACGTCCGAGAATACACGGGATGGGAATAGCAGGAGAAACGCTTTTTTTGAGGACGACAGGTTCAGCCAGTATCAAGTTCTTACTGCCCAGATGCGACAAGTCAGGAGAAGGAGCTGCTTCGAAAGGCCTCTCCCGCTGTCACCGCCGCAATTCCTAGACTATCTTTTGTCCCTCGTCCAGTGAGCCATCCGCCCCCATACCCGTGCCATCGCCCTTCCAGCCATGGCTGAAAACCTCGAAATTGTCGTCAACCAACCAATTCAAGTCTTCGCTCTCCGGGCGCAGCGTCCGTGCCAGCCCATTTCCGGCCTTGGGGTAGTGTGCCGGAGGATCGGTGTCATAGCCGTCGTCTTCGTCATACTGGTTACCGGCGAGGTCGATGGTTGTGCGGGGCTGGTGGCTGCTCTCGCCGAGGAGCTGTACTTCTGCGGGGTCCGTCTCAGAGTGTGGATGCGAAGAGAAGTGCGGCGTGTGGCCTGTGGGTGTTTGGCCGTTGGGGTGGAAACTTTGGGGTGGTGGTTGATATTGTGGGTATCGCTGGTGGGCTGAATGGGCTTGTTGGAGTGGTTCGGATTTGATGGTCGAGGTGCTGGGTATCAAATTTCGCACGTTGGGCGGAAAAACGGGGAGTTCTGGATGTCGGGCTGTGGCTCTGAGGAGGAGATCGACGAGCTGGTGTTGGGGGAGAGTGGAGAAGTATGTACGTTTCTGTCTATGTTAGTACACCTAAGCAGAGCATGGGCATCCAGTTTCTGGTGGTGGAGAGCCATACCTCGTCTATGGATAGATTGTCGACAGCGACGAGATCCTGTGAGCCTTCTACTACGGTCTGCCTTGACCGCGTACAGGGTCCGCATAACCACTCCTTCTCCAGCACGGTGACCACATCGTTGTCGATAGGCGGGTTATGGCAATATTGGTGATAGGCAGTACTGCATACATCACAGAATACTATGCGGTTGTTGGACGGGTCGGTCTCTCGGTGGCAGGTCTTGCACTTGGCCGACAGCAGAGTCTTGGTCGACTTCCTCCGCTTCACGCCCTGCGTTGGTTCTGGGATTATGGGCACGAATGCGACGGGCTTGTTCACACTGCGGCCGGACTTTGTTCGTGTGGTGAGTGGTGTGTACGAGTCTGAGACATTGGAGTCGGAATCGTCGTTCTACATGGTGTTAGCATGCAGTCTCGTGCCATGTACTACACACTGACATTGCTTTCCTCTTCACTCTCGGACCGCTTCCGCTTGCCGCCTCTTCCGCCACGCCCTCCCCGTCCCCGTCCACGCCCTCTGCCGGCTCCGCGACCAGAAGAAGGCGGACCTGCAGATGATGCGCCTACTTCCGTCTTCAATCCGCTCGGCGTGCCAACCCGCCCGCCTCTTCCTCTCCGTCCAGCACCCGTGATCGGGGGAGGTGTCGGAAGCTTGTCGCTAGTAACGTAGCTCTGCAAGATCTCCGCCCGCTTCGCCTCGAACGCAGCACTCCCGGCGGTATGGCCGCTCTTGCCCTGCAGCCTCTCGAGAATCGCGGCTGTAGACGCAGAGTACTCAGGGAAACTAGGAGCGCTCGTTGCGCCGGTATTATTTACGGAGAAGCTGGACATTTGCGACGCAGGTATGGGCGTTGTGGGTTGCGATGATGGAGTTGGACCGGACATATTGGCTGCGCCGCCGATCGCATTTGGCGCGCCATTGCTGGTGCCCTGCTGGTCGTTGGCGCTATCTGGCATGTTCATCCTACTCTGGCGAGCCCCGCGACTAGTATTATGTGGTTGAAGAGGCTGTAATTAGGCTTTGTCGGGCAAGTCAATGGTAAGGTGGAAGTCGATCATGGATGAGAGTGAAGCCGCGGTTCCTGGCCCAAGCTTTGAAGCTAGGTAGGGCATGGCAAGTGGCATGGCATGACACCACCTACATCTTGCCAACGACCCGGAAGATGCTCAAGCACGCACATGTCCGATACCTTCCACTACTATCCACCCAAGTCGTACAAGTCGCATCGTATTTGTTTCGCTATTGCATGCCATATACTCTATCTTATCTTGGGTTGACCGACTGCGGGAAGAGACATTCCTCTACAAGCCATCTCGATATCGCCCAGGTCCTTTTTCTTGAGCTTGTGTTTTTCAACTACTAAAAGCGCTGAGACAATAAGAAACGATCCTATCAAAGATCCCAAGTCCGGTATTTTTCCCCAAACCAGTGCATCTACTACAAGAGCAAGCACTGCTTGCAAGTATGCCATATACACGGCAATGTTATCTTTCTCCAAAGTCATTCCCAACGTAAAGAAGTTTTCCTCAAGATATGTCAGCGTAGCTATCAAAGCAGTAGAATGCGCCTACCATAAGAGCCCCGAAGACTCCAATTATGAGAAGGACCAGCAATTGCAAGAGGCTTAAGTGAAAGTTGAACTTCACACCAGGGACCACAAGGAAGCAGAAACTGCTGATGAACAAGACACTTATTGCGAACCAGTTTGTGATCGCTAGTACATGAGCCCTACTACCAATCCTCGAAAGGGAAAGGTAAGTGCACTAATGGACGTGATCAGTCAGCGTTTGCAACGTCGAGAAGACTGGATGACCTACTACTCCGCCAAAAATCCCGATTGCTGCAAAGATTAGGCCAGTCCCAGTAGACTGATCCGTCGAAATATGTCCGGAAACCAGGTTCTCATTTTCTGTACCGAAATGTAGGCGGCTCAGAATAAACGTTGGTTTAGCAACAAGACCTACCCCGAACAAACACACAACTGCCGAACCGAGTCGGATACTGCTGAATTTCTCACTGGTGAAGAAGCCCGCTATCAAGGGCGCCAAGAGATTCAGGACAGTCGCGTCAGCAAGCGAGAGGTATTGAAGAGAATCTGGAACCGTCAGCTAAGATAATAGTACTGTAAAAACCCCGGCTTGGCTTGGGACATGGGTCTTACAGTAGTATCCAAACGAGCCACACACTCCGCCTAGAGCTCGAAAAGCAAGTAGATGCCTGACCCCACTATTGCCAAGTGGAAGCTCCTCCGGGAACCGAGTGGTGAGGAAGACACAATTGAAGCTCAAGGTGACGAACATCCGTATCTGGAGTATCTGCTGAGGGTCTACTTTGCCAGTAGTTGCAAGAAACTTGGCGAGGCCGTGGATAATCACAGCGAATATTTGTGATGCAAGCACGAACAGAGAGCTCGTACTGAGCATTCTAGTAGGAACTCTTGGAATGGAAAAATATGCGATAACCTGGATACGTGCGAGTGGTGAGGATGGGATTCAAGCTGGGTTGTTTCTACGTAAGAGAAAGCGATTTTAATATCAAGTCGCCAATTGCATCATTTGTCTTGCAAGTAACTATGGTTCGCAGTTAATAAAGGGTGGAGAGTAAAATTCTCTATGTTGGACCGTGCCCTGGCGGTTAAAAAGGGGCTTCTCAATCTGTTGTCGGAGAGGGATGCGCGACTCCTGACAGATCTTTGACACGAGCCATTATCGTACTGTGCGTTAAACTTTCTTTCTCATCTATCGTTTTACAAGTGATATCGATGCTCAACAGCAGATCTTCACAACGCGGTATTGTAGTAACAGTAATATAAGAAAGCAGTTAAGGCGCTATCCTAGCACCTTATACTCAGTTGAATGCGGTATTTACTCAGTGAATGTACGCAGGCAGGGCAGCCATGAGCGTACAGTAAAT
>Ga0265798_10012640_pt1 | contig 10166 bp, 8 predicted proteins | sample P3T30metagenome_FD_192430 | JGI IMG/M metagenome (GOLD analysis project Ga0265798, IMG submission 192430) | Plant litter microbial communities from East Loma Ridge, Irvine, California - P3 T30 | ecosystem: Environmental > Terrestrial > Plant litter > Unclassified | place: USA: California...
CGGGTGCGGACGGTGGCGGCCTCGGCTTCGGAGACGACCACGACCGCGTCCGACTCGTGCGCCAGCATCCGCTCGCCGGCCATCCGCCCGGCGGACTCGGGGCGCTCGCCCTCGGACAGCGGGGTCGCCGAGTCGGCGGCGATCGAGTGGAAGGACTGCACGTGGGGGATGCCGCACGCGCGGGCGACGGGCAGCGCCGCGGCGCCGGAGAACCAGTGGTGGGAGTGCAGCACGTCGTAGGGTCCGAGGCGCTCCAGCTCGTGCCGGAACGGTTCGATGAACGCGTCGTGCTCGCCCTTCGGCACCGCCACGGCGGGACCGGCGGAGACGAAGCGCAGGCACACTCCCGGCACGAGCGAGACCGAGTCGGGCTGCGCCGGGGCGGAGCGTCGGGTGATGATGTCGACGACGTGCCCGCGGTCGGCGAGCGCTTCCGCCTGGTGGCGGACGACGACGTTCATGCCGCCGACCTCGCCGGAGCCGGGTTCGTCGCCGGGGGAGGTGTGCAGCGACACCAGCCCGATGCGCAGGGGATCGGTCGTGGTGCTCACCGGTCAACCCTACCGACGGGGCGCCGCTGGGACGGACGGGCGGGGGCGACGAGCGCGGGCCGCCGGCCCGCCTCGTCCACCGGGTCGGACGGGAGGCCCGGCTCACCTCCCAGCACCTGCACGCGTCCGTCGCCGTGCCGCTCCCAGAAGGCGGCCGTCCACGCGCAGACGGCGCCGTCGAGCAGATCCTCGCGGTGCTTGTGCGTCGGCCCGTGCAGCACCGACGGCTCCGCGAGCGCGGCCGTCAGCGGATGCGAGTCGAGCAGCAGGGGCGGGTCGAGCGGCGTCGTCCACAGCCGGCGCACGAGCTCGTCGAACGCCAGCGCCCGGGCGGCACGGGCCGAGGCCGCCGGCACCTTCGGGTCGAGCCGCTTGTACCGGGGGCGCTGGTCGTCGTACCCGAGTTCCTCCACGCCCACGAGCGTCGTGTACGGGTAGCACTCGAAGGCCGCCGGACCGGTGCGCTCCCGCATCGCCGCGGTCGACGACACGTAGCCGACGCCGAGCGCGGTCAGCCGCTCGAGGAGCCGGGCACCGGCGCTCGCCGCAGAGCCGAGGTTCGTCGGGTTCGCCGCGACCTTCCACCGGCCGTAGCGCTGCCCCACCTGCCGTTCGACCTCGCGGATCCCGGTCGGGTTCGTGACGACGAGCGACGCGTCGACGGCGACGAGGGTGCGCGGGCCGAGGTGTCCGGCGACCCAGGCGGCGACGGCCTCCACCCCGCGTGCCCACCCGGCGTCGGTGACCGTCCCGTCGGCGGCGAGCGCCACGAGGCCGGTCTCGTTCGCCGGTCTCCGGTCGCTGCCGAGCCCCCACGCCAGGTCCACCCCGAGGTACGCCGTCACGCCTCCATCGTGCACCGCACCCGCACCCGCACCCGCCCCCGTGCCCGTGCCCGTGCCCGCCCCGCACCCGTGCCCGCACCCACGCCCATCCACTGAGCAGGAATCGTCGGGTGGCGTTGCGGGACCCGACGATTTCTGCTCACTCGATCACGGCGAACGGAAGGATCCAATCACTCGATCACGGCGAACGGGGGGATCCGACCACTCGAGCACGGCGCATTCGACGATTTCTGCTCACTCGAACGAGGCGCGCCCGACAGCGCGCGCCGCCGGAAGGGAGCACGAGCGCAGACGCGCGCGTGTACGTTCCGCTGCATGGCGAGCGAGGCGACGACGCTGACGGTCCCCGGCCCGGAGGGCGACCGGGAGGTGCGGATCAGCAGCCCCTCCCGCGTGCTCTGGCCGGAGGCGGGCATCACGAAGGCGGACCTCGCGGCGTACCTCGTGGCGGTGGGCCCCGCGTTCGTCCGGGCGAACGGCGACCGGCCGATCTCGCTGCAGCGCTTCCCGGGCGTCGTCGACGGCGAGCAGTTCTTCTCGAAGAACCCGCCGAAGGGTGCGCCCGACTACGTCCGGTCGGTCGTCGTGACCTACCCGAGCGCCCGGTCCCACCCGCAGCTCGTGATCGACGAGCCGGCCGTCGCGGTGTGGGCGGCGCAGATGAACACGGTCGTGTTCCACCCATGGGCGTCGCGCGCGGAGGACTCCGACCACCCGGACCAGCTCCGCATCGACCTCGACCCGCAGCCCGGCACCGACTTCCACGACACCGTGCCGGTCGCGCACGAGCTCCGGAAGGTGCTCGCCGAGGTGGGGCTGACGGCGTGGATCAAGACGAGCGGCAACCGCGGCCTGCACGTGTTCGCGCCGATCCGTCCGGAGCACGAGTTCCTCGACGTCCGGCACGCCGTGATCGCGGCGGCGCGTGAGCTCGAGCGGCGGATGCCCGAGCAGGTGACGACGGCGTGGTGGAAGGAGGAGCGCGGGCGGCGCGTCTTCGTCGACTTCAACCAGGCGAACCGCGACCGGACGATGGCCGGCGCCTACAGTCCGCGGGCCCTGCCGCACGCGAGCGTCTCGACGCCGATCACGTGGGAGGAACTCGACTCCGCCGACCCCACGTCGTTCACGATCCGGTCCGTGCCGGAGCGGCTGGCCACGTCCGGGGACCCGTGGGAGGCGATGCACGAGGAGCCGGCCGGCATCGCGCCGCTGCTCGAGTGGTGGCAGCGGGACCTGGAGCGTGGCGAGGGCGAGCTGCCGTTCCCGCCGGACTTCCCGAAGATGCCGGGCGAGCCGCCGCGCGTGCAGCCGTCCCGGGCGCGGAAGCCGACGGCCTGAGCCGCACGCGGGCGCGCAAGGGCCGACGCGAGCGGTCAGCGGAGGCTCGGGGGAGCGCTCAGGCGGCGACGCCGTCCTCGCCGCGGCGCTTGGGGTCGGCGACCCGGGTGGTCTGCGTCGGCAGCGTGACGCTCGCCGTGTGCAGCCGGGTGAGGCGCGACCAGGTACCGCGGTGTGCGTCGCTGATGCCGTCGATGATCATGTCCCGCTCCGATCCCGTCGTGACGGTTCGTGACCGTCGTGTCGCTGTCGAGACCAACCTTGCCACGAAGTATCTAGTTCGGCTAACTACTCGTCCGGGAGAGCGGGGATTGGACAGTCCGGGCGGTCAGTCGAGCACGTCCCGCAGGTCGTAGGCGCTCGGGATCTCGAGCTGGTCGAACCGGCACGACCGCGCGTCCCGGTCCGGGCGCCAGCGTTCGAACTGCACGGTGTGCCGGAAGCGGTCGCCCTCCATCTGGTCGTAGCGGACCTCGAGGACGCGGTCCGGCGACAGCCGGACGAACGACGTGTCGCGACCCGATGCGAACCGCGACCGTTCCCCCTCACCGGTGACGGGCCTCCCGTCCGCGTCGCGGAGCACGACCGCGTCGAGCTCGTCGACCAGCGCGAGCCGCCGCTTGTCGGAGAAGGCGGAGACGCCCCCGACCTGCCGCAGCTCCCCGTCGTCGCCGTACAGTCCGACGAGCAGCGACCCGACCCCGGAGCCGCTCTTGTGCACGCGGTAGCCGATCGCGACGACGTCGGCGGTGCGGTGGTGCTTCACCTTGAGCATCGAGCGCTTGTTCGGTTCGTACGGCTTCGCGCGGGGCTTCGCGACGACCCCGTCGAGCCCGGCGCCCTCGAAGGTCGTCAGCCACTCGCGGGCCACGTCCACGTCGAGCGTCGTCCGCGTCACGAAGAGCGGGTCCGTCATGCCGTCCGCGAGGGACTCGAGCCGTTCCCGCCGCTCGTCGAAGGGCAGGTCCACGAGGTCCGACCCGTCGACGGCGAGCAGGTCGAACGCGACGAACTGCGCGGGCGTCTCGACGCTGAGCTTCCGGATGCGGGACTCGGCGGGGTGGATGCGCTGCGACAGGGCCTCCCAGTCGAGCCGCTCGGCACCGGGTTCGCCGGACCGCAGCACGACCTCGCCGTCGAGGACCACCGGGTGGTCGCGTCCGCCGAACTGCGCCCGGAACGCCGCCACGAGCTCGGGGAAGTAGCGGGTCAACGGCTTCGCGCCACGGCTGCAGATCTCGACGTCGTCGCCGTCGACCGTCACGATCCCGCGGAACCCGTCCCACTTCGGCTCGTAGCGCAGCCCACCGCGGACGCTGTCCGGCTCGGGGACGGAGGGGACGGCCTTGGCGAGCATCGGTGCGACATCCATGCTCACTGTCTACTCGGCGTGCGGGCACCGGACTGGAGGCACGCACCACGTCGGTCGGACGGCCGGCGTCACTAGGGTGGTCCCGTGACGACCGTGCCCCCGTCGGCAGCGCCGGCACCGGAACCGATCAGCCCCGTGCAGGCCGCCGCGCTCCGCGACGGCGTGCTGCCGCCCGTCGAGGAGGTCCGGCCCGGCGTCTGGACGCTCGCGGTGCCGTTCCGGTCCGCGGTCGCCGACGCCACCCTCGCCTACGTGGTCGAGGGGTCCGACGGCGTGCTGACCGTCATCGACCCCGGATGGGCGTCCGACGACGCGCTGACCGTGCTGCGCGACGGGCTCGCGGCGATCGGGCGGTCGCTCGACGATGTCGGCCTGGTCGCCGTCACGCACCTGCACGCCGACCACCTCGGTGCTGCCGCGGCGGTCCGCCGGGCCACCGGGGCGCGGATCGCGATGCACCGGCTCGAGGTCGAGGCGCTCGGCCGCGAGCGAGAGGACGCGGTCGCGACCGACGCCGACATCGCGACGTGGGGGCTGCCGGACGACCTGCGCGCGGGCGTCGTCGCGGCGTGGGGGAGCGGACGGCGGATCGGGCTCGGTCGGGCAGCAGCGCCGGTGGCGGACCTCCTGCTCGAGGACGGCGACGAGCTGCCGGTCGCGGGTCGGTCGATCCGGACGCTGTGGACCCCGGGACACACGGCGGGCCACTGCTGCTTCGTCGACGAGCGGGACGGGTTGCTGTTCACCGGCGACCACGTGCTGCCGCGGATCAACTCCGGCATCGGCCTCGGCGGTCGGACGCCGTCGAACCCGCTCGGGGACTACCTGGCGTCGCTCGGCCGGCTCGACGTGTACCCGGACCTCGAGGTGTGCCCCGGGCACGAGTACCGCTTCCGCGACGTCGTCGGCCGGGCCCGCACGCTCGCGCGGCACCGGGAGGAACGGTCGCGGCACGTCGCACGGGCGCTGGACGCCCTCGACCGGCCGACGCTGTTCGAGGTGGCGTCCCGCGTGCCGTTCAGCGGCGGCATCGACTCGATGACGGGCTTCCTGCTCGCGAGCGCCCTCACGCAGACCGCGTTCCACGCCGAGCTGCTCGGGCGCAGCGGCGAGGTCCGGCCGGCCTGAGCCCGTCCGCGGGATCCTCCCGGGCGTCCTGACGTCAGGGGAGCGTGGCCGCGAGGCGCTGCAGCGTGGTCGTCGCGTCGGCGAACTCCGACTCCGCGTGGTCGCGCAGCGGAGCGAGGTCGGGGATCCGGTCGGCGAGCGTCGCGCTGACCGTGACCGGGTAGAGCTTCATGCCGAGTGCCGTCCCGAGGATGAGGTGCAGCACCGGCGAGCCGTGGTCCCAGCTCTCGGTCGGCGTCCCCGCGTCGTAGGTGGCGCCACGGCTGACGACGGTGACGACCGGGCGTCCGGCGAGCGGCTGCACGTCGCCGGCCAGCACACCCGGGACGTGCACGCGGTCGATCCAGGCCTTGAGCGTCGACGGCACGGTGTAGTTGTACAGCGGCGCACCGACGACGACGGCGTCGGCGGCGAGGAGCTCGTCGATGACCTCCTGCCGGAGCGCCTCGGCCTCGGGCGCGACGGTCTCGTCGGCGGTCCGGTCCGACGCCGCCCAGTGCAGCGCCGAGGTCTCGAGGTGGGGGAGCTGGTCGACGTGCAGGTCACGGCGCACCACGGTGTACTCGGGGCCGCGGGCCCGCCAGGCGTCCGCGAAGGCCGCTGTCAGCGCGCGCGATCGCGAGTGCGTGAGGTCGGCGGACGAGTCGATGTGCAGCAGCGTGGGCATGCGCCAACGCTACCCATGCACGGCTGCCCGGTGACGAGGACGGCCCCGCCGCGCCCGTGACGGGCGAGGCGGGGCCGAGGTGGGCCTCCCGTCCGCCGCGCGGGCACGCGACGGACGGGAGACGATCTGTGGCGGAGCGCTCAGCGCTGCGCGCGACGGCGACGGACGGCGCCCGCACCGATGAGGCCGGCGCCAGCGGCGACGAGGCCGATCGCCCACGGCACGGCGCTCGTGGCGTCCGTACCCGTGTAGGCGAGCTGGCCGCGGCCACCGGTCGGGACGACGGTCGCGACCGTCGCGGCGTTCGGGACGACGGTCACGTCGAACGCGACCGAGACGCCGCTCGTGGCCACGGTGAGCCGGTGGGTGGAGGCGTGCGGGAAGGCCACCCGGGCAGCGCCCTCGTCGTCGTCCCACGCGACCTGGTCCGTGCTGACGTCGCTCGTCACGGCCGGGCGGGGCAGCTCGACGTCCTCGGACAGGTCGATGGCGGCGTTGCCGTACTGGTCGACGGGAGCGCCGCTGACCCACAGCGACTGGCCCTGGCGGACCGTCGGGTTGCCGTCGTCGAGCGAGTAGTCCTCCGGGGCCTCCTCGGACTGGTGGATGCCGATGGTCGAGCCGTCGGGCAGGATGACCCACTCGTTGAGCTGCTGCTCCTCGTCGTCGAAGAGCTGGTCGAAGGTGTAGTCCTGGGCGAACGCGAGTACGCCGACCGCGACGTCCGGGCGGACCGTGATCGAGACGGGCAGCGTGGCGGTGGAGGTGCCGTTCGAGGCGATCACGGTGAACTCGGAGACGTCCGCGATCAAGGCGGTGCCGGTGAGGCGCCCGGTGTTCGGGTCGAAGTCGGCGCCGTCGGGCAGGAAGTCCTCGGGAGCGCGATCGTCGTCCGCGTCCAGGCCCTCGGGGTCCGCGTAGCCGATCGAGTACGTGATGGTCCCGCTGCCCTCGGCGACGGCGAAGGAGTGGTCGAACGCGACGCCGGCGTCGTCGGTGAGGGTGACCGGAGCGGCGACGCCCTCCGCATCCGAGTCGGGGAAGCGGACGTCCTGCGTGATCGTCGCGGTCGTCGCGGAGACCGGCTCGGCGCCGAGCTCGTCGCTGACCGAGAGCGTGATGACGTGGCCGATGTCGTCCTTCGTCGGGGTGTAGTTGTCGTCGACCGACAGCGTGCGCTCGTCGCCGTCCCGCGTCCACGCGTAGCTGCGCGCCCCGACGAAACCGGTCGTCCGCGCGTGCAGGGTGACGCCGACCTTCGCGGCGCCGTCGATCGCGACCGTGCCGCCGGGGGCGGGCGCGACCTCCGGCGTCGTCGGTCCCTGCTCGCCGGCGGGCGGCGGCGTGGTGTCGGCACCGGGGAGCACGGGAGACTCCGTGCCGGAACCCTGGTCGGCACCGGTGCCGGTGTCCGCGCCGGTGTCCGCGTCGGAACCGGTGCCGGTGTCCGCGCCGGTGTCCGCGTCGGAACCGGTGCCGGTGTCCGCACCGGTGTCCGCGTCGGAACCGGTGCCGGTGCCGGCGCCGGCGTCCGCTCCCGTCTCGGTGTCCGACGGCGGGGTGCTCCCGTCGTCGGCAGCGCCCGGCGCCGGCACCACGTCCTGCGTGGGTGCGGGCGCGGGCTCGGCGGCCGTGGCTGCCGTCGCGGTCATCAGGCCGAGACCGGTCGTCAGACCGATGAGTGCGGCGGTGGTGCCGACGGCGCAGGCGCGTCGGACGGTGGAAGTGCTGCGGCGCACGTGTTCCCCCAGGGTTCAGGTCCGGTCGGGAGCCGGATCATAAGAGTTCGCCGAGAGATCTCGGACGTGCTCGGATCGTACTGATAGACGCGCGCGCGTCGGATAGGCGGAACGGAAATGTGCCCACCGTTGGGGGTAGCCGTGCGGGACACCGCCGGCGGGGGCGACGGGCTCCGGCTGGGGACGCCGGGCGCTCGGCGCACTGTCGCCTGCCGCGCCGACCGCGACACCGCTGCTGCCGCGCCGCTCACGTGTGGGCACGACGACGGACGCAGTGGACCTGAGCGGCGACCGACTGGAGGCGCGGTGCGGGCTGGCACCGCGCCTCCAGTCCGACGGTTGGTTGCGTCAGGCGCGACGACGGCGGAACCGGTGGACCAGCAGACCGCCACCGGCGGCCAGGAGGCCGAGTGCCCAGGCGAGCGGACCGGTCTCGTCCGCGCCGGTGTACGCGAGGTGACCGGAGCTGCTGCCCGTCGTCGCGCCAGCCGTCGCGGCGGTCGGGACGACGTCGAAGGGGATCGCCAGCGACTCGCCCCGGAAGGCGACCGTCACCACGTGCGGGGACGCATGCGGGAAGGAGATCCAGGTGGCCGCCTGCTCGGGGTCGTACGTGACGCGATCGCTCGCGACGTCGCTCGTGACGGTCAGCTCGTCAGGGGTGCCGACGGCGTTGCCGTGAGCGTCGACCGGGAGTGCGCGGAGCAGCCAGGTCGAGCCCTGCCGGACACGGAGCGAGTCGACCTGTTCCGTCTTCCCGTCCTTCCAGTGCGTGATCGTGCCGTCGACGATGCCCCAGCTCTCGTCGCCGGGGACGGTCTCGAGGTCGGGGACCACCGCCGCCTGGAAGCCGGCCATCGCGGCGGCGGCCGTGTCGATCCGGGCCGCGATGACGGTCTCCTGCCCGCCACTCGTCGCGACCACCTGGAAGTCGAACCAGTCCGCGCGGGTGGCGCTGCCCGTCAGCACGCCGGTGGTCGGGTCGATGGCGATCGTCATGCCGTGCCGGTCGAGGTCCTCGTCGTCGATCGCGCCGCCCTGGTGGTCGCGCAGCGCGTAGCGGACGCCCGCGGGGTCGGGAGCGCCGACCGTGGCGAAGGTGTCCGTGAACGCCTCGCCCGCGGTCGCGTCGAGCGTCAGGGGGCTGTCGGCGCTCGACTGCTCCGTGAAGCCGAACGGCTCGTCGGTGACGGCGACGGTGACCGGGGTCGAGACGCCGCCCTCGGACACCGTGACCGTCCGGGTGCCGGCGCCGGTGAAGACCACCCGGTTCGACGAACCCGTCGGGTCCCAGGTGGCGACGTCGGCGGGGTTGGTGCTCGTCACCGTGGAGCGGGGGTACTCGTCGCCGGTGGGCGGCGTGGACTGGTTGCTGGCGGTGGTCGGGTTGCCCCAGGCGTCCACCGCGAGGCCCGCGAAGGTGTAGGTCGCGCCGACCACTGCCGGGATGCTCGTGACGAGGTGGGAGGCGCCGTCCTCGTACTGCCGGACCGTGCCATCCGTGTTCACCTGCCAGACGACGGAGCCCCCGTCGGCGTTGACGCTGTAGGTGACCCCGACCGCCGGGCCGGGCTCGACGACGAGCTGGACGTACTGGACGGCCTGCTGCCGGCCGTCCGTCGCCGTGACCGTCAGACGGATGGACGAGGCGAGGGTGCTCAGCGGGGTGCCGCTGAGGACGCCCGTCCGTTCGTCCCACTTCCACTCGGAGGACTTGTCGCTCGGTGTGAAGCGGTAGGTGAGCGGGGCGTCGCCGCCCTGGGCCGTGAAGGTGTGGGAGAAAGCCTGGCCGGCGGCGGCAGTGAGGACGATCGGGGCGTCGGCGGAGGACGGGTCGGCCCAGGTGACGGCGGTGGCTGCGGCGGCGGGCTGGGCGTCGGTGTTCGTTCCCGTGCCGGAGGTGGTGCCGCCGGGGGCGGTGCCCGGTCCGGTGCCGGTGCCCGCGTCGCCGGCGGCGGGGTCCGCGGGCGCGGGCGTTGTCGTCGCGTCCGGTACCGGCGTGTCGGGTGCGTCCGGGGTCGCGTCCGCGTCCGGGTCGGCTGCCGGCGTCGGCGTCGGCGTCTCGGTGGACGGCGTGCCGGGCTGCGTCACCTCGTCGGCGGCGGGGGCGCTGACCGCGGGGGTCGGTGTCGGCGTCTCGGCGGCGGACGCGGCGGTGGCGCCGATGCCGAACGCGGACGAGGCCGCGACGATGCCGACGGTCGCGCCGAGTGCGGCGCTCCGTCGGACGGTGGCGGTGCAGGACAGCTTCACGGGATCCCCCTGGTGGTCGGTGTCGGGCCTCGATCGACGCCCTCACTCCGAGATGTCGCGGTCCGTGGGGTCCTGACGGCCCGCAGGTCTCGGTTCGGTCACGACGGACGCGGGCCGGGGCGGACTGGAGGCGCGGTGCCGGCCGTGAACTGGTCCCCGTTTGTTGGACTGTGAAGTTAGGTTAGGCGACGAGGGCGTGGGCTCGGTAGGTGACCGGGCTCATGCCCTCGAGTCGTTCCTGGGTGCGGTCGGTGTTCCACCAGGCGATGT
>Ga0265798_10012641_pt1 | contig 10165 bp, 6 predicted proteins | sample P3T30metagenome_FD_192430 | JGI IMG/M metagenome (GOLD analysis project Ga0265798, IMG submission 192430) | Plant litter microbial communities from East Loma Ridge, Irvine, California - P3 T30 | ecosystem: Environmental > Terrestrial > Plant litter > Unclassified | place: USA: California...
ATTCTGTAGCGCATCACTGTACTTTGAAGCACCCAGCAAATCTGATCATGTCCAATTTCTATATGCCTCAATTGGATAATGGTGGCAAGTCACTGCCCAAAGTACTTGGGCTGAGTGCGAGCCCTGTTATGAAAGCAGCAGCCAGCGAGCAGGGTCTGCAGTAAGTTTGGCTTGCTTGGACGCGAGTACTATTCTGATATGTGTAGGGAGATAGAGCGGAACCTGCACGCCACCGTAAGGACACCAAAGCTTCATAGGTCCGAACTCATACGGCATGTTCATAGACCGGAGTTACTTCAGGTCAACTACGCGTTAAACCTCCCAGGGCAACAGCAATCTCAACTACTTCTCGCGCTGCAGCATGCATTACGCACGTATGATCTTGCAAAGGATCCGTACGTCGTCGCATTGTTGGACCAACAAAAGCACGGCTTTGATGTCTCTCGCCAGCTGAATAAGCTGTGGAATAGCAATAAGACTTATTGCCTCGACCAGTTGAAACAGCTGGTGTCTAAAGCTGAAGCCATGGCAGACGAGCTCGGAATCTCAGCAATGGAGTACTACGTACATCAATGCATTGGCAAATTCGAAAAGACAACTCGCGGGTCGGATCAGCAGCTACTGGATTTGACCACCAATGAGCGACAACATCTCCTGGGCATATTCCAAAGCCTTCCCCTTCAAGATCCTGCACCTTCACCTGCTACCATCACTGAGAAGATGTCCCACAAAGTTGAAAAGCTTATCGACACTCTGGTCGCTGAAGCCAATGGCACTCCAGGCTTTACCGGTCTTGTATTCATTGAACAGCGAGTCTGGGTAGCATCAATTGCTGAAATCTTAGCATGCCATCCACGAACCAAGGATCTGTTGCGGGTAGGGACATTCGTCGGTACATCGCAGACAAGCAAGCGCAAAACAAACGTATGCGCTCTAGCAGAACCAGCCAACCAACAAACCACGCTCGACGACTTTCGTGCTGGGGTCATTAATCTCGTCCTGGCTACAACTGTTCTTGAAGAAGGCGTCGACGTATCTAGTTGTCATCTCGTGGTATGCTTCGAAAGACCCAAGAATCTGAAAAGCTTTGTTCAGCGACGCGGAAGAGCGAGGCGACAGGAGTCGCGTTACTTCATCCTCGTCCCAGATACTGGCGAAGCACGATCTTTGACATCGTGGCAAGGGCTTGAGGCTGAGATGAGGAGAGCGTATGAAGACGATAAGCGCAAAGTTCAGGTGGCTCAGGAGGCAGAACAGAAGGACGAAGTGGGCGAGCGCTACTTCAGTGTCCCAAGTACCGGGTGAGTGAGAAGCATTTACTAGCAGCGTTTGCTTTCGTACCTTGCCGAATCGGCCTTCACTTACTGGAGACACTAGTGCATTGTTGACTCTGGAAAACGCGGCTCAACATCTCTACCACTTCTGCGCGCGTTTAGGGGGCAACGCCTACGTCGACACGCGACCTGAAATCGACTTTACCAACACCCTGGGGCGGATCACTGCTACCATTACGCTACCAATTTCTGTCGACCCTACTGTAAGGAAAGCTAAGAGTCTGCAGTCGTGGAGCACCGAGCGAATGGCTCAGAAAGACGCCGCCTTTGAGGCATACAAGGCTCTTTACCTGCACGGATTGGTAAACGAGAATCTACTCCCCGTCCAAGAGGAGGGAGACGACAATGCGGCCCAATATCAGATTCCCGACGATCGCCCATCCTTTGTACCTGTTTCTCAAACTCTCGATCCGTGGGCGGTGGTTGCGCAATCTCATGAATGCGAACCTGACTTATGGTACCGCACCTTGCTCGAGGTGAAGACGCCAGGGGAGGAACCGATGCGCATGATACTACTAACACCAGCTCCCATGCATGAGATTCCTAATATCTTACTGCACTGGAACGAATCGAAGCAGTACACTGCTACAACCTCCGCTCTTTACGGTACATCTTTGGTCGACATCGACATTGATCTGTTACGCTCCATCACGTGGAAGATTTTGCGCTCGGTTTTCGGAGCACACACCATCAAAGGCATCGACGACTTTCTCTGTCTACTTGCTCCATGCGACTCATCGGGATATATGATGACAGAGAACGAGCTATACGAATGGAATGCGACAACGGAAGGCCAGCGCCCAGCATCCAGAATCCTGGCTCAAGGAAACCTGGACATATCGGACTGGGGTCTGACTTCCTTGCAAGGAGACCTCCGAAAGTTCATGCCCATGTCTATCGAGCTTCCAGAGTCCCCAGACCTGACAGGCGTTGACGAAACCCTGATACAAGTTGTGCGTTTGCCTAAACGTCGAGACTTTTTACATGCGGTATTTGAGAACGCAAACAAGAGTGAAGCGTATACCAAAGTAGAGAGTCTACTAGCTTCATCATGTCTTGTTGAAACTCTTCCGACTAAATACGCCATTCTGGCCTTGTTGTTACCGTCGATCCTGCACAAGCTTGAGGTATACATGATCGCAGATACACTTCGGACGACGATTCTCCAGCCAGCTGGATTCGAGCCATCGGACCTTCCAGTCATTATCACAGCACTTACTTCATCCGCGGTTGACAAGCGCGACAACTACCAGAGGATGGAATTTCTTGGCGACTGCATCTTGAAGTTCGTCGCTTCGCTCCATCTGATGGCTGCAAATCTCATCATGCCCGAAGGTATTCTCACTGGGAAGAAAGGCAAGCTTGTCAGTAACGGCTACCTGGCGCGAGCTACACTAGCTGCGGGCCTAGACAAGTTCATCTTTTACAAGAACTTCACCGGCGCAAAATGGAAGCCGCGATACATAAGTGATACACTCGCTGACAGCGCGCCGCCAGCTAAGCAAGAGAAGTCATCGAAACTCATCGCCGATGTCATTGAGTCGCTCATCGGCGCCTCGTATCTGGTTGGTGGCTTCCCCAAAGCGTTCGCATGTGTGCAAGCTCTCCTGCCACTCGAGAAATGGACGCCTATCCCGGAAGCGAACGAGATACTCTACAACGCAGCTCCGTCTCAAGACACAGTAACGAACTTAGCTTTGGTCGAGAAGCTACTTGGCCACACGTTCAACAAGAAGGACCTTCTACTAGAATCGCTTACCCACTCTACATTCCGTGGCCCGAACGTACACTGCTCATACGAGCGCTTTGAGTTTCTCGGAGATGCAGTGCTCGACTATATCATCTCGAAGAGGCTCTACGCTCATGAGTCGAGGCTGCCGCATTGGAAGATGCATGGCGTCCGAACAGCAATGGTAAACGCGGCGTTCTTGACTTACTGTATGTTCGAGACTACGGTAGCGGAAGAGTTGACCAACAAGTCCACCTTCCAGCCAGAAGTGCATCATAGAGCGCTATGGCAGTTCCTTCGATCGTCGAGCCCAGAGCTCATCGCCGGGCGGACTGCAGCCCTGCAGCAACATAACGAGGCACGTCATGCGATCGCTACAGCTCTAGCACACGACAACCGCTTCCCGTGGCATGCGCTCTCGCTCACTGACCCACCCAAGTTTCTCTCTGATATAGTTGAGAGTGTAATCGGCGCCCTATACGTCGACTCCCATGGCTCCATCCCCGTATGCGAGGAGTTTGTCCGTCGTCTGGGTATCCTGCCATGTCTTGAGCGTATTCTGAGGGATGGTGTGGACTGCTGGCATCCGAAAGAGCGGATAAATACCCTTGCGGCGGATAAGGGTATCAAGTACGTCCGGGTCACGAGCGACCAAGGCAATTCTGGTAAAGGAGCGAGTAGCCCGGAGAAGGGGTATAGGGTTCAGGTGAAAATTGGCGGGAAGGATGTGGGAGGTGTAGTCGAGGGAGTCAAGAGGTTGCAGACTGAGACTATCGCTGCTTGGAAGGTTATCGCGCTGCTTGAAGGCGCAGCTGCTGATTCTGTACCAACGAAGGCAGCAGAGGATGATGAAGAGGAAGAGGAAGAAGACGAGGAAGACGGGGGTGTTGCTGTTGTACCAATGACGGCAGCCGAGGAGGACGAATCAGACGAGGAAGATGAGTTCTTCGATGCTGAAGAAGGCGGTAGAGTCATGTTGGAGATTTGATGCGTAGAGGGGGGAGTCATGCTGGAGGATGCTGAATAGACGGTGGCCTATCACGTATGACAACGCACCGGTCTTTGCCAACCGGTTGATCACACTCTCATCTCTACCGCTCCTTGTATAGATTGTGGCTTACTGGATCTTTTCACGCCTATCATATTCCATAGAAGCTCATTGTTGCCTACGACTGTCAACATGTCAGTACCGGTTTTGGCCCCCATGCAGTGAGGCAGTGCCTCTGGAGTATACTTTGGTTCCCCGCTTCCTTTCACCCTTCCTCGAACCTAATTGAGGTTTCGTAACAACCATTTGCGGTGTTTCAAGCGCTTATAGAGTATCCTAGTTACCCCTCTAGCATACGGAGGCGTTGCCGAGACGTAGTCTGCCCAATGAGAGTTATTGCTTATAGACGATAACGCATTGTTTGCTTTTGCACAATGACGATGACTTATACACGGTGATTGTGATTGGTACTGCGCCGTACTCCAAAGGAAGCGTTCGCGAGTTAAATCTCCGAGGAAGCCTTTGCCAAGACGTGTAGGGTGTGGTCTGGAGTCGGTAACGCCGAGCATGCTATCCAGAGGAAAGGTGCAGCCTCGAGAAGACGGCTTGTGCCTATCGCCAGCGGCAAAGTACCTTTTGCCACTGTTCACCCCCATGTCTCTCTCTAATAGCTTCCTAGCTGTGTTGCCAATCGCTGGGGTATTCTGCCCATTTCGTCTCCCAATTGTCACTGTCATCCACTCATCCCTGCCATCCAAGGTATGCTTCCTCTTCTACAATGACAAATAAGTCTCTTATCGATAGCATTTATCCTGATCAGCCAAGTTCGTGGCTGAAGGTCGCGGTTGTCGCATCGAGCGAGCCGTGCGGCACGGTCGTGGAGGAGGAAGTTTGAAGCGCGTTTATGCGTTGGATGCAGCTTGAGGAAACCGAACGAAACGAACCCAAAAGCTTAGAATCCTCTGCCTGAATTCCCTCCGACGATATCAGCTGGATGATATATTCCTTCGTCAGTTCGGTCGTGGCGTCAGTCATCGGATCGGTATGGCGGCTTGGAGCGCTGAAGTCACCCGATGCGAGTAACGTTCTCACTGGTTCGAGAATGCGCCATTAGAGTGCTCGAGGGTATGATTCTGCCTTGCGAAGACCCAACAGGTAGTTTGATCCCTTCTTCGATTTGTATGTTCGGAGTCTGGCGTCGACAGCTTAGGAACTTGCTCCGAGAAGCCTGTGCTCTAGCATCGTCCCCAAACCCAGACGTAAGTCTTGCATCCTACAATACAAGCTCTGAGCTATACAGACTCTAGCATCAACTATCATGGAAAGCACGATAATACGTTACCCTAGGCTTTGTAAAAGATACGTGGTTGTAGTATCTGTTGCTTCCGACACGGGAGCCAGCGCTCACACGACCCCAAAGTCTCGGCAACTCAGTCTTTTCGGGAGCTGCCTGAGGCAGTACTAGTGAGCCCTTGATATCTTTGTGCCCTTGCAATGCCCTCGGGTGCCCGGCTGGTCTCTCGGTGTAGGTACTTGTTGAGGGTAGTCGTATGATACCATAAAACCGACCGGTCTCATGTCCGACAGCGCGGCAGGCCCCCTCAGCTCTACCCGGGAAGCTGGTATGTATGTCTCATTCAACAGCCATCGGGCCGTATGGCATGTTGTGTATGGGCAATAGACCCTATGCAGAGTCATTGGATGGATGCGGATAAAATGACGTGCCGGTCAAGGAGAGTTCGGGCTGATGCCTGGTATCGGTTGAGCATCTTGTGATGTAGCGGTATGGATCAGCGGTCTATACAAGAATCCATAGCTCGGAGGGAGCCAATTCACTCACCCTTAGCGCCATGTTGGATTGCAAGCACTTGACAGGTAGCACTGTTGCTTCCAGGGGAGGCTATATGTGTGGGTCCGATGTAAGACACTCTCGATGATACTCGGAGCGGAATACGTAAGCTTTTTTGGCTGGTAGGGCTGTTGGAGTGGACCCAAAATCCGATGCCTCAGGCTGTCCGGTGTTGTTGCAATATGTAATCGGTGTGTGCGGCGCTTGCCAAAAGGGCCGGCTCGGCACAGCCGAATTGTAGGGCAGAGCGGAATAGGCATCGCACGATAGGTGTTGCGGGAGAAATTATGTTGTCAGAGCGGCTCCGGGAGTTGCAGACTAGTGTGGCGGAGGCACAGTTGAGGTGGTTTCCTTCCGACGCTCCGTTGTGGTGAGGCGCTCGTGGTGCCGTGTGGCGTATTCGCTGTTCTGACAAGACTGCCTGACGGCCACTTCCCGGGCCCGAACATCAATGCAATGTGACTGCTCTCGGTAGGGGCGAAAATTACCTAGCTACCGTTGCTCTGTCTAGTGATCTTTGATTGAGGCGCGGAAACCGCATAGCAAGACTCGATGGAGAAAAATATCTTGTGTAACTATAAAGCGCGCAGTATCTTCGATACGAAATATATAACTACGGAACAGCCATCATTTTTCCAGACCTTCATCTTGCAAGATATCGAGATTCGACACCTACTTCCAATCGTCTCTTCATCCTCTCTCCAGCTTCATCATGTCGTCTTGTTCAAACCAAATGCAACAGTCATCTACTGGTGGCAGACCTACCGGCGCGACAGGTGGTGGCTACAACAAATATCCATGCCCAAACTGGCAGCAGGCAGGTCACCCATCAAATTACAACTTCGTCGACCAAAAGGATCAGCTGTGCGCTCATTGCATGGTCAGTATATCAGTTCCACGGTTTCGCACTGCGCTAACCATTCTATCAGTGCGCACCCCGCCGGCGCTGAAATGAAGCATCTTGCAACATCAGTGCAGATGGGCTTGGAGAGTCGCAGTCGTGCTTGTTTTGAACACGTTGCGAGGGCGTTTTCAGTTCTTGTGGGGTACTATTTGGGTCCTATTCGGGTGTTCGTTGAGTCAAGTGACGATGTTTAGATCAAGCTGCACTGCTTGAGTTGACGCGAGTTTAATGGAATGGAAGCTGATTGCGCATGTTTCTCCTCCCCACCTTGCAAGTCAGTGTCAGTGTCCAGCACCGATCGCTTTTCTTGCACTCATCATGCTGCAGCTGATCCACTCCGAGCGTTGACTTGTCTACATGGCGCCCCCATGATCAGGATTCGCATACATGCGGAAGGAGCTGCTTGTGGTAAGAGCATCTGACGTCAAAGCGGCATCCGCACCCCAACTAGGGGTACAGCGAGTGCCTTCGTCCTTCGTTTCAACCATCTACGCCTCGCACTGCAACGGACCGAGCCTGAGCTTCCATGGCTGAAAGGCTATGCGGGCGTCTACTCTTGGAATCGGCAGATGGCGCGAGAATTCTCAGCAGCGGCGGCGACAGGTGGACCCCCAACCAACACCCACGTTAATCAGCGCCTTAGCCGGTTCCTCATCAGCCGTGATTGATCGACGATGGATGCACAATGATCAGGCGGGGCAATAACCGAGGGAATCCGCTTTCTCTGTTGAGAGTGCACGATTGCAACGGAAGGGGCGTCCAATCGGTCTAGCTAAACCCTCGAATCGAGAGAACTGATGAGCCGAAGAAGCCGGACAATCACCAGTACCACCAAGATTGCTCATGTTTGGCATCCCGTATTATGATGCTATACCAGCTGATATGCATAAGAGAGTACTCAGCGTCGCGATCACTGTCACGGATCGGGTTTCAATCTTCAGCGGACTCTCGATCCATCACTTCGATCTGTTCACCCTTTTGAGTCCGTAGACCCCAAGCTGCCACGGATTGACAACGGCTTCGTACCATGAGAAGTGCCAATTCCACGCCAGCACGTTCACTCTACTGCAGGGAAAGCGGGACTTTACGCGCTAAGCGCGCATGATTCGTTGTCTTTCATGTTGGACAGCCTCTGCTTCGACGAATCATGCGCACACTCAAAAGAATCCGGAAGGGCTTGCCACATTCCGTAGCGCAAGGCCATGACAAAGACGCCAAAGATGTGAGCTAGCCCTGTTTCACCCAGACATGTTAGGTCCCTTTAGGCAAATGATGCTTGATATGATCTGGTTGGATACCATCCAGAATGACATGCAGAAGCCCGTTATCGAGCAATAGACCGAGGGCCGGTAGCTGGGAGACGGCAAAAGGAAAACTCTAGATCGACGCTGATCTCGACCAGGCGATTAAGCGCGCAAAAACGTGGCATGCCGATTCATTGGAATTGAAAATGCACAGTGGGTCTCTAAGCTTGCGAAGTACTCCAGGGAACCCAGCTCCCCGCATCCTTACATGTCTCTCCCGCCGAGTCATGAGCGCGGTGAATTCCCCAACGGCTACCGGGTTTCGCCAGGACTCAGGGCCGATTCAGTATAGTGTGGTCTCTGTCAGAAGATTGAGCAGTGACGTCGTTTTGGCAGTTCCCACGGTACTAACTCCCACGCTATCTCCATGATGATAGTTTAGGGTTTGCACCAAATCTCCGCACTACGCAGATAGTAGTTGGAGCAGTAGCACGGGGCAAAGCGCCCGCCGATCACCACAGTTCATCCATCGTGACATGGCAGTGCTTACAGTGTATGCTTGTTGGAAGCGACACATCTCGTATCGTGTACAACGGCCAGCCACGGAGATACGCACACGGAAAATAACACTTGAGTTGGACCCGAGGTTTGGCTATCCGGACTTTTGCAGGATCCTTGATCCCAGGCATCGACCTCTTCTGCGACCACGCTGAGCCTTACGCACACACCAGGAGCGATCCGTCCTCGAGCCACATCATCGGAAAGCAGCGAATGGGAAAATATATTCACGTCACACACGGCTCAACTTGTCATGCGACTGCGCCGTCGGCAATTCTAACCCAGAAAAACAAAGCAGCAGTATATGGCATCCTCAGGCAAATTGTCGGGGCCATGTTTTGGAGATAGACAGGTCATCCCGTACGAAGCTACGGGCCTGGTGTAAACTGCGGCCGGCGCTACAAGACACAGATTCACTGGACGCAACAATCCAACATCGCAAGCTCTTGAATACTCCACCTAAGCTAATGAAGCAACCTCTTCCGACGTATGAGGTATGTGCTGAAAACATGTGACCGCAGGTCTATGCATGCAGGTGCAGGAAAAAACAACTACTCCATCCCAAATAACTGGGTATGCATATGCAGGTTAGGTTAGCCGAGTAAACGCATATTTGTCGCAACCAACACGATCTTCAATTTCGTTTCATCGCTCATACTCCTCAACAACGAAGACGCAACACCGCTTCCATGATGATATCAGGTGTAGCATGACTAACAACGACCCAACCTTCGGCCTGAGGATTTTGAGCCTGAATGACCTAGGCATGTCATGGACCGCACGGTGGTAACGACAGAAATACCAAGCGTTTAAGCCGCGGTCTTGACCATGCAGCCTTACGATGACCGATGACCTGCACTCCATGGCAGCCATGCGCGTAGGCCGTCCCAACAAAGGAAGCCGCGAAACCACCGGCACTACCCACAGCTCACGATATCGATATGAAGTCCACTCGTATGTCTTACTTCCAAACACCCAAGGCACGTAAATCGGGCAGGTGTGCAAGGCGTAAAAAAAACGTCCCGTCCGTCATCCTTCCTCTAAGCGCCGGCTTGTGCGGCGCGGTCGTAACAAAAGCGAGCCAAAACCTGGTCCTGGACCCAGCTGATCAACGCTAGGCCTTCCCAAAACCCACGTCTTGGTCTAGTCCAGTAAGCATCGCCTGGATATGATGGTGGCTTGCACGCTCTGGAGGAGTGCTGCGGCGCAGCAAGCGCCGGCGCGTAAATGGGGTTGAAGCGAAATGGGCCGATCCTGCCTTGAACAAACGGACGACGACCGCGTCCCTGGAATGAGGGCCAAAATCAATGGGTCGATTGCTAACCAACGAGTCGGTATACGAGAATAGTATAGTGCTGTGGTTCTTTTCAGGCCAGCAATGTGCTGGCTGGGCAAGGCAGACGTGTAGCTACGCAGCATCGCAATTCGCGCAGGTACGTCGGATACAGCTTCATCACTGTTTCATGACTACATCATCATCTGTGCTTTTGGACTCCCGCCCGCTTATGTTGGGGTCGTGCTTACGATGCTGATATGATCTTCAGATATTGGTGCACTAG
>Ga0265798_10012642_pt1 | contig 10165 bp, 9 predicted proteins | sample P3T30metagenome_FD_192430 | JGI IMG/M metagenome (GOLD analysis project Ga0265798, IMG submission 192430) | Plant litter microbial communities from East Loma Ridge, Irvine, California - P3 T30 | ecosystem: Environmental > Terrestrial > Plant litter > Unclassified | place: USA: California...
GGGGGTAATGGACTGCGCACTATTCCCGATGGGGTGTCACGCATCACCATCATCCCGTATCGCCACTTCCCAAACTCCTGTCATCTTCTTTCGCATCTTGTGCTTACCCCAATGGCCTGTAACGAGAAGATAGCGACACCTGCAATTACTTTTACTCAGCGCAGCTGACTTCCACAATGGCAACCACAACGCCTTCTACGAGCGCTCATAAAAGACCCACTTTCTCCTGCATTCGATGCGCTGAACGAAAAGTCAAGTGTGACAGACAGAGGCCATGTGCTGGTTGTGTCAAGAGCAACGTCGAATGCATCTTCAACCCTGTGCAACCGCCGAAACAGAGAAACAAGCGCGTCAAAGTCAAAGTACTGACTGATCGGTTGAAACAATATGAGGCTCTCCTTCAGGAAAACGGTATCGAACCCGCGAACCTTCCGAATCAGACGGATAGTAGGCCGCAGTTGCAACCTTTGATGCACGGCGTGCCCGATCAGCAAGAGCAGCATGTCGTTCAGTTGCAGACGCCTTCGTCTCTGGAGTCTGACTCGTCTCCGTATGGCGTCCAGAATCCTACTGTTCGTGGGCAGGCACCCTTCCGGTTTGTGGAGAACAGTCTATGGAATAGAGTGGTCGAAGAGGTGCGTGGAAAATCTATGCCATGTGTTGTTACAGCAATCTCATCATCGCGCCGATGTTAATAAGCGTTTAGTCCCTTGACCCTGACAACGACTTAGAGGACTCGAGCGATATCAGCGAGGAGGAGTCTACGACGGGTAACTCCGGATTTGCTGTTGTCAGATCCGCTCATCGCAGCAGCAAACCTCGTCATCCACCGCTCGAACGCCTTGTTCAGCTTTGGGAGATCTTTGTCAGTAACGTGGATCCGTTGACTAAGGTGGTACATGTGCCTAGTCTGCGGCCTATGATTGAAAAAGCTGCCAAAAACCTCGGGCTCATACCACGACCACTCGAAGCTCTTATGTTCGCTATATACGGCTCCGCTATCATGTCACTCAGCCAAGAAGAGTGCGAGCAACGTTTCGCCAAGTCGCGCGATCATCTACTTTCTCAGTACATCTCGGGGACAGAAGCGGCGTTGTCTAGAGCAAGAGTGATGTAGACTTCCAATCTTGTTGTTCTTCAGGCTTTGGTAATACATCTGGTTACCATCCGCGAGATCTATGCGCCTCGCGCGACCTGGACGCTTACCGGCGTCGCTGTTCGCATCGCTCAAAGCATGGGTCTTGAGCGCGATGGTAAATATCTAGGAATATCTCCATTCGAGACCGAAATACGCCGACGTATCTGGTTCCAGTTGAAAGCTCATGACTCTCGAGCTGCAGAGTTGTGTGGTCTCGCGAAGTACCGAGATCCTGACATCGGCCCTGAGCGAGCTGAATGGCCTACCAATCTCAACGACGATCAGCTATACCCTGGCATGTCTGAGCTGCCCTCAGAACCCAATGGACTGACGGATGTTATCTTTATTGTAACAAGATGTGAAATGGGAAAGTTCGCTGCGCCACGCATTGCAGCATTGCGCCAAGAAGGAATGGACCCCAGGCAGATGAACCTTGACCATTCGGCAAAGAGCAAGAACGCCCGTGAAAGCTTGATTCAAGAGCTCGAGGATACAATCGAAACGAAACATCTTCGCTACTGTGACCCGTCTCAGCCCTTGCATCTTGTCGCAATGGTGGTGGCCCGGTATGGTCTTAATGTAGCCCGCTTTCTGATACATCATCCACGGAACTGGGGCACATTCGAGAAAACACCCCTCGAAGAGCGCAAGAAGATCTGGGAAGTGTGTCTCAAGCTTCTCGAGCAGCAGATCATGCTGCAGACCAACCCGGTCATCAAGCGCTTTGCGTGGAGCGCGTCCTACTTTCGGCAATGGCATGCTTTGATTCATCTGCTAGATACTCTTCGCGCCCATCCCAACCTTATCGACACCGATCGAGCTTGGCGACTCATCGGCGACACGTACGACAATAATCCGGAGATGCTCGAGGACATTAGAAAGCCCATCCATGCAGCTGTTGGCAACCTATGCTTGAAGGCCCACGACGATTATGAAGCACTGATGCGCTCGAAAGATGGCCATTCACGTTCGCCACCTGGCTTCATAGCACGTCTACGGCACCAACGCGATAGCGCCAGGTTGAGACGCCAAAAACGCAGTGCAAATAAAGGCCACGCGGCTGCATCTACTGATCAAACCGGGACTGAAATATATCGAATCTACGGTGAGGCAATAGCCGAAAACTCGAATGTGTTCATAGACTCAACTCAGGCTTCTTTTCAGGCATCGCTCGGACCTACGCAAGACACTGTTTTCGACAGCACTAGCCCTTTCACCTACTCTAATAACGCTGACGGCGCATTCTTCGACAGCATGGATTTAGGGGACGCGAATGATTTTTTGGCTACCGACTACATCATGGACGATTCATCACTAGAGTTCATAGACTGGGGCAAGTTGGATAGTTGGCTTGCTCATGCTTCCTGACGGAGGTATACAATTTACCTAGGACTGCGTCGTAGCAGGATTGGAAGAGCGTCGCTCGGCTTTCTAGGATGTTGCAGCACATACGCATATACGTAGAGAACAGCCTTCGCTCAATGAGCCTATATAGACCAGCCTATTTACAGCACACAATTATTGGCAGCTGCAGCTATCCCCGCGCCCAGAACTGCTATTATCTTGGCGCTCTTCACTCTGCCACTCGCAATGCTCTGTAAACCAGTCTCGGTCGATGCGATAGCCTGGGTCTGAATAGCAGTCGAGGCTGTAGAAGTCGTTTGCACAGAGCCGCCTTTTGATTGCGTAGTCGTCAGAGGTTCGTCGATCTCACGCGCCTCGGCGTAGCATCCCGCGAACGCAATGGTGTTATTCAGCCAAACTTCGCCGTATAGGGCCTCTCGCATCTCTTTGAGCCAAGTATTAGGGCAGCTTTGAACGACTTCGACGGCTCGCGAGCTATGCGCAGCCCACCAAGAAGATGCTACGCTAGCATAGGAAGAGTAGGCCGGAAGGACTTCTTGAGGTGCAGCGGTAGTGAAAGCGCACCAACTAGTCCGTTCCGGAAAGGGACAGGTAGTTACAATCGTGGCCGAAGGCGTGATAGTGAGTGTGCAGTCTTCGATGAGTTTGTCTCCGTAGATTAGAAGCTCATCCAGAAGGGCTCCAGTTGGCTTCGGCATATCGAAATATTGCGCGATGCTTTCGGTCGCGCAGTACCAAGGATCTCGGGTAGTCGTTGGCTCTGCGATGGGCATGAGCGTCAGCTGGACTGCAGGCGCTGTAACAGCAGCTTCAAATGGAAGGGTGCCCGTGGCAAGAGCCATTTCAAACAGATATCGCTGAGTGTTGATATGCCAAAGTAAGGTTATTAGTCAAGTGATATCGCAACGCAGAGACTTGAGACATATACCTTCGTTAAATCATCAGGGTAAGTGCCATATTGATCAATAGGGGTTTCACGCCATGACCAAGTGCAGCTGTGCCACACACCACTCGATCCGGTTGAATGGAAACAAGGCATTCTACCAGGGTGGTTTGTTCGTCACTGCATGCCATCGCTTTGGGATGACTTTGGTAGCCTAAAATGTTTGGTTCTTGCTTGAAGCTTGTCATTTACTCAAAAGGTTCGACATTCCCGCTCAGGGGTACATGGCAGGCATCACTATTCTTGATAGTAGTCGCCAAACTTCTAATAGATCCAGTGGGGATATTGCTCTTGCAGGGCTGCTTGTACAGCGGCGAGACATTCGGTCTTTCGATAGCGCGCCAGATCTGGCCAACCATGCTCACGATAGATCTTCTGTAGCATGACCACAAGCCCCTCTTCTCTGTGGCCTAGCGTCGCATAGATATCGATGACTAACTTCGGAGTGACGGGAATGAAAGAGAGCTGTCGAAATTGGTCTTTCAGCACTTCGAAGAAATCAGCAATAGCCCAGCACCCCGATTCAGCCCGCCACTGGGCCTCGTTTTCAGGCGCGTAGTCGTATGGATCTTCCTGGATCCCCTCGCGCGAGGAATTATTCGTGATCTCGTTGGGACATTCGATCCAGTAGATGACGCCCAGCTCTGTATCGAGCAGGAAGTTCGCATTGTCTCTCCCACCCGTTGTTAAACCGATGACGTGGGCCGGTACTTCGTCAGTGATGCATGCGCCTTCAGAGCAAAGCTTGAGTGTTTCCGCGGTGCTGGTACCTCGAGATACGTGTTCCAAGTCGCCCTGCCAGTCGGAGAAGACACACCACGGGGTTCCTTGGGGGTTTTCGAAGCTGCTCCCGGGTCCAAGGATATACGGGAGTTGTTTGAGGAGGGCTATTACTTCGTCCGTCTTGTTAACATCTCGCATGGAGTCGGAAGTGACAGAGGGCCAGCCTCCTTTGGGTGGCTCAACAACGACGCTTTCTTCCATGTACATTTGGGTAAGAAAGTGGTAGTAATCGCGGACCGCGGCGATGCACGCCTCGCGCGAGTAGCTGATATCTTCGAGCATCGGCATGATGATGGCGCCAGGAGGATACTGTTCAGCATCGTGTCGAAGAGATCTGTGGATTAAACCATGGCTCGTTTACCCGACTAGCCGCACATCATCTCAACTCTGCACCACCAACATGTTGGTATTAAGCACCCAACAGCCCTATATTACAGCCACGATAGGATCTGCAGCTGCGCCGCATCACTGCTTGACTCCGGCGAGTACAAGAGATCTGCGTAGTGGTTATTCCCAAGATGTGGATGTGTTTCAACAAGTGCAGAAGTCCAGCGTTGTTGCATCGACTTGACAGCAGTGTGTGGTGAAGTAAACCTCAAATTTTCACCAGACTCGCAATGGCAAGATATCTCTTCATTTCCAAGGTTTGCTCTTTTGGGGCAGCGCACGGGGCACCCCAACGGTACGTGGATTAGCGAACCCCTTACTGAGGACGATGCCTCACCCATTGACAACACGAATACCTATTATCACAACCAGTACGACTGCCCGCTAGCATGTGCAGACTACGCAAACACGCACAGCCGGATCAGGTACCTTTCCGTGCACCGTATCGAGCGGTGCGAGAAGGCTAAGCTGCTTAAGTTATGTTTTAGCCGCACCTGACGACCCTCAGACGACGCCGCTGATCCGCGATTGCACAACAGGCGGAGGACGCAATGAACCAGAACTCATGATCGCAGACGTCCTTCCGGAGAATCAAAAGAAGGCGGGGGACCCTTTTCGAGCGAGCCTCGAGTCTGCGCCAGCACGCGTGGATGGCGCAGAAAATTCACGTGACATGCAACTGACGACTTGCGGTAGCGGAAAGCGAAAGTCAGGCGACGTTGTGGCGTTGCTCAAAGGCATGAGGTCGTATTTTGCGGCGCGCAGCAATTGGGACGAGAAGTTGTTTGCGCGTCACAAAGATCTAGCTGTCGGCGGCCGGAGACGACTCAGTGCTTGGAGATGAGAGTTGCGGATCTATGCTGATTTTGTACTAGCGCTCTTCGCCTCGGGACCGAACCCAATCCGTCGGCTTGCTTGGGAACCCGTTTACTTCGGAAGTCGATGTCGCAATGATGAATTATAATGTCGCCGGCTCGTACGAAGCCCGTTCGATTCCAGAGTTGCTGTCGCGATGATCAATCACACATTGGGCAGACAGACGCACAATCTGACTTCTTGGGCTCAGAGTGAACCAGAAACGATATCAGCAGATAGAGTGTACTGTGGTGGTTTAACGCCATCTCGTTGACGTCTCGACACTAACTTAGCACCAGCATTAACCTTATATGAGCCTCCCCAGGCAGAGCTGGTACTTAGAGTCGAATGAAACTTAGCTACTATATGGATTGTTTGCTGTGCGCTTGCGGGCGGAATTGTTTTCGGTTGTCAGACGGTTCATGTCGGAAGCGCGCAGGGCTAGCTACATTGTGCTCACCTCAGCTCTCTGACCTCACTAACACAATGCATAGACTTCCCAGACAGGTTGTACGAGACGGATTTCTCGGCTTCTGTGTTCAACTCGGCTCTCGCGGTCTTGATGACTGCAATGCGTTGAGTTTCGGACCTATTTGATCAGCATAAAACCATCGACTCAGCCACTTGGAACGAGAACCAACACATCTATCCATCTCGTATCTACACTCCTCTTCATCTATTTTCTATGTCAAAGATGCGTTATCAACTCTGTTTCTTGCTCTGCGCCAGTACTTCTGCTCACGGAGCAGTCCTCCCATCCTGGCGCCGGGACATATCGCCCTTCTCGATTGGCACCAGTTCCAGTTCTAGTACGCGTGCATCTGAGCTTGCAGAGAAGCGAGCTGGCTGGGAATACGGTCCCTCAATCGCCGGCAACACGGCATTTTATCCAGCTGGCAGTATCGGTGGACCTGTTGCGAAAGCGCAAGGAGACCGCTTGGAAGCTTTCCAGGACGAACTGAGCGTCAAGAATGATGCGGATGCTAAATCTGCCCAAGCATTCATTGTCGCAGTAAGTACATTTGAAATACTGGGTGCGGAGATCTATGCTTAACATACCTCAGGCTGGCGGCTTGAACACTTTGGATGACTATGCGAAGCTGTATAACGGCCTATGGAAAGAAAGCGCGCCCAAAGGTCCATACCCAGGACTATTGACTAATTACACAGATGATCTGCTCTTTTCAATGACTCAGCTCTCAGACAATCCGTACAAGATCGTGCGGGTGTCAAAGGACGCGAAACTTCCTTTCACCGTCTCAAACGCCGACGCGATATCGGGACAGACACTGCAAGCACTCCAATCCTCTGGCCGTCTCTTTCTTGCCGATTATCTGGACCAAAAGTATCAGCCACAGTCCGCTGGCAAATACGGGGCTGCCTGCCAAGCGTACTTCTACATCGACCCCAAGTCTCAGAACTTCCTGCCGCTCGCCATCAAATCGAATGCAGAAGGCTCTGACCTCGTCTATACCCCTCACGACTTAACTAACGATTGGTTGCTGGCCAAGATGATGTTCAATCTGAACAGCTTCTGGTACGCGCAATGGTATCATCTCGGCGCCACGCACGCGGTGAGTGAGATTGTGTACCTGAGCGCTATCCGGACGCTGAGTGAGGAACATCCTGTCATGGCTATACTGCATCGATGTAAGTTTAACTCCTCTTCCACGATTGTGACTCCCAACTCATAGCGGTAATGTAGTGATGAAGGATGCTTGGGCGTTCCGAGTCATCGGCCGCGACAGCCTGATAAACCCCGGTGGCCCCATCGATCAACTCTTCCCGTGGTCTGGCAGTCAAGCCGGTAACTACACCGACTCACTGTATCACTCAGGCGAATCCAGCTCTTTCCAGGCGAACTATTTCGAAACAAATCTGAAGAAGCGAGGCCTGATTGGCTCTAACTTCGGTCCCGAGATCAAAGCGTTTCCTTTCTACCGGGATGCATCCGTGATCCATGCTGCCATTGGCCGGTTCATGACCACCTTCGTGGAATCGTATTACAAGGATGCAAGCGCAATTATAAACGACGCTGAGCTCCAGGCGTGGATCCATGAAGCAGTACCAGCACAGATAGTCGACTTTCCATCTACTCTCAAGGACAAGCACACTCTCATCGACATCCTGACCCATATGGCCCACCTCGTATCAGTAGTCCACGGCACGCTTAACACAAATGCTCTCGCCGCCTCAACTGGCGTTCTTCCTTTCCACCCACTCGCTTTCTACTCGCCATTGCCAACTGCGAAAGGTGTCACCGACATCATGCCCTTCATGCCACAAGTTGGAGCGGCTATTGGCCAAATCAGCTTAGTCGTCGATTTCAACCGGCCTACGTTCGTCAACAGCGAGGAAACGATATCGCACATGTTCGACAATACAACCATGCTGGCCAGGATGGGTAAAGAAGTACAGAGCGCGGAGCAGGATTTTCGACTCGCGATGAAAAATTTTAGTGCGGTCATCAGAGACAGGAGGTTTGGGGAGGACGGCCTGTGCGGAGACATGCCTTACTGTTGGACTACTCTAGATCCAGATACAGCTAGCTATTGGCTCACTATCTAGAGAGCTAGTGTCGTAGAACAAAGATTGATAGGGCACGTGTTTGGCAGCTCTCTCTCTCTTCCTCACGTATCTCTCACTTGCCCCAATGTGTATTTATATCCAAAACCAACTTGCTTCATGTAACCGATTTTACACTACATGTAGATTGAGGCTCAAATTCTTGACTTCCTACGTGGCTGTATGCTGAATCCATCTGCCCATCCACTCTTCATTGACTCGTTTAGCCTCATCCACCAAACCCAACTCAAGCAACAGCTGCACAGAACCCCTAACAGCCGAATGCAGCGACGAACTGACCCAAGCATGCGTTGGCGCAGTGTGCTCTCCAACGAAGATAGTGTTGTGCTCCGTCTGATGATATGCCGGGATATACAACTTATGCTGCATTACATCCGGACGGCACCAAGCAGTCCCCGTATGCTCGTCCTGCAGCCAACACAGCTTCTCGTAATCACCCGTATACAGCTCTCTCGCTTGCTCGCCATGCACGCTTACAATGGCATCTAGCACAGTCTGAACATACTCTTCGTCTGAGAAGCTCGTGAACTCGTCACTCCAGTGGCCACCCCGGTAATGCAGGATCAAGCCTGGGCGGGACTCATTGAGGCCGTACACTGGGTAGTAGAGAGCGCCGACGGCCGCACTAGGAGGTGTGGAGTATCCACCGAAGATGGGACGGTCGCCCTTCTCCCAGAAACGTTCTTTGAACAGCAGCGCGACTTTGCAGGCAGATTTGAAACGGAGGCCAGCTTCGCTGACCGCGCGACCGAGTACGGAGGAGAATTTCGGAAGCGACATGAAGCGTGTCATGGTGAATGGCACTGCCATGATTGTGTAGTCGTATTCTTTCGACTCGTACGTTCGGTTGCTGACACTGGGATACCAGGACAGTTTCGTGCGTGTGTGACCTTCGGCATCTTCGACAGCCTCAAGTCTCCTGATCTTACGGTTGAGGGTGAGACGGTTACTGATTTGAGGAAGGAACGCATCGGACAGTCTGTTAAAGCCGCCGTCTACACACTTCCAGTCAGTCATGCCCAAAGCATCCGGTCCGCCGTCTTGCGCAAGGTTCGAGTTGTGCACCAACTCGTCCCAGAAGACGTCGTAGTCGCTCGCTGTCCAGATGGCGTCTGTGACGTTTTCGCTTGCACCGAAGACGTGGCGCATCATGGCCTGCTCGCTCCAGTCGTCAAGACCTTGATCCATGGCTTTCTTGTGTTCGCGCCACACGTCGCGTTGCACAGCCTTGAGTCTGTCCTGTGACTTCAAAAGCTCTGTCATGCGCTGCTTCGTTTCGGTGTACTCCTGCGTGTCCAGTGGTGCTGGTCGCCCAAGAGACGAGTTTGCTTGTATCTCCGCTCGCGTTGGAAGTTGTCCATTTGGAAGTCTGCCAGTTCCTAGGCCGAGAATCTCGTTGGGGTGATGCTGGACCCATGGAATGAAGTCGACTCTGTAATGCGGATCGTTTGCGTTCATCTCATTGAGCATCTCGGCCAACTGGAATACCATTTGATGGTCGCTGTATTCGATGGTCTCTCCATCCTTGTATGTAATCGAGTGAGGAAGGCGCATAGGACCCATCTCCGCCCATTCTTGCGTTCCACCAACGTATTTGGTTCGGAACCGCCCTCCGACCCGGTCGCTTGCCTCGATAATCTCCCAGTTGTGCACACCCACACTGTCGAGCATCAGTGCTGTAGCGAGACCAGAGATTCCGGCGCCGACTATCGCGATAGTCGCGTTCTTCTTAGATGAGGAAGCAGACGTGGTTGTGTTGATCGCGGCGACACCGTCAAACCATGCTCCGAGAGCGTCGAAGTCCTGTAGCAATGGTTTGGTGCGACTGACGTCCCTAGTCTCTGGAGATGTTCTGGGACTCGAAATGGGGTTGCTGAGCACCAGTCCTGTAGAGGCTAATGTAACGGTTAGTGACCTCAACATCCTCGCCGCAGGAAACACCATGTTTGTTAATACGTTCGACCTGAAGAGCTTAAAACTGAAGGATGGACAAGCAGTGTTTGGAACACCTTGATCATTTAAGCTTAATATAAGACACCAATTACCCGCGAACCATGATGGCCAACCACCATGCGCCTCCACTTGGCGAATGGACACACCGCGCATCT
>Ga0265798_10012644_pt1 | contig 10162 bp, 4 predicted proteins | sample P3T30metagenome_FD_192430 | JGI IMG/M metagenome (GOLD analysis project Ga0265798, IMG submission 192430) | Plant litter microbial communities from East Loma Ridge, Irvine, California - P3 T30 | ecosystem: Environmental > Terrestrial > Plant litter > Unclassified | place: USA: California...
ACGCTGGTCTTGCGTGACCGCGAGGGCTATCAGCTGATGGAAGGCTCGCGCAAGTCGCTCGAGCTGGAAGTGCTGCCTGCCTACCTGGCGCGTCGTCGCTGGTTCGCATCTAAGGATCGCAAGCTGGATTCGGCCCGCGTGGTCTATGCCGCGCCGCTGTCGGGCAACCGCGGCGACCTGTACTTCGCCGAGATTGAAGCCGTCGTCGAAGGCTCGACCGAGCGTTATGCGCTGCCGGTGAAGCTGGTGTGGGACGACAACCTGTCGCAGCTGGAGCAGCAGTTGGCGCTGGCCGGTGTGCGTCGCGGACCGCAGGTCGGCAAGATGACCGACGCATTCGCCACGCCTGCGTTTGCACTGACCATGATCGACCACTGGCGCAAGCGCAGTGTCGTGAAGCTCGGCCCCACCGGCGAACTGGTCTTCCGGACGGAGCCGGGCCTGGACGAGATCATCTTCTCGGACGAGCCGAGCATCAACTGGTTGTCCGCCGAGCAGTCCAACAGCTCGCTGATCGTCGATTCCAAGCTGATGCTGAAGGTGGTGCGCCGCATTGCGCCGGGTATCCATCCCGAAGCCGAAATGACGCGTTATCTGACGGCACGCGGCTACCGCAACATCGGTGCGCTGGTCGGCGAACTGGTGCGCATGGGCGAAGGCGGCACGCCTTACACCCTGGCGATCCTGCAAGCCAATATCCCCAACCAGGGCAATGCCTGGGAATGGACACTGAATTATCTCAACGGCACGCTGGACAATGCTGCGCTGACCGGCGAAACGGTCGAGAGCTACGAGGAAGAGTTGGCCGGTTATGGTGCGCTGGCGGGTGTGATCGGCACGCGTGTGGCCGAGCTGCATGCTGTGCTGGCGGCACCGTCGGATGACGAGGCCTTCGCACCGCAGACGCTCGACGCCACGGCCGTGAAAGCGCGTGCAGAGGAAGTGCGCGAGATGCTGGTGAAGGCGCTCGACGCCCTGGGCCAGCCGCGTGAGTGGGCCGATCCGGCAGTGCGTCAGCTGGCAGAAGACCTGATCGCCAAGCGCGAAGATCTGCTCGACACCATCGGCCGTCTGGCGGACTTCGGTGTGGGCGACAAGCAGATTCGTATCCACGGCGACTTCCATCTGGGCCAGGTGTTGGTGGCGCAGAGCGATGCCTACCTGATCGACTTCGAGGGTGAGCCCGCGCGGTCCGTCGAAGCACGTCGCAGGAAGAGCAGCCCGATGCGCGACGTGGCCGGTTTGCTGCGTTCCTTCGACTACGCAGTGGCCTCGCTCGACAAGCCGGAAGATCCCGCCAAGGTGCAGGCCGATGCCGCCAGCGCGCCTGGCGTGCCTGCCGCGCAGACGGTTCGCCAGCGCCGCATGAGCTTGCTTGAACGCTTCCGCGACAGCGCCTCGCGCGCCTTCCTGGATGCGTATTTTGCAAGCGCACGTAGCGCTGAGCATCCGTGGCTGAACACCCAGACCGAAGGCGCTGCCCTCGATCTGGCGCTGTTGGAGAAGGCTGCCTACGAAATCGTCTACGAAGCAGCCAATCGCCCGACGTGGATTGGTATTCCGGTGCGCGGGCTGCACGATCTGGCCTCCCGATTGCTACATCCCGAACACCATGCCATTGAGAGAAAAGATGACCGCGACGCCTGACACGGATTACGTCCTGGAAGACGCACTGGCGCGCGATATCGACCTGCTGGCGCGCGCCCAACATCACGATCCCTTTGCCGTGCTGGGTGTGCATCGCACACCCGGCGGCACAGAGGTTCGTGCTTTCCTGCCCGGTGCCGACGCGGTCACGCTGATTGCCAGGGACGGCGCCGAGACGAGCCTGCCGCCGCTGCGCGATGGCATGTTCGCTGGCGTGGTCGACAACGGCGACCTGGCGCCTGGACAAGCCACTGCATACCGGTTGCGCATTCAGTGGCCGGGCGGTGTCCAGGACACCCACGACCCCTATGCCTTCGGCGTGCAACTGCCTGCCGATGGTCTGCAGGCCTTGTCGGAAGGCCGTCACCCTGACCTGGATCGCATGCTCGGGGCGCATCTGGTCGACGTTGATGGCGTGACCGGCGTGCGCTTCGCGGTATGGGCGCCGAACGCCCGCCGCGTCTCCGTAGTGGGCGACTTCAACAGCTGGGACGGCCGTCGCTACCCGATGCGTGTGCATTACGGTGCGGGCGTCTGGGAGTTGTTCATCCCTGGTGTGCAGGCAGGTGCTGCGTACAAATTCGAAATCCTGGGTGCAGACGGACAGGTGCGCGCCAAGGCCGACCCGATGGCACGCCAGGCTGAGGTGTCACCGGCGACGGCATCGGTCGTGTCTGCCTCGGAAGACTTCACATGGACCGACGACGCGTGGATGGCGGGCCGTGGCCCACGTCAGAGCTATGACGCGCCGATGTCGATCTATGAGGTGCAGGCCGGTTCCTGGCTGCGCGAGGTCAAGGCCGGGGATTGCATCTGGGATGCGCTGACCGACCGTCTGGTGCCTTATGCCGTCGAGATGGGCTACACGCACGTCGAGCTGATGCCCGTGATGGAGCATCCCTTTGGTGGCTCGTGGGGCTATCAGCCGCTGGGCATGTTTGCGCCCAGCTCGCGTTTCGGTTCGCCGGAAGCCTTTGCACGCTTCGTGGATGCCTGCCACCAGGCCGAGATCGGCGTGATCCTGGACTGGGTGCCTGCGCACTTCCCGAACGATGCACACGGACTGGTGCAATTCGACGGCACCGCGCTGTACGAATACCAGGACCCGCGCGAAGGTTTCCACCCCGACTGGAACACCATGATCTACAACCTCGGTCGCAACGAGGTGCGTAATTTCATGATCGCCAGTGCATTGACCTGGCTGGAGCGTTTCCACATCGACGGACTGCGGGTCGATGCCGTGGCCTCGATGCTGTATCGCGACTACAGCCGCAAGGCGGGCGAGTGGATTCCGAATATTCACGGCGGTCGCGAGAACTACGAGACCATTGCCTTCCTGCGCGAATTGAACACCACGGTGCGTGCACGCGTGCCGGGTGCGGTCACCATTGCCGAAGAGTCGACGGCCTGGCCGGGCGTCACGGCCCCGGTAGAGCAGGGCGGCTTGGGCTTCCACTACAAGTGGAACATGGGCTGGATGCACGACACCCTGCACTACGTCGAGCTCAATCCGATCTACCGTCGTCATCACCATCACAGCATGACCTTCGGCATGGTCTACGCCCATACCGAACACTTCGTGCTGCCGCTCTCGCATGACGAAGTGGTGCACGGCAAGGGCTCGCTGATCGGCAAGATGCCGGGCGACCGCTGGCAGAAATTTGCCAACCTGCGTGCCTACTACGGATTCATGTGGGCGCATCCTGGCCGCAAGCTGATGTTCATGGGCGGCGAGCTGGCCCAGGTGGCGGAGTGGAACCACGACGCCGAAATCGCCTGGGGCAGCCTGCAAGACCCGTTGCACGCCGGCGTGCAACGCCTGGTGCGCGACCTGAACCGCACCTATCGCCAGACGCTCGCACTGCATGCGCGTGATGACGTGCAGGAAGGCTTCGCCTGGGTGGTTGGCGATGACGCCGACAACAGCGTGTTTGCGTTCCTGCGCCGTGGCCCCACGGGCGACGTGTTGGCAGTCAGCAGCTTCACGCCCGTGGTGCGCGAGAACTATCGCATTGGCGTGCCGCACGGCGGTCGCTGGCGCGAAGTGCTCAATACCGATTCCGCTTCTTATGGCGGCAGCGACGTGGGCAACAGCGGTGCGCGTCATGCGGAAGAAATCCCGGCGCACGGCCATCCCTATTCGCTGTCTTTGACCCTTCCTCCCCTCGCTACCTTGCTCCTGCAGCCCGAAGGATAAATTTCCATGTCAGCCTCCTATCCCGACCGCCTGCTGGCAGGTCGTCCTTACCCGCTGGGCGCAACTTCCGACGGCCTTGGTGTGAACTTTGCGGTGTTTTCCGCAAACGCCACCCGCATGGACCTGTGCATCTTCGACCCGACCGGCCGCAAGGAACTGAAACGCCTGCAATTGCCTGAATGCACCGACGAGGTGTGGCATGGTTACCTGCCCGATGCGCATGCCGGGCTTGTGTATGGCTTCCGTGCGCACGGGCCTTACGACCCGCGCAATGGTCATCGCTTCAACCCGAATAAGTTGCTGCTGGACCCGTACGGCAAGAAGATGCTCGGCCAGATTCGCTGGACCGATGCCTTGTTCGGCTATCGCATGGGCCATGGCCGCGCCGACCTGAGCTTCGACCGTCGCGACAGCGCGCCTGCGATGCCGAAATCGGTGGTGGCTGACGACGTCTTCAACTGGGGCAGCAGCCGTTCGCCGGAAACGCCTTGGGCAGAAACGGTGATCTACGAAGCCCACGTGCGCGGCGTGTCCGCCGGCCGCAACGATCTGCGCGGCAACACCCGTGGCACTTTCGCCGCCCTGGCTGACCCGTACTTCATCGAACACATCCAGAAGCTGGGCGTGACTGCAATCGAACTGCTGCCGGTGCATGCGTTCTCGCAGGATCAATTCCTGATCGAACGCGGCCTGCGCAACTACTGGGGCTACAGCACGCTGTCGTACTTCGCCCCGGAACCTGCCTACATGTCGAGCGGTGGTCTGGACGAAATGCGCGTGGCGATCCGCCGCCTGCACGCCGCCGGCATCGAAGTGATTCTGGACGTGGTCTACAACCATACCTGCGAAGGCAATCATCTTGGCCCGACGCTGTCGTGGCGCGGCCTGGACAATGCCAGCTACTACCGCCTGATGCCCGACGACAAGCGGTACTACATCGACGAGACGGGCTGCGGCAACACCGTGAACATGTCGCACCCGCGCGTGATTCAGATGGTGATGGACTCGTTGCGCTACTGGGCCACCGCCTATCAGGTCGACGGCTTCCGCTTCGACCTGGGCGTGACCCTGGGCCGCGAGCCCAACGGCTTCGACCCCGGTTCGGGCTTCTTCGATGCGATTCGCCAGGACCCGGTGCTGTCGCGCGTGAAGCTGATCTCCGAACCCTGGGACGTGGGCCCGGGCGGATACCAGGTCGGCAATCACCCGCCGGGCTTTGCCGAGTGGAACGACAAGTTCCGCGACGGCGTGCGCAAGTTCTGGCGCGGCGAACCGGGCCAGTTGCCCGACATGGGCGCACGTCTGCTGGGCAGTGGCGACTTGTTCAACCATCGCCATCGCCGCCCGTGGGCCAGCCTGAACTTCCTGACCTCGCACGACGGCTTCACCTTGCATGACCTCGTCAGCTACAACGAGAAGCACAACGAAGCCAACGGCGAAGAAGGGCGCGACGGCCACAGCGAAAACCTCAGCAACAACTGGGGCGCAGAAGGCCCGACCGACGATGCCGGCATCAACGATATCCGTGGCCGCGTAAAGCGCGCGCTGCTGGCGACCATGATGTTCTCGCACGGCACGCCGATGCTGTTGGCAGGCGACGAGTTCGGCAACACGCAGAACGGCAACAACAATGCGTATTGCCAGGACAACGAGCGGTCGCACCTGGACTGGGACACGGCCAATTCGCCGGCAGGCCGCGAACTGACAAGTTTCGTGGCAAAGCTGGTGCAAGTGCGTCGCAACCATCCCAGCCTGCGCGCCGCCAAGTTCATGATCGGCGACGAGGAAGTCTATGACGGCCTGATCGCAGTGGGCTGGTTCAACGCCAACGGCGAATGGAACCACGACGGCGCCTGGCACGACGCAGAGAACCGCACGCTGGCCCTGCGCCGCACGACGCGCGACGAGCGTGGCGGGCTGGACGTGACCATGCTGCTGATCAACGGATCGCCGGACCCGGTGGACTTCAAGCTGCCGGAACCTGCTTTGCAGTGGCGTCTGGTGGTGGATACGGCGGAGCCGGAAGCGGACATCTATGTGTCCGTCGACGGTCCCGTATCGGTGCAGGGACGCTCGGTGGTCCTGCTCAGTGGATTGCCGCTGGACCTGCCCCTGGACGATCCGCAGGAGGCGTCGAAAGACGAACCCGCCGAGCAATCTCCTGAGCAGTCTCCCGATCAAACCTACGACCAGCCGGCTGAGTCGCCACAATCGGAGTAATGATGTCTGCGGCTTCTTCTGTTGCAGCGGGCGCCGAGTTCGGCGCTACCCTGCTCGCGCACGATCAGACGAAATTCCGCTTCTGGGCGCCATCGCTCGCCACTGCCAGCGTGGAGGTCGAGGGCGTGGCTCCGACCGTCATGCAGGCGGTGGGGCAGGGCTGGTTCGAGGCAGTGGTGGCCTGCGGGGCAGGTGCCCGCTACCAGTACCGCGTGTCGCCGGACCTGCTGGTGCCCGATCCGGCATCGCGTGCCCAGGCGGGCGATGTGCATGACCCCAGCGTGGTGGTCGACCCGACTGCGTATGCGTGGCGTCATGCAAACTGGCGCGGTCGTCCTTGGCACGAGACCGTGCTGTACGAATTGCATGTGGGCGTGATGGGCGGATTCACGGCTGCGGCCGCGAAGTTGCCCGAGCTTGCCGAACTGGGCATCACCGCCATCGAACTGATGCCGGTGGCGGATTTCCCCGGCCAGCGCAACTGGGGCTACGACGGCGTGCTGCCGTACGCACCCGATGCCGCCTACGGCACGCCCGACGAGCTGCGTGCGCTGATCGACACGGCGCATGGCTTGGGCATCATGGTGTTCCTGGACGTGGTCTACAACCACTTCGGGCCAGACGGCAATTATCTGTCTGCGTACGCCAAGGATTTCTTCCGCGAAGACGTGAAGACGCCCTGGGGGCCGTCCATCGATTTCCGACGTCCGGAAGTGCGGGCTTTCTTTGCAGAAAACGCCTTGTACTGGCTTGAAGATTTCCGTTTTGACGGCCTGCGTTTTGACGCGGTGCATGCAATCGCCGATCCGCAGTGGCTGGATGAGATGGCGGCCTTCGTGCGCGCGTCGATCGGCCCATCGCGGCACATCCACCTGGTGTTGGAGAACGAGACCAATGGCGCACGCCATCTGGCTGCGGACTTCAATGCGCAGTGGAACGATGACGGGCACAACATCCTGCATCGCCTGCTGACGGGCGAGACCGAAGGGTATTACGAGGACTACGCCGATCGGCCCGCCGAGCGGCTGGCGCGTTTCCTGAAGGAAGGTTTCGTCTATCAGGGCGAGGCGTCCGTGCACAAGAAGGGCGCACCGCGTGGCGAGCGCAGCAGCTACCTGCCGCCGACCGCGTTTGTGCTGTTCCTGCAGAATCATGACCAGACGGGCAATCGCGCCTTGGGCGAACGCCTGACCACGCTGGCGCCGCCTGACGCGCTGCGCGCGGCCTACACCTTGTTGCTGCTGGGCCCGCAGATTCCCATGCTGTTCATGGGTGAAGAGTTCGGCGCGACCACACCTTTCCTGTTCTTCACCGACCACCACGACGAATTGGCCGACGCCGTGCGCGAAGGCCGGCGCGCCGAGTTTGCGCACTTCGCGGCGTTTTCCGACCCGGTGCGGCGCGAGAAGATTCCAGACCCCAATGCGGCGTCTACTTTCACCAATTCCAACCCATTTGCCGCTGCGCGATCGGCCGACAGCGACGCTTGGCTGACGATCACGCGTGAACTGCTTGGCCTTGGGTGAGTCGGCCGTGCTGGCCGAATGGCGGATGGGTGACGGTAGCCAGCTTCGCATCTACCTGAACCTGGGTGCAGAGCATGCCGTGACTGCCGATCTGCCCGCGGTCGATGCGCGCCTGCTGCGCGAAAGCCAGCCGGGTGCGGCATCTGCCGTGCAAGGCGGCAGCGTGCCCGCGCACAGCGCAGTGGTGTGGCTGATGTCTGCCGGCACGACAGGCGATGCATCGAGCGACGCGCCCGGCCGTTTACAGACCAACGATACTGACGGTGGTTCGGATGATTGATGTCACTGAGAACCAACACGCACAGCAGGACGCGAGCGACGACACGCTGCAGACGCTCGCCCAGGCCGCCGGTCTGTCGGTGCACTGGACTGACGCAGCAGGTCGCCCGCATACGGTGTCCGACGACACCTTGCGCACCGTGTTGGCAGCGCTGGGGCTTCCCGGCGATACGCCCGAGCAAGCTGCCGAGAGCCTGGAAAAACTGGCTGGCGAGCAGCACGTGCTGCCGCCGCTGGTGACTGCCCGCGCAGGCAAGCCGGTGGACTTGCCGCTGGCCTTGTCGGCGCCGCGGATTGCCTATCGAATCGAGCTTGAAGATGGGTCGGCGCTGACCGGCGAAGCAGAGCGCGTGGACGAACATCGCGCGCGCTTGCCGGCGCTTTCGCAGCCCGGTTATCACCGTCTGGAAATCGCCGGCAAGGACGTCACGCTGGCTGTGGCGCCTGAACGCAGTCCGTCGGTCCCCGCCGCCAAGCAAGGGCATACCTGGGCGCTCGCCGCCCAGCTGTACAGCCTGCGCCGTGCTGACGGTGGCGGCATCGGCGACTTCACGGCGCTCGCGCAACTGGCCCGTGAAGCAGGCGCACATGGCGCAAGCGGCCTGGCCATCAGTCCGGTGCATGCAGCCTTTGGCGCGCACCCCGACCGCTACAGTCCGTACGCACCGTCCAGCCGGCTGTTCCTGAACATTCTGTTCATCGACCCGGCCGCCGTGTTTGGCGCGGACAAGCTTGCGCAAGCGGTTGCCGAACTGGAACTGGAAGATGAAATCGCGCGTCTGGAAGCCTTGCCGCTGATCGACTGGGTAGGTGTGGCCAAGATTCGTCGCGCGGTGCTTCGGCATCTGTTCGACCGCTTCCCGGCCAATGCCTCGCCCGACGAAGTGCAGGATTTCAAGCGATTCAAAGAGCGCGGCGGCGAAGCCCTGGAACGCCATGCGCGTTTCGAGGTGCTGCAGTCCTTGCCGGAAGGCGGCGGCGCAGAAGGTGAGGGCTGGCGCAGCTGGCCGTCGCCGCTGCGCGATCCGCGCTCGGAATCGGTGGCGCGCTTGTCCCGGCAACATGCCGATGAAGTGCGTTTCGAGCTCTTCCTGCAATGGCTGGCCGATCGCGGGCTGGCCAATGCGCAGCGCGAAGCGCGTGCGGCCGGCATGTCCATCGGCCTGATCGCCGACTTGGCCGTGGGCACCGATCCGTCGGGCAGCCACGCCTGGAGCCGCCAGAATGACATCCTGGATCGTCTGTCGCCGGGTGCGCCACCCGACCTGTTCAACACAGGCGGGCAGGGTTGGGGCCTGACGGCGTTTTCACCGCGCGCCATGCGCCTGAATGGCTACGCGGCCTTCATCGAAATGCTGCGTGCCACGCTGGCCCATGCGGGCGGCGTGCGCATCGACCATGCGCTGGGTCTGCAACGCCTGTGGCTGGTGCCGGAAGGCGCATCGCCCAAGGAAGGCGTGTATCTCGCCTTCCCCTTCGACGACATGATGAACCTGATCTCGCTCGAAGCCTGGCGCCATGATGCGGTGGTGATCGGCGAGAACCTGGGCACCGTGCCCGAGGGCTTCGACGATCGCATCGCGCGCGCCGGCATGCTGGGCATGAGCGTGCTGTGGTTCGAACGCAGCGAGGACGGCGGTTTCCGCGCGCCTGCAAGCTGGAACGTGAACAACGTCGCGATGAGCACCACGCACGATCTGCCGACCATCGCGGGTTGGTGGGTAGGCCGTGATATCGACTGGCGCACGAAGCTGGACATGCTGGGCGACGTTGATGAAGCGGCCCAGCGCGCAGAACGCGAGCAGGACAAGCAAGCCCTGTGGCGTGCAGTGGCGCCGCAAGGGGGCAGCTTGCCCGCCGAGGCACCGATTCCCGAAGTGCTGGGCTTGCTGGCGAAGACACCCGCACCCCTGCTGATTCTGCCCATCGAGGATGTGCTGGGTGTGGTCGAACAGCCCAACCTGCCCGCCACCATCGATACCCATCCCAACTGGCGTCAGCGCCTGGACATCCCCGTCGAGCAATTGTTTGCCGACCCGTCGGTGGTCCAGCGCCTGGCGCCCATTCTGCATACCCGGACCTCACCATGAGTTTGTTGCGCGCAACGGCGCGGTTCCAGTTTCACGCCGACTTTCCGATCGATGCGGCCGTGCCGCTGGTGGACTATTACGCGCGCCTGGGTGTCAGCCACTTCTACGCGTCGCCGCTGACCCGCGCGCGCAAGGGCTCGACCCACGGCTACGACACCATCGACTACAGCCTGATCAGCCCCGAACTGGGTGGCGAAGCAGCG
>Ga0265798_10012646_pt1 | contig 10161 bp, 8 predicted proteins | sample P3T30metagenome_FD_192430 | JGI IMG/M metagenome (GOLD analysis project Ga0265798, IMG submission 192430) | Plant litter microbial communities from East Loma Ridge, Irvine, California - P3 T30 | ecosystem: Environmental > Terrestrial > Plant litter > Unclassified | place: USA: California...
TTGGCTGACACGACGCAATCGCGAGCAAGCGCGCTCCTACACGGTTGTCGCCCGGCATGGGATATGAGGTTTACCAATATGACTCAACAAAACCCCCGTCCACTGGACGGCATCACCGTCGTCAGTCTGGAGCACGCCATCGCGGCGCCGTTCTGCACGCGGCAACTGGCTGATCTCGGCGCGCGCGTGATCAAGGTCGAGCGTCCGGGCGTTGGCGACTTCGCCCGTGGTTATGACCAACGTGTCGATGGCCTGGCCTCGCACTTCGTCTGGACCAACCGCTCCAAGGAAAGTCTGACCCTGGACCTCAAGCAGGATGAGGCGGGCGACATTCTGGAGTCGTTGCTCGGTCAGGCCGACGTGCTGGTGCAGAACCTGGCACCGGGTGCGGCGGCGCGCATGGGCCTGTCGTTCGAGGCGCTGCATGAGCGTTTTCCGCGGCTCATCGTGTGCGATATTTCCGGCTACGGCGAAGGCGGCCCTTATGAGAAGAAGAAAGCCTATGACCTGCTGATTCAGAGCGAAGGCGGCTTTCTGTCGGTCACCGGCGGCCCGGGCGAAAACGAAATGGCCAAGGCCGGATGCTCCATTGCCGACATTGCCGCAGGCATGTACGCCTACACCGGGATCCTGTCGGCCTTGTTGCTGCGCGACAAGACCGGCGAGGGTAGCCGCATCGACGTGAGCATGCTGGAAAGCCTGGTGGAGTGGATGGGCTATCCGATGTATTACGCCTACAACGGCGCGGCTCAGCCACCCAGGGCGGGCGCTTCGCACTCGACCATCTACCCGTACGGGCCGTTCCCGACTGGCGGAGGCGGCACGATCATGCTCGGCTTGCAGAACGAGCGCGAGTGGGCGCTGTTCTGCGAAAAGGTGCTGCTGGACAAGGCCTTGGCGACTGACGAGCGTTTCTCGGCCAACTTCAAACGCTCGGAGAACCGTGAGGTGTTGCGCCAGATCATCGTCGATGGCTTTGCGTCGTTGAGCGTAGACGAAGTGGTCGCACGGCTTGAAGACGCGCAGATCGCCAACGCACGCGTCAACGACATGCACGGCGTCTGGAACCACCCGCAGCTCAAGGCCCGCGACAGCTGGCGCGAAGTGGACAGCCCGTCCGGTCCGTTGCCATCGCTGTTGCCCCCGGGACGCAACGCTGCGTTCACCCCGCGCATGGATGGCGTGCCGGGATTGGGGCAGCACACAGGCAGCATCCTTGGCGAGCTGGGTTTCAGTGACGAGGACCAGGCGCGGATGCTGGCGGCCGGGGTGGTTTGAATGACCTCAAACTCCGGCCAACCGCCGTACCTCTAGGAGCGAGCTTGCTCTGGGCGGCATTCCGACGAAAGCACTGGGGCAGTTGACGCAATCAGTGTCGGATGTACGGGCCTCTTCGCGAGCAAGCTCGCTCCCACAGAATTTCCATTCGCAGGTCATTGCTAGTTGAATTTCATTTTCAGGAGCGCTTCACCATGCCCCCATCCACCGTCCGCTCCGCACTGTTCGTGCCTGGCAGTCGACCCGAACGCTTCGCCAAAGCCCTGGCGGCTGGCGCTGATGCGGTGATTGTCGACTTTGAGGATGCCGTCGAAGAGCGGCTCAAACGTCAGGCCCGAGATCATCTGGCAGCGTTTCTGCACGCCAATCCGCAGGTCTCGCTCTGGGTGCGGGTCAATGCCCCCGATCACGTTGAGCACGTTGCGGATCTGGCGTTCTGCAAACAACACGCCGGGGTCACTGGCGTGTTGCTGCCCAAAGTCGAAAGCGCCGCACACGTAGCGACCGTGTGGCAAACCGGTAAACCGGTCTGGCCGATCATCGAGAGCGCCAAAGGCCTGCTGGCGTTGGCAGACATTGCTCATGCACCTGGCGTTGAGCGCCTGTCGTTTGGCGGGCTGGACCTGGCGCTGGACCTGAACCTCAACAGCGGCACGCCTGCTGCGCAGATGTTCCTCGATCAGGCGCGGATGTCGGTGCAGTTGCATTCACGAGGTGCGGGGTTGTTGCCGCCGCTGGATGGCGTGCATCCGGCCATCGGCGACCCCGACGGCCTGCACCGCGCGACTCGGCATGCCTATGACATGGGCTATGGCGGCGCGCTGTGCATCCATCCCAAACAGGTGCCGGTCATCCATGCCGCGCTTGCGCCCAGTGCAGATGACCTGAGCTGGGCCCAACGGGTGGTGGATGCGAGCCAGGCGGCGAAAGGCGCCGGGGCGTTTCAGCTGGACGGACAAATGGTCGATGCACCCGTTTTGCTGAGGGCTCAACGCCTGTTGGCGCTGGCGAGTGAGTAGAAACCTCTGATCCCGGCACATTCCGGTGGGAGCGAATTCATTCGCGATTGGCCAGTGAGCATGATGAATCTCTATCGCTTGCCAGATTTGTCGCGAATGAATTCGCTCCCGCAGGGAGGATGTGCCATTCCAAAGGGGCGTGGACTAGTGGCACTTCTTAATCTGCGTGCTAACTTTCTCAAGGCACGCTGTCTGGATCGCGGGTTGGGAGAATGCGGGAAGAAATAAGAGCGTTCAGCTGCACCGAACGCTGGCTTACAAAAAAGCTAATTCTCTAAACACGCCGTGTTCGGCATCGTTAGATGGCACAACGCTCAAGCGACACCTACTGCTCCTACAAAAATAAAGCTCCTACAACAATAAAAAGGTGATATCGATGTTGAAGCTGACCAAGGCGCTTTTCTGCGCCGCTGCAGTGTCCATGGCCGGCATGGCCTGCGCAGACCCAATCGTCATCAAGTTCGCCCACGTGGTGGCGGAAAACACCCCGAAAGGCCAGGGCGCCTTGATGTTCCAGAAGATGGTTGCCGCCGATCCGGCCTTGAAAGACAAGGTCAAGGTCGAGGTTTACCCGAACTCCTCACTGTTCGGTGACGGCAAGGAAATGGAAGCGCTGTTGCTGGGGGATGTGCAGATGCTGGCCCCGTCGCTGGCCAAGTTCGAGCAATACACCAAGAAGGTGCAGATATTCGACCTTCCGTTCCTGTTCAATGACCTCGCTGCGGTGGATCGCTTCCAGCAAGGTCCTCAGGGGAAGGCGTTGCTGACCTCCATGGACGACAAAGGCATTCACGGCCTGGCCTACTGGCACAACGGCCTGAAGCAGCTGTCCGCGAACAAGAAAATGATCGAGCCTAAAGACGCTCGCGGTCTGAAATTCCGTGTACAGGCCTCCAGCGTGCTGGAAGCCCAGTTCGTGGCCCTTCACGCCAACCCGCGCAAGATGAGCTTTGCCGAAGTGTACCAAGGCCTGCAGACCGGTACCGTCAACGGCACCGAGAACACCTGGTCGAACTACGAGAGCCAGAAGGTCAATGAAGTACAGCCGTTCTTTACCGAAACCAACCATGGCCTGATCGACTACATGGTGATCACCAACTCCAAGTTCTGGAACGGTCTGCCGGCTGACGTGCGTGACGAGTTGCAGAAAATCATGGATCAGGTGACGGTCGAAGTGAACAAGCAGGCTGAAGCCCTGAACCAGACCGCCAAGCAGAAAATCGCTGACTCCAAAACCAGCGAAATCGACACGCTCACCCCCGAGCAGCGTGCCAAATGGCGCGAAGTCATGAAGCCTGTCTGGGACAAGTTCTCCGACGAAATCGGCGCGGACCTGATCAAGGCCGCGGACGACTCGAACAAGGCACCTTGATCCTCAAGGCCGCTTGATCGACACAGGCAGTGATGTCTGCGTGACCACCCGGAGCAAGGGTGGTCACCCTCTACGTTCGAATACGTTCGGAGAATTCTTATGCAATCGCTGACGCGACTCTGGGAGCATCTGGAGGAGGGCATGATCGCCTTTCTGCTCGCTGCCATGACGCTGGTGACATTCGTCTACGTGGCGCTGAACAACATCTACACGCTGTTTTACACCCTCAGTGATCAGTGGGCGGTCAGCAGTGACTTTTTCGCAGGGATTGGCGATCACTTGATGGGCTACGCACAGGGCATGACCTGGAGCGTGGCGCTGACCAAAGCCATCTTTGGCTGGCTGATCTTTTTCGGTATTTCCTACGGTGTGCGCACCGCCGGGCACCTGGGTGTCGATGCGTTGGTGAAGAAGACCAGCAAACCGGTTCAGCGCTACCTGGCGATGTTGGCGTGTGCCTGTTGCCTGGCGTATGCCGGGTTGTTTCTGGTGGCAAGTTATAAATGGGTTTCGGCGTTGTGGGTCGCGGGCATCGGCGCTGAAGACCTGGACCGTTTCGGTATCAAGGTGTCCTACATCACGATGATTGTGCCCATCGGTTTCGCGCTGGTGATTGCCCGTTACCTGGAAATCCTTTATCGCATCTGGACCCACCGGCAGACCGGTCTGGGTCTTGCCGACGAAGCGGCCGAAGCGAGCAAACTGGCCAACCCTGGTGAGGAGCAACACTGATGACGGTTATCTGTTTGTTCCTGTTGCTGTTCGTGTTCATGTTCCTCGGCGTACCCATCGCGATTTCGCTGGGCCTGGCCGGTGCAACCTCGATTCTGCTCTTCAGCCCGGACTCATTGAGCTCGCTGGCGATCAAGCTTTTCGAGACGTCCGACAGCTACACCTTTCTGGCGATTCCTTTCTTTCTGCTGTCCGGTGCGTTCATGACCACCGGCGGCGTGGCGCAACGTTTGATCGACTTCGCCAACGCCTGTGTCGGCCACATTCGCGGCGGCCTGGCGATTGCGGCCGTGCTTGCGTGCATGCTGTTCGCCGCGTTGTCCGGTTCGTCCCCGGCGACCGTCGCGGCGGTGGGCTCGATTGCCGTGGCGGGCATGGTGCGCTCCGGCTATCCGAAAGAATTCGGCGCCGGGATCATCTGCAACGCCGGTACGCTGGGCATTCTGATCCCTCCCTCCATCGTGATGGTGGTGTATGCGGCAGCGACGGAGACCTCGGTTGGCAAGCTGTTCATCGCCGGTGTGGTGCCAGGTATCTTGCTCGGCGTGGCGCTCATGGTGGTGATCTACATCGTCGCTCGGGTCAAAAAGCTGCCCGCCCAGCCTCGGGTGACCTTCCGTGAATGGCTGCACACCGCGCAACGGGCGTTCTGGGGCTTGCTGCTGCTGGTGATCATCCTCGGCGGTATCTACAGCGGCATGTTCACCCCGACCGAAGCGGCGGCGGTAGCGGCGGTCTATTCCGCTTTTATCGCGCTGTTTGTTTACAAAGACATGAGCCTCAAGGATTGCCCAAAGGTCTTGCTGGAGTCCGGGCGGTTGACCATCATGTTGATGTTCATCATTGCCAACGCGATGCTCTTTGCACATGTGCTGACAACCGAACAGATTCCGCAGCAGATTACCGCCTGGGTCATTTCCGAAGGCCTGACGCCAATCGGCTTTTTGATCATGGTCAATATCGTTTTGCTGATCGCTGGCAGTTTCATGGAGCCTTCGGCGATTATCCTGATTCTTGCGCCGATCTTCTTTCCGATTGCGATGAAATTGGGGATTGATCCTATTCACCTGGGTATTGTGATGGTGGTGAACATGGAGATTGGACTGGTGCATCCACCGGTGGGACTCAATCTGTTCGTCACCTCCGCAGTGACCGGGCTGACGCTCGGGCAGACCATCCGTGCGGCGTTGCCGTGGTTGTCGATCCTGTTGGTGTTCCTGATTCTGGTGACGTACGTGCCGTTTATTTCGCTGGCGCTGCCGAATTGGCTGGGGATGCCTTGAGGGCGATTCGAGCCCTGAAATAGAACTGTGAGCGCAGTGCCTTGGCCCTCGTTGACGTTGAGTCTTCGGGGGCTTTTTTATGGGTTGGATTTGAGGCGTTCTGGATGTTTGGTGGTGCTGGTTTTTGTGTGTATATCCGTTGTTGCGGGCGACACGGATTCACCTTTTCGCCACTCGGCGCGTCACTTTTGAAAAGGCGCCAAAAGTAACCAGAAGCATCTTGCTCCTGGTTTGGCCTCGACTTCGTCGAGGTTCCTTCACTCCGGCGACGCTCCGTGGGCCCGCGCCGAACGGACATCCATGTCCTTGCAGCGCTCTCGCGGCAGCCATGCCGCTCGGCCCACTGCGCATCGCCTGCGTTCAGCCTGCACCCAGGTCGCGTTTTGTGGCGTTTGCGCTATCGCGCTAGAAAAGCAAAATCAAAGGCATCGGATCACGCGAATCCTGTAGGAGCGACCGGGGTGGCGTTCCACCTTGCCCGCGATCTACCGCGCAGCGGTAGTAAAATCAGGCGACTCGATCAGGCCTGACACCCCGCGTGGACAGGTTTTGCTGCCGGTTTCCGGCAGATCGTCCGAGTGCGGCCCAGAGCAAGCGCGCTCCTACAGGGGGGCGGCAGGTAGATGCACGAACCAAGAAAGCGAGCAGCGTTAGCTCCAGCCCGCGTTGCTCTTTTACGCGATACTTCAGGCACCACCAAACGCGACTTGGGTGCAGGCTGAACGCAGGCGGCGCGGAGTGGGCCGAGCGGCATGGATGCCGCGAGAGCCGCCCCCGGCCATGGATGGCCGATGGCGGCGGGCCCACGGAGCGTCGCCGGAGAGAAGGAACCCGACGAAGTCGGGCCCAACCAGGAGCGGGGCCTTTTGGTTACTTTTTGGCTCTTGAAAAAGTAACTCGCCGAAGGCGAAACAGGTCTGGCGTTAGCCAGACCCAATTAGCGGCACCACAAAATTATGGATAGAACAAGAACTCAGCGCCAAAAACCCCAGACTCAATCAACAAAATCCGGCTCAGTCCGCGCCAGCACCCGCTTTACACTCTCCAGATGCAACCGCGCACTTTCAGCATCCTCCTCACTCATCTGCCGCGCCGTACGCAGCAGCACCTCCTGATCGATCACCTTCAACGGACGCCCGGAACTCATCGCCTTGAGCTGCACCTCAGCTGCCCGCTCCAGGTAATACACATCATCCCAGGCCTGCGCGATGCTGGGTGCCGTCACCATCACCCCATGATTCTTCAAAAACACAATGTCGGCCTGGCCGATCGAGGCCGCAATCCGGTCACCTTCCTCATTGTTCAGTGCCAGGCCGTTGTATTGCTCATCCACCGCCACACGCCCATAAAACTTCAACGCCGTTTGACCCGCCCACGCCAAAGGCTGACCTTCCAGCATCGCCAGCGCCGTCGCATTGGGCATGTGGGTATGAAACGCCGCCACCGCGCGTGGCTTGTGCAGGTGCAGCCGCGCATGGATATAGAAGGCCGTCGCCTCAGGCTTGCCATCCCCCATGATCACGTTGCCGTCGAAATCACAGACCAGCAGGCTCGACGCCGTGATCTCCGGGAAGGCCAAGCCATAGGGATTCACCAGAAACAGCTCCGGATAGCCCGGCACCAGCGCTGAAAAGTGATTGCAGATCCCCTCGCTCAAACCCAGTCTCGCCGCCATGCGAAAGCTGGCCGCCAGATCGATGCGGGCGGCTTGGACCGGTGGGGCGGTCAGATGCGGATAACGCCTGTCGTGACGATGCAGCTGATCACCGGAAACACGCAGATCGTGCGCCATGAGTCTCTCCTTATTCGTTCGCCCAGCCTTGGCTGCGAAGGTAATCCGGCACTTTGGCCAAGTCCGGCAGTGTCGCGTCAGGCGTGTAGTCCGGGAGCGGTTTGCGCCCGGTTCCGCGGTCAATCCAGACACACCGAAACCCCATGCCTTTGGCCGCTTCGAGGTCCAGATGCGGGCTGGCGCAGATGTGCAGCACCTCATCAATGGCGATACCCAGTTGCGCGTGAGCATGCAGGAACAGCCGATGGTCCGGCTTGTACGCCTGCGCCTGTTGAGCCGTGATCACGCGGTCGATGCAGCCGCCCAGTTGAGCGACGTTGCCCGCGATGATGTCGTCGTCGGTGTTGGACACGATGCACAGCATGAAGCCCTGCTGTTTCAGCCATTGAAGCGTCGCGACGACCTCCGGAAAGGGCGGCATCTGGCCGATGCGCCGGATCAGGCGTTCGCCATCTTCGGGCTCGAATGGCATGCCTAGTTCCTCCAGTGTCAGGGACATCGACAACCTGGAAATCTCGGCGAACGAGCGGTGGGGAGGTGTTTGCTCCAATCGATGTTCGTGGCGGTCATAGACGGCGATGAAACGGTCAACGTCCAGGTCAGTCCGGCCTTTGCGCTGCAGCAGGTCGCGGACGCAATCGAGCAGGCCTTCGTCCCATTGAATCAGCGTGCCGTAGCAATCGAACGTCAGCCAGCGAGGTCGGATGGGGGAAGTGGTCATGGTCAACTCCGTGTTCAGGTACAGGTGTCCCACTCTAGGAAGCTGTGGTATGGATCGTAAAATTAAATTAAATAAAAAAAATAATTCGATAACCGAATGAAAGGTCATCACCATGTTTGATCTTGAACTGCTTCATACCTTCGTTTGCGTGGTCGATGCGGGTGGCTTCACCAAGGCGGGGGAGCGGGTCAATCGCACGCAATCCACGGTCAGCCAGCAGATTCGCAAGCTGGAGGAGCAACTGGGGCGGCCACTGTTGTTGCGACAACGCGCGAGCAAACACATCGAGCTGACTGAAGACGGCGAGCGCCTGATGGGTTATGCGCGTCGGCTGGTGGCGTTATCTGTGGAAGCGCACAGCGTGCTCTGTCGCAGTGATAGCACGGGCGTGGTCAAACTCGGCGTGCCCGAGGATTTCGATGTGCAGCGACTCATGAGCCTGCTCTCCGGGTTCGCGCAACGATACCCGCGCATTCGTCTGGACACTGTCAATGGCCTGAGTGTCGACCTGCATGCGCGGCTCGAGGCCAGGGAGATCGATCTGGCCCTGGTCAAACGTAACCTTCCTTCCCGTCAGGCACAGCGAGACGACCCTGCACTGGCGAGCTGGCCTGAGCAGGTGAACTGGGTCGCAGGTCGGGAAGTGCAGAGCATTGAAGATCCAGTGCCGCTGGTGGTTTATCCGCAGGGCTGCATCTATCGCAACCGCATCGTGCATGCCCTGGAGTCGTCCGGTCGGCGATGGCGCGTGGCGTTTGCCAGCCAGAGCCTGGTGGGGATTCAGGCGGCGGTCTCGGCAGGATTGGGGATCAGTCTGCTGCCCGCATCGGCGATGCTGACGGACCATCGGCTGCTGGGCGCGGAGGAGGGGTTCGCCCCGGTGCCCGCAAGTGAGTTGGCGCTGATTGCGGGCAACCGTTTGCTGACCGACGTGCAGAGCACGCTGGTGACGTACATGAAACAAGCGATGACCGCGAACTGACCGGTCACTTGCCGGAGTTCGGGCAATAAAAAATCCGCGTGGGCCTATTGGAAACTCGGGGCGCCACGCGGATCGTCTACGACTCGGTCAGTGCATGAACAGTGCAATCAGGATGATCACTGGAATCGGCACACCCAGGAACCACAGCAGTAATGAGCGCATAGCGTTTCTCCTTGATACTTAGCGAATGTTGGAAGTAGTGGTGTAGGCACGGGTTTCGACGTACGTCACAGCATCGCGACGACGGCCACCCCAAATGGCGGCAAGGCTGGCAACGAAGGCGCCGCAGAGCAGGGCAACGAAGGTCCACAGTGCGCTCATGGCAGCGACCTTGGCAGCGGTGTCAGCCGCCTGTTGAGCTTTCAGCTTGGCATCGGCGACCGCCTGTTTGGCCTGGCCATACACCTGATCGACTCGTGCTTGTGCGTCGGCTTGGCTAAGGTTGGTGCGCTGAGCGACCAGTTGAGCCAGATAGTTGCGGTCTTCAGGGGCCAGCTGACCATCATTGGCCAGGGTCTTGGTAAAGATGCGCACCACGACACCGCGAGCGGCGTCATCGCTGACGGCAGCCGGACGGTCGTCACGGAACAGGGTGTCAACGAAATAGCCATATTGATCGCTGCTCGTATTGCCGGCAGCGCTGCCTGCAGCGACAGCGGCGGTGCCCCCTACACCGGCCACTGCACTTGCACCCGCTTTCACACCACTGCCCACCAGCCCGCTGACGGACCCGACGATCAGCACGGCGGCGACCAGAGTCGCGATAGCCCACGAGAGGAAGCCATGTGCGGTGTCACGGAAATACACTTCATCGCCATGCATGTTGGACCACTTCACGCGCAGGCGACCGGCCAGGTAGCCGCCCAGGCCAGAGGCGAGGATTTGCGTGAACGCGAGCCAGACCACCGTCGAAATACCAATGGTTTTAGCACTGGCGCCTTCGTTGGCCCAGGGCGACATCGCCGAGAAACCGAGACCCGAG
>Ga0265798_10012647_pt1 | contig 10160 bp, 8 predicted proteins | sample P3T30metagenome_FD_192430 | JGI IMG/M metagenome (GOLD analysis project Ga0265798, IMG submission 192430) | Plant litter microbial communities from East Loma Ridge, Irvine, California - P3 T30 | ecosystem: Environmental > Terrestrial > Plant litter > Unclassified | place: USA: California...
CGATGTAGTAGCGGTTTTCCGCGATCACGCCCAGGAACATCTGGCGCGCCTGTTCGAGTTCGCCGTTCACCATGCGGATCTTCGCCAGGCCGGAACGCGCCCACTGGTATTCGCGCCCGGCCAGCACACGCTCGTAGGCTTCGCGCGCCTTTTCCGGCTCGCCGCTCTTCTCCATCAGGCGCGCCTTCATGCGCAGCAGCTCGGTCTCGTGCACGCGGCTGGCGGAGATTTGCTCGTCGCACAGGCGCGCCGCGCGCAGGTAGTCCTTTTCGGCGTAGGCCTGGTCGATCGGGCGGAACACCTGCTTGCGGTGCCAGGCGCGGTTCAGGCGCGTGAGCAACACGCCTTCGGTGATCGGCTTGACGAGGTAGGCGTCGGGCTGGTGCTCGGCCGCGCCCATCACGGATTCGACGCTCTTCTCAGCCGAGACCATCATCCACACGCTCGACGGCAGGAGGAAGTTGCGCACCCGCGCTTCTTCCAGCACCTGCTGGCCGTTCTTGCCGTCGCCGAGATTGAAGTCGCACAGCACCACGTCGTAGCGCGTCTTGGCCAACAGGGCGATCGCCTCGCCGCCGCTTGCCGCCTGGTCGATGTTGCGCGCGCCCAGGCTCCGCAAACTTTCGCGCAGCAGCTGGCGCACGCCGATGAAATCGTCGACCACCAAATAATTTTTGCCGGCCCAGTCGATCTGCTCGGCCTTGCGCTCCAGCGGGCTATTCATGGCAGGGTCAGGATGAAGCAGCCGCCGCCGAGCAGGCCGCCGTTTTCCAGGCGCACCGCGCCATGGCGGCCGCGGTGGCGGTGCATGCGCGCGACTTCGCGCGCGAAGTACAGGCCCAGGCCGGCGCTGTTGGTGCGGAAGTCGACGCCGCTGGACACACCGCTCATCGCTTCGGCGCCGGCATCCAACAGGGCTTGCGGATAGCCGCCGCCGTTGTCCTCGACGCGGATTTCCAGCACCGTGCCATCATCATGCGCGATCTGGCGCAGCGCCAGGCGAATCCGGTCGCGCGTGTAGTTGACGGCGTTGTTCACGGCATGCGAGACCACGCCGATGATCAGGTCCTCATCGAGGTGCCAGATCAGGTCCGGATCGACGTCGACCTCGAAGGCGATGGCGCGCGATTGCAGCAGCACGCGGCCCAGCGCCGCCACCTGCTCCGCCAGTTCGATGGCGGGAATCGGCTGCACGTCGAAGGGGTATTCGGGCTGGCCGACCTGCTTGTACAAGGCCAGCAGCTGCATCAGGTTGTCGTTCAGGCGGCGCGTCTGGTACAGCATCTGCGCCATTTGCGCGAATTGCGGATCGGCGGTGCTGGTCTGCGGCAAAGCGCCGTCGAGCAGGCGTTCGAGAGTCCCCGAGAGCACGCTGATCGAGTTCTTCATGTCGTGCGCGGTCGAAGCCAGGAACAGGGCGAGCTGCTGGGAGTGTTGGGTGTCGTCCATCGCCGGCGCCCTCCTTCCGGCGCAGAAAAGTTGCCACAGGCCAATTATACGCACAGATGTCGGCGCATCCGGCTCGTGCACATGCGGTTTATTTTGACGCAAGCGGCTGAGAGCGTCCAATGAAGCTCTTTCTTGTTCCAATACCAACAAAGTCGTACACTGAGCCGTTCCGACCATCCGCAGTCGGTCAAGACAGGACATTAACCCATGTTCACTGATACCCGCCCAGGAGACACGCCATGAAAATCGCAAGAGCGCTCGTGGTCGTCGCCGTCTTCATCTCTTCATGCGGCGTCGTGATTCATATCGGGGCTTTGTTTGCCGGTCTGTCCTGGCTCACATTCTTCAATGCACCGACGACTGTCGTCGAGTCGTATAAGTCTGGCACTTGGCTGGCGCCTGCAAGCTGTCTTGCTATTGCAAGCCTCATGTGCACATGCGCTTATTGGTCCGCCTCGACCCTGGCATGGGTCCGGCGACCTCCTTTGCAGTGCACTGGCCTGGCTGCGATGGCGACCGTTTGCATAGTGCGGGCATTATTGCTGCCTATGCTGGCATTTTCCCACCCTGAGTTGCGCAACACCTTTGAAGTTGTTGCTGCCATTGTCTGGGGCGTGGCTGGCACAGGATTTGCGGCTTCATTGATGCTGGCGAAGGCAAATCGCAAGTCCTTGCGCCCCCCTGTCACACGGCCGCGTACGGACTTGCTGACCAATTGAAGACTTGCGCTGCCGGCTACATCACGACCTTGCCCCATGCAACGTAATCCGGAGCATCGAACCATGACGAAGTTTCTTGTTTCCTTCCCAGCCAGTGCGATGGACGTTCCTGCCGAAGAGATGGCTGCCGTCAGCGAGGCATCGCGTGCGGTCATTCGCGACGCCAAGGCCGCCGGGGTGTACGTATTTGGCGGTGGACTGAATAGCGAGGCCGCGTCGGTGATGGTTGCTGCCGACGGCAGTTGCACGGCCGAGACCTATCCGCAGACCAGGGAACTCGATGGCGGCTTTTGCGTGCTCGAACTCCCGTCACGGGTCCTGGCAGTCGAGTGGGCCGCCAGGATCGCCACGGCCTGCCGCTGCTCGCAAGAGCTGCGCGAGTTCTACTACGATCCTGAAAGCTGATTTGACCGCCCTCGTTCCTCGGCCTTGTATCACGAGCGCCAGCGCCGTCACGGCATCGCCGTTCAGTCGCCGCTGGCCGAGTCCAGCGGCAGGCAAACCCACGGCTCATACATGATCACCGCATCGAGCAGCACACCCGGCTGGAAACAGACCTCGCCCCGCGTCATCATACTTTCCGGTACCTCCGCGGTATAGGTGTCGTCTTCGGCAAGCTGGGCATACCGGGTGCGATAGCCGGACGCATCGCCGGCCTTGCCGGGCCGGTAACGCACCAGCGGTATGGCGTGCTGCGGGATGGGCAGGTCGAAACGCAGCGCAATGAGGTATTCCCCGTCCTGCTCGACCACGCTGCCGCGCGGCCGCGGCAATTCTGCGATCCGGCGCGCATGGGCCGACTCCAGCTGCTTCAGGCGGCGCGCATAATCGTCCAGCACGAGATCGAGGTCGAAGCGGGCCAACTGGAACGCCGTCTGCCACAAGACATAGCCCTCGAGATCGCGCGGGAAATCCTCGCTGGCCATGGCCCGCAGCAGCGTCCTGGGGGCGGTGGCGCCGTAGCGCTTGACCAGGACGTCGACCAGGATCGCGCCCAGCGGATACTTGAGATTCTCGTCGACCGCGCCGATGAAAGCGGCTTGGTCGGTCAGCTGGCGCGGCGTGGCCAGCCGGCGTGCCGAGACGATGGCCGCCGCCAGCTCCTGCTGTTCATTCACGCCTGCTGCTCCGCCTGTCTGCTTGTCGAGTTTGTTTTCGATCCAGGCGGCCAGGCCTTCGTTCAAGACCATCATGTGTTCCAGCTGCTGCGCACGGGCGCCGCCGGCCAAGCGCCTGGCGAACACGTGCGCCGTTTCATGCGCCAGGACAGACGTTGCGCTCTCGCCGTTCACGCTCATGCGGATGCGGTCGAGATAGGCGGTGCCGGCATGGTTCTCGATGGTGCCGGACAAGTCGACGTCGATCGGCGCCCCGCCTTCGATGCCGAGCAGGGCGGCAACTGCGCCGAAAGTACGTTCGGCCTCGTCGATCAAGGGGCGTACCCGCGCACTGCTCAGGGCCGGATAGCTGAAGCTGTAGTGCTCCGTCGTGGCATGGGCGCTTGCAATCGGCGCGAATTCGAGGGCGTCCGCCCGATTGCCGGCGCCATGCCCTTCCCCGTCTTCCTTGCCGCGCTCGACGAGCCGCGAGAAGCCTGCCACTGCCGCCGCCACCATCAGCGCAATACCAGCCCTGGCGAGCCAGCGCCGCAGCGTACCGCCATGCTGCACGCGCACGCGCACCTTGCCGGCGCTGCAAAACAAGGCAAAGGCGAGCGAAGCGAACAGCACCGCCGCCCCCAGCTGGGTCCAGATGGTGACCATCGGCAGTTGCCAGGCGTTCCCGGTGAAGCGCAAGGTCAGCAGGTCGGCGGTGTTCAGGACCGCTGCCGACGGCATCGGGTCTTGCAGCAGCCTGATGCCGATCGCGCACAGCGCCAGCACCAACCAGGCCACATACCGCAGGAAACCGAGCAGCATCCCGGCCGTCAGCGCCACCAGCGTGACCAGGCAGCACAGGCCGAACATCGTCAGCAGCAAGGAGGGCTGCAATGCGTAATCGAGCGAGCCGCGCTTGGCCACGTGCAGGGCCGCGTTCAACAGCAGTGTGCCAGCGGGGAAGACCATCAACACCAGCATCGCCGCCTGCATTTTCGCCGCGAAGATCGTCCGGCGCCGCAATGGCAGGCCATCGAGAAAACCCAGGGTGCCGTCGTCGATCTCGCGCACGAGCAAATTGACGCCCATGGCAAAGCCCAGCAGGATCGGCAATATCGCCAGCTCGTCGGACAAGGACTGCAGGCGATCGGGGAAGGAGCGCGTGCCGAACGGAACCAGCAAGGCATCGACGAGATCGGCCAGCAAGACCGCGAACACGACAAACAGGAAGGGGCGCAGGCTGCGCAGCTCCTTGCGCAACAGTACGCGCGTCATTTCACCTCCCAGCGTTGCGCCGCCAGCCTGACGCTGCAGCCGAGCAGCGCGTCGCGCCGCTCCACTGCGGTGAACAGGCGCGTGCCGCGTGCGAACGAGGCCGGCAGCACCCCGGCGCGCGTGCTGTCGACCCGGGCCAGCGCCTCGGGCCGGATTTCTCCCTCCCAGGGCCCCAGCACGTGGTACAGGATGGAAAACGGCGGCGCTTCCCCAGCCGGCGGCCCGAAGCGGTAATGCACTTCGAATGCCTTTCCCGCCATGCGCTGCGCAGTGAATTGCGCCTTCGGCATGGCGATCCGGTCGAGCGTGGCGGCCATGCGCGCCTGCTCGGCGCCGAACAGGCGCTCGAACTGTTGGGTCAACATGGCCGGGTCCGGCGCGCCGGCCCCTGCCAGCAGCCGGGCGAAGCCGGGATCGAACAGCGAAGCGCGCGCGTCGCCCGGCGGACGCTCGGCCAGCACCGATTGGGCCAGTGCCCGGAAACGGGGCTCTCCGGTTTGCTGCGCCAGCGACGACACCATCCGCCATGCCAGCGCATCGGCCAGGCAGGGGCCGAGTTCCTCGCGCACGCTCAGCCACGCGTGCACAGCGCGCCCGGCGCTGCCGGGACGGGCCTGCAACAGGCGCGCCGCAAAGGCCGCACGCAGCGCCAACTTCTCCTGTTGCTGCGGCAAGTCGCGTGCGACCAGCCATTGCGCAAAGCCGTCCAGCAGCCAGCGGCGGTCTTCCGTGGCGGCGCGCTCGCGCGAATGCCATTCCATCCACGACGCCAATGCATACGCCCGGAAGCCTTCGCTGTCGAACGCGCTGTTGGTGAACGCCGCGCGCACCACTACCCCATCGGCATTCGGCAACACGGCGCGCTGGAAGGCGTCGCCATCGAGGGCATCGTCAGGCAGCGCCGTCAGTGCGGGAGGACCGGGCAGGGCCAGGAAATCCTGCAGGCGCGCCAGGTCGGACGACAGCGCATCGGCCAGGTGCTGGGCGGCGCCCGCGGATCCGCCGACACCCACCGCAACCGGCGGGCCGCCTGCGCTGCGCATCGCGTGCACCAGTTCGAAGGGCGGCTTCGGCTTGCGCCCATCGATCACGGTAAATCCCACGATCAGCGCCAGGAAGCTGATGGTGACGGCGGATTTTTCGCGCGCGCGCATACGGCGCGACAAGGCCACCACCAGCGAGCCCTCGGCGGACAGCGCCAGCGCGAACGTCGCCGCGACCAGCCCCGCGCCGATGGCGCAGGTAACCAGCACTGCCGACGCGGGCAGCGTCAGCCGTTCGTACACCATCGACTCCGCGACCAGGTAGAACGGCGGCCAGTTCTGGACGGCCGCCTGGCCGGCAGCGTTGACCGCCACCACGCACACGAACAGCAAGCCCCAGATGACGTAACGGTAACGGCCGGTCAATCCGACCGCAAAGGCCAGTGCGTAGCTGAACAGGACGAAACTGGCACTGCGGATGGCAACCATGGCCACGTAATGCGGCGTGAGCAAGGTCTTGCCGCGCGCAACGAGCAGGGCCGCGCCCAGGCATGCGGCCATGGCCAAGAACAGCAGCGCGGCCCCCAGCAGCCATTTGACAGCCAGCACCTGGGTTCGGCTAACCGGCAGGGTCTCCAGGAACAGTTGGGTGCGCCCCATGTATTCGCGGACCACCAGGCGGTTGGCCAGGACCAGCGCCATCAAGGGCGCCATCGTCACGACGATCTTCTGGTAGGCCACCATGGGGCTGCCCATCATCCCCGCACCCCATAGCGTCACCGCCTGGGCCAGCCCAAGCAACAGCAACATGGCCAGCAGCACCCAGCGGTGCTCGCGCAACTCCTTGTAGAGCAAGGCGCGCATCAGGCAGGCACGCTGTCGGTGCGGGCAAAGGCCAGGAAAATGTCTTCCAGCGAGAGGGTCTCGACCAGCGTGCCCGGCGGCCACCCGGCCTGTTCCCACAGTGCCGGTTCGGCTTGCCAGATATCGCCGCGCAGCCGCATGAATCCTTCGCCAGGCATGAGGGCGGCATCGCCGGCTATCCTGCGCACCCGCGTGCGCAGGGCGCCGACTTCGCCCTCGAAGCGGCAGGTGCCCGCCTGGACAATGCCGACGCGCTGCGCCAGCTGCTCCACCTCGCCCACCAGGTGCGACGAAAACATCACCGTCGTGCCCTGCTCGCGCTGCAAGGACTGCAATTGATCGTTGAACTCGCGCCGTGCCACCGGGTCGAGACCGGCGGTGGGTTCGTCCAGCAGCAGCAGTTCGGGCCGCGGCGCCAGCGCCAGGGCCAGGCCCAGCTTGGTGCGTGTGCCACCCGACATTTCCGACGCGCGCCGGTCTTGCGGCACGTCGAGCATGCGCAACAGGCGCTGGAATTCGGGCGCGTCCCAGGTCGGATAGAAGCTGCCGACAAAGGCGCCCAACTGGCCGGCCGTCATCCACGGATAGAAATTCGGCTCCTGGCAGACGTAGCCGATACGCTGCTTGAGCCCGGTCGGCATGCGTTTCACGGAACGGCCCAGGACGGTGATGGTGCCCTTGTCCGCACGTAGCAAGCCCATCAGCAGTTTCAGGGTGGTGGTCTTGCCGGCGCCATTACGGCCGAGGAAGCCGAACATTTCGCCTTGCCGTACGGTGAGATTCAGACCGTCGAGGGCTTGGACCTTGCCATAACGGTGGGTGACGGAGTCAAGCTCGACAGCGTTCATGTTGTTAGCTGGAAATGAAATGATCTGGCGTATTATAGTGTTGCCGATTGGTATTTTTGCAATTTTTTGTGCCGAGAATCAGGTCTCGGAGCGCCTGTCATGTACTCGCCCGCACATGCACCTGACTGGCGGTGCGCTCACCTGTTGAAGCTAAGCCAGGAAATCCTGCGAGGAAGACTGAGGTGCCCGGCTGTTGCGGCGCGCGCGCAATACGAAACGCGCCGGATCGAGTGCATCGACCAGGCTGGCCGCCAGCGGCAGCGGCTCGTTTTCCAGGCGCGCAGCCAGCAGCTCGGCGCACAGGGGCGCCCAGATCAGCCCGCGTGAGGCATAACCCAGCAGGCTGTGCAGGCCGGGATGACGCGGCACGTCGCGCAGGCGCTCGGTGCTGCCGGCGGCCTCGAAATCGGGCAGCGCGCCGACCAGCGGCAGCCGGTCCGGCGCCACGCAGCGGAAGCCGACGCGGCCCTGCAGCGGCGCATCCCTGCCCGCCTCCGGGTTCGAGACCAGCGCCTGCAGGCGTTCGATGTTTTCTTGCTGGCTATCCGCGCGCAAGGCTGGGTCGGCGTCGAGATCGTAGGTGGCGCCGGCGCAGGCCAGGCCGTTCGCGGCCGGGGTCAGGTAGGCTTCACGGCACAGCACATACGGTAGCGACGGCAGCGTGGACGCATCCAGGTGGGTCACCTGGCCGCGCAGGGCAGACAGCGGCAGTTGCGACGCCTGCGGGAAGGCGCCGGAGGCCGCTCCACCGGCAAGCACCACGGTCGGCGCCTGCGCCACAACCTTGCCGTCGGCCGCGCGCACCTGCCATTCCTCATCCACCCGTTCGAGCGTGACGCTGCCGACACCGAAATGCGTAACCAAGCGTTCGCCGCAAGCCGCCATCATCGCCGCGCACACACTGCCGGGCCGCGCCCAGCCGCCCTGGCGGAACAGCCAGGCGCCGTCCGGCGCCGGCAGGCCAAGCAAGGCCTCCGCTTCCTGCGACTCCAACCATTCGGCAAACTCCGGCAGGGTCGAACCTGCTGCCGCGATGGCGCGCGATGCATCGGCGTGGCCGGCGTCGCGCGCCAGCTGCATTACGCCGCAGGCCGCGCCTTCGATCGCGCGGCCGATGCCGCCGATGCTGTCCCAGTAGCGCAGCGCGTACAGGTAGGCGGCGCGCGTCAGGCGCGTCGGGATGTTGTCGTCCTTCGAGAGCAGCGGCATGAAGATGCCGGCCAGGTTGCCCGAGGCTTCCATCGCCGCTTGCGGATGGCGTTCGACCAGGGTCACTTGCCAGCCGCGTGCGCACAGGCGCTGGGCGGCGGCGCAGCCGGCAAGGCCAGCGCCAATCACGATGGCATGGCGCGGCGGCACGGCCGGCAAAGGCTGGCGCGGCTTGCGGCTGGCGAAGCGTGCGCCGCTTTTGTCTTCGTCGAACACGAAGCCCTGCGCTGCCAGCGCGGCCACCTGATTGTCGTCGAGCGCATCGGCGGCCAGGACCGCGTCGCTTGCCACCAGCCGTGCCAGTGCGCGCGCGAAGCCGGCTCCCTGTACCCCATGCACGTACGCGAAGTCGATCCTTGCCGACAGCTGGGCCAGCGCTGTTTCCAGCGGCACGCACAACAGGTCGAGCGTGACGGCATCGTCATCCTGCGGCACGCGGTGAAAACCCGGCAGCAGGTTATTGGACAGCGCCACGATGTGCAGGCGTGCAGGCCGTGCCGGGTCGCGGCGCCAGGCCTCGACCAGCGCCGCCACCCGGCTGCCATCGCCATGCTGCGTATCGAACACCGTGTAGCGTTCGCGGCCCTGCCAGAACGAAGACGGCGTCACTTCGCGCCCGCGTACCGGAAGCAGTGCGGCGCGTGGTCGTCGACCATGCCGATGCCTTGCATGTAGGCGTAGACGATGGTCGAGCCGACGAACTTGAAGCCGCGTTTCGACAGGTCTTTCGAGAGACGGTCCGACAGCGCCGTCTTGGTCGGGCGCGTGCCGTCGCTCCAGTCGCCGACGATCGGCTTGCCGTCGACATAGGCCCACAGGTAGCTGTCCAGGGTCTGGCCTTCGGCGCGCAAGGCCAGGTAGGCCTTGGCATTCGAAATCGCCGCGGCGACTTTCAGGCGGTTGCGCACGATGCCGGGGTTCGCCAGCAATTCGGCGACCTTGGCGTCGTCGTAGCGGGCGATCTTCTCGGCGTCCCAGCCGTCGAAGGCGGCGCGGTAGCTGTCGCGCTTGTTCAGCACCGTTTCCCAGGACAGGCCGGCCTGGGCGCCTTCGAGATTGAGCATCTCGAACAGGCGGTTATCGTCATGGCAGGGCGTGCCCCACTCGTGGTCGTGGTAGTCGAGGTAGCGTGGATTGGCCGGGTTGGCCCAGCTGCAGCGTGGGATCGTCATGCCCCAAAGTATAAGCCAGGCGACAGCGGCAAGGCAGCCCAGGAACGGCCGTCGCAAAACGAAAAGAGCACGCGAAGCCGGAAGACTCCACGCGCTCTTCAGCAATCAAGCGGCCACCGCGCATGGCGATGGCCAATCAAGCTGCTTGTTTACTGCTTATTTACTGCTTATTTACCCGACGTGGTGCCCGACTTGGCGGTCGGCGCTTGCTGGGCAGCCTTCAGGTGCTGCTCGACAGTCGGCTGCATCTTGGCGGCCAGGCCCTTGACGTCAGCATCCTTGGCCGATTTCTGGTTCTTTTTCAGCAGCGCCAGGGCTTCCTTGTGCGATGCCACACCGCCGACCTTCATGTATTCACGGTCGAAGGCGTCGCCGCTCAGCTTTTCCAGCTTGGCAGCCGTGGCCTTGTGCTTGGCATCGAGCTCGGTCGGCAGGGTCACGCCCTTGGCTTGCGCCACGGCTTGCACTTCCTGCAGGCCCTTGGTGTGGTCGTCGATCATTTGCTGGGCGAAGGTCTTGACTTCAGGATTCTGGCTCTTGCTTT
>Ga0265798_10012648_pt1 | contig 10159 bp, 11 predicted proteins | sample P3T30metagenome_FD_192430 | JGI IMG/M metagenome (GOLD analysis project Ga0265798, IMG submission 192430) | Plant litter microbial communities from East Loma Ridge, Irvine, California - P3 T30 | ecosystem: Environmental > Terrestrial > Plant litter > Unclassified | place: USA: California...
CTGTGGCCCGAGGTGGGTGCTCCGAACCGGACCGTGATGGCCGTAGCTGCGCTTGACGATTTCCTTCCCAACGACGACTGAAAGGCAACACATGACTGTCACGACTGAGGACAAGGGGGCTCGGCGGGGGATCGGATCTCGATCCCGTAAACCGAGGACCTCAAATCGTGCCCAGCTTCCGACGCCTGTCGCTTCGCGGCGGCGCCCCATGCTGATCGGCCTGGGGGTGGCGCTGGTTGTCATCGGTGGACTCACGACCTACCTGGTGGCCAACGGCCAGAGCAACACCGTCACCGTGCTCGAGACGAAGTCGAGCGTGGTGCGTGGGGACACCATCACCGCCGAGGACCTCAAGCCCATCCAGATCACCACCGGGCAGGGCACCGGCGCACTCACCCCCGAGCAGGCCGCTCAGGCGGTCGGGAAGGTCGCGCTGGTCAACCTGCCCTCGGGCACGTTCGTCACGGCGAAGAACGTCGGGAACAGCCTGCCGGTCGCGAACGGCTCGTCCGTTGTGGGTGTGGCCCTGACCGCGCAGCAGATGCCCTCGTACCAGGTCACCCCCGGTGACAAGGTGCGGATCGTCGTGACGCCCGTCGCTCAGGGGGAGCCGCCGGAGAGCACCCCGCAGAGCTACAAGGCGACCGTCTTCACCACGAAGTGGAACAGTAAGACGAACCAGTGGATCGTCGACCTGGTCGTGCCGAACGCGCAGGCCACTGTCATCGCTGCGACCTCCGCGACCGGCCGCGTCGCGCTCGTCGTCGACTCCGACGCCGCCGACACGTCGGGGGAGTGACCCGTGGCCGTCATCACGTTCCTCAGCGTCGCAGGCGCACCAGGCACCACCACCTCAGCGGTCGCGACGGCCATGCAGTGGCCGCGACCGGCGCTGTTCATCGAAGCCGACATCGCCAAGACCAGCAGCATCCTGCCCGGGTTCTTCCGCGCGCAGTACCCGCACAACCGGGGCCTGTCGACGCTCTCCCTCGAGCACCTACGCGGTGAGCTCAACCCACGCGGGATCCTCGAGTCGGCCTTCCGAGTCGGTGACCGGTACTTCGTCGCAGGGTTCGACTCCGCGGCCGCCGGCGCCGGGACGACGTCGCTGTGGGGTGCCCTTGCCGGCACACTCACCGCATTCGAAGGCGCGAACACCGACGTCCTGATCGACCTTGGCCGCTACGGGGTCAACGACGTGCGGGCGCCCCTGCTGCAGGCCGCGGACAGCGTGCAGGTGACGTTGCGGCCGACGCTGCCGGAGATCTACGCCGCCCGCGACCGGGTGACCGATCTCCGCAGCCGACTGCAGCCCGTCGGGCACGTCGATCACCTCGAGCTGTGGCTCGTCGACGACGTCGGCGAGCAGTACGCGCAGGCGGAAGTGTCGAGCTTGCTCGGCCTGCCGATCTCCGCTCGCATCGACCACGATCCGGCCGCCGCCGCCGTGTTCTCTCGCGGCAGCAACCCGCCGGGGAAGTTCGACCGCTCCCGGTTCCAGCGGGGGATCAAGGCTGGCATCGACACGATCGCGCAGAACATCCAGCAGCGACAGGAACGCCTTGGCGTCCGCCCGTCCGAGACCGAGGAGGCCACGGCATGACCAACGCACCAGAACAGCGCACCCTCAGCGGCCTCCCGCTCTTCGGAGCCAGCAGCGACCCCGCAGCGGTGCAGGTCGTCCCGCCGGCGCCGCAGCACTCCGATCACGCGACCGAGACCCAGAGCCCGGGTCAGCACCTCCTCGCCGCGGCCGGTCGGCAGCAGCCGCCCCTGCCGCCGACGCCGGCACCGGCGCCGGTCAGCGCGCCCGCACAGGATGAGGCGTCGCCGAGCACGGGGGAGTGGGGTGAGGTGGACTGGGATCTCGTCGCGCAGCTGCGGGTCACGGTCGCCAACAACCTCGCCAACGCTGCGGGCGCGGACATGTCCGACGCCGACCGCCGTGAGCTCGCGCGCACCCACATCGCGGAGGCGATCAGCGCGCACATCGACCGGGTTGTCCGGGAGAGCGGCGACAGCACGGCGTGGACCTCCGAGCGTCGGCACGCGATCTCCAAGGCCGTGTTCGACTCCGTGTTCGGTATCGGCCGGCTGCAGCCCCTCATCGAGGAGGAGGGGGTCGAGAACATCCACATCATCGGGCACAACACCGTCGTCGCGTTCTACGCCGACGGTCGGATCGAGCGCAAGCCGCCCGTCGCGCGCTCGGACGCGGAGCTGCTGGAAGAACTGCAGTTCATCGCCGGCCATGTCAACGGCACGCAGAACTCCCGCCCGTTCAGCGCCTCGGACCCCCAGCTGGATCTCGACCTGCCCGGCGGCGCCCGCATGACGGCCACTGCCCCGCCGATCGAACCGCGGCCGTCGGCGACGATCCGTGTGCACCGGTTCGTCGACGTGACGCTGGCGAGCATGGCCGCGGTGAACCGCACCCTGACGCCGCCGGCGGTGCTCTTCCTGCAGGCGGCTGTGCGGGCCTCGCGACGCATCGTCGTCGCCGGAGCTCCTGGAACCGGCAAGACCACCCTCATGCGTGCCCTGTGCAACTCGATCGACCCGTTCGAGCCCATCGTCACGATCGAGAAGGAGTTCGAGCTCTACCTCGATCGGATGGGTGACCGTCACCACCTCGTGTACGCGATGCAGCACCGTCAGGGGCAGGGCGAGCGCCTGCCGGACGGGACCACACCGGGTGAGGTCAACGTCGTTCGGCTGTTCGACCAGGGCCTTCGGAAGGACACCCGCCGATTCATCGTCGGTGAGGCGCGATCGGCCGATGAGATCGAAGCGATGTTCCAGGCGTTCCAGACCGGCGTCGGTGGCATGTGCACGATCCACGCCGAGAGCGCGTCGGACACGATCGGCCGCATCGCCCGACTCGCAATGCGGACTCCCGGCGTGACGCGCGACGGCGCCTACGAGGAGATCGCGCAGGACATCGATCTGATCGTCCACATGGACCGGGTCCTCGAGGACGGTCGATTCCGTCGCATCGTGACGGAGATCGCCGAGGTGCAGCCGGGGGAGGAGGGCAAGCCGCCCGTCGCGCACGCCATCTTCCGAGCCGATCCCATCAGCCACGACCTCGAAGCGGTCGGCCGCCCCACCGCTCGGCTGCTCGACCGGCTGGTCGCCGCCGGCCTCGACGAGTCGAAGTCGCTGCTGCCCGGAGGTGAACTGTGAACGCCGCGATGCTCGCGCTGACCGTGATGCTCGCCCTCCTCGGCGGTCTGGTCATCCTCACCGCGTTCCTGCCCGCTCCGGACACCGCCGGGCGAGCGCCCAGCGCCATGCGTCGCCGTGTGGAGTCGTGGCGGGGCCTGCTCACCCGGCGGAACCAGATCCTGCTGCTCGCCGGCCTCGCCGGCGGTGTGCTCCTGTTCGCGGTGTCGGGTTGGTTCATTACCCTGGTCGCCGTACCGGCCGCGATGATCGGAATCCCCGCCCTTCTCGGACGGGGCAACACCCCGGCGGAGATCTCCCGCCTCGAGTCGACGGAGCAGTGGACACGCAGCCTGTCGGGTCTCATCGCATCCGGCAGCGCGAGCATCGAGCAGGCGATCGCCCTGTCCGTGCAGAGCACCCCGAAGGACATCGCTGAGCCCGTCAACCGGCTCGCGGCGCGAATCGCCGCACGGTGGTCGACCGAGGATGCGCTGCAGCAGTTCGCCAACGACCTCAACGACTCCACCGCGGACCTCGTCGTCGCGCACCTCAAGCTCGCCGCCGGCGTCCGCGGCGCCGGCCTCGCTACCGCGCTCGAGGACCTGGCCCAGGACGTGTTCGACGAGGTCAAGGCGCGACGTCAGGTCGAGGCTGACCGCGCGAAGACACGGCAGGTCGTCCAGTTCGTCACCTACGTCACGCTCGGGCTGCTGGTGCTGCTGCCGTTCGGCAACCAGTTCTTCGCGGCCTACAGCACCCCCACCGGGCAGCTGATCCTCACCGCGTGGCTCGGCGCGTACGTCGCCCTGCTGCTGCTGATCAAGAAGCGCACGCAGACCCGCAAGGCGCCGCGCATCCTCGCCGACGACTCAACCCAGGGAGGTCGCTGACCATGTGGCAGACCGCACTGCTGCCGGGCATCCTCATCGGGCTCGGCCTCACGTTCCTCGTCGCGCAGCTGCTTCCGACGCAGCCGAAGCTCTCGGCCGCGATCGAGCGCCTGGGCGCGACGCAGGACGACACCCTCACCGGCGACCGCGCCAGTCAGAGCTTCGAGACCCGCGTCGGCGGCTGGGTGCGCTCCGTGCTCCCCGACTTCCGGGCGTTCGCGATCCCGACCCGGGACCTGTCGCTCATCGGCTGGTCGGTGAACACGTTCCTGTTCCGGAAGGCCCGGTACGCCGCACTGCTGCTGGTCGTGCCGTCGCTGCTCGGCCTCGAGCTGCAGTACCTCGGCCTGCTGCCGTTCTTCATCCCGGCGATCCTCGGCCCGGTTCTCGCAGTCGTCGGCTGGTTCTCCGTCGACATCCAGGTGCGCCGCGAGGCAGCCGCAGCGCGCGAGGAGTTCTCCCGCGCCGTCGCGATCTACCTCGAGCTCGTCGCCGCCGAGCGCAAGCGCGGCGCGTCCGCGGGTGTCGCCCTCGCGGAGAGCGCGGAGGTCGGCCGCTCATGGGTGTTCGTCCGGATCCGCGAAGAGCTCACCCGCGCCCGGTACGCCGGCGTCCAGCCGTGGGACGCGCTCAGCCGCTTCTCCGACGAGATCTCGGTCCCCGAACTCAACGACGTCGCGAACATCATGCGGCAGTCGGGCGAGCAGGGCTCGGCCGTATATGAAACACTTAGGCAGCGGGGGAAGTCGCTCCGAGTGCAGCTACTCAATGCCGAGCAGACCAGGGCAAACAAGACGACGCAGCTGTTGGCTGTACCGATGACCGGGCTCGCCGGGGTCTTCGTGGGGATCATCATGACGGCGCTCCTGCTGAACCTGGTCAACAGCTAATGTCCGAATCGGGGGCGACGATGTCACCTACTCGGAGTGAAGGATCAACAACAACAAGGGGAGGAACGATCATGAACACTCTTTCGAAGGCCACGCTGGCCCTCTACGCAGCGGGTCACCGCATCTACAGCCGCGCGCGCGGCCGCCTCGAGGAACGATCCGAGCACGGCGGTGAGGTGATCGGCTGGATCCTGGTCGTCATCGGCGTCATCGCGATCGCTGTCCTCGTCGTCGCCGCGGTGAACGGGTACGCATCGCGGAAGACCGGCGAGCTCGGGAACTAGGCGGAGATCCTCGCCATGTTCCTCCGCCGTCGCGCTGCTACCGCGTCGCCTGCCCGCGCAGGTCGACGCGGTAGCGAGCGTGGGTCGGCGTCGATCGAGATGGTGATCGTCTTCCCGCTCTTCGTCATCCTGCTGTTCTCGATCGTGCAGGGCGCCGTCTGGTACTCCGCGCGCAGCGCAGCACAGGCTGCTGCAGCGACCGCCCTCAACGCCGCACGGACCTACCAGTCCAGCTCGTCGGACGGCATCGCGGCAGGGGAGGCCTTCCTCGCACGCAAGTCGATCGTCAGTGGTGGCCATGTCAGCGTGAACCGCTCCGACACGACCGTGACTGTGACCGTAACCGGACGATCCGTCTCCCTGGTCCCCGGCCTGCCGCTGGACGTCAGCAGCACCGTCACCGGCCCAGTCGAACGATGGGTGGGTTGACGATGCGCAAGCTCCTCCGCCGCTCTGAACACGGATCTATGTCCATCGAGGCGGTCATCATCACGCCGATCGTCGTGGTGTTCATCCTCTTCGCCGTCGCGTGTGGCCGGTTCGGTCTGGCTCAGCAAGCCGTTCAAAACGCCGCCAACGCCGCCTCACGTGACGCCTCGCTCGCCCGCTCGAGCAGCGACGCAGACACCCAAGCACGCGCGGGGGCACAGGGCTCCATGAGCTCGCAGAACGTCAAGTGCGCCGCGATGGGGATCAACGTCGACGCCAGCGGCATCGACGCGCCCCTCGGCAGCATCGGAACCGTCCGCGCGACCGTGAGCTGCGACGTCAGCTTCGCCGACATCGCCTTCCCGGGGCTGCCCGGGAGCATCCACGTCGAGCGGTCCGCCGCCTCGCCCGTCGACCCGTACCGGGAGCGATCGTGAAGACCATCCGCGCACGCCTCACCAGGACCCGCAACGAACGCGGCAGCCTGAGCATCTACCTGTTGCTGTTCACCGTGGTGCTCGTCGGGATCATCGGCTTCGTCGTCGACAGCTCCGGCAAGTACCAAGCGGACGCCTCAGCCCAGCAGATCGCCGACAACGCAGCCCGCGCGGCCGCGAACTCGATCAGCGGTAACGCGGTCTACACCGGCTCCCTCAGCATCAACGCCGGGCAAGCGGAGACCACCGGACGCGACTACCTCGCCGCCGCAGGTGTCGGCGGGAACGTCACCGTCACAGGCCAGGTCGTCCACGTCACCGTCACCTCGAACTACCGGACGAAGTTCGTCAGCCTGTTCGGCTTCAACTCCCTGCCGACCCACGGCGACGCGTCCGCCGAGCTCATCACCCAGTAAGGAACCACGCCATGCACACGACCTCACGACACCGAATCCTCGGCACCGTCGCCGGCGTCATCATCGGCAGCGCCCTCCTCGCCGGGTGCACCACCCAGCCCGGAGCTGACCCCACCTCGAGCACGACGACCAAGAGCGCGACACCGACTCCCAGTGCCACGTCCACCGCTGTTGCCGCCCCGAAGAGCGACGACGAAGCTCAGACCGAAGCCGGGAAGACGTTGCAGCGCGAGGTGGCGGCTGCGAACGACGCTCTGAACAACAACGGGGAGGGGATGGACGAGGTCGCGAAGTACGCGACCGGTCCTGCGCTGAAGACCATCCAGCAGTCTGCGGAGGCCTCGCGCCTGGACAAGACGACCCGATCGGGCAAGCAGGTCATGACCGTGCTCAGCGGCTACTCCGGGGAACTGGTGGCCGATGGCACGAAGGTGCCGTTTGGTTCGGTGACGCTCTCGGTGTGCAACGACACCAGCGACGTGAAGTACGTCAAGGCCGACGGCAGTGAGAACCAGCGTCCTGCCTCGGATCAGACCAAGCTCAACGTGAGCGTCATCTACAGCCCGACGGACCGCGCATGGTTCGTGCGGAACTTCGAGCAGGTGGCCACCTCATGCTGATCGGTACGAAGCGCTTGAGCGCATTCGTCTTCGCCGTGGTGGTGGCTGCGGTGACGCTCGCGGCGCCGCAGGCAGCCTCCGCTGCTGGCGGCGGAGTCGACTGCGACGTCTTCGGCAACTGCTCGACCCACGTGGAGGATCCGGGGCATCAGGGCGGCGGCGGAGGCGGATCGCAGGGCGGTGGGTCGTCTGCGGATCCCGCAACAGGGATCCCAGCGGGACCGACGAAGTGCGAGAACGGCGGGAAAGAGATCCCGTGCTCGAGCGACGCCGGAGCTTGGAACAGTGGACAGGGCTGCTACGTCAAGGTCGCCGCGGATCAGCCGCCGGCACCTCCTGGCGGTGCCCCGACCGGCGCCTGGTACTCATGCACCCCGCCGGATGGTTGTGGAGCGGACTCAGGTCGCGACTGCTTCGGCGGGACCTTCTGGTCCGACACTCCGCCCGCCGGCGTGAACACGCTGACGCCGGCGCAGGCAGCCCAGCAGCTCGTGAAGACGTTCCAGCTGCGCGGCATCGACGTCGGTCTCGCACCCGACCCGAACGTCGCCGGATCGAAGTCCTACGTCGGCGTTCCCGTGTGGATGTGGGTGAACAACCCCCAACCGCTCACCTACGGCCCCTACGACCAGACGGCGACGCTCGGCGGGGTGACGATCACCGCCGAAGCGAAAGTCACCTCGATCCTCTGGAACATGGGCGATGGGCACACCGTCGCGTGTGGGAGCCCGGGAACGGCGTACACGCCCTCACGCGGGCTGGCCGACTCTCCCGACTGCGGCTACAAGTACGCGAAGACGTCCAAGGGCCAGCCCGGCGGCCGGTACACGATCACGGCGACGAGCCAGTGGGCCGTGACGTGGTCCGGCGGCGGTGACTCCGGGACGATCCCGATCACGAAGACGAGCACGACGACTGCCGAGATCGGTGAGCTGCAGTCCGTCAACACGAAGGGGTGATGAGGATGCGCAAGTTCCTCGCCGGAATCGGGTCGCTGCTGACCCTTGGCATCCTGCTGGTCGGGATCCCGGTCGCGCTGATCGCGTTGGCCGGCAACCCGTTCCCGTCGGCCGACCGCTGGGCGTCGCTCCTGACGACTCCGGACTACGCGGGTGGGTTCCTCATCGGCACACTGCTGCCGTTGATCGCATGGGTGGCGTGGGCGACCTTCGCGGTGGCGTTCGTGCTCGAGCTGCCGACCACGATCCGAGGGATCGAAGCTCCCCGAGTCGGACCGTTGCGTCTGCAGCGCCAGGGTGCCGCCGTGCTCATCGGCGCAGTGCTGGTCATGTTCGCCGGCTTCGGGGCCGCGGTCGGCTCTCCTGCCGGCGCGCAGGCTGCCACGCCCGAGGCAGCTCCAAGTTCGGTGTCCCAGAGCGTCGACTCGACGACGACCACGGCCCCTGAGGCCGCACCGCAGGCGACCACCACATCGACGACGACCGACAACACGAATCTGCCGACGTACACGGTCCGTGACGGCGACTCCCTCTGGAACATAGCGCAGCAGCACCTCGGCGACGGCAAGCGGTACACCGAGATCGCGCAGCTGAACTACGGCGTGCAGCAGGCGGACGGCCATGCGCTCACGTCCGACCACTGGCTTAACGCTGGGTGGGAGCTCAAGCTCCCGGCCGACGCGAACACCGCCACGGCCACTCAGCACACTGTGCAGCCGGGGGAGAACCTGTGGCAGGTCGCGCAGAGCACCCTCGGTGACGGCGATCGCTACATGGAGCTCTTCGACGCGAACCAGGGCAAGCCCCAGGCAGACGGCCAGAGCCTCATCGACCCCAGCGTGCTCCGGCCTGGTTGGGTGCTCGAGATCCCGACCACCGGGAGCGCGGCGGCAGCGCCGTCACCGGCAGCCGCGCCCACACCCGCTGCGGAGACGCCGGCAACGACGCCTGACGACCAGGCAGCACAGCCCGCACCGGCACCGGCGCCGGCACCGGCACCGGCACCTGCCGAGCAGACACCCGCACCTACCGCAGAGACGCCGGCACCTGCCGATCAGACGCCCGCAGCTACCGCCCCGTCTGAGGAAGCGCAGCCGACCGAGGAGCCCTCTGCGGCTGCTGCACCCCAGACGCAGGCGACGGACGTCGACGAGGACGACACGACGTGGATGGACGACCTGTTCGCGGCACCGTGGCGCACGGCCGGCGGGATCGGCGGCGTCCTCGCCGCCGGGCTGCTCAGCCTGCTCGGCATCCGCCGCCTCAAGCAGCTGCGCCACCGCCGCCCCGGACAGCGCATCAGCATGCCGGCCGAGGAGCTGACGACGATGGAGCTCGAGCTCCGCGCAGTCGAGAACCCCCTCGGCATGGACGAAGTCGACCAGGCCCTCCGAACCCTGGCCGTCTGGGCGCAGGACACCGGCGCCGAGCTTCCGCAGCTGTACGCCATCCGCCTCGCCGACGATGAGATCGGCCTGTACCTGGATACGGCCGCAGACCTCCCGGCACCGTTCGTGCAGATCAGCGACGACAAGCTCGCCTGGACCGTCGAGCCCTCCGGTCTTGCTGACCTCGAGCGGATCCCGTCGGCGCCGTACCCGGCACTGGTCACGCTCGGTCATGACGAGAGCAACGCGCAGATCCTCGTGGATCTCGAGCACCTCGGCGCGCTCAACCTCGCCGGCGACGCCGAGGGCACGACCGAAGCGCTCACCGCACTCGCGATCGAGCTCGCCGTGTCCCGGTGGGCCGATGACCTGCAGATCACCCTCGTCGGCATCGCTCCGGGCCTCCCGGACGCGCTCGACACCGGCCGGGTCCGGCACGTCGATGACGTCGAAGTGCTGCTGCGCAACCTCCGGGGCCAGGCCGCTGCCGTCGAGCGTGCCCTCGACGGGCTCGGGGTCCACTCGATCGAGCAGGCCCGCTCCGTCGGTCCGGACGCCGAAGGGTGGACGCCGGAGATCGTGATCCTCGGTGAGCTGCCCGATGAGCCCATCCGCGCAGAGCTTGCAGCACTGGTCGCTCGCGTTCCTCGAGTCGGTATCGCGGCGATCAGCCACGGC
>Ga0265798_10012649_pt1 | contig 10159 bp, 8 predicted proteins | sample P3T30metagenome_FD_192430 | JGI IMG/M metagenome (GOLD analysis project Ga0265798, IMG submission 192430) | Plant litter microbial communities from East Loma Ridge, Irvine, California - P3 T30 | ecosystem: Environmental > Terrestrial > Plant litter > Unclassified | place: USA: California...
GCGTTGATGACGATCGCGGCGATGCCGAGGTCGGCGAACGGCAGCAGGGTCGGGAAGGTCGAGAGCAGCCCGTACTGGGCGTAGGCGTCGGTGCCGAAGTTCTGGATGATCATGCGGCTGGTGATGATGCCGAGCACACCGGACAGCCCCATCACGACGACCTTCATCGCCGCCGTCGAGCCGACGGCGGCCATCGCGCCGCCGCGCCGGGGCCCGCCGGTCGAGCCGGTGGCCGTGCGGCTCACGAGACCCGCCCGAACAGCCGGTCGTCCGCGGCGAGACGTCCGTCGCGGTCGGGCAGGTCGGCGAGCACGTCGTCGGCCGTGCGTCCGGCGTCGAGCGCCTCGACGATCGCCGCGGCCAGCACCCGGGGCGAGCGGGGGTCGGCGGCGACCACGTGGCCGTGCGCGGCGAGCCAGTCGGCCAACCCGGTCTCGGTCGTCGTCACGACGGTGCAGCCGTGCGACAGCCCCTCGACGATCGGCAACCCCACCTGCTCGCGCCAGGTCGGGCTCGGCTGCGACCAGAGCACGAGCGCGCGGGCCTCGTCGAGCGCGGCGTGGATGCGGGCGCGGGGCGGATCGACCTCGACGGTCACCGAGGGCTCCGCGACCGACAGCGCCCGCGCCTCCTGCTCGAGGGGCCCCTTGCCGATCAGTGAGAGCGTCGCGTCGGGGCGGTCGGCGACGACGAGCGGCCAGGCGGCCGCGAGCACGCGCAGCCCCTTGCGCTCGACGAACGAGCCGACGAAGACGACGTGCGGCGGGCGCGCTCCCCCACCGCGGGCGTCGGGGTGTCGCGTCGGCAGGGCGGCCACGTCGGCCCGGTCGGCCGAGGCCCGCGGAGCCCCGAGGAGGCGCGTGTACGTCTCGCGCGCCGCGTCCGTCCCGAAGACCACCCGGTCGAGACGGCGCCAGACCGCCCGGGACAGCACGCGCTCCCCGCGCCGGCGCAGGCGGGTGCGCAGGCGCGGAGCCGTCACCGCCGCGAACGGGTCGGCGTTGCCGATGAGGTAGCTGACGACGACCGTACGGCGCCCCGTGAGGCGTCGCCGCACCGCGAGCGCGGCCAGCACCAGGGCCGTGGTCGGCAGGCTCGACGTCATCAGCGGTTCGTTCACCTCGAGCGTCTCGACGCGGGACCGCGCGATCGACCAGGCCGCCCCGAGCGGGCCGGCGGGCACCAGGTCGAGACCCTCGGCGAGCGAGGCGTCGAAGTCGTAGCGGGTGACGCGGTAGACGATGCTCGCCGGTGCCAGCTCGTGGGCCCGCTCGAGGTGGGCCGTGCGCAGGGACTCGTAGAGCCGCACCGCCGGGAGGCGCGGTGCGCGACCCCGGGACGGGCGGGTCGGGCCGGCGGGGCTCACGGCGTGGCGTCGCCCCGGCGACCCGTGGCCCGGCGCGTCGTGGTCGGTGACGCGGCACCGGTCGGCGCGTCCACGCCGGCCGGCGTCTCACGGGCGAAGGGGAGGGTCTGCTCGTCGGCGGACGTCGAGACGGGCACGAGCACCGACGGCGGCAGGTCGTGGCCCGCCCGCTGCTTGCCCGCGGCGACGCCGTCGAACACGACGCCGATGACGCGCACCTTGACGTTCTCGAGCGCCCGCACGGCCGACCCGAGCCGGGGGCGGGTCGACCGCCCGGCGGTGGCGACGATCACGACGCCGTCGGTCAGGCGGCCGATCTCGAGCGTGTCGGACGAGGTGAGCACGGCGGGCGCGTCGACGACGATGACGTCGTAGCGTTCGCGGGCCGTCTCGAGCAGCAGGGCCATCGAGCGCGAGCTCAGCAGGGGGCTCGGGTTCGGCGGCACGTCGCCGGCCGTCAACACGTCGACCCCGTCACGCCACGGCGTCACCGCGGCGGCGAACTCGAGCCGACCGACGACGACGTCGGTCAGGCCGACCTCGTCCGACACGGCGGCGAGCTCGGCCAGGCCGCTGCCGCGCAGGTCGGCGTCCACGACCAGCACGGTGAGACCGCGCTCGGCGTAGGCCAACGCGAGGTCGAGGGCGACCGCCGCGCGGCCCTCGCGCTCGTCGGCGGCCACGGACGAGATGGCGATGGTGCGGGTGACCCGGTCGACGTCGGCGAACTGCAGCTGCGCACGGATGCGGCGGAAGTCGTCGGCCGCCGCTCCCTGCGGCTCGTCGGAGAGGGCGAGCACGCCGCGGCTGCGCCGGGTCACGCTGCCGAGCAGGGGGACGAGGTGCAGGTCGTCGACGTCACGCGGGGTCCGCAGGCGGGTGTCGACCACCGAGCGGAGCAGGGCCAGGGCGATGCCGAGCACGCCACCGACGGCGAAGCCGCTCAGGGCGATCAGGCGGCGGTTCGGGCTGACCGGCTGGGTGGGGGGTGTCGCCTCGGCGATCGGCGCGACGCTGAGGGTCGAGTTGCCCGCCGTGTTCTCGGGCGACAGCGCCCGGGCCTGCTGGCTGAGCGAGATCGTCACGGCGTTCGCCACGTCGGCGGCGCGCTGCGGGTCGCCGTCCACCACGGCGACGTCGATGATGACGGTGTTCAGGGGGTTCTCGGCGGTGATCTGACGGGCCAGCTGGGTCGGCGTCAGGTCGAGGCCCATCTGCTCGATGACGGGCTCGAGCACCACCGACGACGTGGCCAGGCGCGTGTAGCTCTGCACGAGGTTCTGCGTGTACGACGACCCCTGCAACAGCTCGTTGGGGTCGGAGCCCTCGGTCGCCGAGACGAAGACGCTGCTCGTGGCCCGGAACGAGTCGGGCTGCGTCTGCGCGTACCCGTAACCCGCGGCCCCGCCGACGAGGGCGAGGACGACGACGACGGGCCAACTCTTGAGGAGCGCGCGCCAGTAGTGCTGAGGATCCAACGGACACTCCCGGGTTAAGTGGTTGAACCTCGTGAGCATACCTGGAGCGGAGCACTCCTCATGACCCTCCGGCGGGGGTCGTGCGCCGCACCCCGCGCGGGGTCACCCGTTCTCACCCGCCGTCGACGCGTCGGCCCCTGGGCCGCACGTCGTGTCGGCCACGTGCCGGGCCCCGGCCGGGTCAGGCGGAGGGCAGTGCCACGCCGGCCCAGCGGGTGCCGTGCGCCGTGATCGACACCCGGCGGGGCTCGTCGGCCGGGTCGTCCGCCGAGTCACCCTCGGCGGCGCCGGGCGTGCGCTCGACGGCAGCGCCGGTCGGGCGCTCGATGACGACGTCGAGCCACGACTCGGCGACCCCGTCGAGCAGTCCCGCACCCCACTCGACCACGACGATCGAACCCGCGTAGTCGAGGTCGAGGTCGTCCAGCTCGGCCTCGCCCGACAAGCGGTAGGCGTCGACGTGCACGAGGGGCACCCCGGAGGCGGTGGGATGCGTCCGCGCCAGGACGAACGTCGGGCTCGACACCTGTCCGCGCACCTCGAGCCCTTCGCCGAGGCCCCGGGTGAAGGTCGTCTTGCCGGCACCGAGCGGCCCGGTCAGCACCACCAGGTCACCCGCGCGCAGCAGCCGCGCGACCGACGCACCCAGCGCCTCCATCGCCTCGGCGTCGGCGACGGTCAGCTGGACCGCCCCGACCGTCACGATCGGGCACCCCGGTAGACGCGGGGCACGCGGGCGCCCACCCGGCAGGCCACCTCTTCGGGGATCGTGCCGGTCGCGTCGGCCCACTCGCCGATCGTCAGCTCGCCCTGGTCGCCCGGGCCGAAGAGCACGACCTCGTCGCCGACCGCCACGGGGTCGTCGCCCATGTCGACGAGGAACTGGTCCATCGCCACCCGGCCGACGATCGGGCGCCGGGCGCCGTTGACGACGACGTGCACGGTGCCCTGCGCGCGGCGGCTGACGCCGTCGGCGTAGCCCAGGGGCACGAGCGCGAGCGTCGTCTCGGCGGGCGCCCGGAAGGTGTAGTCGTACGAGACGCCCGTGCCCGCCGGGACGCGCTTGACCTTGGCCACCGAGGCACTCAGCGTCAGCACGGGGCGCAGCCCGCGGTCGGCGGCCGTGACGCCCTCGGTCACGGGGATGCCCAGGCCGTTCGAGCCCATCCGCACCATGTCGAAACGCCGCTCGGGGTGCTCGAGAGCCGCCGAACTCGACGACATGTGGCGCTTCTCGACGATCGCACCGAGGGCCTCGGCGTCGGCCACGGCCTTCTCGAAGACGCGTGCGGCCGCCTGGTCGTCGGCCTCGCTCGTCTCGGAGACGTGCGAGAAGATGCCCCGCAACCGCACGACGCCCTCGTCACGCAGGGCCACGGCCCGTGCCACGAACGCCGGCCAGTCCGACGGCAGGCAGCCCTCGCGGTGCAGGCCCGTGTCGATCGTCAGGTGCACGAGGGCGACCCCACCGCGGGACCGGGCCGCCTCGGCGACCGCGTCCAACTGCTCGAGCGTCGAGACGCCGAGGTCGACGCGCAGGTCGACGGCGGCGTCGAGGTCGTCGGAGGGGCTGAGCTGCCAGGCGAAGAACGACGCCTCGTCACCGAGGCCGAGTCGTCGCAGGCGCAGGGCCGGGGCGAGTTCGACCGTGCCGAACCAGCGGATGCCCGCCGCCACCGCCTCGGGCACGAGCACGTCGGCGCCGTGCGAGTAGGCGTCGGCCTTGACGATGGCGAGGATCTCGACCGGGTCGAGACGCGCGATCAACGACTCGAGGTTGGCGCGGTAGGCGGCCAGGTCGACGGTGGCGCGACGCAGGGGGACGGGGGCGCTCACGGCAGGTACCTCCGGTCGAGACCGGCCGCGAGGCAGGCGACGACCTCGTAGGTGATGCCCCCCTGGGCCTCGGCCCAGTCGGCGGCCGACCGACGCCCGAGGGCGGGGTCACCGAAGAGGACGACCTCGTCGCCAATCTCGACCGGGTCGTCACCGACGTCGATGACGAGCGCGTTCATGGCGATGCGCCCCCGCACCCGGTAGGTGCGCTGACCGATCGTGACCGACGCCCGCTCGCTCGCCGCGCGGTCGATGCCGTCGGCGTAACCGACCGGCACGATCGCGATCGAGGTGTCGCGCTCGGGGCGGAACAGGTAGCCGTACGACACCCCCTCGCCGGCGGGGATGCGCTTGACGGTCGTGACGGGCGCCGTCACGGTCATCGCCGGGCGCAGGCCCAGGTCGGCGACCGACCGATCGGGCCAGGGGCTCAGCCCGTACGCCGCGAGACCGAAGCGCACCATGCTGGCCCGTGCCCCGACGTAGTCCAGCGAGGCGGCCGAGGCGGCCACGTGCCGCAGCGGCGGGCGCACGCCCAGCTCGTCGAGCAGGGCCGAGGCCCGGGCGAAGCGTGCCATCTGCAGGCCGTCCTCTTCGGCCGAGGCGTTCGCCACGTGCGTCATCAGGCCCTCGACCGGGACGGTCGCGGCGTGGGCGGCGGCCCGCCCGAACAGCTCGGGCCACTCGGCCTCGACCGCACCGTTGCGGCTCAGCCCGGTGTCGATCGCGAGGTGCACCGCCCGCACGCCGGCCCGGACGGCGGCCTCGAGCTGGTCGACGCTCGACACGGCGGGCGTGATGTCGAGGGCCGCGGCCTCGACGAAGTTCTCACCCGCGGCGTGCAGCCAGGCCAGCACCGGTGCCTCGACGCCGGCCCGGCGCAACGTGATCGCCTCGTCGAGGTCGGCGACGCCGAGCCAGTCGACGCCGGCCTCGACGAACGCCCGGGCGCTTTCGACCGCACCGTGGCCGTACGCGTTCGCCTTCACCACGGCCATGACGGCCGAGGGAGCCACGATCCGGCGCAGCACCTCGACGTTGTGCCGCAGTGCCGCGGTGTCGACCGTGACGGTGACGTCGTGCGTCATCGGGAGTCCCTTTCTCGGCCGGGTGCGTCGGGCAGGTGGTCGTCGGCCTCGGCGACGACGTAGGCCACCGCCACCCCGCCGTCGTGGCTGAGTGACAGATGGAGGCGCGAGACGCCTCTCGAGTCGGCCAGCGACCGTGCTCCCCCGCTCAGCACGAGCGACGGCGCCCCCTGGTCGTCGGAGACCACGACGACGTCGTGCCACCGCACCCCGGTCGAGCCGCCCAGGGACTTGATCAGCGCCTCCTTGGCGGCGAACCGGGCCGCGAGCGACTGGCTGCCGCGGGGGGTGCCGTCGCGCAGCACCCGCTCGTCGGGCCCGAACAGCCGGGTGGCGAGGGCGGGCGTGCGCGCGATCGACCGCTCGAACCGTTGCAGGTCGACGACGTCGACGCCGATGCCGACGATCACGACCTGCCCCTCTCGCTGCTCGGACCCCGCTGCACGACCGCTACTCGACGGTGACCGACTTGGCCAGGTTGCGCGGCTGGTCGACGTCGAGGCCCTTGGCCGCGGCGAGCTCCATGCCGAAGACGTGCAGCGGCACGACCGACAGCAGCGGCTCGAACAACGGCGCCGCGAGCGGGATGTGCAGCACCTCGTCGGCGAACGGCAGCACGGCGGCGTCGCCCTCTTCGGCGATCGCGATGACGCGGGCGCCCCGGGCGCGGATCTCTTGGATGTTCGACACGACCTTGGGGTGCAGCGACCGCGGGTCACGCGGGCTGGGCACGATCACGAAGACGATCTGGCCGGGCTCGATCAACGCGATCGGCCCGTGCTTGAGCTCGCCCGCGGCGAAGCCCTCGGCGTGGATGTAGGCGAGCTCTTTCAGCTTGAGCGCACCCTCGAGCGCGATCGGGTAGCCGACGTGACGACCGAGGAACAGCACCGACCGGGTGTCGGCCATCCAGCCCGCGAGGGTCTTGATGCGCTCGGACGACTCGAGCACCTGCTCGATCTTGCCGGGGATGGCGTGCAGGTCGGCGACCTGCTCGGCGACGGCCTCGGCGGTCAGGGTGCCGCGCAGGGTCGCGAGGTGCAGCCCGAGGAGGAACAGCGCGGTGCCCTGGGCGACGAACGCCTTGGTCGAGGCGACGGCCACCTCGGGGCCCGCGTGCGTGTAGAGCACGGCGTCCGACTCGCGCGGGATCGTCGACCCCTGGGTGTTGCAGATCGACAGCACCTGCGCGCCCTGCTCGCGGGCGTACTTGACGGCCATCAGGGTGTCCATCGTCTCGCCCGACTGGCTGATCGAGACGACGAGGGTCTTCTCGTCGAGCACCGGGTCGCGGTAACGGAACTCGTGGGCGAGCTCGACCTCGACGGGGATGCGGGCCCACTGCTCGATGGCGTACTTGCCGAGGATGCCGGCGTACGCCGCCGTGCCACAGGCGATGACGATGACGCGGTCGACGGTCAGCAGGCGCTCGCGCACGCCGTCGAGCTCGGTCAGGGTGACGGTGCCGTCGGTGATCCGGCCGAGCAGGGTCTTCGCGACGGCCTCGGGCTCTTCGCTGATCTCTTTCGCCATGAAGCTCGACCAGCCGCCCTTGTCGGCGGCCGAGGCGTCCCAGTCGATCTCGAACTCGCTCGTCTCGACGGGGGCCCCAGTGAAGTCGACGACCTCGACCGAGTCGGGGCGGATCGTGACGAGCTGGTCCTGGCCGATCGACATCGCCCGGCGCGTGTGCGCGACGAACGCGGCGACGTCGCTGCCGAGGAAGTTCTCGCCGTCGCCCAGGCCGATGACCAGGGGCGAGTTGCGGCGGGCGCCGACGACGACGCCGGGCTGGTCGGCGTGCACGACGAGCAGCGTGAAGGCGCCGTCGAGCGTGTTGACGACCGTGCGCAGCGCCTCGGTCAGGTCGCCCGAGGCGCGGTAGGCCCGGGCCACCAGGTGGGCGGCGACCTCGGAGTCGGTCTCGCTGTGGAACTCGACGCCCTCGGCGAGCAGTTCGGCCTTGAGCTCGGAGAAGTTCTCGATGATGCCGTTGTGGATGAGCGCCAGCTTGCCGTCGTCGGCGAGGTGCGGGTGCGCGTTGGCGTCGGTCGGACCGCCGTGCGTGGCCCAGCGGGTGTGGCCGATGCCGGTGGTGCCGTCGGTGAGCGGCGCCGCCTCGAGGTCGTCGACCAGCATCTGCAGCTTGCCGGCCTTCTTGCGGGTGCCCAGGTCGCCCGCGGCGTCGATCACCGCGACCCCGGCCGAGTCGTAGCCCCGGTACTCGAGCCGCTTGAGGCCCCCCAGCAGCACCTCGATGCTCTTCTCACCTGATCCGACGTAACCCACGATTCCACACATGGCGTCGATCCTAGAGGTTCGCGTCCGAGAGGCGGGTCGGCGGGCCGGTGCCCGCCGGAAGCGCCGACCGTCACGCCGCGCCGCCGGCTCGCGGGTCTCGTCGGTCCCGCCGACGGGTAGCCTCGTGCGCATGGCCGACGCCGCCCCGACCACCGCCCCCTCGCCCGTCCACTCGACGCCGTTCGTCGAGATCGGACGTGACGCCTGGGCCGACCTCGCGCCGACGACGCGGCTGCCCCTCACCGAGACCGAGATCGTGCAGCTGCGCGGACTCGGCGACCGGCTCGACATGCGCGAGGTGCAGGACGTCTACGTCCCGCTCAGCCGCCTGCTCAACCTGTACGCCGCCGGGGCCCGCAACCTGCACCGGGCGACGAGCGACTTCCTCGGCGAGCGGGCCCAGCGCACGCCGTTCGTGATCGGGGTCGCCGGGTCGGTGGCGGTCGGCAAGTCCACCGTGGCGCGCCTCCTGCGCGAGCTGCTGAGCCGCTGGGACGACACCCCGCGCGTCGAGCTCGTGACCACCGACGGGTTCCTCCACCCCAACGCCGAGCTCGAGCGTCGCGGCATCATGGACCGCAAGGGGTTCCCCGAGTCGTACGACCGCCGTCACCTGCTGCGCTTCGTGTCACAGGTAAAGAGCGGGGCCGAAGAGGTGCGGGCGCCGTTCTACTCGCACACGAGCTACGACATCATGCCGGGTGCCGAGGTCGTCGTGCGCCGACCCGACATCTTGATCGTCGAGGGCCTCAACGTGCTGCAGCCGGCCGTCGCGGGTCGTCTCGCACTCAGCGACCTGTTCGACTTCACCGTCTACGTCGACGCCCGCACGGCCGACATCGAGAACTGGTTCGTCGAGCGCTTCCTCGCCCTGCAGAAGAGCGCCTTCACCCAGGAGCGCTCGTTCTTCCACCGGTTCGCCGAGATGAGCGAACCCGAGGCCCGCGCGTTCGCGTCCGGCATCTGGTCGTCGGTCAACGAACCGAACCTGATCGAGAACGTGTTGCCCACCCGCTCGCGGGCGACGCTCGTGCTGCGCAAGGCGGCCGACCACAAGGTCAGCTCGGTGCTGCTGCGCAAGATCTGACCCGGAGCCGTGTGACGCCTCGGGCAGGAGGCGCGGGGACGTCGGTCAGAGCGCCAGGCGTTCGCGGACGACGTCGGCCAGCGCGTGGGCGACGCGGTCGGCGGTCGCCTGGTCGGCGGCCTCGACCATGACGCGCACGACGGGCTCGGTGCCCGACGGGCGCAGCAGCACGCGGCCGGTGTCGCCGAGCTCGGCCTCGAAGCGGCGCACGGCCTCGGCCACGCCCTCGTCGGACGCGGCTCGCGAACGGTCGACGTCGCGGACGTTGATCATGATCTGCGGGAACACCGTCATCACCGAGGCCAGCTCGGCGAGGCTCTTGCCGGTCGCGGCCATGCGGGCCACGAGCGAGAGCCCGGTGAGGATGCCGTCGCCGGTGGTGGCGTAGTCGGCGAAGACGATGTGGCCCGACTGCTCGCCGCCGAGCGTGAAGCCGTGCTCGTTCATGTCTTCGAGCACGTAGCGGTCGCCGACCTTGGTCTGACGGACCGTGATGCCGTGGTCGGCCATGGCGCGGATGAGGCCGAGGTTGCTCATGACGGTCGCGACGAGGGTGTCTCCGACGAGCGCGCCGCGCTCTTTCTGGGCCAGGGCGATGATCGCCATGATCTGGTCGCCGTCGACCACGGCACCCGTGGCGTCGACGGCCAGGCAGCGGTCGGCGTCGCCGTCGTGCGCGATGCCGACGTCGGCACCGTGTGCGAGGACGGCCTTCGCGAGGTTGTCGAGGTGGGTCGAGCCCACACCGTCGTTGATGTTGACACCGTCGGGGTCGGCGCCGATCAGCGTGACGGTCGCCCCGGCGTCGGTGAAGACCTCGGGCGAGACGGCCGAGGCGGCGCCGTGGGCGCAGTCGAGCACGACGTGGATGCCGTCGAGCCGGTTCGGCAGGGCACCGAGCAGGTGCAACACGTACCGGTCTTCGGCGTCGGCGAACCGGCGGATGCGACCGACGTCACCGCCGATGGGCATCAGCTGCGGGTCGGCCATGGCGGCCTCGATG
>Ga0265798_10012650_pt1 | contig 10159 bp, 8 predicted proteins | sample P3T30metagenome_FD_192430 | JGI IMG/M metagenome (GOLD analysis project Ga0265798, IMG submission 192430) | Plant litter microbial communities from East Loma Ridge, Irvine, California - P3 T30 | ecosystem: Environmental > Terrestrial > Plant litter > Unclassified | place: USA: California...
GCATGACAATGTGCAACTTGATGTTGTGATTGCTTGCCAGCCAAAACCGAACACCGCGATCCAAAGGTATGTCATAGCAGACGTCTTTCGCAATCCGCAAGATAAGCAAAGACTTGTCTTCTAACGACAATGTGTAGTCTCTCCACGGACATACCAATATGGCTACAAATTCGGTCCATTACATCTCTCGCAATATGCAGGGAATCAACACCCCCTCCACCAGCGCTAGCGAGCGTGTTACGTAGCGGAACTAACGATGCATCGCGCGTCGAAACCCAAGCACCGCCCATCAAAGCCAAATCAAAGAAGAGAGTGCGAATGAGCGACGCCAAAGACGACGTCAGGTCTGTTCGAACGCCCGCATCAAGCAGTACCGTGACAACACAAGCTCAGTCTTTCGTCATGTTAGACCTGAAGACAACCAAAAGTGTATGCTGCCATGTGACGAGGGTGCGCTCGTCTCCATCAGCATGCCAAGATGGTTGTGTAGGATTTCTCGAAGTTGCGAAGAGTCAGCCAACAACCCGCTTCATGTTCTACGATGCGAGCAAACTCGCGACCAATGATGTTTTTGCTTGCACTAGGCGACAAGGAGCATTACCCATCAAAGGGCTCGTCGAACGCTTCCAGATATTGCAAAAGATCACACTTGCGCATAAACTGGCCGAGGCTGTTCTCCAATATCACTCAACCTCTTGGTTGCCGCAGGCATGGACTCTGCAGGATGTAGCATATTTCACGGATCCGTCTCAAGCGGATGCAAGCAACATGACCAATGCACTGGACAGCTTGCATCTGAGCAATTGCTTCCCAGACCACACCCCGCTGAACACCGAGTCACAGCAAAAGATGCTTGATCTCAAGCATAACTTCGGCATCCGTAACCTCACCCTGGCTAAGCTCGGCGTCGCGTTGCTAGACATCTGCGCCCAGTCAATTATCATGGCACCGGGGCTAGATGGTACACCCCGGCCACGTGACATCATCGAAGCGAGAAAGCTGCTTGATGAACAACACCATTCGATCACGACGCTAGGGCCTCGCTACCTGGACGCTGTGCGCAAATGTCTGTACTGCGACTTCTCGTGTAACGATGACCTTCATGGCGAAGCACTCCAGAGTGCAGTATACACCGAGGTTGTGTGTACTCTACAGGACATGAAAACCCAGTGGAAGAAAGTATTCGGCCTGTGAAGAATCACGATATATCCAGCGCGTAACGTTTTGGCTCGATGTAAGGGTAAAGAATACCATTCACCCTAGATGTGCAGTGAACTGCACATCTGTACCATAATCTACATGATCAGACTGGCGACGTATTTCCTAGATGGCCCCCATCGGTATTACACCACATCCGCCGGCGTGTGTTTTGCTACATGCAGGAATAACGGGACTTGCTCAGCCTGCATCGGCACAACAAGCTGCTTCGGAGGAGACGGAGGAGAAAAATGTTGAGAAAGGCGTGGGGAACGTGACTCGCGATAGCTCGCTAAGGCCAAACAAGGCCAGGTCAGCGTCTGAATTAGAGCAGAATCTTCTTCGCTGGCTTGTTCTGGTGGGGATTTGGGGTCGGGAAGGGGGAAGCGGGGTGACGATGGCCGGCAAGCTTCTAGACGATGGCTTGTTCTGGACTACGCCACATTGGGCCTAGAGTCTGACACTAACTTGCGATGAGCGAGAATCGCTGCCGACGCATGTCACATACCCTGTACATGCTGTATTAGTAGTCTCGGGCCTGAACGGCAACGTCTTTCACTGGTCTGCCAGTTCCTTTGTTCCTGACTACACCTGGGCAGCACTTCGGGCTCGCCTATTGAGATTTTCGGAGGAGTACCACCGACATGAGCCCTCAACTAGTTCCCAAGACGAAGATTGTCGCTGAGATGAAGCAAGGGATAGAAGAACACGAGCCGACTCGTTGACTCACCCTTGACGACAGCATCGCTGATTAGCTGGAAGAAACCCACCTGGATAGAGCGGCGAAAACGCGTTGTCAGTCCTGGAGGACTCGGAGCTTCCTCCGGGGGTGCCATTGGGGCAAGTCAATGGCCGCGCAGCGATGATGTCCACCGCTCTTTTCAAGATGTGCTGCAAACAGGTTCGGGTGCAGGTAGCATTTCTCGCATACCCAGTGGGATGACGCACCTGCAACCCCGCTGGTTCCAGTGATGACTGCGACAGAAGGAGGACGCGGTCTTTGTACCGTATCTACGCAAACCTGTGATTAGTCTACGCGTTGGAAGCTGTACTGATCTTCCCCCCCGCCTGAATGCACGACTCGACCAGAGACTCTACATGTGCGTATCTACAGCAGAGGCCGCGATGTACTCGTGGAAATCGACAAGGCTGGACAGCCTTGTCCAGCTCATACACATAGCCATCGAGCACAAGAGTGGAGTTGTTCGTATTGACTATCTGGATTCAGGTGCGCCACGAATTGATGATAAGCTCCTAGCATCTCTCTTCCCAAACCCGTTCAAGCAAGCGTGGTTCTCTCTGAAACCTCCCAAAGTCTCCGAGCACTACACCAAGAGATGGTCCGCACTTGCTGTCCGCCCATCCAACCCCAGCATCAAGGTGTCGGCGAGTTTGGCCCCGGAGTTCTGTCATCGAGATCAGCCCAGAACAGCTTTGCTGGCGAGGTAATCTTACAGTCGACCGATGGCGCTAGAGATTCGACTGCTAAGAAGGAGCTGGAGGATGGCCACGATGATCGCCACGATCCCGACCGCGAGGCTCACCCATGTATCGCCGTTGGGCCATGCACGATCCAAAGTTGCTGCAGTCGGGATGCAAGTGGAAGTCATCGCGACAGTGTATATCGCGCCTCGTAATGAATTTTGTGAGTGTTGCTTGGATGGCAATGGCGGTGATGGCTGTCCAGGAGCTCTGAGATTCATGGCAACAGCAACCCAAAGAGCCGTGGCATTCATATACCTAGATGCGCGACAACAGCTGAGATCGCGACTGCAGTGGCCACGACGGGAAACGTCCAAACCGCGCACAGTTCATTACATTGCGACTTTTCTTACAAAATCTGATTGACGGGCAATAAACTCGTGTATTCGCGGTCATGTAGCTGATGTGTCATTTGATGCAAGCAGGCGTCACTGCTAGAATGCGTCGTGAAGATTCGGGTCAGAGCCGGCAATTCCACAGCTGCCAGTCGCGTTCCGCCCGGTCGTTGAGACGGCGCGCCCTGACAAGACACTAGCGCAACGTAGCCACCTGGGCATTAGCGTAGGTCTAGCCTTTCTCCGAGGTTCCGAAATGGGAAAAGAAAGAATCACGACGCAGGGGGAATGGCGATCTCTAACGACGTCTTTACATTCCCCACGCCAATCTCCGATCTTTCAGCCTGGCTTTGACGAAACGGCGACAATGGATTGAGCTAGTGTCTGAAAGATACTTTGGCTAACCGGGCGCCGACAGGTTTTGACCCTGCCCAGGTGCCATGTGTTGCCCTTCGTGGGTTTGATACACGTCATGCTAACACAGCATTCTTCAGAACTGCACGCAGATTGCATGCTAACGCTCGCGTTGTGCTGTAAGCCGATCTCCCGAGCTTCGCGCTATCTAGGAAGGGTATAAATATCTCTCGGCGAAGCTCACATCCTCAACAGCCGTCCGACAAAGCTCGCAGAAACCGTCATGGACACCACAGGCCTGGTAGACATAAATGGTCTTCGATGCCGGCATCGAGCCCAAAATACTGACCTGCTCTGCATCTCTGGCAATCCTTGAGATGTAACACACTCCTTTGACACATTCTACACTCTCTACCTCTGCCCCAGTGGTCTGGCAGCTCCGCTTCTCGCTCACTATCGTTAACACTTATACCTACACGGTCATCAGTACCATCACATTCTTTCTCCACCTCTTCTTTCTCCACCTCTGGACACCCCGAACTCCTCAACACCCTACACGAGCTTTGCCGACTACAATCCGCCGAGACGTTCACATCAGACCAGTAAACGTCCAACGTCTTTGTCTGGCAACATGGCTTTCCCTAACCAGACGAGTCAATTCATGGCCAGTCAGCTCGAACCACCGGCCTCTGTTGTACCGTCTCCTGGTATCACTACCGAGTATAGCCCGACCACGGGCATCAACTTCAACACGAGCCAAGTTTCCAACGCCACTACACCACTACTAGCACAACAATTTGGCTCGCCATGCGATGCATCACAATACAGCCCACAACAGCATGCAGCAGCTGTCCACGGTATCACCAATGCATACGAATCGATCCAGCGTACGGACGTCGTGACCCCTCTTCCTCCTACCTCTCTCGCTCAACAAATCCAGGCCATATTGAGACTTTTAGAGAGAGGAACAAACCTGAACGACATTGTAAATTACGTGGAAACCTTCAAGATCATGCTGTACTCTGGCAACTTCAACGACCTTGCTATCATAGCTGCGCGTCCTACGGAAGAGCTTGCCGAGTTGGTTCTACACGTCGGTAAGTAGAGGTAGCGTTATGCTAAGACACCAGACTAATCCTAGCTAGCCAATCCCCCGGTTCACCTGACCGTCAAGACACTCCCAATCTTCGAGCCACTCCCGATCTTCGAGCCACTCCCGATCTTCGAGCCACTCCCGACCGCCGAGTCATCCACAACCGTCAAGCCACCCCCGGCTGCCAAACGCGATTCCGTCGACGAAGGCACGGCTCCACACCTCCAAGCCGCCAAACGTCCGCGCACGTCATACAAAGGCAAAGAGCCAGCACAAGCCTCTATCATCCGAGAGGGCTGCCCAGGCGATGACTGGACGTGCAAGCCCGAACAGCTCAAGCAAGGCAGGAAGGCCTGGGATACGTTCAAGAAGTTTCGCGAACACTTCGAGGCTGAACATCTGGAGGGCTGCCGCGTCGATGGTCATCGCTGGCAATGCCCACTCTGCGATCACCCGTCGTTTGGGGGGAATGGGTCTGAGCTCTTGAAGCACCTGTGGAAGGAGCACTGGGTGTAGGAAGACCTTGTTGGATGACTCCATCTTCGCGCCACCGGGGAGGCTACAATACGTTTCGCATACTTTCCTGGGTTGAAGTATACATCGTCTTAACAAGTGTCTACTTGTTAAGATATGATAGTATGTATACTGCAATGTGCGACAGGGATTGCAGCCACTCCCGTGCCTCGGCACGTGTTGGTATGATCCTCGTGCTCTTTTGCAGTCTTTCTTGTATATATCTTTGGATAACGCCCACCTTTTCCTACCCATGAAGAATGGTAACGCTCGCTACGATACACTCTATAGACAAATTTGCTCTTTCCATTGTCCACGATTTCTTTGTTCATGAAGTATACATATCACAGTGACCTCCCAAGTTCATCACGCGTACTTCTTCCCCTTCCTCAGCGGCGCAACGTCCCCATCCAACCGTCCAATCGCCAACCTCCCGATCTCACCGCCCTCTTCGACATCTCCAAAACGTATGCGCACATCCTTCAGCAACCGCGATCGATCAGCTGCATCGAGATAAGTCCCCGTGCCCGGCAAAGCTACATAAGGATTATCTCTTGTCGCCAGACTGGAGAAGTTCATGAGTACGTCCGGGCCGTGCGAGAGAAACGTCCGAAGGCAGAAAGGCACCAGACTTGCTATGATAAGCACGGTTGAGGAGACGATAAGCGCGACGACCCAGCCGAAGTGCGCTTTGAAGACCTCGACGTTACTGCGTCTTGATCCTGTAGCCGGCCACGCTTTCGCCAGTGTCAACACATTGTCAGCCGACTCGTCATCTAAGCTCCGGGTCTCGTCTTGATAGTACCATGAGACATTCGTGCTTGTCAGATTTGCAGACTCGTCAAATCGACCGGGTATAGCGTTTTTACCGTTCATAATGGCCCAATACGCGTTGAGTATTTGGCTAAGACGTAGTGCAAAGGTTTCGGATGACACCTCAGAAGGCTCGTTGGTCGATCTCCCCATTATATTCTGGGGGTCTGTGATGTAATATTGTGACACAAGAGCAGCGCCATAAGTGTCCGTTTCGGCAACCTCGTCATCTCCATTGAAGTCGTCGTTTCCGTCGATTGTGCCCATCTCATCGAGTCTTTCCGCGAGTGCGGATTCCCAAGGTGTGTTCTTGTAACCTATTAGTGGTCCCAGTTGAGTGTATGCCGCCGGTGGATGCGCGAGGAGAGAACGTCGGACACGGGATACGGCGCAAGTGTCGTGTGTATGACACGTAATTTCAGCTTCCACGTACACGGTCTCAACTGTGCAATTCGAGACACGAAACTCATCCGTGCTAATCACAAACTCAAAAGGCTTGTCGTTGTCGGGAGAAAGTTTGGCGCGTTCTGTGATGTTCTCCTGCCAGTATACATGCCCTAACCACCTTGGTTTGTTGAATGCGGATTCGAGCTCCCCGAAGTACTCATCGCAGACCAGATGAAAGTATGCGGGCTGGATTGTGACAGAGTAATCGATGAAGTCCACTGAATCCATGCCACCCATCGGGATACCAACGAAAGAAGAAAAAGCTTCCAGATTACCATTCTCTGTCTTGTACCATCCTTCGTCTTCGGGGCTAGATGTTCTCTCATAGTGTTCTATTCTAGGTACTTTGATGTGACCCCAGGCGTCGCGTGGGGAGCCGTGAACGGTGGTAGGACTGATGATCGCAGCCATAAAGGAGGTGTCCAGAACCGGTCTAATAAAGGAGATATCAGGCATCCACATCCACCGACTAGGTGTGACGTAAAAGAACTTTGAATCTTCATTGGTATCCTTCGGTCCATAGCTTATCTGTCGAAAAGATGATTGACCGCCCACAGGAGACAGCGTCCATATAGCAATAAGCCCGAGGCCTACATAGCTGACAGCTCGTAGGTGGAATTGGGAGACCACAGTGCTGGTCAGGGATGAGCTGCCAGCGAGCACGTCTAATATGCCAAGTCGCTCGCCTCGCTCAAGCCTCCAAAGTAGGACCGCGTGGGTTGCTCTCCCAAAAACGGAGGCAAAGAGTATAGGATATATTGTCGGGCCCTAGAATTAATGAGCGGACGGATATTGTGACTTTACAGTGCAGATACTGACCCACGTCGAAGCTTGCTCGATTCTCATTGCTGCTTGTTGGTGGTGGCTTGTTGGTTTGCCGTTGTACCAGATGACGAACAGAGCAAAAGCAAGGAATGCGACTGAGAAAGCCATTAGAACGAAGTCGGTAAAGATGTTCCAGGTACTAATGCCAAGGGGAATGGTGACGGGCTTCGGTGATGTTGGCCAGTCTAGAGAGAGCTCTGAGTTCTTCTCGAGCAAAGGGGCGTTCGGTAGCTCACGGTCGAGGGCAGTGCTTGAAATGACCCCATGTAGGCTTTGGAAGCGATCTTTCGAGTTCAGGTCATTGCGTTCGCCATCTTGTAGGAGGTCCAGCAGAGGTGGATTGGCACTGAGCTGCGACTCGGGAGGGACTTGTTCTTTGCTGTGAGTGGACCTGAGCTCGATCTCAGATATCCTGTCCGGATTGGTTATCATGATGGGCGGTCAAGAGAGTTGATGAAGAAATTGCGCGCCCGACGAGGCAGTATAAGAAAGCCGGTGTATAAGCATCGGAAACGATACGACCAAGTACGTGCGACATGATGATGTTTTGCAGCAATGCGACAGCTCCCGTCTTTTGCCTAGAAGGGTATACAACCGCGGCAAACGCGTGCGTGCTTATTTCGAAGGATCTCGAAAGCTACATTGGGTTGAGATTGAGGCGCACCGATGATAAGAGGCAACAGTCAGCCGACACCTTTTCTATTCTCATCGTACCCAAGCACGGAGACACAGGCTCGAGTAGGTGTAGCAGATGAACCTCGAATGCGCAGCGACATTAGCGTCCAAGATCTCGCCTATCGGAATCTATCGCCCCCACACCGTTACGGCTCAGAGATGGCGACTCATCCGCACAAGCCTCGCTGCCTAGTATGTGGCTGATCGGTACCGAAGGCCTGAAAGGCTGTGCTCACTTCTGAGATATTCACATGCCGCTGCGACAGGATCAGTACATCATGTGATGCGCGACTGTGCTTGCGGCGGTGGGTAAAGCGGAGTTTCGAGTTGCGTAGTGGTGGTGATGACGATCCCAGAGTGTTGCATCGGAGGTTTGGCGAAGAGATGCCGCTGTCACGTGATACTTGACAGATGTCCACGCGTAGATGCCGATCCCCGACAATCTAGCTTTCTTGATCTGCGCTCTTGCAGCAGGTGAGTCGCCGAGCTTTACAGCGCGTTCTGGGGTCTTCCTTCAACTCACAAATCGTCACGACACAATACCGCGGGCTTCGCGATGACGGACTGCAGACTACGCTCTCATATCGTGTCGTAAGGAGATGGTGACTGGTATCACTGACATTGCGAAAGCCTCCTGCCTGGAAGAAGATGGCAGGCTGGCGACGGGCGCGCGATAGGCCCCAATTCGCCCAATAACACCACAATGCTGTACACAATATGCAGCCCCCGTATCTCTCGACAGCCTGCATCTGGATCCCGCAGTCTTCAGCTGAGGTTTTTCAGCTCTCATAGCCCATGAGATGTTGGCATGTCCGGGTTTGACAGTGCCTTCTGCATCGCGCAATCATGTTTCAGGAGCGAGCCCAAAGAAGGTAACTGACCTCTTTACTCCCTGTCGCGAGAGCATTGCGACGAACGCCGATGATGCGATGCCGTTTGCCTGGTATCGGTCCGTGGGTACCAGTCCATCTGTCTATCTGCGTCGTTCGCGATGACGGGCCTTTCCTTTTGACAAGCTTTGCATCACATCGGATGATGTGTTCAACCCCGCAACACTCATGGATGACATTGGACGCAGGTCTTGGCTGCATCAGTCATCTTCAGCTGAACGCCTCGGGCTTGCATCGTACAAACCTGGGTAAATAAAGCATGACCTCGAGATCTCATGGTAAGTTGGCGTCTGCATCAGCGCTGTATCGCAGAGTCGACCCACAGGACGTCGTCAAAGAAACGAACATCAAGGGCCGCAGTTACAAGTTAATCGAAGATGGCGGTAGATTGGGAGGTTCGACTGGGGCTGCTGGTCGTTCTGTAAGGCTTGACACAGTTCTTCATTCCAGCCTACTGATCGCTCTCGTCAAGGCTATTTCTCCAGGTCCTTGCTATTGCGGGCGACATAGGTGTTTTCAAACCCCGACACAGCTCAGAACCGAAGAACTCCACCGAAAAACTGTCGCGGCCGACTAATATAGCGTCCCGTGTTTCTTCTCTTGGCCGTTCTTTGCGGCAAACGACAAAACAATTTTTCTACATGCCCCACCCACGAAACATCATGGCTGCTCTTCTTTCCGCCGCTCTTGGCACGATACTCGTCTCCATAGCCTTCTCGAACATCGGCAAGAGGTATCGTGGTACAGATGAAGACTGCAACACCGATCTTGATTCAGATATCAGCGGCGACGGTGTGCGTGCGTCAATTTGGGTTCAGATCGCTGTACTCATCTTCATAAGTGTCGTGGGTATGTTCCACAACTGCGATACCGGGGTCAAAGAAGTCACAGGCGGATTGATCCTCACCCATGTGTCTCTTGTCATTGCGCTAATCGTACAGATGCGCCGCGGCACACTGACGTCTGTTGATGCTGCCATCGGTGCAGCAATTTTGGATGCCCAGAACATCGCTCTCCAGATACCTCTCTCGACGAAGGAAACATTAGCAGCAAGATGGCAAGTGCTTCTTCTCATACCTACACAGGTGCTAGGTATGGTCGTACTTCCAATTCTCGTCACGGGACTCGAGCGTGGTGACTTTCTATCCGAGGGCTGTGACTGTCTCTACGTGTTTTGGTGGTCGTGGATTAGTGACTGTAGCAAGAACCACAGTGATGACGATGGGCTCGCTTCGTTCTTCGTCTACTACTCACTCCGGTGGGTCATGGTCTGGCGTTTGTCTTGCCAGGCCCTCTCCGAAACGGGACGATATCACCGAGCCGAGAAGAGTGCGAGCCTAGATGAAATTTCGGATGACGAGGAGTTCATCAGACTGACTGGGGGACCGTACTCGATGAGTGCCGCCACGATATCGTACTCTTATCTGAACCACGCCTTATATTCACTTACATCCATGGCCGTTGCGGAAGGCACTATCCAGAAGTACAAGCTCCGTGCGAGTTCAAGCGTCTACTCTGTTGGCCAGATCATTGCC
>Ga0265798_10012652_pt1 | contig 10159 bp, 10 predicted proteins | sample P3T30metagenome_FD_192430 | JGI IMG/M metagenome (GOLD analysis project Ga0265798, IMG submission 192430) | Plant litter microbial communities from East Loma Ridge, Irvine, California - P3 T30 | ecosystem: Environmental > Terrestrial > Plant litter > Unclassified | place: USA: California...
CGCAACAGCCGGGGATCGGCGGCGGTATCGGACATGGCGGGGCCTCGTTGCTCATGTTGGCCGGTGCCCTGGCGAGCAGGGCGGCGGGGGGGCGGGGGCGGCCCCCCCCCCCCCCCGGGCCGGCAGGGCCGGCCCGGCCCGCCTAGCTCACGGCGGCCGCCTCCTCGGCGGCTGCGACGTCGGCCGCGGGGCGGTGCCCCTGTATGTCGGCGTAGGCGACGGAGTAGGGCCCTGTTCCGCCGTTCCAGTCGAGGGCGACGGTCACGGTCTTGGGGTTCACGCGGGTGACAGCGCTCCACCCGAACTTGTGCTCGATCGCGTCGCCCTTGGCGATGGTGTCGCGGCTGTGGATCGCGGTCGCACCGGCGGCGGCCTGCGCCTCGCGGACGGCGCTCCAGTAGTCGCGCTCGTTCTCGAGCTGCGCCCGCTCGGTGCGCAGCCGGTCAAGCCGCGCGCCGGTGGCGGGGGCGGTCGTCTCGATGTGGCCGCCGCCGAAGTTGTGCGAGCCGCCCTCGATCCGTCGGGTGAGGAGCCTGACGTCGGTGTCGAGCCGGTCAATGCGACGGGCGACCGCGCGCGGAAGGTAGCGGGCCTCGGTCGTCCCGGCCGCGACGTCAGCGCGGGCGCGAGCGCGGGTAGCCTCGCGGTCGGCCTCGACGCTGCGGCCGAAGGCGGCGTCGGCCTTGGTGATCGCGTTGCGGTGGCGGTTCTCGGAGTGGTGGCCGATCTTGATCGGCTCGCCACCCTCGGGCAGGCGACGCAGGGCACGGCGCGCGGCCTCGTCCGCGTCGTCCGCCTGCGCGGCGCGGCGGTCGGCCTTGGCGTCGAGCGCGTCGACGCGGGCGGCCTGGCGCTCGATCTTCGCGCCCTCGACCTCGGCGGCGGGCCGGAAGCTCTCGTCAGCTTCGATGGTGACCTCATGCCCTGCCGTGCGCAGCGCGGCCGCCGCGCGGTTGATGGTCGACCACTTCGGGAGGCGGTCGCGGGACTGCGGGACGTACCAGGCGGCGATGGAGCGGCCCCAGCGCCAGCCGGACGCCTTCAGGATTTCGGCGGTTCCGTCGCCGCGGATGGTCCCATCGATGAGGGTTCCGGCTTCGGGAGTGTGAGTGATGGTGAGCATGTCGGTTCTCCTTCTCAGTTCGGGAGTTCAGTCGTTGGCGCGGTAGTCGGCGGGCGTCTCGCTGCGGTCGTGCAGCGCGTACGCGGCGGGGAACAGGTCGAGCGCTCGGGCGACCGCGACCGGCACGACGGCGAAGGCGCCGGAAGCCATGTAGCCGACCCGGCCCGCGGGCAGCGGCTCGGTGGGCTCGAAGTGCTGCAGCGTCACCCCCGCCAGCGACGCGCCGCCCTCACGGGTGACCAGGCGCACGGCCGGGGTCTGCTCGGTCACCGGGTCGCGGCCACCGGCGCCGACGATGACCACCTCTCGCGCGGTCCGGCTGATGCCCTCGACGCCGGGGCTGTGGGTGGTCGTGGTGATGACCTCGGTACAGGTGCCGCGCTGCTGGCTCATGGTGTGTCTCCCTCGTGCTGATCGTTCTTCTTTGCCTCTCCGGCGGGAAGAACCGTTTGAGTGGAGGCGGCGCAGTGACGCCGCGATCGGGCGAAATAAGCCCGCAGGGCGCGTCCGATCGCGGTGGCACGGAGCCGGTGGAGCGAAATAGGTTGAGACCGCGGAGAGGTGAAGAAAACAGGCGGAACGGGCCGCGCAGCGGCCTCCGACCCGCGGCGCTCCGTCGCCGCTACGCGAGCGCAGCTCGCGCCCCGGAACCAGATGTCGGGGAGTGTGAGGGGGTCCGCCCCTCACGGCTGGCGGCGTCGGCCCTTGGGGGCGGTGGCCTTCCGTAGTTCCGTGGACGCCGGGTCCGTGTGCGCGTCGAGCCGTTGGTCTCTGCAGTTTCTCGAGGTTCTTGTCGCGCCTCTCGCCACCGTGAAGGAGCGTCAGAGGAGGCGCGGCGGCGCGGTGTCAGCTCGCGGTGTCAGGGATTACGAGATCCCTGGATCGTGATGTGTGCTGGTGAGGTGTCGGAGGCGCTCGAGCTTGTCGATCGCTGCGGCCGCTTGGGAGCTGGGGTGGGTGATGTCGCGTCGGCCGTGTTCTGCGGCGGCCTCGCCGCTGGGGAACAGCGGTACGTCGCTCGTGTAGGTGAGGCAGGCCGGGTCGAGGCGGTGACGGAGGACGCCGAGGCGCACGGCGAGTAGGTTCGCGGGGTTCGCGTGGCCGAGCCACCCTGCGCAGGCGCATCCCTCGTCGAGGTGGCAGAGGAACACCGCGGTCGGCTGGTCGGGGACGTCGGCGTCGTATCGAGGGAGCTTCGCGTACTCGTCGGCGTCCCAGATCCCGGAGGGCACGTTGACGCGATAGGGGCACGAAGCGCAGGGAGTGGAGCGCGGGACGATCGGGTCCTCGCGCGGGAGTTGGTCGGTCATGCCTGTCCTGAGCGGTGTGGGGTTTCCTCGCGGGCGGTGGAGTTCCACGGGGCGGAGTGGGAAGTCGACGAGGAGGTCAGCGATCCGACTTATCGTCGGCAGAGTCGGTGCTGCGGCGTTGCGCCCGCCGCTCGGCGGTCGTGAGGACGGCGGTCGCGCGGGTGAGGTTGGGGCCGATGGCGTCAGCTTCGACGACGCGGCCGGTGCGGCGGCTCTCTCCTTCGCCCCAAGTGACGGTGCGCTCGTAGCCGACGACGATCACGGCGTCTCCTCGGTGGAGAGAGGCGAGCACGTGCTCGCCTAGCTCGAACTTCGCTTCCACGAAGTGCGTCGTCGGCGCCTCGTGCGGAGTCCACTCTCCCCCGCGAAACTCGCCGGTGTTCTCGATGACGCGCAGCTTGACGATCTGCACCCGGCCCACCTGTACAGCCTCGGGATCGGTGGCGAGGTTGCCGGTGATGGTCCTGGTGCTCATTTGCCGTCTCCTGCTCGTGTGGTTCGTTCGTCCCGTCGACGTCGATGGGATCTCCTTCGCGGCGTCAGCCGCGGGTGTGTCAGTGAAGACCGGCTCGATTCCCCAAGACGCCAGAGCGTCGCGCCGGGTGACCTCGACCGGCGGCTCGGACAGCGCTCGGCGCTGTTCGAGCTCGGCGCGCGTCGAAGCGTAGGCCGGAAGGCGTCGCTCGTCGCCGTAGGCAGCGCGGTAGAGCCGATCGGCCAGGAAGTCGAGCGCGTCGATCTCTCCCTGCCGATCGGCCTGCCCAACGAGGTACCCGGCCCGGTAGTCGTCACTCTCGGCGTCGGGGCCGGTCACGCTGCGTGCTTCTCGATGAGATCGGGACGGAACCCCGACCAGTGGTCCTGATCGCTTGCGACGACCACGGGGGCGGCTGAGTAGCCCAGCTCCTCCGTGACGTACGCGAGCGCTGCGGGGTTCGTCGTGATGTCCACGACGGTGTACTCGATGCCCTTCTGCTCGAGCACCCGGTAGGTCATCGTGCACTGCACGCACGACGGCTTCGAGTAGACAGTCAGCGCCATGAGTCTCACTCTCCTTCCGCGGTGTGGTGGGCATCGCCCTCGTCGTCATCGATCGCGTGCTCTGCGATCCACAGGTCCGCGGCCTCGTCCCGTCCGAATGCTCGCAGGAGACCGGCCAGCGCGTCGACCTCGACACAGGTCAGCCGCACGGCCAGATCACCGGCCAAGTCTTCGCGTGCGAACACGGACACGAACTCGGCCAGCGCAACAGGGAAGTTCGGTGCCTGCGGTTCAGTGGTTGTGAAGTCGTTCATGGTGGGTCCTCTCGTCGTCGGTGATGTCAGGTCCGGGCGGTGGTCTTGCTCTGCCCTTCCCCCTCGTTTTTTGCCTGGAAGGCACGTAGTGCCGAGCAGGGTCGGAGGGGGGAACGCAACCCGGAGGGCGAAGGAGGAGAGGTTGTCGGCGCGATGGGAGGGAGCGCAGCGACCGCGTGTCGAGAACCTCGGAGGAGCCGGCCGCGCAGCGGCTTGCGTGGACGCCGCAGGCCCGTACGCTGCCGAAGGCTTCCAGGCAAAAAATGCGCGCAGCGCACAACACCGCGCCGACCGAAGGTCGGCGACCACTCGCTCGCCAGTTGTGGCACCTGATGGCGAACGGAGATGGCTCGAGACGATTCCTGATCGAAGTCGACTCAGACCTTCTGGCGCGGCGAAGGTTCAGACCGCCCAAGGCCTGGGATATCAGCGACCGACCGGGCTGCGCCGGGCCTTCTGTCGTTCTGCGACCGCCGAGCTTCATCACAACGAGCGGGTCGACGTCCCGCGAGAGGCGGGGCGTCGGCGGTGGCCGATCCACATCGGCTCACCTTCTTCGCTCTGGTTGTGTGACCATTGCGGCAGCCGAGGGGAGGGACACCTACGGCGCACGAAGGGAGGGTCTACGCGATGCTGATGGTCTTTGTGGGCGCGGGAGTCAGCGCTGACTCGGGAGCGCCGCTGTTCAACGACCTGCGCGATGCGATGGTGTCGGCCAATCTCCCCCGGTTCTATCGCAAGCGCTTTCAGCCCGAGCAGACGGCGAAATTCGCGCCAGAGCAGCTATTCTACCAAGCCGGCAGAACGCACGGTGATCGCCGAGCTCTCTCGAGATTCGTCACAGACTGTTTCTCCCGACTGCGCCCGAATCAGAACCACCATCTGCTCGCGAGCGTGCTCCGGAGCGGGATCGTGTGGACAACGAACTACGACATCCTCATCGAGAAGGCGGCTCGGTCAGTCGTCGACGTGCGGCCCGTCATCCGTTCGAACGCTCACTTCTCAGAGCATCACCATGGAGCGGGTGTGCTCTTCAAGCCGCATGGAAGTCTCGATCAGAACCGTCCAGGCCGGCCCCGGGCTCTGCTGTTCACCACCGCCGACGTCATGCGTCCCGTGCCCGAAGAGTGGAAGAGCTCCCTGATCCGCTCGGCCGCCGGCAACGATGTTCTGGTCTGGGGGTACGCGGGCAATGACCCGGACATGATGCCGCTGCTCCGGAAGGCGATGCGCAACGCGACCAGCGTCACCTGGATGACGGCCACACCAGGAGACGTTAAGCGACTTTCCGCTCAACTACCAGACGTGACCGTCACTTTTCCCGGGAACGGAACATGGAGCCATGAGGAACTCCGCGTCTGGCTACGCACGCACTACCTCCGCCGTCACGGCGTCGCCGTTCCTCCCGAGACGCCCGCACCGAGCAGCAAACACCGCCGCCGGGCGCGAGCACCGCGGCTCAGCCTCGTGCCGCGAGCGAACATCACGTCGGGTGCGCTCCCCAACGGCGTCGGCCCGATCCTCGCGCGTCGAATGCTCCTTCGAGGGGCTCTCTTGCGCCCGAGTCGGGAACTCGTCTTCCGCTGGCTCCGCTCTCACTTCGTCGACACGGCAAACGCGGCATCCTGGTACCTCCGGATAGTTCAGCTCGTGCCGAAAGTCCTGCAGCCGCGCGGCGGCTATCTCGAGGCGACGTGGTTGAGCGCTTACGAGAACAGCGGCAAAGGAGCGCCGGATCCGAAGCGCCTGCAAAGGATCGCGACGGCATCGCTACGCGCGGTCGAGGCGTCGTCACGCAACCGGGAGCTGCAGTTCTTTCTACTCGTAAGATCGATGGCTCTCCTCGAAACGGCTGGCGACGAAGAGGCGGTCGCAGACCTGCTCGAGGGGCCGACCGCCAGACTCACGGAGCTGGTCCGGGACTCGCACCCCTCGATCATGGGCAACCATCTTCTGAACCTCGCACGCTACCTCCGCACTGCCGGACGACTTACGGAGGCTGTAGAGGTACTCGACGAGGCTGTCGACTGGGAACCATTCGTCTCGCGGACCTGGCAGTCGCTGCTCGAGCTCGAGAGGTCCATCCTGAGTCTGCATCGGCTCGACCTAGCCTCTGCCGAAGACCATTGTGCGAACGCCGAAAAGGTCGCCCATACGCTCGTAGTACCAGCCCTGTCACAAGATCTCGCAGTCGTTCGAGTGAGGCTGTCGTGGTATCGCGCCTTCGTGAACGGCGCCGTCTTGCCCGACCCCTATCCCCGTCTTGATCCCCGATGGTCTACAACGCCAGGACGCGAGCTCGAACGCACACGAAGCGAACGGGAGCATCGCCGTCTCGGAGGTTTCGCCAACGCGGCTTGCGACACGCCATTCCCAGAGCGAACACCGTCGAGCGAGTCAAGGCCGCGAGACGTGGCCTGGCTTGTACGCCGCGCAGATGGCACTCTGGCTCGCGTGCAAGGTTCCGCGGATCAGGTCCCGCGTCTTACGGCCGATGAACGTGCGACGCTTCTCATCCCTTGACCCAGGTGTCGCTGATGCTCGTCTGCGTCCATCACTCAGCCTCGGTTCCCACCGGAGCGATCCTCCGCTTCTGAGCGGCGACGATGTCGAGAGATGGTCACGACTACCTCGATTGGCATCACAGATGCCCGCACCTCTTTGACGTAGTCATGCGGGGTCGGCACTATTAATCTATGGAGCATGATCTGATTACCTTGACCGAGAACGAGCTTTGCATTTCGCACATCCTGGACGCGCATCTCAAAGCCCGACTTCAGATAAACAGTCACGCAGGCGAGTGCTTTGTTTGCATAACCGAGGGCATGCACCAGTCACGACCTGTAGTGAACTTAGGGTTAGTCGCCGAGATTATATTGAGTGTCGCCGATCGCTTATATGATCACGAAGGCTTTGGTATTGAGCATGAACAGCTACTAAAGCCACACCAAACCGTCGATGTCGTGCAATCGATTTTGGAAGGCTGTGTCCAACCTACGGCCCTGGAGGTGATGGCCACTCACATCGCGAAATTGATCGGCAGCGATTACGACTGGTTTGAACCGTTCGACGAGGCTCGCGAAGCGGGGATCACATTCGAATGGGCGGACTTCGAGGCGAACGTGAAACATGTGTCTCGCCTACTGTCTCCCGTAGCTGGTGCGCGGCCCGATTCCGCTCCTGAAAAAAGCTTTACTTTTGTGCAATCGCTTCTTGTTTTGGCTGAGGACGGCGCAGGCCTTGTCCAGACACTGAGCCGCGGTACCAAACTCTACCGAGCCCGTATTGAGCGAGATGCACGAGACCTCGAAAAACATCTACGGACGTCACCCGCAACCGGGCTTGGCCCGGCACCGGCAGACCGAGTGTCCGCCGGACGAATGAATGCCCAGGGTGTGCCAATGCTGTACGTGGCAAGGGAAGCGGATACCGCTTGCGCGGAGGTAGCATCACACAGCCCTTACGATGAGGCCGTAGTAGGCACGTTCATTCTTCAGCAACCACTACGGATCCTTGATCTTACGACCATTCCAGCGCGGCGAAGCTTGTTCGACGAAACACGGGAACCTTACGACGAACGACTTCGAAGCCTCAGCTTCTACGTTGATCAAATTACACGTCCGGTAATACTCGACGACAATCACCCTGTGGACTACGTTCCTTCCCAGATCATCACAGACGCGTTCCGCTGGTGGACAACACCTCGCATTGACGGCATTGCTTACCCTTCTCGGATCCGAACTGGTGGAAAAAACATTGTCCTATTTTTTGGCGACTCCAAGTGGTTCGAAGAAGTAGGTAAGCCCTCCTCGCGATTTGCACGCTTCCAGCGGGCGGAAGAACGCGGCACAGGGGCACCACTTTTCGTCATTGATCCGAAAACGGTCCGCCGATACCAAGTCACACGTGCATTATCCGTCCAACGCTCAGACAGATCCGACTACTAGTCTTTTCTAAAACACCAGAACCGAAATTCTCGCGATGTAGTAGTGCAGCCGATAGACCTGGGCGCTGGCGCAAGAACTGCTTTACACCTGTGCGAAGCTCTCCTACCCCGAGCGGTATTGCCTAGCAAGCAAAAGGGACTTACGGGACGGCAAAGACGCACGCGGAGCAGATTCGTCGGCTCAAGGGTGAACAGTCCGCTTCCGCGGAACAGAAACTACGGTAGGCACTCCCTAGCCGGTAGAAGCGCGCGAACTCGACGTCGACAAACGGTCGCGCAGACTAGTGGTACTTTCGCCACCCCAGCTGGGGCGGTGCACCGGCAACCTCAAGCTGAACCGGAGGGTCAGGGCGAGACGACGAAGCGGTATCGCCGAGGGAACTGCTCCGCGATCAGCCCCTCAACAACCCAGCGTCATCAGCCGAAGCGTCTGCGGTGGAGGCTTCGAGCACGAGTCAACTACCCCATCTAGCGCCAACTGCTCGAACGGGAACCCGATCGGCCTCCGGTCGAGCGTTAGGACACGGCGAGGCGCCGGACGCTCTACGCTGAAGCTGTGACAGACAAGCCGCACGCGCTCGACCTGGTGCGAACGCCCAAGCTCGATCCGTCTGCCAAACCTTGGTACCGGTACTACGCCGGCTTCTCGCCGAACTTCGTTGACGACATGTGCAACACCCTCGGCGTGGAGGCTGGCGTCCCTACCCTCGATCCATGGATGGGTTCGGGTACGACGCTCTCGGTAGCTGCCGGTCGCGGCGCCGCAGTTGCCGGGCTAGATCTCAACCCGGTCATGATTGCTGTTGCGCGCGGCCGGCTACTAGCCCGGGACACGATTACCTCACTCAACCCTCTTGGGCTCGAGGTAGTCGCAAGCTGGAAAGCGCGGAGTCTAGTCCATGACCCTCTTCGAGCTTGGTTTGACGAGCCGACTGCGGCCCAGATCAGGGGCCTCTCGCGTCGAATCCAACGAATGTTTATTGGTAAGCAAAGTACCTCTTACATCGATATCCGGCACGCATCATCGCTCGCGTGCTTTTTTCTAATCGGTCTTTTCGACGTCGTCAGTGCTGCTGTACGAGCGTATGGCTCGAGGAACCCCACCTGGATCAAAGGCACGGGTGGCGCGGACGGCGTGGTGCGCATGTCAAAGGCAGATATCGTTTCTGCATACCTTGCTGCAATCAGAAGACTTTCATCTCATTTGCAGTTCACGCGCGCGATCGAAACTGACGTTCACGATCTTGCTCAACTTAGACTAGGTGACTCGCGTTCACTTCCATTCAAAGATAGTTCATTTGATGTCGTACTTTCTTCGCCTCCTTACCTAACTCGTTTAGATTATGCCATGGGACATGCACCCGAACTTGCCGTGTTGGGCTATGGCGCGTCCGAACTCAGATCGTTGCGCTCAGCAATGATTGGTACGCCGACGCGCTCTGACGAGAAGACCGAAGAACCCCTCGGAGAAGTTGCCGTCAATCTCCTCGACCAGGTCGCGGAACACGGATCCTACGCTGCGTCTACTTATTACGAGCCGAACTTTAGACAGTACTTTGTCGGGATGGCTTCGTCCTTTAGGGAACTTGAACGAGTCACCTCTCCAGGCGGCCAAATAGCTCTCGTTGTACAAGACAGCAGATTTAAAGAAATTCACCTTGATCTAGCCGGTGCACTCACGGGCATGGCAGAAACACGTGGTTGGGCCACCCGTGGCCGTAAGGACTTCGTCAACGTGCGCTCAATGGCGCAGCTGAACAAGCGTGCTCATCCAGTTGCCCAAAAGACAAAACCGACCGAGTCAGTTATTTGCTTTGAGCTTCCGAAGGGCTAATCAAGAGCATGAAGACAATCCACACTGAAGTAACAATTCTTGACTTTTGCCGAGGCTTAGAAACCGGAGAATATGAGGTCAATAAAGACTACCAGCGAAGCGACAAGGTGTGGCCCGAACCCGCCAAGTCATTCTTAATTGAGACAATACTTCTCGACTATCCTGTACCGAAGCTGTCGATTCACCAAAATTTGGATCTCAAGTCCATGAGGACAGTTAAGCAAATCGTGGATGGTCAGCAACGATCTGCCGCCATCCGGCAATTCTTTAATAATCGACTGCGTCTCGGTCGCAACCTGCAAGAAGACTTCGCGGGCCGAACCTTCGCTGAACTCGAAGATCAGTACCAGGCAAGTTTTCTTAATTACTCTCTTAGTTTTGATCTATTCGTAGGGGCCACAGTAGACGAAGTTCGTGAAGTTTTCAGAAGAATGAACTCCTTCACTATTCCTTTAAATGCTGAGGAAAGTAGACACGCAACCTACCAGGGCGAGTTCAAGTGGTACATAAACGCTTTGAGCAAAATTTACTCAGATCCTTTAGAGACTGCAGGTGTCTTCAACGCAAAACAGCTCAATCGGATGCAAGACGCGAAGCTGCTTACAGAACTTAGTCACGCCATTTTAAAAGGCATAAGCACAACAAATAAAA
>Ga0265798_10012653_pt1 | contig 10158 bp, 6 predicted proteins | sample P3T30metagenome_FD_192430 | JGI IMG/M metagenome (GOLD analysis project Ga0265798, IMG submission 192430) | Plant litter microbial communities from East Loma Ridge, Irvine, California - P3 T30 | ecosystem: Environmental > Terrestrial > Plant litter > Unclassified | place: USA: California...
AAAGGGGTTCTGCGAGGTATCTACGCGGAAATGCGCCGTCGTGAAGTTTTGACCGGGCGTCAGCGCGCCCATCGTGGAACCGAACACCGCGGCGGGATCAGCCGCCGAAAAGGCCGGAAACCAGTCGGAGCCGCTCCCACCTTCGGCAATCGATATGATCGGCGCAGTCGCGGCCTCTCCAACGTTAAATGCGTCGTACATGCCGCCGTTGAAGGCAAAGCGCAGCGGCGCGAAGCTGATGTCGTTGGCCGGCCCAAGGTTTTCCACCTTGACGGTCACATCGACGACCTTGGCCATCGCAGGCGTCGATACGGCAGCCAGGACCAGTGCAAGAGCAGTGCGCTTTGTCATCAGAACCCTCCTTCGTTGGTACGCGGAGCAGATCGCCCTGATACAGTTCGCTGCGTGGCGCCAGATGGTTACTCGCAGGCGAAAAAGGTTTCCAGTACAGCAGGCGTGGCACGAACATACGACCATCAACAACGTGAAAAGCGCGACGTTTACCCTATTACATGTCGATCGTGCGGTGTCGCGCACGGGCGTTGAATCAAAACTTACCTCTCCCAGCGTGACATGCTACCTGACCAACGTCTGCTTTCGGGCAACCACATGCCGAGCTTGGACGGCCGATTGTGGGTCACGCTGGAAGCAGCCTAGGACGGAAGCTGTCGACCAACTTGAGCCGGTTCCCAATCAGCGCGTGAATGGCCATTCCTCCCGGAACTCGCCTTTCCCGTCTCATCCAACGGACCCGCAGCAGTACGCCCACATCCCGACGTTCATTTCATCCGATCCGATCCCACAAGCTGTCACCCGTTCCTGCTCGCAGTATCAACGGGCATGTGAAACAGCGAGAACCGATAGCTCGCTCCATTCGCTGTCGAGGAGCAAGCGGTCGTCACGCCGACGGCGCTTCAGAAGCCCAGCGACGCACTAAGCCGCAAACGATTGTCTTCGGCCCCGTTGCCGCCGATCGCGCCGGAATAACCTGCGACGATCGACAGTCGATCGACCGGCTTCCATTCGAGATCGAGCGCCATCGTCGCGCTGTCACGCGACAGCCCCGCGCCGGTTACGGTGAAGGGCAGGGTGCCGCCGGCGAATTGCAACGTCGCGCTCGGCCGGGCGTCGCCGATGACATGCCGCCAGCCGAGCTGTGTGCGGGCGCTGATACCGTTCACGATTGGCGTTTCTGCGCGCAGCCCGAGATTGGACAGCGTGAAGGTCTCGCTTTTCGCCTGGCCGACCAACGCGGTAGCGGTGTTGCCGCTCTCGGCGAAACCGTCGCTATGGACGCGATAGGCTTCGACGCCGGCATAGGGCTCGACCGTGCCGCGCAGCAGCGGCTGCGTGATCCCCGCCTCGAACACGCCGTGCAGCGTCTCGCCCCTATATTTGGCGGTGTGCGTCGCGGCATAATCGGTGAAGCCGATCGAGCGCCGGCTCGTGTCGTCTGACCAGGCATAGCCGACGCTCGCTCGCAGCGCGACCGGGCCGAGCGTGCCGCCAGCATAAGCCAGCAAGTGCTTGGTCTCGATCGTCGCGTGGCTTGCGCGTGCGTCCACGTCGAGCGTGCTGCGCGTATAGCCGCCGGCAAGGCCGGCACGGGTATGGGCGCCGATCGCCGTGTCGACGCCGCCGAAGACCCCCCAGCCGCGCCGGTCGACTGCGGCTGCGTCGCGCGTGGCGGCATCGGTGCCGAACAGGCCATTGAACTGGCCCCACACGCCGTTGCCGATCGCGCGCGACACGATGCGCGAGCGCACTGCATCCTCGCTCGCCTGCGCGTCCTTGAGCATGGCGGTGCGCAGCGAAGCATGGACCTCGCCCGATAGGGTGTCGAATGCGGCGCGGACCGCAGCATCGTCGGGGTTGAGCGTCAGCGTCGCATAGGCCGCGTTGCCGACGCCGAGCGTGCCGAAACTGCCCGCGACCGCCGCTTGGTTGCCGGTCTGCGCAAGGGTCGCCAGCGACGCGCCGGTGCGCGCGAGATCGACGGCGATGCCGTTCTCGGTTTGCACCAGCCGGAATTCGGTGCCGCCGACCGGCGTCTGCACGAGCGTATAGGTGCCGATGATCCCGCCGGCCGCGGTCAGCAGCGTGTAGCGCTGGCCGATCCGGAAGGTGCCGGCATCGCGCGTCACGCTCAGCAGCGCGCCGCGTGCGAGCGTCGCGGTGCCGCCGACGGTGATGCGGTCCGTGGCGCCCGCGGCGGTGACTTCGGCCGCATAGATCGCACCGGCCGCCTGGGTGAAGTTGCCGGTGACAACGATCGTACCGGGGCTGTTGCCCGGCGCGACCGTGCCGCCCGAAGCGAGCGCGAGGCTCGCGACGGTGCCGTTGCCCGCCAGCGTGCCGCCGTTCGCGACCGTGACCGCGGAGGGAAGCGTGCCGGCGAGGACGAGCCGACCGGCATTGACGAGCGTCGTGCCGGTGAAGCTTTGCTTGCCGATGGTGAGTGCGCCTGTGCCGGTCTTCACCAACTGGCCGTTGCCGCTCAGCGTTGCCGCGACGGTGCCATCGGTGGATTGGTTGAAGGTGAGCGTGCCGGCATCGGCGATGCTGCCGGTCAACGTCGCGCTGGTCCCGGTCAGGCTCGCGCCGACGGCGATGCCGGTGCCGCCCACGAAGGTCGCAGGCGCGGTGAGCGTCCAGTTGCCCGAGGCGACCGCCAGCGTCTCGAAATTGACCGCCCCGGCAAAGCTGCCGCTGCCGGTGCCGCCAAGCACGACGCGGTCCAATCCTGGGCCGCCGTCGACGGTGCCGGTCATGACCGATCCGGGCAGCAGCGCTAGCGTGTCGTTGCCGGCGCCCATGTCGATCGCGCCGGCGGTGCCGCCGGTGATCGTGCCCGCGTTGACGATCGTATCGTCGAACGTGCCGACCAGCGATACAGCATAGCCCGAGCCGGCGCGGATCGCGCCGCTGTTGGTGATGGTGGTGGCGCCGTCGGCGACGCCCCCGGCATTGGTGTCGTGGTTGATCAGGATCGCGTTGCCCGCGCCGAACACTAGGGCGCCGGCGGTGTTGACGATCGTGCCGCCGCCCATCGCGATACCTTCGGCGCTGTTCGGCCGCCCGCCCGAATCGACGCCGGTTGCACTCAGCCCTTGGATGATGCCGCTGTTGGTGATCGAACCGATCAGGTCGATATCGACTCCATCACCGTCGCCATTGGTCGCGGTGCCGTCCCACTGGCCGGTGATCGTGCCGGTATTGACGACCGTCCCGCCCCCGTCAGAACCCACGCCCGATCCGTTGCGGCCGAGGATGAGGCCGGCATTGGTGACGTTGACGTCGACATCGCTGGTGATGCCGTGGCGCAGCCCCGAGATCGTGCCGCTCGCCTGGTTGACGACCGTGCCGCTCTTCCCCTGCCAGTCGATGCCGTCATAGCTGCTGTTGCGGGCGCCGTCCGAGAAGATCATCCCGGCATTGGTGAGGACCGCGCCCTGCCCCGGGCGGATCGCGTCCTGGCCGAACGCGCGGATGATGCCGGTCGCCGCATTGTTGATGACGATCGTCGCGCTGCCCGATGCAGCCGCGTCGAAATCGAGCGCCTGTCCGCCATTGGTGGTCTGGATCGTGCCGGCATTGTCGAGGCGGATACTGCCGCCGGTCGGGTTGAAGTTGATCCGTACCGCATCGTCAGCGCTGGTGACGAGGCCGCCGACCGCATTGGTGATGCCGATCGTGCGCGCGTTGTTCGTGCCTGCAAGGTTCACCGCGCGGCCGGTCGCGTTGGTGTCGCTGATCGTGCCGGCATTGGCGATCGAGAGACTCGTCGCCGTGCTCGCCACCGTCGCCGACAGGGCGCTGGTCAGCGTGCCGTTGTTGACGATGTCGCCGCCGAAGGTCGCGGTCGTCAGGATCGCGCTCGCCCCGCTCGCGATCGAAACGCCGTTCGCATAGGTCTGCGTGCCGCTCAGCGTCCAGGCGCCGGCGTTCACCGCCAACCGCTCGAAATTGGTCGTGCCGGCAAAGCTGCCCGCGCCGCCGCCGGTCCGGTCGAGCACCACCATGTCGAGCCCCGCGCCACCGTCGATCGTCCCGCTGAGGCCGGTCGTCGCGCCGTTGACGACGAGCGTATCGTTGGCTGCGCCGAATTGCAGCGTGCCGATGATCGTGCCGCCCGCCGCGACATAGGTAGCGCCCGTTCCCGACAGGGCACCGTACGGCGCGTAGCCGAGATTGACGTTGCCGGTAATCGTGCCGGCGTTAATCAGCGTGCTATAACCGGTGCGGATCGCGAATTGCCCGGTCCCGCCGCTGATCGTGCCGCCGGCGAGGTTGGTGATATTCGCGGCGAAATCGGACGTGATCGCGATGCCGCCGGTGCTGACGATGCTGCCGCTGTTCACCACCGTTGTCGGGCTGGCGATCGCAACGCCTTGCACCGAGATCGTCCCGCTGTTGATGACCGACCCGACGTCGTTCACGCCGATCGACGCGACCGTGCCGCCATTCTGCGTGATGGATCCACCGTTGGTGAGCGTGCGCGCCGCTCCCGCCGTCAGAATACCGTTCGAACCGACGCCGATGCCGTTCTGTACATTGATCGATCCGGTGTTGATCACGCTGGCGCCGCCGACGATCGCGACCGTGTACGGCGTCGCCTGCGCCGTGGTGTCCGTGACGCTGATCGTGCCGGCGTTGGTGAAGCTGTCGTTGACGCCGAGCGATACTGCCGACAGGCCGGCCGGATTGCTGGTGCGCGTGTAGGAGAGCGCGCCGCGACTGGTGATGGCGAGCCCGGTCGCCGCCGTGTCCGTCAAACCTGGGATCGGGATCGGGCTGTCCTGCAGCGTGGAAGCATTGGTGGTGGAGATGGTGGCGTTGAGGTCGACCGTGCCCGAGCCCGTCAGGGTCAGGGTCTGCGTGCGCGTCTCCGGCGCCGTCAGCGTGAGCTTTGCGTCGCCCACGAGATCGTAGCCAACCTGCTGGAACGGCCCGACCGGCGCGAGCGTCGCCGCGACCGTGCCGCGCACGCGGTAGCGCAGTTCGGCGTCGGTCGCGTTCACCGTGCCGCTGATGCCGGCGAAGGTGCCCGTGCCAGTGTTAACGAGGTCGGTGACCAGCACGTCGCCGTTGCTCAGCGTCAAATTGCCGTTCAGCATCCCGCCGGTCTGCGCGACATAGACGTTGGGCGTGAACGGCGAATTGAAGCCCGAGAAGATCACGTCGCCGTTGATCGTGCCAGCATTGACCACATACGTGTTGGCGATGTTGGCGCCCCGCACTGCGGCGCTCGTGCCCGAGATCATCCCGCCTGCGCGATTGTCGAGCATGGAATAGGAGGACAGCACGACGCCGTCGCCGTTCGTCGCCGAGATCGTTCCGCCGTTGGCGAGGATAATCGAATCGACGCTGTACCCGACGGTGCTGCCCTGAATCCCGCCACTATTGGTGGAGGTCACGCTGCGGACCACTCCGCCGCCAAGATCGTTGCTGACCGCGACGCCGGTCGACGAGCGGATCGTGCCGCTGTTGTTAAACTGGCCGCTGACGGACACCGCGGTGTTGGTAGCGACGATCGTGCCGCTGTTGCTGACCGTGCCGCTGAGCGACACGCCGTTGCCGCCAATGGCGGTGATCGTTCCGCTGTTGGTCGCCGATACGACGTCGCGGAGGGCGACCGCATAATCGAACGACTGCACCAGCGTCGCGGTGATCGAACGATCGTTGACGAAGCGCAGCGCCTCGATGCCGACATTCTGCGCCACGTAGCTGCCGCCGATCGCCGGGCCGGCGGTCGTGATGTCAGTGCCGACGACGACGGTCCCGGTGCCGCGGATGTGATAGCCGCTGGCCGGTGGCTGGGCGCTGAGCGTCAGGGTCGCGTTGTTGGCGAGATCGAGCTGCAGAACCTCGAAATTGGCGGGCAGGGTCGCATCGGCGAGAACGCGGTTCTGCCCGACCACCAGTTCGAGCAGATCGGTGCCGGCACCGCCGTCCACCGCACCGGTGATGTTCCCCACCAGCGTGGTTGCGCCGATCGCGGTGATCAGGCGATCGTTACCGCCGTTCAGGCTGACCGATCCGTTGATGATGCCGTCACGAGTGTCGATCAGGTCGTCGAAGCCGCTACCGCCGACGATGCCGCCGTTGATCGTGCCGGCATTGTTGAGCGCGACGTGAAAGGTGCTGCGCAGTGCAATCGGCCCCGATGTTCCAATGACGCCGCCCGATTGGTTGCCTAGGTTCAGCGTCTGGCTGCCGGCATCCACCGCCAGGCCGGTTCCGGTATTGACGATCCTGCCGCTATTGGCGAACTGCGGCGGCGGGCCGAACGGAAAGGCGATCGTCGCGGCAATGGAATTGGAAACGATCGATCCGCTGTTGCTCAGCGACGCCGGGATCAGCACCGTGCCGCCGGCATTGGGGAAGGTGATCGCGCTGCCCGCGCCGCCATCGATCAGGCCGGCATTGGTCAGCCGCTCGAAGACCGCGTTGATCGCGCCGTTGCTGCCGACGATGCTCGCGCCGGCCGTGTTCACGATCGAGGAGAAGCCGACCCGCTGGGGATTGTCCTGGACGCCGAGCGCGGCGCTCGTCGTGGACGAGATCGCGCCGGTGTTGGTGAGCGTGACCAAAGTCGTCGTCGACGGCGATCCCGACAAAGCGATCGCCCCGGCATGGCCGGCGGCGTTGCCCACGCTCGCCCCGCTCGCGACGGTGACGGTGCCGGTGGACGTGACGATCAGGCCATCGGCATCGACGCCGGTACAGGTCGCCGTGCCGTTGATTACGGTGGGATCGGGGGCACATTGCGCCATTGCAGGAGACGCCATCGCGATGCCCATGGCGGAGGCGCTGGTGCCACCGATGAGCGCAAACCGGCGAAGCGACAAAAGGCGCAGCAGCGAACTGTTCATATATTCCCCCGACTAGGTCATATCGTGACCAAGCACGCGTTGCTATATTGAACGAAAAACGAGCGGCAAGCCTCTGTTGGCGATTAAGTTTTGATGTCCTGAGTGGCTGCTGTACCGATCCAAGGGCTGATCACTAGATACAGTTAAACAAATGCCCCGATGTACGCGTCCCATTGCCAACACTCCCTGTGACGTAGCCGTCCGCATGATGGAGCCAATACGGCATGCCCGATACTGCCGTCAGGGTCTCCTCCGACATAAGTGAGCAGCAATCGGCGGAGAACGGCTAATCCAGGGGCACCGTTCAACTTTTCGTATAATACTCGGCGCGATCCCAGGCCCCGTGCGGGACCGCCGGAGCTACACGGGGCCTCCGATCGCGGACACTAAAACTACGGCGCCCCCGGACAGCAGGACCTGCCATCACACGGCAAATTCGGACAGGCTTGTCGGCGCCGCCACCAAACCCTCATCATCCAAAAACACGTTTCAGCTCATAGTCGCCCGACCAAACGAGCGAATGGGAGTGAATATTGGAAGCGAAATTACTAACCGTTGAGATCGTCATAGGCCACACGACCCTCTGGAGATGGACCCGAGCCAAGCTCATTCCACCGCCCGTCCGGGACGCCCGCCAGGCGATTTATTCGCCCGCCGCAGTCACGGCGGCCCGCGCATTGGCGGAGGCGGCACGGTGATCGGCGTCAAATCCTACGGCGAAAAAGCCATCGCGGCAGTCGAGCGCAACCAATCCGCGGTCGAACGCTCTACCAAACGGGTTACTGGCCATCTGACGGCCAAGCCAGACGCCGACGATGCCGACGCGCTGTTCGCCTGGAAGCGCGAGTTGCGGGACTTCGAAGACCGGGCAGAGTCCGACAAGGAGGCGCTGGCGTTTGCGATCCAACGCGCCGACGACGCGCGACGTGCGGATGCCGTGCGGGCGGCTGACGCTGAACATGCCGCCGTCGCAAAAATCATCCCCACGCATTCGAAACTGACGCTCGAGATTGCTGCCGACGCCGAAAAGCTGGCCGCGAAGATAAAGCGCCTCGAGGAGCGAACGCGGCGCGCGAAGGGCGTGCGTATCTCTCAGACGGTGAGTTTCAGGTCCGCCAGATTCCCGGCGAATTCCATCCCTCCATCACTCGCGACGATAACGTTTGGGTCGATCGGGACGGAAACCCGGTTCCTGACCAAATTCTCGATGATCAGAACCGATGGGTTGCGAACCCCAAGGCTGTAGGGAAGGGCGTCGTTACTGCCGTGCTTCGAGCCGCACAACAGCTGCCCCCGCGAATGCCTGAGCGACGTGCGGACGCATTTCACCTCGTCAATCTCAAGGGGGAGCATTTGTGGCCACCTCGGTAATCGCACCCCCGCCCATCGAGACCGATCGCGAGTTTTTTTCGACCGGCGGCGCGCCCTCCGCCTTAATTACAACGCCAGTCCAGCCGCCACGCAGCGGATTCAACAGCCCTCTGCGCCAAATTATCGCCGACGCATTCAAGCTTGGGCAAGTCACCGGCACGCGACTTGACGAAATCGCCCCGCAAGACCTCGCGTTGGCAGAAACCGACGCCACCGCAGACGCAATGGAGTTTGCCGAAATCGCGCTCGCAGATGCCGGCATCGGGATCGATCGAGCGAGCCAGCGGGCCGCATGGACGATTACGACCAAGCGGGCTGTTGAAGCATGGCTGGCCGGCATGGGCGATGGGGGAGCGGCCGAACGCGCCGAGATGCGCGCGGACTCGCGAGCCCGCAATTGGGGATGAATACGCGGCCAAGCTTGCGCGCGGCGTGGTCGGGGCACTGGCGCGCGAGCCTGTGCCGCAACGCGGGCAAGTTCCAGGCGAGGACCCGTTTGCAGAAACGTGGACCGCTCCCTCCCCGCAAGCCATTTCCCGGTGGCGTCGCGCCCTGGCGATGCAGGACAAGTCCGGCCTCCGGTTGGCCACCGCCGACGGCGTGGTGGTGCCGCCGCCCGTGCCTCCGGTAGCCATGCATGACGCCCCCGATTTGCGCGCGCTCGAGACGTGGGCGATGGAAACGGATCGACCGGCGATCGCCACGGCGCTCAAGCGCGATCGGTTGGGCATGGTAGAGATGGCGGGCGGAAGCGGAGTCAGCCTGATCGATCCGGCCGATCTCGCGAGGCTCACCCTGCCCGCCCGTGCATGGGTGCTCGACGAATGGATCCCCAAGGCTGGCGAGCGCGGCCGGGTTGCTGCCAAACTTTTTGCAACGAGCGAAAACGCCGCGTTTTTGCGGTGCCTCGACGCCGCGACCAGCAATCGGGCGAACGTCGCGCACCGGCCGGGGTCGAACTATGCGCCGAGGATCTTCGCCGCAATGCCGGAATGCAAAGGATACAAACCAGCGGCGTTCGAGCGGACAATGCGGCGGCTCGTATCAGTCGGCGCGATCGGGTTCGACGAGCCGTTGTGGCCCGGCCCAAACCGGCACTCGAAGCGTGGAATTGCCCGCGCAAACGGTGCGCCACCCTTGCGCTATAGGTGCGCTATGCTGCAGCTGGGTCATTGATTTTGTTACGCCATGCCTTGCGCCAACCCTCTGCGCCAACCTGCGCCATGGGTATCGCTAAGGGGTTGAATTCGTTTGCGCTATTGTGCGCCAACCCCCCTACATCCTACGGATGTAAGGCGTCCCCTTTCGAACCGGGCGCCTATTTAGAAGGAAGCAGAGCCGAGCTTCGGAACCTCCTGACGCAGCCCTACCATCCGCCGACACGACCGAGCCACACGAATTCGCCGTGTTCCCCCACTCTGCCGGCATGACCGCCTTAGAGAACCACCCGGCGCGTCTGGCCGCCATCGCAGCCAGCGAAACCACGTTCCTTGGCCCGCCATGCACGCGGCACCCGACATCGTTGCGGAATACAGCGTCGGGCGGATGCGCGGCGTGTAACCGGGAGCGGTCTCGAGCATATCAACAGAAACTTGCGGCCGGCCGATCGAAGCGGACACCAGTCGCAACGGATCCGATCCGAAAGAAGGCCGCGGCGGCTGGCAAACGAACCTGGCGTGGCAAGCATTGCCGCAACGGTCACGCAGGGGTGAGATACGTCAAATCCGCGGGGTGCGGCGATGCCGCTCTCCCTCACGATCGCGAGCGTGCTGTTCCCGATGCAGATCGCGTATAAGCTGCTTTCGCTGTTGACGGTGGGATGGGGCAACCCGGTTGTCAAAAGCAACGTCACGATCGCTGGGCTCCATGCGGTGACGGTGAAGACGCTTCATTAAAATCAGGCGTTGCACTT
>Ga0265798_10012654_pt1 | contig 10158 bp, 8 predicted proteins | sample P3T30metagenome_FD_192430 | JGI IMG/M metagenome (GOLD analysis project Ga0265798, IMG submission 192430) | Plant litter microbial communities from East Loma Ridge, Irvine, California - P3 T30 | ecosystem: Environmental > Terrestrial > Plant litter > Unclassified | place: USA: California...
CGCCATCGTTCGCGGCCGCGGCGGCCACGCCGCCATGCCGCACGACGCGATCGACCCGATCCCGGTCGCCTGCGCGATCGTCACCGCGCTCCAGCAGCATGTCGCGCGGCGCGTGCCCGTTGCCGACCCGGCGGTGCTGACGATCACGCAGATCCACGCCGGCGCCTCGCACAACATTATCCCCGACGAGGTCCAGCTCGCCGGCACGCTGCGGACGCTGTCGCCGGCCACGCGCGAGGCGATGCGCGGCGCCTTTCACCAGGTGGCGCGCGGCGTGGCGGAGGCGCACGGCTGTACCGTCGAGTCGAGCATCGACGAGGGCTATCCCGTCACGATGAACGACCCGCGTGCCACGCGGCTGATGCGCGCGCTGGCGCAGGAGATCGGTGGCGCGCAGGGTTGGGCGACGATGCCCGCGCCGATCATGGGCGGCGAGGACTTCAGCTACGTGCTACGCGAGCTGCCCGGCGCGATCGCCTTCGTCGGCGCGGCGGCGCCGGGCTCCACGCCGGAGACCAACCCGCCGCTCCACAATCCGCGGATGACGATCGACGAGCAGGTCTTCGCCACCGGCGTGGCGATGCACTGCGCGCTGGCCGAGCGCTTCCTGGAGCGCGGCTTCGACTAGCCCCGGTCCGGACTGTTCAACGCGATACGCCGCTGCTGCCTGCGCGGGAGCACGTAGATGACGTGAGCGGGTCGGCTCTCACCCTCGACTGCCGAGCGCATGACTGCTTCGTTAGAGCCAGTCCGGCCTGGGACGCAGCGGCTGGAGCACGATGTCGGCCAGCGCCGAGCTGCCGACCTGAAAAGCGCGCTGGTAATCGGGATCGTCGACCATCGCCTTGAACGCGGCGCGGCGCGGATATTCCACCAGCAGCGCCGCATCCCACCCGGTGAGGTCACCGGTGGTGAGCACGGGCAGTCCCTCGCCGCCGACGAGGATCCGCGCGCCGAAGCGCGCCAGGATGGGCCGCGCCAGCTCCAGATACGCCGCGTAGCGCTCGCGACCGCCATCGTCGGCGAAGCGCAGGAGGTTCAGCATGATCACGGGCGAGTCGTCCTCGTCGGCCAGGAAGGCGGCGAAGGTGTCGGAAGAGAAGGCTACCATCTGGACTGGCGCTCCGATCGAGCCGGTCGGTGCGAGCGGCCGGTACGACCTCTCTAAACGGGCGACGTGTCAGAAACTGTCAGCAGCGCGCGCCAGTCGCGATCCTGCTCGCGCCAACGCAGGAAGAGCGCGTGACGGCGGCCGGGATAGCGCTCGTCCAGCACCGCGCGCACCGTGACCCGGTCGACGCGAAAATGCCGGAAGGCGGCCCGTCGCTCGCACCAGGCCGCCAGCACGCGCACCTCGTCGAAATAGACGATCGCGATCGGCCAGATCACGCGATCGGTGTCGGTGCCCGCGGCGTCACGGTAAGCGACCGCTAGCTTGCGCTGGCGGCGGATCGCGTGCCGCAGCACCGCCACCTGCTCGGCATCGGCTCGCCGCGACAGCGAGGCCGCGGCGACCAGCGCGGGCGATCCCCCGTCCGGCATCGCGCCGCTGGCCCGCACCGCGTCGATCTTGGCGAGCGCGCTCTCACCGGAGCGGACCAGATCGGGATCGCCGCGCTCGCGCACCCAGCCGAGGCCGAGCGCCAACACGTCCAATTCGTCCTGCGTGAAGGCGAGCTGGGGCAGGAAGAAGCCGGCGCCGAGGCGATAGCCCACGCCCGCCTGCCCCTCCACCGGCGCGCCGAGCGAACGAAGCGTCTCGATGTCGCGGTAGATGCTGCGCGGCGACACGCCCAGCTCGGCCGAGAGCTCCAGCGCGGTGACCGGCAGCCGCCGCGCGCGGAGCACGCCGATCAGCTCGAACAACCGGCTCGTCCGCGACATCGCCGTCCCGCCCTCGACGCCGCGCCGCGGCTACCGTCAGTCGCCCTCGATCGGCGCGGTGAGCAGCGCGCGCGTGCCGGGATCATTGGCCTGGAACTCGACCGTGCCGCCGATGCGCTGCACCACCGCCGTCATCATTCGGCTGCCGAAGCCACCGTCGCCGCCAGCCGCCTTCCCGACGCCGCGATCCGCCACGATCAGCCGCAGCAGATGGCCGTGCTGCTCCAGCACCACGTCGATCGCGCCGCCATTCTGCCGCGGATAGGCGTATTTGGTCGCGTTGATCACGAGCTCGGCGGCGATCAGCCCGACGCTGACGGCGCGGTCGGTCGGGATCAGCACCGGCGCGAGGTCGAGTGTGAGATGCCGTCCCCATTCCTCGCCGAGCGAGGAGCGCAGGTCCTGCATCAGCTCGCCGAGGTAGCGGCTGAGGTCGATCACCTCGATCTGGTCGTCTCGGTAGAGGCGCCGGTGCACCAGCGCCACCGCCGAGAGCCGCGAGCGTGCCTCGAGCAGCTGGTCGGCCACTGCCCCTGCGCCGGCATCGCGTGCTTGGATCGCGAGGAAGGACGACACAAGCTGCAGGCTGTTCTGCACGCGATGGTCGACCTCGCGCATCAACAGATCCTTCTGCGCGAGCAGCGAGTCCTTCTCCGCGCCGGTGCGCTCCAGCTCGCGGTTGAGTCGGCGCAGCTCGGCCGCGGCGCGCGCCTCGCCCAGCAACCGGCGCAGTCGCGCCGCGCCGTCGACCTGCTCCAGCGTCCAGCGCCGCGCGCGCCCGCGCACCTGCTCGCTCCACGACTCGAAGGAGGCGCGCGGGCGCAGCGTCGCCTGCGGGTCGTGCGGCACCGCCTTGTGCGGATTGCCGGCCCACTCGATTTCCTCGATGCGCTCGGCCCGCAGCCACAGCAGCGCATCGCCGTCGCCGAGCGCGAAGCCGAGCACGCCCGCAATCGGCGCGGCCCGCGCGGCCTCGGCCCAGTCCTTGCCCAGCTCGCGAGTCGCCAGCGGCGCCGTGTCGTCGCGCGTGCTGAGCCAGCGCGCGAGCGCCACCAGCGCGGCCTCGTTGGGGGCGATCCCGACCGTCGTCGCGCGACCGCCGCGCACCAGCGCCAGCCCGTCGGCCCCGAAGGCGTGGCGGACGTCCTCGGCGCGCGCCTGCACGACGTCGAACGGCGAGTCGCTGGTGAGCAGCAGGGCGCGAAGGGCGTCCTCCTCGCCGCGCAGCGCCAGCCGCTCGCGATAGGCCTCCGCCTCCTCCTTTGCGCGGAGCTGCCGCGCCAACCCGCCGGCGAGCGCGGCCGCGGCGGCGCGGGTGGCGCGCGGCAGCAGCCGCGGCGTCGCGTGGTGACAGGCCACCAGGCCCCACAGCAGCCCGTCCTTGACGATCGAGATCGACGCCGAGGCGGACACGCCCATGTTGCGGAGGTATTCGACGTGGATCGGCGAGACGCTGCGGATCGCGACGTCGCTCAGGTCGGTCAGCTCGAAGCCGGCGGGACGCAGCGGCGCGGGGACATAGTCGACGTCAGGGATCACGCGGGTGCGATTGCGCACGTACAGCGCGCGCGCCTGGCGCGGGATGTCACTCGCGGGGAAATGGTGGTGGAGGAAGGTGTCGAGTCCCGCCGCGCGGTCCTCCGCGACGACGCAGCCCGACTCGTCGTCGAGGAAGCGGTAGATCATCACCCGGTCGAAGCCGGTCAGCGCGCGGAACGCCACCGCGGCACGCTCGCACAGCGCCACGAAGGTGGTGGTGCGCTCGAAGCCTGCCGCCATCGCGTCGAGCCAGCCGAGCGTCTCGGCGACGCTGCCGCCGACCGTCCCGCCCATCGGTTCGAGCTCGGCGAGCAGCCACTGTCCCGTGCGGTGGAGCGCGACGTCGTGGCCGCGCACCGGCGCGGCCAGGATCGTCCCGCCCGGGCCGATCGGCACCGCCTCGGCCAGCGCGTTGACGTCCTGCGCTAAGAGGTGATCGAGCCGCGCGCCGAGCCAATCGTCGCCGAACAGCGCCTCGATCGCTCCCGCGCCGGCGACCACCTCGAGCGAGAGCGCGTCGGCGACGAGCAGCAGGCCGTGCGGCATCACCGCGCCGGAGACATGGATCGGCTCGCGGTCGCAGGCCGTCAGGTTGAGCGACTCCGCGGGGGGGTCGCGTTGCACGATGGGACCTGCCATCGCGCGCTTATGGCAGTATTCACGTGCCAGGCAACTGATCGCGGGCTATTTCATAGCGTTTCTGCGCGATCCCGAGACAGTCGACACACAGGACTTGCTCCGACGGCGAGACAATGGGAACGGGTAGCAACCCGTTAGGATACCGGACCTAGAGCTGCCCGCATGTCGACCCCTCCCCGCGAACCGCGCAGCAGCGTGATCCTCTACGCCCTGGTCGACACCGGCACCCAGGCGATCGAGTGCCGCGTTCGCAACCTCTCGGTCACCGGCGCCTGCGTCGACAACAACGCCGAGCTGACGCAGGGCGACGAGGTCCGCGTGACGATGGGGGCGCTCGAGCAGCTCGCCGCGCGGGTGATGTGGGCCAAGGCGACGCTGGCGGGGCTGCACTTCGAGGCCCAGGTCGACATCGCCGCCGCGCGCCGTCCGCGCGCGCGTAACACCAGCGTTCAGCCCAGCGCCGGCTGGATGCAGCACATCCGCGACGCCTATCGCGAGCGCGGATGACCCGGCTGACGGTGAACAACGAGGCGGTCGAATATCGTCTCTCGCCCGATACGCCGCTGCTGTGGGCGCTGCGCGACGCCTCCAACCTGACCGGCGCGAAATACGGCTGCGGCACGGGGAGCTGCGGGGCCTGCACCGTCGACGTCGACGGGCGAGCGGTGCGCTCCTGCCAGATGACGCTTGCCGCGGCCGAGGGAACCTTCGTGACGACGATCGAGGGCCTGTCGCGCGACCGCACCCATCCCGTCCAGCTCGCGCTGCTCGCAGAGAATGTGTCGCAGTGCGGCTTCTGCATCCCGGGGATCGTCATGGCGGCCGCGGTGCTGCTGCGGCGCGATCCGATGCCGTCGGAGGCGGCGATCGCGGCGACGATCACCAATACCTGCCGCTGCGGCATCTACCCGCGCCTCACCGCCGCGATCCAGCGCGCCGGCCGCGCGATCCGCGGCGAGGAGCGCCTGCCCACCGGCGCGCGGCCGGGCATCGAGCCCGCCGGTGCCGCGCGACAGGTGCCCGCGCTCGACCCACGCCAGCGCTGAGCGCGGCTCAGCCCGCGGGCAGCGCCAGCGTGAAGCGCGCGCCCTCGCCGGGTGCACTGTCGACGGTGAGCGTACCGCCCATCGCCTCGGCGAGCCGCCGCGCAATATACAGACCGAGCCCGCTGCCCCCCGGCTCGCCGGGATCGACGCGCTCGAACTTGCCGAAGATGCGCGTCTGGTCGACCGCGGCGATGCCCTCCCCCGCGTCGGCGACGGTCAGCAGCGCGCGCATGCCCTCCCGCCGCAGCGCCAGCACGATCGCGCTGTCGCGCGGCGCGTAGCGTACCGCGTTGGCGATCAGGTTGACCGCGACCTGCAGCATCCGCCGGAACTCGCCGAGCGCGACCAGCTCGCCCGCGCAGCCCGAGCGGTCGATCGTTACGCCCGCTTCGGCCGCGCGCGGGGCGAGCAGCGCGGCGGCGCGGCGCGCGACGTCGGCGAGGTCGACCGGCGCGCGCTCAGTGACGAAATCATCGCGCTCGATCGCCTCGAGATCGACGAGGTCGTCGATCAGCCCGAGCAGGTGGCGCCCGGCGCCCGCGATATCGGCGGCGTAATCGGCGTAGTGGCTGTCGAGCGGGCCATCACCGGCAGCGCTGATCTCGTCGGCGTTGGCGATGATCCGGGCCAGCGCGCCGCGCAGCAGCGTATCGAGCCGGTGGTCGAGCGGGCGAAGCTGCGGCGCGGCGGGCTGGGGCGCGGCGGCATAGGCGCCGCCCACAAAACCGCCGAAGCCGCCCCCCGCGTTGAGCCGGACGTGCGCCGCGAGCGTCATGCGCGGTCCGCCCCCGTGCAGCCGCGCGGGCTGGTCGGCGAAGTCACGCCGTTCGGTGAGGGCGTCGAGCAGCGGCATCGTGCCGTCGCCGTCGGACTCGAGCACGAACAACCGGCTGAGCGGGCGGCCCAGCGCGGCGGCGGGATCGAGCCCGAGTCGCGCCGCGGTGTCGAGCGACAGCCGCGTGACACGCAGCTCCGAATTGACTTCCCACGTCCACTCGGCGTCCTCCGGCGCGGTCACCTCGCTGAGCGTGGCGGCGCCGACGCGGGCGTGCCCAGCGTCGCGCTCGCGGAGCAGCGACACGGTGAGCGCCACTCCGCTCTCGTCGGGTATCGCCTTGACCCAGCAGTCGAGATCGCGGTCGCCGTCGGCGATCGTCACCGCGCGGGACACCAGGATGCGCAGTCGCCGCGACAGCCGCGCCAGCGCCGCGACCTGGGGAATGGCCAGCAGCGCGCCGTGGCGTCCGCCCGCGCGCGCGTTGAGCGCGGCAAAGGCATCGTCAGCGCGGGCGAGCCGGTCGTGGCGATCGACCGCCGCATGCAGCGTCGCCAGCGCGGTCACGCGCGCGGGCTGCGGGCGAGCGCGCGCACCGCGGCGCGGAAGTCGCGGTGCAGCGTCAGCGGCGCCACGGCGCGCGCGGCGGTCTCGGGCGCGATCGTGGCGACCCGCTCGAGCGACTCGGGCAGCGTCTCGACGTCGCGTGCGCGGTCCGCCTCGCACAGCACGAACCCGATCTGCGCGAGCAGGTGACGCTCGATCCCGAGCGCGCGCAGCGCCAGCCATAACCGATCACTCTCGGCGTCGAGCGCGAGCCCGCGCGCCTCAGCGAACTCGATCGCGAGCGCGTGCGCCAGCAGCGCGACGAACAAGCTGGTGCGCGCCTCTTCGAGCGAGTCGATCATCAGCTGCGGCAGCGCGCCGGCGACGGGGTCGATCGCGGCGGCGAGCTGCACCGCCGCGGCCTCGACCCGTTCACCGTCGTCGTGCGCCGCGATGCTGCGCTGGGTCGCCTCGGACAGGGCGCGATCGACCTCGGGCGGGACGCCGTGGCCGAGCCGCTCGCGCAGCGCCGCCGCCACCCACCAGGCGAGGCGCTCATGCAGCGCGCCAGGCAACTCGGCGCGACGGTCGGCATGCGCCAAGCGACGGCGGCTGTCCGCCACCAGATAGGTCAACGCACGGCCGCGCACCACGCCGTCGGCGCTCTCCGCAAGCCCGGCGAGCAGCGCCGCGGTGCTGCCCGGCGCGCGCTGCGCCGCCAGCGCCTCGTCGATGAGATCGACACGCGCCTGCGCGATCATCTCGCCCATTACCTCCGCGTCGCGCATCAGCCCCGACTCGATCAACCGCGGCAGCGTCATGGCGCGATTGCCGGCGAGCAGCGCGGCAGCGTCGGGGAAGCCGCGCGCCTCAAGCAGCCGCGCGGCGTGACCGGCGATGTCGTGCTCGATCGCGGCGACGGTTGTCTCGGCCAAACGGTTGATCGCCACCCGGCTGCGCTCGTCGAGCCGGTCGCGCTCGTCGGCGAAGACGTCGGCGATCGCGGCGCTCAGCCGTGCCCTCGCGCGGCTGTCGGCCGTCGCCGCCTGCGCCGCGACTCGCGCGGCCAGGTCCGAATCGATCGCCTGAGAGGGTTGGGCGGGCATCTCCCCACCCCTTAGCGAGCGATCCTTAACCACGCTCTAAGTCACTCGCCGCAGCCACTCGACCGCCACCACCAGCGTCAGCGCGGCGTAGACCGCGACGAGGCCGAGCCCAACGGTGGGCCAGCCAAGCAACGTCGCGATCGCCAGGATCGCGAGATAGCCCGGCGCGGTGCCCCACCAGACCCGGCGCGGCGCGGCGCCGGCGGCACGTTCGCCCACGCCGGCCGCGACCAGCGTCCCGATGGCGAGCAGCCGCGCGCTCGCGGTCGCGGCCTCGCGGTCGACCTCATGCGCCAGCAGCAGCGCCGCGAGCGCCGGCACCGCCATAATCAGCGCGCGGCTGGCGCGCAGCAGTGCGGGTTCGTCGCGGAACAGCGCCAGCGCGCCCGCGATCTCGGCGAGCAGCACCGCCGCTAGCGCCACCAGGATGCCCGCACCCGGTGCGCCGAGCGCGATTGCCGCACAGCCGACCAGCCCCGCTGCTCCCGCCGCGGCGGCGCACGTGCCGGTGCCGATCGCGCGGCGCGCGATCACCGGGATCACCGCGCGCGCGATCGGACGCAGCACCAGCCGCTCGAACCAGCTCGGCCGCACCGCCATCGACGCCGACAGCACCGCGCGACCGCGCTCCTCCAGCGCGCTGGCGCGGCGCTCGATGCCGTGACCGAGTTCCATGTCGTCGAGCCGCAGTGAGACATGGCGCGCGCCCGCCTGGTCGGCGGCACGCAGCAGCGTCGACTGGAGGTCGTAATCGTCGGGGAGCCGCGCCGCCTCCGCGATGCGCCGTGCGTCGAGCCGCGCCACACCCGCCCAGGCCGCGCCCGCACCGACGCGCTCGAACAACGGCGAGGCCTGCGCGCCGGGCACCACCAGCAGCGCGTCGCCGCCCTCGCCCGCCAGCGCGTGGACGACGCCCTCGGTGGTGACCAGCCCGTCCGCCATCATCACCACGCGCGCGAGCGGGTGCAGCTTGGCCAGCGCCTCGGCGGCGGTGTGGACCACGTCGATCGCGACGCCGCGCCGTCCGATCCGCGCCAGCGCGCCCGCCAGTTCGGGGGTCTCGCGCGCCACGACCACGACGATCTGCGCCGCGTCGCACGCCACCAGCAGACGCGCCTGATACTCGATCAGCGAAGCCGCGGCGAAGGGCAGCGTGGCCGCGAGCGTCCCCGGTCGGTCCTCTGCTTCATGGATCGCGAACAGGAGCCCGGCCAGCATGGCATGGCTGTTACGGGGTGGCGTGCACCGCGGCAATATCCGTGACGCGGCGCAGCGACGCGCCGGACCGAACGACTGTGCCCCTCCGAGACGGCTTCCCGATACGGGCAAACGTGTTAGATGGAGCGGATGAACGGGGGGCCGACTTCACTATCCGATCCACGTGCGGCCGAAGCTGGCGCGCGCTGGCCCGATCACTGGCCGGAGAGCTGGCCCGATCCCGCCACCCTCCCGCCGCCGGAGCCTGCCCCGACCGTGACCGACCCGTTCTTCTCCGACGATGCCCCCGATCGCCCCGCGTTGGGCGGCCCCCGGCCGGTGCTCGGCTGGGTCGCGATCGCGATCGCGGCGCTGTGGATCGCGGCGCTGGTGTGGTTGGCGCATGACTCGCTGAGCGCGATGACACCGCTGGCCTTGGCGCAGTTCGGCGCCGCCCTGGCCACCGTGCCGGCGCTCGCGGGCGTGATCTGGCTCGCCGCGCTGCGCACCTCTACCGCCGAGGCGCAGCGCTTCGGCGCGTCCGCGCGCGCGATGCGCGGCGAGGCGGTGGCGCTGGAGAACACGGTGGCCGTGCTCGGCACCACGATCGAGGAGCAGCGCACGCAGATGGCCGAGCAGGTGCGCCTGCTCACCGCACTGGGCGACGCCGCGACCGCGCGGCTCGCCGACATCGCGGGCACGCTCTCCGCCGAGGTCCAGCGCGTCGACGCGCAGACCGGCGCGCTGTCCGCCACAGCCGGCGCCGCGCACGAGCGACTCGACGCGCTGCTCGCGGCGCTGCCGCGCGCCGCGGAGGAGACGCGCTCGCTGACCGAGACGATCGACCAGGCCGGGCTGGTCGCCTACGAGCACAGCGCCGGGCTGGACGCGCAGGTCGCGGCATTGGTCGCGCGCGGGCGCGACGCCGAAGCGATCGCGGGCGGCGCGGCCGAGAAGCTTGCCGCCTATATGCAGCGGATGGAATCGACCAGCCACACCGCCGGGGCGCGGCTCGAGGCGGTCACCTCCGCAGCGGCGGGCGCGGTCGACGCGCTGCTCGACCGCACCGCGCGCGCGATCGACGAGTCGCGCAAGGCGATCGCGGCGCAGGGCGACGCGATGCTGGCGATGGTCAGCACCAACCAGACCGCGCTCGACCATGCCGCGCGCGAGAGCGCCGAGGCACTGGCCGAGCGCATCGGGCTGATCGAGGTGGTGATCGAACGCATCGCGGCGCGGCTCGACGCGCAGCAGGGCGCCGGGCGCCAGCTGTTCGACTCGCTCGACGACGCGATCCTGCGCGTCGATCAGCGCTTCGTCGCGCTCCATCGCGACGGTAGCGAGCGCACCCAGCAGCTCGCCGCCTCGGTGAGCGCGCTCCACGCCTCGGCCGAGGCGCTGGCGCGCGCGATGGACGCGGGCCACG
>Ga0265798_10012656_pt1 | contig 10157 bp, 9 predicted proteins | sample P3T30metagenome_FD_192430 | JGI IMG/M metagenome (GOLD analysis project Ga0265798, IMG submission 192430) | Plant litter microbial communities from East Loma Ridge, Irvine, California - P3 T30 | ecosystem: Environmental > Terrestrial > Plant litter > Unclassified | place: USA: California...
GGATCCTCCACCCCCCCCTTCACAATTCAAAGTGGGTTTATCCTCTACAATGCAGGAAGGTCTTTGTTGTACACGGTCGAGGAAGTCGTGGCCTGGTTTCTGGATTTTGAGCATTTGAAAAAAAAACTTAGCACCTTTTTGGTCACCTTGTCCGGTATTGGTCGGGGGCTGCGGGTTGCTTTTAGCGTTGTTGTGGTTTCGTGCACAAGTAGGTCACTTTCCAAAGGAGCAGCCAGTGTGTGTATGAGAAGAAATTGCAAAGTGCAAGGATGGAAGTTGATGGTCTTGTATAGAATAACAGAAATTGCAATGGTCTAGCGTGGGGTTGGAAAAATATGCAGAACAGCAAAGGGGCAGAATGGTAGGCGGACCCGAGTAATCCTGTGCTTTCTGCAGGTACAACCGCTCAAGCGTTCTGTAAGCATCCATACGTGATACACGCTCGGTATCTACTTGTTGCTAGGTTTTCCTTGCCCGTCCGCGGCCTGCACGGTTTGTCTGTGCCGGGAGCCTAGTAATGTCAGCTTTCATGGCGTTGCTACATCGTATTTTTTTATGCTCAAGTTGAGACCGTATAGAAACTCGAAAAAATGGTCCCCTGGTTTGCTTGGGGCGTGTTCTTGAATGTACTCAACCTCGGAGATCTCAATGGTTGCGAACGGGTTAGGAATTCCATTATTGGCCGCGGCGAAGAGACGAAGGCCGGTTGGCGCAATGATAGGCCCAGTAGTGTTTGGTGCTGTCGGTGGTGCTGATGAGCTAGCACTAGATGCCTTTCCAGACTTCGGTTTTGCTGTTCTCAACCTGACTAAGAGAGCCTCTGCTTGTGCCATCTCGGGACCTTTGAGAGTCAGCCATATTGAGCCTCTCAGAAGAACAGGACCTCGAGAATGATATGCAGCAGAGTGTCCTTCAGTTCCGCACTTGATGCAAGGTTTGCTCAAGTAGCCATCCTTGATCGATGTCTTAATGTGGTCTGGAAGTGGTATACCTGTGCAACAACAGTACTTAGAACGATATAAATCTCTCTGATGAGAGAGATGATGGAATATGGAAGACTTGGATGCCCTGAGTTGCTGCTGGTGGTCTTCTAAAGTTCCCCCAAAAACTGTTATATAGCTTTTTGGAGTTTTCTCTATGGCCCCCCTCTTGAAGTTGATTTGCGTCTCAAAAATTGATAACCTACATTTTTGATTGAACCGGTCCTGCTTGCAGTCAACGATTCCCTTGCCAGGCGTGGTTGTCGCCTCACCAAGCGGTGGACAGAGCAATGATTGTGGAGAGCAATGTGATTCCCAAATTTCCTTGGTTGTTATCAGACAAGATCATCCACAACTTAGGTAAGCCTGGACAATTCAAGTCAAGCTGTGATACCCTTTGAGGATGCACTTACAACAAGATGGTATCAATGACCATATGTTAGTCCCTCGAGCTCAGACCTAGTACTCTCTTTGATAGTATTGACAATAGATTTTATACTATCGATCGTAGAGCTCTGATCTATACAAGCTTTTCTCATGGTCACGTAAGGTCTCGTATCATAGCGTGTTCCTCCCCAAGCAAAGTGTCTTTATTGATATGGACCTAATTTAATGTCATTAGACCCTGTTTCTGGAGCGATACTTATTTACGTAGTAGCTAAAATATTTTACCTCTCTATGTGTGAGGCATTACCCTACCTTACAGATACACAGTAGATGGATGATACAACAAGTATCAAGATATCTTGCGTAAAAAAATGACAGACAAGAGAGAGCTAGATTACTCAAGGTTTTACTTTAGTTTTTCTACAAAGTACTTAGCGGCAGCATCATATAATTCGCTCGAGTCTGGGGTGTACTGTATTTACATCTCTCAATCGCCCCCTAGACCGTGCCGCAAATATCTGCTTATGTCCTCCCCTTTTGCAAAAAGATCGAGATGAAAACTCGCAGACTAAAAACCGAGGCCCAGAGTCCAGATTCCTAGTATCTCGCTCTACCCCCCCTATATGGCCACGAATGATTCCTGAGAGATACCGGCAAGTCATCCTCTACCTTCCTCCACCAAACCTCTTGCGCGGATCATAGCGCTCGAGCTCACCACGAGCGTTACGTTCAGGCCGCCGCTTAGTGACCTTGTTGTCCTCAATCTTCTTCTCAGGCGCCCGTCGCTCGACTTCCTTCTTGGCATGTCGTGGGGATCGCTCGCGTGCGTTGCGACGGGCCGACCCGCCAGACGGTAGACCCGAGGCTAGCTCACGTCTTCTGTTCTCGGCTTCGCGTGCGAGTGTATACTCATCAGCAGGCGTGCTGGAGGATGACATGACGTTCTCATGGCGTCGGAAATCCTTGTTTTTGCATCTATCAGCAGCGCGCTCCTGCTCACGACGGAGCTGTCGATCTTGCTCTTCTTCTTCTTGCCGACGACGCTCAACCTTCTGTGTCCGCTTCTTCTCTTCTATATCTAGCTTGTGACGGTTCTTCGCATTACGGGCGCGCTTGATCTCAGATTCCTCTAGCTGGCGCTTCTTTTCCAGCTGTTGAGCCTCCTCGATCTTCTGCTCTTGTCGGCGACGATCTTCAGTCTCGCGTGCTTGACGTGCCGCTTCTTCTACTTCCTTTTGAAGCTGGACGTCGCGCTCCGCTATCGCCAACTCTTCTGCAACATGGCTCTCAGTCAGAATCTCAGCAGGCGTCATACTCTGGTTCTGCTGCGCAAGAAGCGCAGACGAATAACTGGCGTCACGCGCCTTGCGCTTTGGTCCGGGCACTGGAATATCGTGCACCTCTTCAGCTGTACGCATAGATACTGGGGCACGTGACGAATGAGGCACTCGATCCACTTCGCGGGTCTGGGTGCGTCGTCGCTCTTCCGCATAAGGCTTCCTAGATGCGCCTTGGTCCCTGCTCACCGAACTATAATGGGTACTTCGGTCTTCATCGACAGGCGACCGGCTTCTATCTCTAGAAGACTGTTTAGTTCGAGAGGCGCGATAGTCGTTGCAGCTACCTTGTATAGAACTGGACTTGTCTCCCGTTGCCTCCTGGCTTGTCGTATCACCCTCGATACTAATTCGGCGGGATGCATGCAGATATCTCGACATTTCATCACACTGGTGTATGTCTTCTTGTTTGTGCTTGTTTTGCGAGCACGGTAAGTCATCCATCATGCTCGAACCTTCTGTTTTAGAACGTTTTAGTACGTCTTGCGCGCGCTCCACTCCCTCGCGTTCATGAAGCCTGCGCTTTCGAGGTCCAGTCGGTACAGATATAGAAGGCGGAGCCGCCATTGTAGGACGTGGTTCAGTCAAATCGTGTACGATAAATTGGTCCGCAAACCTCTCTTCGCCGAATACAACCATTGTGTCACCACCGTCACGGAGCTGAGCTGTAGGGCCGTGCAATCTATCGGGCTTTGTACATTTTGTTGTATCTTGTTTCACGTTCTCTTCAGGTACTAGAGTGATATAGCCGTAGTATTCGACGGATGCTGGATCGATTCCTGGTATGGATAGTCCAACTGTTGAAATATGTTGAAAAGGCGACCCTTTTTGAATAACGTTGTCTTCTTCTGGTGAGAAGTGGAGGGCAAGCGGAGGCCTGGCGTTCGAAGAAGATGCAGAGGCTTCAGTACCAGCCGATCTATTGTATGTAACCTTCTTCTCGGATTTTTTGGTCTGATTGTGTTGACGTTGATGGCATGGGAGGAGCGTAGGATTGATCTCTTTGCCGCATATGTTTGGAAGCGAGAATCCTCGAATGTTGACATTCGTCGCATTACCCTGATCATCCAAATGAATAGCAGTAGAGTACTGCTCCATATGCAAAATCTTCTCGTCCTGTGTTTCTGGCCATATATCATACCCTGCGGCTTTTGCCACGCCGAGCTGACGCCTGGCCAGAATCGCCGCTCTCACCTTGGTTCGCAGCAGAGACTTCTTGATATGCGCTGCTTCACTAGCCTGGAAAGCAGTGCTTTCAGAAATGGCTATTGTCCCAGAAATAGGTGTGATGGGGAACGGTGTACCGATTATGACCTCATAGGGCCTTAGACCGGTCCCGTAACGACCGATCCCAGCAGTCCCTATCTTCTTCACCAACTCATCCTGGGTCGGCTCGCGGTCATATATCTTTCGAAACTCTTTTGCGTTTGGTGGCGGCATTGTCTGCATTCCAGTGCTGCAGTATGTAGTGCTTAGAGTAGATACGTTCGCTGTTGTCGATGTGTTTGCTGTTTCGTAATGTGCGCTATCATCCTCCCGTCCTACAATGGCTGGGACAACAGCGACAGAGCTTTCTTGTGATATAAGGGCTACCGCAGTTGGCATGTTCAGAACTTTTGCGTTCAATGTGGAAGGAATGTGTTGAGCGGTAGCTGATCCGTTGCCATGACTTCTCACGTGTGAGTCTCTGTCATCAGAGGAGCCCATACTGCGATACCAAATTCACAGAGTGCAGTTGTGCCGATATCTTACGTTTAAAGATATCACTAGAGATTGATTTAGTTGTGTTGCAACGAGTAGAGAGTTAGTTGTGCATTGGGTTGAGCACCTCGGTCGGGAAGGTCCACCTATGGTGACAGGGATTAGCGTGGAGCGATCATAAAAAGGGTTCACGGGTAACGTCGATCGCTACGCTAGTTCAGTGAATGCAGATTCAGGCAGACAATAGTATTGTTTATTCAGGACTATTCATTGTTATTATCTTAGTCTTTGTCAGAGTCAAATGATTATGGGTCGGCGTTCATTGTTGAGACGCAACACAATCGTGCATGACGAACGCCCTACTAATCTACTGCCCACGAAACATGTCTACCATCCGCCAAACCCATACTGCAGAAGCTTTCACACGATAAAATGTAGGTGAGAACATCAAATATTCCCTTAGTCGAAACCGTAGGTCGCAAGCCCGGGTAAATTTCATGTTTATTAACTATCAGCAGTGTTTGTTAAAGACAGATCTTCCTAAGACCCACGACTGATACTAGTGCAGCAGAGTAATCTATACCTGTTCTGCAGGCTTTCAGGTTTCTCTTTTTCGAGATGATGTGCGAGGACCACTCGATCTCGTTCTCTACTCAAGTTCTCGAGCGTTTGCATCCCCGCAGTATTAGGCGCTCCTCACTCACTTTCACTTTGTCCATCACGCCGACGTCAGAAATAATAGCTGTTATTTCATTGGATTCTAAAATATAAGCACGAGAGATTTTGAGCTCAATCGGTTATATCCATTTTTAGATTTACCTTCAAGAGAGCTCGTTTGGGCTCTGGCAATCCTGATCACCCCCGCACTAACCCACGAACGATCGCAATAACAACGTACACATATACTCTACTATCATACAGAATCTAGCATCACATTCATCTACTTTAAATATGGCTTCCACGTCATTTCCTAATGTCCCTCGTAGGATGCGTTGCGGGGATAGTAAGTTCTTCCTCCTCCAGCAACGCAAGATCATCTCGGTATATTTCGCTCGGAACTTCAATCAGAGCATGTACCAGGAGTATACCGACAAGATGATACGTCAGAGTACGCAACGTCAGACTCTCGCAGACAGAGTGTCCACACAGCGGGAGAAGCATCGCGAGCGCATTGCTCTCCAGCGACGCGGCCTCTACCACCCATCCACCGAGCGCAAGAAGTCGTACTCACTGAACAGTTGCCGCCCTGTGTACCGACTTTCAGTGCGCGAGCGACAGGGCTTACAACTAGTTCAGGAGATGTCTAAGCGCGCAAATCGCCACACCAAAACAGCGGCACTCTACCCCAAGATTATACAGAGCTATACTCTACTCCAAAGCCTCGCCGGCCTCGTCGACTTCACCCTCATACACCTCCTTAACCCGGCTATCCAGAATGTACCGGCTGAGTTCGAGGCCCTTGCCGACAGGCTAGTCAAGTGGCTTGAGATGGCGATGCCTCACATACCTTCACTAGGCCCGGGATCCCCCCTAGTCGGGTGGAGCTGGGACGCACTCGAGATATTTTATGTTTACCTGCAATCAGAGGCAGAACATGGCTGTATCCTGGAAGAATGGTCCAAGTACCGAGAGATCTTGGAGAAGCTGGCGCTGTTGGTGACACCCACCACAAACATGCCCATCACGATGTTCATCTTTGGTGACACTATCATGGAAGATGTATACGAGGATACTAATCCTAATCAGTGTAACGAGGTTGAAGTGCCGTCGGATCCTGTCACTTCCCCCATTGCTATCGAAAAACTTCCCGGGGATAGCTGTACTACTGCAGGCACCACAGTGCCGAGTCCAGCCATATCTCCAACACAATTCAAGGATAGCTTGGATGATCTAACATTACAAGATATGGCAGCTAGAGATGCCGTTTCGACGCCAAAGCTACCCGAGGCCGTCGCTGCATATGGTGATTCATCGCAGCCGTCAGTGGGTAGAGAACCTGCGGCACCCACTACACCTATGCCGTCATTGCCACTGGTACCCGAGGCCGTCGCTGAGATTGACATCTCATCGCAGTCGTCGGAGGATAAGGTACCTTTGGCACAAGCTGCTCCCGTGCCACTACCTGACTCAACCGGGGGTGAGGGTACCATTCGGACTCAAATCCTGAACGGCACTGGACGATTTGACGTGAACTTGATATCTAGCATCGATGATCTGATCTTTGTTCTAACTCACCACCGTTACAACATGATCCGCATCGCAAAGGCAAAAGCTCTTCGCGAAAAGATGTTGGGTGGCACCAGTGTCAATGATGCGGACATTGATTTCCTCCTTCGATCTTGCCAGTACGTATTGGCTAATGCCGATGCACCATGGTTTAGTAAGAAGGAGGTGCTGGAAAAAACGCAGGAGTGGTGGCAAGACAGCAATACGGGTATGTGGCGGTTGAAGGGACAGCTCGTTGCCGAGGGCGGCGATGACCGACCCGCAGCAGTAAAGAAGCTTGGAGCGGAAATTCAGAACGTGTTTCGCGTTTTCTACATATCTGGCGGCGAGAGAAAAGTCGCACCGATTAGGAAAGGTGTTCGTGGCCGATAGGCAATTTTTTCTTTGTTTCTGCTTTGTACTCATGACTTTTGTGCTCGCATTGAGCATATAGCGTGTCTTGGATATACTTGTTTTTGTTTTAGCGTTCCTATTAAGATAAGTTTTAATATAACGAATAGCTTGCTTGGAAGAAAACCTGTAAAACTCTTCACGGTGTTTCGAGACCCGAGAGAGTGAATACATATAGTCACGTGACAATGTCCCTCACGCCCTCACGCCAAGACCAGCGACTGACCAGCAAATAACCGGCAGCAAACGACACGCTGCTCAAACCGGCCTGCTGCCTGCTATTGTTATTTGTGCACGTTCATTGCGCTTCTCTACCCCACATCCACAACTTCTTTCTCAACGTAACGATTTGAGTAAAGCCTTATATTAAATCAAAACTTCATAATGTCTACCTCCTATAGTACCGTCGCTAGTACCGTTGCCAACACCGCAAGCCAGGTCTCAGCTTTGCGCCTTGTTAAAACAGGCCTTAAACAAGGCCAGAAGCGTGGTTATCTCTCCTACCTGGAGCAAGAACACAAAATTAACGAACATGTAAGAACCCTAAACTCATGCATACGCGAGGTTACTTATAATATTCAAAAGAACGCAAAGACGGCACCATTGGTAGAGTCAGCTCCTAGGTATCTTGCCCCTGACAACGTAAGTGGCTGTCGTTGCTTGTCTTCCATCGGGCAAGACACTGACGACTTCCTGAAATAGAGCAACGATGGGTATTCTGAGCAAATTCTCAAGGAAGATGACGAGTGTAGGATCGCACGAAAGTTTGTCATGCTACGTCTCCAGTGAGCCCATCTTGTGGAAGACTTGAGTCGACCACTCTACCAAGACCGCTGGCCCGATATCCCGAAAGCAATCACCGAAAAGGATGAAGAGATCAAGAAGATCAAACAGTCTAATGCGATTCGCAAGGAGCTTCTGGAAGACAGCGAATTGGATCGCAAAGCTGCTCATTCTCGCCGAGTATACCGGGGTTGACGATGCTGGAGTGATAGAGGCTCTTCGCATTGTCCTCCAAAAGATCCGCGATATAGTCCTATACAAAGGTGGAGAGAGCAAGGCGACCCTTTCAGGTTGGGCTGAAGAAGCCATAGGTCGCCCTTCAGAGATACCTGTGACGCGCAACAAGCCTTGGCATGAGCTAATCGATGACCTGCAGCTTTCGAATTTCGTCCCAGATATCTACGACAGAATTTCTGTTATGGTACAACTCGAGGATCGATCGCCGGCAGAGATCCCGGTTTCGGAGTATTTACCGTTGATTCGTGAAGCGCTGAAGGACATGATACTCAACATGGCAGAGTGTGTCGCCTTACTTCAAAGGTTCATTATCCACGACGCTCCCAATCTGGCACTGTTTCTGGAGATCAAAACCGTTGAACCCAAAGAAGCAGTTGCCGCCCCAAGGAAGAAGAACGTCAAATCCAGAAAGGAAGTTGTAGCCATTGAGCGTAGCTACGGCTACATGCACCGCCTACATGATTACGCGGAGCTAGCACAACTTCTCGGTGTTTTGACCTGGGTTGATGCACTACTGGATCCCTTCCGTAACGATATTGTGGCCGAGAACACCAACATGCTACTTCCCAAGATGCAATCGGCTCGCACCAAGCGAGATGCAGTCTTTACCACAGAGTTAGAGGGACGATATTATGAGATCCGAAAAGCCAACCCTGAAGCCAAGACACCAGAGACAGAGGCTGTTGATGCGGCGAATAAGACCTTCCTTGCCGAAGCCGAGATCATCCAGAACTCCAACAGTCAACGCTCAGCTCTGATCCAAGCGATCAACTTCCAACCGCGGCACCAGGATGTTCTTCAAGAATTGTTGTACTTTTCGGAAATAACCGCTGATCCCTGCCTAGATACGTTAATAATGAAAGAGGTCCGAGACAATCTGCAACGTATTTGTAGATCTCTTTCCTTCAAGGATGATTCATAGGCATTTGGACCTGATGCGAGTGATGCCACAATGAATCGCGCGCCTATCAAAAAATATCTTCGAGACCTTGAGCAGACGCCCAATGTCAGTAGCTGGGAAACTTTCATTGCCCACCTCGATTCTCCTTCCATGGACGACGTATTCATGACTGACACATCCTTGGAGGACCAGTCTGAAGTTGAGCTTATGCCCTGATTTGATGAGATAATCTACGAGCATAAAGTTATTGTCAATAGTTATACGATTGTTACACGGTATAAAACCGTCAATACCGATCCTGCAAAGAGCGGCTCTGGCTTTTGGAACTTTGATCCTCCAATTTTTTTTTGCAGTGGATTGACATGCACATGAAGTATCTGAAGAGTGTCGTAGCAATCGTCATGGAGACAACACGAAACAGTCGAGAGGAAAAGTCGCTGCTGAAACAGTTGAGCTATCGGGACCAGGCGTTGGACCACATCGACTTGACCAAAAAGCGCATCAACATATACCTGGAGACGCATGGATCTTGACAGTCCACAAAAGTGCTGCTTTCTAAACTCGATACCCAACAGTTCATGATGAACAAGATTCAGCCTGGGATTCAGCGTTACGCGCATCTGGCTCGTAAGCCGTGTCCTGTAGTCAACACGCAAGAAGGCTGCAAGAAGCGCCAAGAAGGCACATGCTGGTACAACCATGACAACGAAGGTGTGCCTTGTCATGTAGATAAAGCAGGAAAGAGCTGCCGGTACAGCGAGATGTGCTACTACGTCCATCGTTGCCCAGAGGAGAAGTCAGCAAAAACAACAGTGTAAGGTCTTCCCCCAGTCGTGTTTGGTGTAAAATTAGCCAAACCAAGTCCAAACCGACCATGCCCATACGTCAATAAGCCTAGGGGCTGTTCTGGGGAGAACGACGGTACCTGCCCGCACTTGTACACGAACAAGGACAAGATGTGCATGTCAATCGTCAAAGGCCAGACCTGCAGATTCGGCGACAACTGTGATTTCCGACACCAGCAAGCTCAGAGGTTCGGAAATGCCTGTAGAGTGGCCCAGAAGCCCCGAACTGCAGAGGTAGTCAAGAAACCAGCAGCAGCTAAGGCTCAGTCGCCGGTAGCATCACAACAGGGCCAACTTCATCCCGATGCGGTGACAAAAGCCCAAGGTTTCCAGTCGTAGAGTGACTCTTCCTCGGAATAGCCCAAGAGGA
>Ga0265798_10012657_pt1 | contig 10157 bp, 7 predicted proteins | sample P3T30metagenome_FD_192430 | JGI IMG/M metagenome (GOLD analysis project Ga0265798, IMG submission 192430) | Plant litter microbial communities from East Loma Ridge, Irvine, California - P3 T30 | ecosystem: Environmental > Terrestrial > Plant litter > Unclassified | place: USA: California...
TCATCTGTTCAGAGCACCATATGAATATCGCAGGGGTGAACCACTATCTAAATGAAGGTTTCCAGCAAAGGAGCCAGTACCTGAAAGGCCGCTTCCAATCCATCAAACCGCTCACGGTAGTCCATATCGATTTTCTGATCAGGTATTTTGGACCACTCAAGCGTAACTCTGCACTTTTTACCGAATGGTTGAGCGGTTATCATCGTAGCAAAAAGGGGCTTGAAAAACTGTATGATGAGAAGGGAGGGCCGATAACCTACCTTCTATCCAAAAGGTCACTTTTTGGCTATATGGAAATGAAAAAGGACTTCCCGAGCCCATACAAGGCGACTGTAGACGAGATAGAAAGGTGCTTCGATTTGGAGACAAAGGGTGTATGGAAAGCATTAGGCATTTGAGTTCGAAGTGCGTAAACACATGGCTTGTTATAATTCATCCATAACTCCAATACTTGCTCAATTAGGTTTTGCAGAATGACACAGAAGTACAACTTTAAAGTACTACTAGACAAACCAATCTATCAACCCCCTTTCCTCCAAATCCCTAATACAAAAAGAACCAATGATTTAGAACAAATTTATTTCTGGCGAACTGGGGTTAAACCTCTATGATATATCCAACAATCACCATAAAATAAAATAAATTTGTTCATTCGAGAAAATTCTCGATAAACGGATAAATTCGCTTGGTAATGGATACTAATAAACTTTTCCTGTTCTCTAAAAACACAGATGCCGTTGCGGCACAAAGGGGGTATAATTACCAAACACTGAAAACGCTGGAAACATGGGTCGAGAATTTTCTTGAGCGAAGAAGCGAGGAAATCTACTGTGAGTTCGAAGAGGATATATTTCAAAAGGACAATTTTAAAAAAGAATTAACATTCCGCCAGATAAAACTTTACTCAAATGGTTTCTCGTTCAGTAGTGAAGAAATCAAGAAAAGTATTGGCCACTTTTTTACGTTACAGGAAAAGTTCGATAATTCCGATTTCTCCAAAGAGTTCATATTTGAGACCAATGCAAATATTAAAAGTCAGTATAAAGATAATGATGCTGAACTATTAAGGGAATGGTTTGAAAACCAGGATAACCTTGACGAGGAAATACTAATTAGGATTGCAAAAAAAATAAAAGAAATCGTCAGCGAATATATTTACGGGCAGAATTTAGGAAAAATTGAGCAGCAAATCCTCAATGAAGCACTTGGAGATTTTCATGCCCTCGACGAAAAATACTGGCAAACTTTCGCCAAAATGATAAAATTTAAGTTCCTGTCAGTATCACCAGATGTAGAATTTGAAGCAGTTAGAATAAGAATACAGGAATTGATTGCCAAGCTTCCCCACCCTTCTTTGGAGACTAGATCAGTTCAGGCTTTCGGTGTTTTATTGGATCAAGTTTTCAGTAAGCTTACCGAAGTAAACGGCGAGAATAGAAAGCTTACCAATGATATGCTGGAACAGGCAATTCTGAACATGGGTAGCAAAGAAGATCAATGGTATGCACGTAGATTCGAATACTATAAGTCGATACCAGAAATAAAAGAGTTTAGGATAGGAGAATATTACGAGATAATGGATCTGGTCAATTATTGCCGGAGAAAGATATATCTCCACGATCATAAGGTGGTATGGAACCGATTTATGTTTTTTTATTCCCGCAATGAGGATGTTCTGGAAAGCTTTAGGCGTAGAGCAATATATGAGCTGATATTTCTCAATAACGAGTTCTATGAGACAGATTATGAAAATCTGGGCAGAAAAGATAGGCCGGCCGGAAGCCTTATCGGACTGGAAGAAGATATCCGGTTTTACTTTGGGGATCTTTCGTTCATTGAGAATAGCGATGATCTGGAAAGCGCCAGGATAATCCTCAACCTTTTGGTTGGTGCAATTTCCAATAAGGTATGCAATATAAGCCTCGATGAGCTTAAGGATTGGTTCATTGCCTTATATAGAAAAATAAGTAAAAAGCTGCAGGTTCCAAACGACATCAATGAGCAGTGTAATTTACTTGAGCAGAAAGGAATGGTGCTGATGGGGATTAACCGTATCAGAAAACGAAGTGCCATTGAATTTCTCCGATACTTCAATTCGATGCTTGATCTTGTGCCGGATGCACCACTGTTCCAACTGTCTAGGTTTGGTGAAAGAATCGAAAAGTATATTCAGATCCAAATACACCATGATCCTCAGGACAAAAGTGGAATTACCGCAGCACTGGAAGACTTTTCTGAGAAACTTTTTCCTCTGCTTGAAAAAAGGGAAGGTAGGATACAGCTTGCTAAGTCACAGGTGAAACGTGGATATAGCTATCTTAAAACTTCCGAGCCTAAGAACATGCTAAAAGCATTGGACTATTTCCATAAGGCGAAGGAAAACTATTTATTGGAGGACACCATTGAGGGTTATATATTGGCCCTGCTCAATATTGCACAGATCTATAACGCCTTGGGAATGCATTTCGCTGCTAAACAGTATGGACTGGCAGCTTATAGAATGGCCACGAACAAAGAAATGCTCCACCGTGTGGAAAATAGCCTTGCTATTTTGCTCCATGCAGACTATCGGTCGGGATCCTGGTTCAATGCATTAAATGTCTATAGACGATACATCGGTCTTAGGTTGGAATCGAATTTTGACAGGACAGAATCGAGCGAAGAAATCTCATGTACACAGGACGCTGCCTTTCTGCTCTATGTCATGAAAAGAAGTTCTGGCCAGTTTGATTACCTCATCAAAAGCTACCTCACATACCTGGATTATGTAGGGAATGAAATCATAGAGCCATTGCACAATAGTATCGATGCAGAACTGGCACGGGAAGATGATTACCTAAAAGCGATTCAATATCAGTTTGTTGACTACCCGTTAAACGACATCGGTAAAGTGAGGATGATATCTTTCTATGCATTGGGAAGTTTGTGGAAGATAAAATTCAAGAATTCCTACGATGGAATGGCACTATTCGAGGAGTACATTTCGGCGGTACAGATCATCTTGGCCGAGATTGCGCTTTCAGAAGTTGACTTCCATTTCATTAAATCACAGATAGACATAACTCTTGAGCTAGGCAGAGCTTATCATGCGCCTGAGCAACATGCATCATACGAGGTGATCAAGTGGAAGGTATATGTATGTAGGACTGATACGAGGGAAATAAGGAAAATGAATTATCATGCTGCTTTTCTAATGGTTTCGCTAAAGCAAATCCTAAAGGACATCAGCTTGTTACCGAGTGACGAGTTCGAAACGTTAATCGATTTATTTCTTAGGGAATCGAAATTGGATACGAAACAATTAGTGGTTAATCTATATCAGAAAATACATAGGGATGTATATTTGAAAGGTGATTTCGAAGCTTTGAAACCCGGTCTTTTTGCAAAGGAGGACTTTCCTGAGCTTTCTATGCCTAGGGAAAACAGGTTTATGACCTGGAACGATTCCCTTAGCGAAAAGTATAATAGGGATTTTAGCATTGAGGCAATCAAGAACAGGTTTAATAACATCCATGGGTGTACATATCTCACTATCGAAGAACTCAAAAAAAACGCTGAGTTTCCGGCTTGGGTAAACCAAACGAGGGAAAAAGGATGGAAGGACTGGCAGATCATGTCCAATATCCAGAATTTTATGATCAACTATAAGGTTCGTGTCTTTGAGGGAGGTCAATTTTCCACCGAAGAAGCTTTTGTAGAACATTATCAGCAAATGTTCCATAAATATACTCATATGGATGAGAGGGATTGCTATGTAGAATTTCCCCTCGAGGCTTTCCAGAGCGAAGAATTTGACGGGCAGTTTGATATTAGTCTTCCTTCGACGCTGCGTACCTACGGCTTGGAAACCAACCAATCGACGCCAAACTTTGAGGCTATAAGGGAATTCCTTGATATCAGGTTCAATATTGCAAATGACGATTATCAGGAAAATAATCCATTGTATGGAATTGTATAGGAATCTTCAACATAAGCGTGTAGATTAGGGTAACTAAAAAACTAAATAGTATCTTCAAAAACATATAGTATAAAACGCGAACATCGAATAAAATTATGGGATATTATGATGATCCAATTGTGGATGAAAATGCGAAGAGAAGCGAAGAATCGGTCAATGCGGTAAGTCATTGTGCAAGCTCTACGAATAAACGTCTCGTAGCACATGGAATCGGCATATGACGACGACATAATTGATTAATATTTGGTTGTTAACCATTGCTGAAGTAACTGATCCCAGATTTCTTTGGCTCGCTATTTTTCCACAAGCCAGTAAAACACTTAAAATTATATGTGCATGTACATCGACAATTTTATCCTTTATTATAAAGTTGGAGAATAACCAATCTATTTGATGTTGAATATCATATTTGAGTTTTAGGGATTCGCCGTGATTCTCAATCAATCTCCAAAATATAGCTCAAAATCTTCCTCCTGTCCTTTTCTCGACCTAGCACTTTGAAAGCAGATTACAAATATATACACATTAATTGTAGCATAGTTTGCAACCTGCCTCAAATGATCATTAACAGATTCTGGTGTGCACCGTTGAATCATAATACATGAACCAATTAATGCTTGGTATCCCGGCTGGAACGTGGATCAATTCCTGGCTTAACGGTATCACTATCTCTAATCGGGCCTCCATTAGGTTTGTGAATTCTAACTTCGCCGCCGCCATTATTCGCTGAAAATCCTTTAGCAAGTTTCTCCGCTTCTTTCTGAGTACCGACAATAGCTGATGCGCGCTCGCCATTTTCTTTTTGAACATTCCAGCCTTGCTGGCCTTTCTTCTGGGTTACATGGTAATTTGCCATAATTTATATAATTTATTATTTAAACTCTTGAAGTAACTCTGGCTGCTGTTTGTATATCTACCGCCTTAGCACCAATTGATTGCAACATTTGCCTCATATCATTGAAAACCGGGGCTTGCTTTGTGGGATCCGAAATGGTCAGTATAACGGTAAATGGCACACCTGAAAGAGGAACAGTAACTCCATCCCTAGTTAGATACTCTACCTCTAGCCGCCAGTCGGTTGTAGGTCCCACACCTTTTGGAAAAGATTTTTCATACACTTTAACCGGGCTCCATTTAAATCCATGTTCTATCTGATCCTTCTCATACTTACTGATGTCAGCACTGTCAGGTGTATATATGGCTTTTAATTGTCCCTTATATTTCCCATCTTTCTGTTGCTGCCTTAGTGAAGCCTCAATATTGACACGAACGAATTCCGCTCCGTAACGGTAGTCAAATTGAGGTGTGCTAATAACAGTTAGTTTTGCATACCCCAGGCATTTTCCGTCTTTCACCAAACTGGCTGGCCAGGCAAAGTTAAAACTCATTTTATTTCCTGGAGTGACCCGGTTGGCAAAAACCAAGGTTATGGAGCTGGTGTCTCCTTCCAAAATTTCTGCAGATCCCTTTGGAATACCAAACCCGATCAGGTCTTTTGCAATATTCTTTAATTTTTTATCACTCAGACATGCAGGTAGCGTCGAACTGTGTACGCTAAGTGCCATCAGCGTTTCGCGGGAAACTACACCTTCTATGGCGTGATCGATACATGCTAGTGTCTTGGCGACATTTGGTGCTGCATAGCTGGTGCCACAACCATCTACGACGTTTCCGCCTGTATCTAGAGACAATAATCCGTATGCTCCACTAGTTAAACACTTAGTACCACTTCCTCCAATATGAGCTAAATCCGGCTTTAGCCCAACGCGTAAACCTGGTCCACGGCAACTATAATTACTTAAAGCGTAAGGGATTACACCATTCATATTTGGCGGATTCAACGCCGAAACACTTAGGTTGCGGCAACTTTCCGCTGGGCGTTTAATGGTATCATTTCTAGAAGATGCAAGAATTTTGAGTGCCTCAAAATTGTCTGCAGGCCACTCTTTTCTAGTATCTATTTCTGCGGTATTCCCAGCGGAAATTACAAATATGACATCATTTTCCTCCGCTATTTTATCTAGTCGTTGAGCAGCAATACTGTAACCCACAGTGCTTGCATGTTCTTCAAAATTTAAACTAAAGTTGAAAATCCGAACCCCTGTTCTAGCTTTCAAGTCTTGAACTGCGGCCTCCAATTCATCGAAAAACTGCAATGGACTTTGATAGTAATTATCAAAACTTGATTTTTTTGGAAGCAGATCCAGATCAATTATTTTACAGCCGTCGATTTCCTGACAAATCTCATCACCGTTTAAGCTGTTGCCAAAAAGCAACAACCCAGAAATAAAGGTCCCGTGATCTTCGTCCCGATCATCAGCACTTAGGTAACCCCAGCTTTCCTCAACCCAGTCTCCATATATCTTAGAAACACCACCATCAATAACACCTATTTTTGGAAATGAGTAATTATCCTGCAGCTTAGGCATGACAAAATCTTGACTGATCCGCTTTCCTACCCGGGTTGCGTTGGCGGCGGTTATTATTGGCGGTAACATGACTTTCTTGACAAGAGGATGAATGTCTAAAAAGTTGAGTAGCTCAGCGTGGGCGTTTGGCTAAGACTAACTGGGCGTTCAACTATACCTTTTCCATAAGCTATGTTTTTATGAAGCTGTATTATAGATTCACCCTTACCTGCCTCGAGGCGAATACCATAAAGTGCGACATTTCCCAACCCATTGGTCGTATTGAAGAAAGTCACTTTAACGGACAATTTTTTCAGGCCTTCAATAAAACTTTGAATTAGTTTTAGCTTATAGGATTTTAGTAAGTCCCAATCTTTTTGTTTAGGAATACAATGAAAAAGTTCAACCAGATAAATTCCATTTGTCTCTGGACTCGCAAGCCAAGTGACTGCTTCATTCACAGAAAACCTGCGTTTGTCACTCTTAGCGTATGGCACGATTTCTTTGATGGCACCAACCTCACTTCTTAACTTGCTTGGGCTGGCTACGGTTTTTCCATCCCGCTCCTTATACCTTGTTTCAGTTTCAGCTTCCCCAACCTTTCCAATAAGACTATCGATGCTTCTTGGAGTAAGTTCAACATAAATTTCCCCTAGATCACCTCCACCTATTACTGGAGCAATGTCCCGCTTGAAAATTTGCCCAGTAGGACGATGGCTTTTTGCTAACGCAGATTGCTGCAAAGATACCTTGGCATAACTAATCTGTCCAAAGTCTTCCGCTTGCTGAATATCTTTAATTGCCATAAGCTGGTTTTGAAGTTGAACTTTGTGTTTTACGAATTCTACGTCATTGCCCGCGAAAAAATCTTTTTCAGCACCGCCAGGGTTATTATCTAGAGATGTGATAAAGTCATTTGAATTCAGAATGATTTGAACAGGACTGTTTGCCATAATCTATTATTTTTCGGTGTCTTTTATTTTAGCTAATTGCTTACTTACTGTAGATGGGGCGATTCCGAAGAATGGCGCGATTTCCTTCTGTTTAAAATTATAGTTCCGATCGGAAGTAAGTGCATTAATGAAATCTTCGTCTCTACTGAGCATAATGTCTCTCTTTCTAGCGCTAACCCTACCAGAGTTTAGCAAGGCAAATTTCTTTGCAACCGAAACGATACTGTTATCCCCATTAATGACAATTGATCGTTTGATCCACTTGGAAAACATTTCGGCGTCGGCTCCAGAAGAACCTTCTAAGCACCAGGACAAGAATTTGACAGTACTTTCAGGAAATTCTAAAGGCTTCAGGAAATCATTTAATAGCACCATCATTACTTCAGGTGAAGGAGAGGGAATTTCAAGTTGGATATCAAACCTCCTCCAAATTGCCGGATCTAGTAGCGATTCATGGTTAGTGATACCAATGGTAAATCCCTTTCCTTTTCTGGAATCTAAGGATTGCAGCAAAGTATTTACCACCCTTTTCACCTCTCCAACTTCTTGCGGGTCATTCCTTAATTTGGCAATAGCATCAAATTCGTCCAGTAAAAGCACGCAATTATATCTGTTGGCAAATGTGAACAGATTACCAATATTCCTAGATGTAGTCCCAAGGAATGAAGACATCAGACCTTCCAACCGTGCTAAAACTACAGGGAGACCAATTTGTTGGGCCAGCCATTTAGCCAAATGGGTTTTACCGGTACCAGGGGCACCATAAATGAGACATGAACTTGCGGGCAAGGCCTCTACCTCGATTAGTTGATCAAACATTTTCCATTCTGTGATTATCCCGTGAACGGCTTCCTGAATGTCATAATCAAAAAGCGGGACTTTTAATTGAAGATCATCAGCAAAATACACTTCGGCCAATGGCGTGGAGGTCTCTTTATCAACCGGCAAGGGTGTAGTTTTTTTAAGTTCCTCTCCTTTATTTACGACAAAAGACTTTTGGATTTTGCTAGGCGCCATCTCGGAAGAAACTTTAGAACTTGAAAGCAATCCAGCCAGAGAATTCGCCTCCTTATTGAAGCCATCTTTTTCCAGGGCATCTTTTAATCTATTAACTTGTTGCAGCACTGCGCCGTTCGGATTCACCAAAGCTGAACGGGTAAGCGCCTGAATAATATTGAAATATTGGATCATGTAGGTTTTTATTTACATTCCAAAGTTTGCAATTAAATTCCGTAATAACAAATTAAATTCCAATAATAGATATAATATTCATATTTAAGTCTTTAAAATTCATGAAGCCATAAAAAATAACCAAACTATGTTGGTGATAATGATATACTTCAGAATGCACACGATTACTTTTTTTCTATATCTGAAATAGTAAACCACCCACCAATTTCGAAATCATCAGTTTCTATAGATAAGAGTTTGAAAGCTACATAACATTACCAATTCAACGCATCTGGAAGCTTTTCAAATAAGTTTTTCCATTGGCGATTAGTTTTAGAATGTACTAATTTTATGGTTTGCCACACAGATGGGTGCTGATAAGTGGAAATATATTTTTTGAAGCTAGCTAACAGATCCGCCTTAATATCGTCCAGCGGTCGATTCAAATCAAACCGATCATCATAAGGAGTTAATATTGCCTCTAGATCCACAGTACTTGTTGACTTAAGAATTCTTATCAGACGGTCAAGCATATCATAGTAATGCCTGGCCGCACTTTTTCTTGCCGCAAGTAAAGTATCTCTCTCGTTTAGCTCTAATATTCTTAACGTTGCTAATGCTTTGTTTTTCTCTGCTTTTGAAATATGAGAGAAAATTTCAAACTTATAGGTCAGAGGATTCAGTAACATAAAATACTGAGGATCTTCTGTTCTGATATTAATAAATCCGATTGCAGCGAATGGAGGCTCTTCAGTTCTTATCAATTCAATAAGCTCATCTTGATCATCCAAGACATACCCCTTATCCAATTTATGACCGGAATTACATTGTTTACATGCAAGAATGTAATTTTCCCAGTCAAAACTATATTGAGGGAAAAAAGATTTTGGATGGATATGCTCAATATCATTGGCTTCACTTTGTTCGCAATAATTACAAAGCCCAACAAAAACACACATTCCTTCTAATCTTTCTCTTATCTTAATGAAAGCTGTTTTACCAGCTGCGTTGCCTTTACTTGTCCAGAGAGACTGTGCTCTGGTAGCCTTAGCTGCAAAAGAGCCTTCAGCATCTACTCGAGTTTGTAGTGCTTCAAGAACATCGGCTTCCGTCTTGTCGAGCGCCTTAGGAGCTAATAGGATCATCCGTACTTAGAATTTGCTGTAAATGAATACGTTCCTTTTCCTCGTCTTCTGAAATTTTTCCCAGCGCTGATAACATATTCAAGCTACCCAACTTTTCCAATTTCTCTTCCGACCTCGCTGATCGTACTGGTGTCTTGCCAAAAAACTCTGTTCCATAAGCATCTAGAACATTTCCGTAAATTAATCGCTCTTTATCAATCCCCACAATTTCTCCACTATCCATATTACTACCCGGCGCAGCCAAACGCCATATTGTACCAGATTCACTTGCACGACAAACTAAGGGGCTATGAGAGGTGACTATGAATTGAATGCCGGGGAAATATTTTGTAAACCAGTTGCCGATTCTAGTCTGCCAGGTTGGATGCAAATGTGCGTCAACCTCGTCAATTAGCACGACACCCGGCAGGTCAATTTTCATTACATCTTTCTTTATGTTCTTGAAAACCGCATTCTGTCCGTATACCCTCACCAACTGCCTAAGCAATTCAAATGTCAAACTTAATATCGAACGATATCCGTC
>Ga0265798_10012659_pt1 | contig 10156 bp, 6 predicted proteins | sample P3T30metagenome_FD_192430 | JGI IMG/M metagenome (GOLD analysis project Ga0265798, IMG submission 192430) | Plant litter microbial communities from East Loma Ridge, Irvine, California - P3 T30 | ecosystem: Environmental > Terrestrial > Plant litter > Unclassified | place: USA: California...
TTCCTAAAAACAATCTTATCGCCTTTTGTTGAATATTGTGGAGAATAATAAAATCCCTTTTCGTCGCTTAGTGTGATGGTTTTTCCAGACTTCAAATCCGTTCTTTTAATGGCTCCACGAAGTTCATCGCTCCAGGTAGTATAAATGACAAACTTCCCATCCGGACTAAATGCCGGTTCAAATTCAAACTCCTGGCCATTTGTTACGCGTTCCGGTGTTCCGGCAGGTAAGTCTTGCTTGTATAAATATCCTGCTGCATTAAAGACAATTGTTTTTCCGTCTGGCGAGGTGGTTAATTGTCTGAGCATTTTTGCCGAAAACTCGTTATCAAACACCTGTTGTTCAAAATGTAGTGCCTGTTGCACGGTTTGAACAGTGTTTGCCTGAAATGGAATAGTGGAATAGATTAGTGTGCCAATCTCTGTTTTTCTGATCTTACCTTTGGCGTAGAAAACGAGGCTTTTGCTGTCAGGCGTCCAGGCGAAGTTGGGGTAAACCCCAAAAATAGCCCAGGTTTCTTGCTGGTCGTGAGATAAATCCTCATTCACAGGCCATTCTTCACCAGTTTTAATGTTTTGAACAAAAAGAGTCGATTTTAAACGCACCCTTTTTACAAAGGCAATTAAGTTCCCATCGGGCGAAACCTGAGGGCGGCAAGCACCACCTTGTTCATTAATTAGCGTGGTTAATTTGCCTGTGGTTAAATCCAGTTGACGAATGGCGTAAATGGTTCCATTTGGATCTTTACTGTATTCAAAATTTGGTCCGGGCGTAACATCCTCACTAAAATATAAATATTTGCCATCTGGCGAAACGTTTGGCTCTCCGGCATCTTGCTGATCGTTTTTGCGCTTGGTAAGCTGAACACCTTCACCACCGTTGATGTTGTACATCCACATTTCACCTGCGCCCAAAGAGCGGCCTGCGGTATAATGTTTACGGGCAACTAAATATTCACTGTTCGGCATCCAGGTAGCATTGTTTAATAGCCTGAATGTTTCTTTGGTCACCTGTTTTTTATTCGAACCATCGCGGCTCATGATCCAGATGTTATCACCGCCGCTTTTATCGCTGGTGTAAGAAATGTACTTTCCATTCGGACTAAATCTCGGTTGCACATCATAGGCAATGCCACCACTGATTAATTTTGCTTGTCCTCCGCTCATTGGCATGGTGTAAATATCACCCAACAGATCAAAAACAATTTCCTGTCCATCAGGACTTACATCGAGGTTCATCCACGTACCTTCATCTGTATTCAGCGTAAAATTTTTAGTAGTACCCTGATATTTTTCTACATCCCATTTTTTTTCCTGGGCATTTGAACTGAAAAAGAGGAGTGAGAGCGCAGAAAGAAAGTAGAGTTTTTTCATTTTATATTATCGGAATAGTTCGTGTATTTTTCGTTGAAGAAGTTTTTTATCGGGAAGTTGAGTTTGATATTCTGAAACCATGGTTGGAGATAGGCTCTTGCTTAAAGCATATTCAACCACTTCGTTATCTTTGTCTTTGCATAATAAGATACCAATACTAGGGTTTTCATGACTTTTTTTAATATCTCGGTCTAGCGCTTCCAAATAGAAATTCAATTGTCCAAGATGCTCGGGCTTAAACTTATCTGTTTTAAGTTCGAATGCTACAAGGCATTGTAAGCCTCTGTGATAGAAAAGTAAGTCTATATAAAAGTCACTATTACCAACTTGTATTTGATATTCCTCTCCAATAAAAAGAAAATCTTTTCCAAGCTCAAGAATGAAGTTTTTCATTTCAATAACTAACTTCTTTTGGAGGTCGTATTCACTATGAATTTCAGGAAGGTTTAAGAACTCAAAAATATAACTATCTTTAAATGAAGTGTCTATGTCTGGGTGTAATTCTCTCAACGCTGTTGAGAGTTTTGTGTTTGCTCCTATTGTTCTTTCAAAAAGGCTAACGGAAATCTGTCTGTTCAGTTCTCTAAAGGAATAATGTTCTTTTTTACAAAGTTTGAGGTAAAATTCCTTTTCGACCAAAGTCTTACATCTTGAAAATATAGCTAAATTATGAGACCAGCTAATATCTCTCGTCAGTGCAGATAGTTTTGGATTATCCTTATAGTTTTCATAAAACTGCCTCATTCTCCATAGGTTTTTATCTGAAAATCCTTTTAAATGAGGTTCGTTACGTTGAAGGTAGTCAGCCAATTGCTTTACAACTGATTGGCCCCAATCGGAGTTGCTAATGCGTTTATCAACATATTCACCAATACTCCAGTATAAATCAATAAGTTCCTTATTTACAGCTTTTATAGCGTTTGTTCTTGATTTTTTAATCAAGCTTACTATTTCTATAAATTGGGTTTCTAACATGTAAGGTTTGTAAGCTTCAAAGTTAATAATCTTTTGCAAAATGGTTTTGCGCCAATTGTAAATATACTATTGCTTTACGTATAAATTTTATAGTTTTGATACCGCCGATTTATGACAGCCATAGAGATTTTACAACGATACTGGGGTTATTCCGCTTTCCGACCGTTACAGCAAGATATCATCAATTCCGTATTGGAGGGAAAAGACAGTTTAGCGCTTTTGCCAACAGGTGGAGGGAAGTCTGTATGTTTTCAGATTCCGGCACTTGTAAAAGAAGGGATCTGTATTGTGGTATCTCCGCTCATCGCCTTAATGAAAGATCAGGTGGAAAACCTCAAATCACGAGGGATTGAAGCCATTGCCATTTACGCAGGAATGGGAAAAAGAGAAATCGATATCCTGCTGGATAATTGCATTTATGGTAAAATTAAATTTTTGTATTTGTCTCCTGAAAGACTATTATCTGAATTGGTGAGGGTACGTATTTCATACATGAATGTGAACCTAATCGCTGTTGATGAAGCGCATTGCATTTCCCAATGGGGATACGACTTTCGGCCACCTTATCAACAAATCGCTAAACTAAGGGAAATCCATCCTAAGGTTCCTGTATTGGCCCTAACCGCAACTGCAACAGCCTTTGTCCGAAGGGATATTGTAGATAAGCTAGAGATGACTAACCCACAGGTTTTTGTTAAAAGCTTCGCTAGAGATAACTTAAGTTATGTCGTTTTCAATAAAGAAGATAAATATAAAAAGCTGATTGAAATTTGCCGGAATGTAAAAGGCACCGGATTGGTTTATGTGCGCAATAGACGGGAAACCGCAGAGGTTTCGAATTTCTTAAACCGTAATCAAATCAAAGCAGATTTTTATCATGCCGGGCTGGAACGCGACGTTCGCTTTCAAAAACAGGAAGACTGGAAGTTAAATAAAATCCGCATCATGGTGGCTACGAATGCGTTTGGAATGGGTATCGATAAAGCTGATGTTAGAACGGTAGTACATTTAGATCTACCGGAAAGCTTAGAAGCGTACTATCAGGAAGCCGGACGGGCAGGCCGTGATGAGCAACGAAGTTACGCGGTGTTGTTGGCGAACCAATCTGATATGATGAACCTGGAGTCTCGTTATATTGACAGCTTTCCATCGCCTGATGAAATTCGAAAAATTTACCATTACCTCGGAAATTATTTTCAACTCGCTTTTGGTGCAGGTGAAGGTTTGACCTTTACCTTTGATGTTGCTGACTTCTGTAAGCGGTTTAATATTAGTGTCTTAAAAACCCTTTCTGCTCTGAAGTTCCTGGAGCATGGTGGTTACCTAACCTTATCTGAAAGTATTTTTCTTCCTTCCAGAATGATGTTTATTGCCAGTCATGAAGACATCTATCGCTTTCAGATCGAAAACAGGGCTTATGATAGCGTTATTAAAACCATTTTGCGTTCTCATGGCGGTGCTTTTGATGGCTTTATAAATATTAAAGAGGCAGATTTAGCGAAGAAGACAGGTTTATCCTATAAAGAAATCGTCGCGTTGCTTAATAAGTTACAATCAATAGAATTGCTTACCTACATTCAACAAACCGACCAGCCGCAATTGCAATATGTTCGCCCTCGTGTAGATATGGACCATTTTGATTTGGATGTAAAATACCTCGAACTGCGTAAGGAGATTCTGCTTAAGCAAGTTAATGCAGTAATCGCCTATGCTTCTACCAACGTTTGTCGCAGCATTCAGTTATTATCTTATTTCGACGAACACAATGCCTCGAAATGTGGCGTGTGCGATGTTTGTATTGCTGAAAAGAAAGCTGAAAATGAGCAACAAATTGATGAGGAGATTGACTTTGTCATCATTTCCTTACTCCAGCAGCAACATTTAAGTTTAGATGACTTGGTAAGTGGGGTTAAGATCGGTACAGAAAATGATCGGATTAATGCCATTCGGGAACTCTTAGATGCGGGGAAAATTAAAACAGATGGGAAGAAGTATTACATTTAGAAAAGAGAAAATAGAATTGAGGAGTGGGAAATAGATAGGAGGAAATAGAGAAGTGGGGAATAGAGATGAAAAAAGCGTATGAAATAGAATTGGAAATAGAAAGTAGGGGAATGATCAATTAAATATTAGTTTTGTATTGGCGATCAATCTTGGTAACTCAAAAATCTTTTTTAACCTCCGCGAAGCGAAAATATAAATGATAGAAAAAAATAACAAGAAAACCATTCGTTCCTGGGCTTTCTTCGATTGGGCAAATTCTGCCTATAATCTCGTAATTACTTCAACAATTTTTCCAGCTTATTATACTATTATTACCACGACGAAAGAGCATGGCGATCAGGTTACTTTTTTTGGGAGAAGCTTCGTTAATACTTCATTATCTAACTACGCCTTGTCTTTTGCCTATTTGATTATGGCGCTGGCGTTACCGATATTATCTTCAATCGCAGATAGAAGAGGGAATAAAAAAACGTTTATGAAATTTTTCACCTATATGGGCGGTGTCTCCTGTATGGCGCTTTATTTTTTCAAGCTCGATACGCTTGAGTCAAGCGTTATTTTCTTTGCCCTGGCTGCAATGGGCTATATCGGGGGCGTTTTATTCAGTAATTCTTATTTGCCGGAAATTGCATCTGAAGAGCACCAGGATCGGGTAAGTGCACAAGGTTTTTCTTATGGCTATATCGGTTCTGTGCTTCTACAGCTCGTTTGCTTTCTGTTTGTACTGAAACCGGAATGGTTCGGAATCACCGATGCATCATTCCCGCCCAGATTATCGTTTTTATTAGTCGGGGTGTGGTGGATTGATTTTTCACAGATTCCATTTGCAATTCTTCCAAATGGAACACCACAGATTGATAAGGTTAAAACAAACATCATTAAAGACGGCTTTAGTGAATTATCGAAAGTGTGGCAACAACTCAGGCAGATTAAGCGGTTGAAGGGATTTTTACTTTCCTTCTTTTTCTATTCGATGGGGGTTCAAACCATTATGCTGGCTGCTGCCGGTTTCGCAGAAAAAACCTTAAAACTTGGAACGGCAAAATTGATTGCGGTAATTCTGATTATCCAATTGGTTGCTATTCCGGGCGCTTTGCTGATGTCTTACCTGGCTAAAAAAATAGGCAATGTGAACATCTTAATTATCATGGTAATGGTCTGGATTGGCTGCTGTGTTTATGGTTATTATATCACAAATGAAATTCAATTCTATTCACTGGCGGCCATTGTGGGTTTAATAATGGGCGGCATCCAATCACTATCGCGTTCAACCTATTCTAAATACTTACCGGTAAATACGCCTGACACCACATCATTCTTTAGTTTTTACGATGTAACAGAAAAACTGGCCATCGTAATTGGATTATTTAGCTTTGCTTACATCGAAGATTTAACGGGAAACATTCGCTATTCAATTATTGCTTTGGCATCATTTTTTATAGTTGGCTTAATCTTTTTGCTGATCTTACGGAAAAACGAAAGCAAAGAAGTAGTAAAGTTGTAAGTTTGTGGCCTTAAGATATTATGAAAGTAGAATTATTTATTCCTTGTTTTGTTGATCAGTTATACCCGGAAACCGCCTTTAATACCATGAGGTTATTAGAAAAATCTGGATGTAAGGTGGAGTATAATTCGAAACAAACCTGTTGCGGCCAACCAGCCTATAACGCCGGCTATTGGGACGAAGCCAAAGAGGTTGGAACAAAATTCTTAAATGATTTTTCAGAAAATACTTATGTGGTGGCACCTTCAGCTTCTTGCGTAGGCATGGTGAAAGGCGGATATAATGATTTGTTTACCAATACGATAGTACACAATAAGTGTAGGAATTTACAATCTAACATTTGGGAACTTTCAGATTTTCTGGTTAACGTAGCGAAGAAAGATTATTTCGGAGCAGAATTGGAAGGAAAAGCGGTTTATCATGATTCCTGCAGTGCTCTTCGGGAGTGTAAGATTAAGGATGAACCCCGTCAGCTACTTTCAAAAGTGCATGGACTTGAAATGTTAGAAATGCAGGATACTGATATGTGTTGTGGCTTCGGCGGAACTTTCGCTGTAAAATTCGATGCGATCTCTTCAGCAATGGCTGAGCAAAAAGTTAATCATGCCATGGCTCAAAAAGCCGATTACATTATCTCTACGGATTTATCATGCTTGCTGCATCTGCAGGGCTATATTGAAAAAAATAATATCCCGATTAAAACCATGCACATTGCCGATGTTTTATGTAACGGCTGGCTGGAAAGTACTGAATATTAATTTTAGCAGGTTTCTGTAATTCCTCGTTAAACCTTTTCCTTAACAACGCCTCTAAAAGCTAAAAGAACAATACATGAAAAAGATAATTTTTGCTTTGCTGAGCATTTTTTCGGTGGTATCTGTTGCAGATGCACAGAAGAAAACTTCCGGGGCCATTCAGTTTGAAACCACGGTTGATCCGGCTGCAATCGCTGCTGCCAGTGGTTTCCAAATTCCGGAGCAGATGAAGGCAAGAATGCCATCGGCGGCTAAAAGCAATTTCGAACTATTATTTACGGCTACAAGCGCAAGTTACATGCCTGTGGAAGATATGGAAGATAGCAATGGTGCAGGCGGCGGTGGCGGCGGAATGGGTAGAATGATGATGCGTTTTGGCGGTGGCGCTGGCAACCGTGAATACTATTATAGCTTCGCTGATCAGAAACTGACAGAGGTATTCGATTTAAATGATACCACTTATTACATGCCCAGTAAGTTAACGTTATCTACTTCTGGCCCTGTTGGATCATTTAGAATGGGTGGCGGAAATCCTGGCGATACCACTAAACCTAAGCATGTTGCACCTCCTAAAATTGAAGTGGTAAAAACAGATGCCACCAAAAAAATAATTGGTTTTGACTGTAAGGAAGTGATCGTAAAATCGACCAGATCAGTGAAAATTTTGGATATGGATAAAGAGGTAACTGAAGAAACACACATCTGGTATACCAACGATTTAGGCTTCAATTTTTCTCCAAATCCTAAAATGTGGACGGAAGGTACAGTATTGGCCATTGAAGGCAAAGGCAATTCCACTATTGCAAAAAGCATTGAATACAGAGGTGTAAGCAGTAAAGACGTTACGCCGCCTAAAAAAGCGAAGTTAATTACAGAGGAAGAATATAAAGTTAAAATGGACAATATGATGAAACGTTTTAGACAGAACAGACCAGGTGGTGGTGCTCAGCGAATCGTTGTTCCAGGAAACTAATTTTTGAAAAAGTTATTTTAAGACCTTTCGGATGTATTTTCGAAAGGCTTTTTTTTGATCAATCGTTTCTCAATTTGCATTTGGTTAAAGATTTTTTCAACCATGCAATTCCACTCCAAAGCGCAGCAAAAGAATTTTGCGTTCCTATCTACTACCATCATCAGAATGCTGAACCTTTGTTGCCGCCAGGCGGATAGAGGCTGACCCTACATTTAAAGTTCCTTAAAAATAATTTCTTCCGTCTCAAATAACGTTGAAATAAATTTTCTTATCTTCGCGACAATAAAAAATCACTTTGTATGTGATTTAAACTCATATTTTTTTTAAACCGTTCCGAAACGCCAATTAAAGCACAAGGAACAAATCATAGTTGTAGATGATTAATATTACTTTACCTGACGGCTCCGTTCGTCAGTACGAACAGGGCACATCCGCCCATCAAATCGCATTATCAATTTCTGAGGGCTTAGCCCGTAACGTTTTAGCGGCCGAAGTGAATGGCGAAGTTTGGGATTCCACACGCCCAATCGAAGCAGATTCTTCAGTTAAGCTACTCACTTGGAATGATGCAGCTGGAAAATCGACTTTCTGGCATTCATCAGCCCATTTAATGGCTGAGGCTTTAGAAGCATTATACCCGGGAACGAAGTTTGGTATTGGTCCGGCTATTGAAACCGGCTTTTATTATGATGTAGATTTTGGCGACAAGGAATTTTCTTCTGATGATTTCAAAGCCATCGAAACTAAAATGATCGAGTTGGCTAAGCAAAAAGAAACTTTCACCCGCGAAAGTGTGAGCAAAGCCGATGCAATTAAATATTTCACTGAAAAGGGTGATGAATATAAACTGGATTTAATTGATGGCTTGGAAGATGGAAAGATTACTTTCTATTCTCAAGGTCAGTTCACCGATTTATGTCGTGGTCCCCACATTCCAAATACTGGTTTCGTTAAAGCGGTAAAACTGATGAATGTGGCTGGTGCTTACTGGCGTGGCGATGAAAATAAAAAACAGTTAACCCGGATTTATGGTGTAACTTTTCCAAAGGCGAGCGAACTTACTGAATACCTTGCGATGATCGAAGAAGCGAAAAAGCGTGATCACCGTAAGTTGGGAAAAGAGCTGGAGTTATTCGCTTTCTCAGAAAAAGTAGGGATGGGTTTACCGTTATGGTTGCCTAAAGGAACTGCTTTACGCGAACGTCTCGTTAACTTTTTAACCAAAGCACAAGCAAAAGCAGGCTACGAGCAGGTAATTACGCCTCATATCGGGCACAAAAATTTATATGTAACCTCTGGTCACTGGGAAAAATATGGCAAGGATTCATTCCAGCCAATTAAAACTCCACAAGAAGGTGAGGAGTTCTTCTTAAAACCGATGAACTGTCCGCATCACTGCGAAATCTACAAAACAAAGCCTCGTTCTTACAAAGACCTTCCGGTTCGTTTTGCAGAGTTTGGTACCGTTTACCGTTATGAACAAAGTGGTGAGTTACACGGATTAACCCGTGTACGTGGCTTCACTCAGGATGATGCCCACTTATTCTGTATGCCAGAACAGGTGAAGGAAGAGTTCAAAAAAGTAATCGATTTAGTACTTTACGTATTCAAGTCGTTGGGATTTGATAATTATACAGCACAGGTTTCTTTACGGGATCCGGAAAATAAATCAAAATACATTGGTTCTGATGAGAACTGGAGGTTATCAGAAAATGCAATTATCGAAGCTGCTGCTGAAAAAGGATTGAACACTGTTGTAGAATATGGCGAAGCGGCTTTTTATGGTCCGAAGTTAGATTTTATGGTGAAAGATGCTTTGGGTAGAAAGTGGCAGTTGGGTACTATTCAGGTTGATTATAATTTGCCTGAGCGTTTTGAACTGGAGTATACCGGAAGTGATAATCAAAAACACAGACCTGTGATGATTCACCGTGCGCCGTTTGGTTCATTGGAAAGATTTATCGCTGTTCTAATAGAGCATTGTGCTGGTAATTTCCCTTTATGGTTGAGTCCGGAGCAATTTACTATTCTTCCTATTTCAGAAAAATATGAAGAATATGCAAAAAAAGTTTTAGATGAGCTAAATAATTCCGATATTCGCGGGCTGATTGACTTTCGTGATGAGAAAATCGGGCGTAAAATTCGTGATGCCGAAGTTAAAAAGATCCCTTATATGCTGATTATCGGCGATAAAGAGATGGCAGAAGGAAAAGTTTCAGTACGTAAACACGGTGAGGGAGATTTAGGGGAAATGACGTTGGAGGAGTTCAGCGATTTATTAAAAAAAGAAATAACAGTTTAAATTAAAATAGTTACACATTTGGCATTAGGAAGACCAGGATTTAACAGGGGACCACGTCCACCTTTTAAGAAAAAAGAAGCAGAGCATAACATTAATCAGTACATTAAATCGCCTGAAGTGCGTTTGGCTGGCGATAATGTTGAACCGGGGATTTATCCTTTGGCAAAAGCTTTGGCGCTTGCTGATGATTTGGAATTGGATTTGGTAGAAATTTCTCCAAATGCAGTACCACCAGTTTGTAGAATTATCGATTACAGCAAGTTTGTTTAC
>Ga0265798_10012661_pt1 | contig 10155 bp, 8 predicted proteins | sample P3T30metagenome_FD_192430 | JGI IMG/M metagenome (GOLD analysis project Ga0265798, IMG submission 192430) | Plant litter microbial communities from East Loma Ridge, Irvine, California - P3 T30 | ecosystem: Environmental > Terrestrial > Plant litter > Unclassified | place: USA: California...
GACACGCTGATCCCGGTCGACACCAACCGCCCGTGCAGCGAGATCGACTATCCCGGCGCGCGCGAGACGCTGCCCGACGGGCGCGAGATGTGCCGCCTGCCGACCTATACCGAGACGCTGCCCAACGGCCGCCGCTACGAGACGATCGATCTCGAGTCCGACAGCCAGGGCGACAATTTCGCCGAGATCACGATTCCTGCGAACCACGTCTTCCTGATGGGCGACAACCGCGATCGCTCGGCCGACAGCCGGTTCGCGCTGAGCCAGCTCGGTCTAGGCGGACCGGTGCCGTACGAGAATCTCGGCGGCCGTGCGGAGTTCATCACCTTCAGCCTCGATGGCGATGCGACGTTCAACCCGCTGACCTGGTGGAGTTCGCTGCGCTCGGATCGCGCCGGCACCTCGCTCCACCCTGCCAAGGCGAACTGAGATGGCCGAGACCAAGACCGTCGATGAATTCAGCCCGGTCGAGATGCGCGATCCGTTCCTGCGCAAGGAACTGAAGCGCGCAGCGATCTGGCTCGGGCTCGCCTGCGTGATCGCACTGCTGATCGTGCTGGTGCAGCCGTTGCTGATCATCTTTGCCGGCGTCGTGTTCGCGGCGCTGCTCGACGGAGGCGTGCGGCTGCTCGGGCGGGTGCTGCCGATCGGACGCGGCTGGCGGCTGCTGATCGTCGTGCTGCTGACCTTCGCGTTCCTGGTCGGGACGTTCGTGCTGACCGGGGTGCAGGTCACGGAGCAGGTGACGCAATTGCGCTCGACGCTAGAATCGCAGGCCAATCGCTTCACGGGCTATCTGACCTCGCAGGGGCTGATGCCGGGCGCCTCGGACGTCAACGGGATCGTCAAGCAGGCGCTCGGCTCGGTCGGGCGCGTGACATCGTGGGTGGGCAGCGCGATCGGCGCGATTACCAGCATGTTCATGATCCTCATCCTCGGGCTGTTCATCGCGATGGACCCGGGGACGTACTCGCGCGGGCTCCAGTGGATGGTGCCGCTCGACCTGCGCCCCGAGTTCGCCAGGACTTTGGTCAAGATGGGCGCGACGTTGCGGCGCCTGCTCGCCGGGCGGTTGCTCGGGATGGCGGTCGAGGGTGTGGCGAGCGGCATCGCGCTGGCGGTCGGGGGCGTGCCGATGGCGATGCTGCTCGGCATCATCGCGGGTATCCTCGCATTCATTCCGAACGTCGGCGCGATCGTGACCGGTGTGCTGATGGTCGCGGTCGGGTTCAGCGCGGGCGTCGATACGGGGTATTGGGCGATCGGCACGTACCTCGTGGTGCAGACGATCGACGGCTATGTGATCGTGCCGATGGTCGCCAAGCGCACCGTCGATTTGCCGCCGGCGTTGACCTTGGGTGCGCAGATCCTGGCGAGCGCGCTGTTCGGGATTTTGGGGCTGGCGCTGGCTGATCCGATGACCGCGATGTTGAAGACCGCGCTGGAGCGGCGGTCTGAGCGGGAAGAAGAGAAGGCTGAGGCTGACGATCAAGCTACGGCCTGACGTTCTCCTTACCGCTTGCTACCGATTCAAGCTGCCATTCCGTCATCCCCGCGGACGCGGGGACCCATACTGGCAAACCTCTGAGAATATGGGTCCCCGCGTCCGCGGGGATGACGGGGGGTGGGGGCCGGCGACGTCAATGGGGCGGTAATCGAGTGGGAAGCTACAGCCTTACCAATTGGTCGAAGAGAGCAAGGTAGCGCTCCGCTGAGTCTGCACCGGGTTGCGGTACTGGCGCCGGTCGCTGCGTAGCCGGCGCTAGCCATGCATCCAACGTCGCGATCAACGCAGCAGCGTCGTCCCTTGCGATGACCGTCCCACGGTCGGGCCGATTAACGATCTCCGCCACCGCTGCGCTCGAGTCGGTCGAGACCACCGGCGTCCCGACCGACAGCGCCTCGCGCAAAACCCCCGGTACGCCTTCGTATTCCGAGGTCAGCGCCAGTACCGCCGCGCGGGCCATCACCGGGAGCGGATCGCTGTTGTGGCCAAGGAGCAGAACGCGGCCTCCTAACCCGAGCGCACGGATTTGCGCCTCGATCGCCCCGCGCTCGCTACCGTCACCGAGGAGAACGAGCGGTATCGTCCGATCCGCCAGCAGCGGCAGCGCGTCGATGAGCCGGTCCCAGCGTTTCTGCGGTTCGAGCCTGCCGACGCCGAGAATGTAGCGCGGTGGCAGGTCGGGCAGCGCACTGGGGATCGGCACCGCTGGCGGGTTCGGAATGACGCTCGTCCGCCGGACCATCCGGGTCGCCAGCGCCGCCTCGTCCGCGGTCGCAGGTGTCATCGCGACGAGGTGATCGAGGAACCCGCCGTGCCGCGCCAGCCAGAGCTGGTGCGCGGCGTGCATCAGCCGCCCGTGATCGGCGCGCGCGGGGGCGTTGGACATCTTCGCGACGATCGGCGGACACATCTTGCCCAGCCGCAGCCTCGTCCACGCTGCGCTCCAGGTATAGAAATTGCCGGGACAGAAGATCACGTCCGGCGACAAACGCCGCACGACATTCGGCAACGTCAGCAACCGAAACGGCGAAACGATTTCCAGCCCGTCGGGGAGTTCCGCCGCCAGCGGCCCGGAGATATCCTCGATCGCCAGCGTCACCCGCCGCCCGGCCGCGAGCCAGCCGCGCGCGAGGCGCAGTTGCGCGCGCTCGACCCCGCCGCCGCGGAGGTCCTCGGCATAGGTCAGGATGTGCTGGGCGACCGGCGACATACACAACACTGAAACATGGGAGTCATCATAATGCACGATTGGTAGAGCGGAGATCGCGACCGAATGAAACCGACTTTACGTGCACGACCGGCGGCTAAAGGCTATTGTTGCGCCCTGACACCGGCAATGGCTGGTGCACCGTGCGACCCTTGCAGACATGGCGTGAGGACAAGCGATTGACGACGCGACCGCCGATTGCGGCCGATCCTGCCGGTTATGCCGACGTCTCAAATGTCGGGCTGGAACCGCTGAAGACGGTCCGCAGCCGCTGGCCGGCGATCATCGGCGCAGTGCTGACCGGCGCGATGATCGTCGGGCTGGCGCGCGAGCTGTTCGGGCATGGCCTGGCGGGGCTCGGCCGCTCGGTGCCCGCCGATCCCCGCTTCTATCTGTGTTTCGTGCTGCTCTACATGGCGTCGCCGACCGGCGATTACGTGATCTTTCGGCGGCTCTGGGAGATTCCGATCGGCGGGCTGGTCGCGCTGATCAAGAAGCGGATCGCGAACGAAGTCGTGTTCGGCTATTCGGGCGATGCGTATTTCTACGCCTGGGCGCGGGCGAAGGCGCAGATGGTCGCGTCGCCGTTCGGGGCGGTCAAGGATGTCTCGATCCTGTCGGCGATCGCGGGCAATGCGGTGACGTTGCTGCTGGTGGCGATCGCGCTGCCGTTCGGACGCGACCTGCTGACTCACGATCAGTTTCGCGCGGTGCTGGCATCGGCGGGCGTCACGCTGGTGATATCCCTGCCCTTCCTGATCTTTTCGCGGCGAGTGTTCTCGCTGGCGCGGCCGCTGTTGTGGTGGGTGTTCTCGGTCCATTGCATCCGGCTGTTGCTCGGGTCCTTGCTGATCGCGCTCGCCTGGCATTTCGCGTTGCCTGGCGTGTCGATCGGCATGTGGATGTTTCTCGCTGCCGGGCGGTTGCTCGTGTCGCGGCTGCCACTGGTGCCCAACAAGGACCTGCTGTTCGCCAATGCCGCGATCCTGCTGATCGGCCAGGATCAGGCCCTGTCCGAACTGGTCGCCTTCACCGCGGCACTGACCCTGCTGCTGCATGTGGCGCTGATCGTCGCGTTCGCCGCGCATGCGATCGCGATGCGACCGACTGTCGGCGGGGCAAGCGATCGCGGGCGCGATCACGGGGCTTGATGGGCTATCGCAGGGCTGGGTTCGGCGATGCGGCCGGCGGCACGTAGAGCGTGAAGCGCGTGCCGGGAACCGCGACTGGTCGATAGCCGCTGCGAATTGCCCAGGCGGCGAGCGCATGATCGAGACTGGGGTCGCCGCTGGTGTCCGCGGCTTCGCCGCCGGTGAGGATCGGTGCGCCAGTCACGCGCGCGCGCGTACGTGACATCAGATGGAGCGCGCGCTCCTGTTGCGGATCGAGCAGGCCCGCGCTGCGGAAATAGAACGGGCCGGTGGCGAAGACCGGGTCGGGCAAGCAGTTCGCGGCGGACAGCATCTGCGGAGACAGTGTCGCGATCGGACCGCCGATGCCGCTTCGATCGAGGATCCGGCCGAGCGCGCGCCCTTCGCGCAGTGCCTGGGCTAGCGATAGTCCGTCCGGGCTGGCTAAGGCTGCGATCGACGGCGCGAGTCCGGCAATCGCGAAGACACCGAGCGCGACTCGCCACGGCCGGCCGGGGCGCGTGATCAGCGCGAGTCGGACGAACAGCGCTGGCAGGACGGGAAGCAGGTACTGCCGCCAGGTCGGGAACGGCAGCAGGGCGGCTACGAGCCCGGCGAGGATGAGCGCGTCGAACAGCCCGATTGCGCGGCGGCGGCTCGCGTCTCGGGCGACCAGAATCAGCGCGGGCAGCGCCGCACCGAGCGCGAGGAACTTGAGCGTGTCGATCGCCTTGGCGGGGAGCGACATCTTCCAGGGCCGGGACGCATAATATTCGGCGGGGCCGCGCGCCGGGAAGGTCAGCGTCCCGAACACGAAGCCGGCGGGGCTCGTCGTGTAGGTCCAGGCGACGAAGACTATTACCGGCAGCGTGCCGAGCAGGACCGCGATGGGGCGGTGACGGCGGTGGATCAGTGCGTAGAGCCCGTACGTCAGCGCGGGGAGCGCGTAGGAGATCTTGGCGGCGGCGGCGCCGGCGAGCAGCAGGCCGATCAGCAGCGCCCGTTTTCGCGTCGCATCACGGGTTTGCGCGCGTGCGATCAGCGACAGCGCGGCGGCGAGCAGTGCGGCGGGGAACGCATCGTTGCGTGCGGTGCCGATGCTGAAGAGGAGAATGTCGCATGTCGCGAACAGCGCGGCGCAGGCGAGTGCGGCCTTGGGTTTCGCGCCGAGGGTTCGGGCGGCGGTGTGGACGCAGGCGATCGTCGCGACGCCGAGCAACGCGTTGACGATGCGGAGCGCGGGCCAAGTCCAGGTTCCGGCTAGGAGCGCGATCGGCGCGAAGAGGTAGGGCTGGAGCGGGGTCTGGAGGTAGGCGAAGTCCCTGTACGGGAGGAGACCGCGGGCGGTCAGCGCGGCGGCGGCGACGTACTGGCTCTCGTCGTGGTCGACCGGGCGGAGGAGCGCGAGGGTGATGAGGATGATCGCCAGCGCTGCGAGCACCAGAAGATTGTTCACCCGCGAAGGCGGGTGTCCAGACTGGGCACCCGCCTTCGCGGGTGAACAAGGTTGGGGTGCGGTGTGGTCCATTACTCGGCCCCACCCTGCTCACTACCACCCCGGCGGAGGCCGGGGCCCAATTGGGCGACGGTTATGATCGAGGATGGCGCTCCGTTACTGCGGCTTTCCCAATTGGGCCCCGGCCTTCGCCGGGGTGGTCGCGTGTGGGGCACGAGTCAGGCTTTTACCGCGGTCAGGAAGTAATCGAGGTTGGTCGAGTCACTCAGCGTGAACCCGGTCGCCGGCGAGAAACTCAGCCCGCGCGTATCCGTTACCCGAAGCCCCGCATCGTTCAGTAACGCCGTCAATTCCTCCGGCGTCAGGAACTTGTTCCAGTCGTGAGTCCCCTTGGGGATCACCCCAGCACCCTCCGCCATCGTAATCATCGCCAGCCGAGACAACGGCGTACGGTTAGGCGTCGACAGGATCAGCAATCCGCCCTCCGCCAGCGTCCGCGCAAGACCGCGGACGAAGCCAGCAGGGTCGCTGACATGCTCGATCACCTCCAGGCTGGTAACGAGATCGAACTGGCCGACCAGCCCCTCGACTCCTCCTGCGCGGTAGTCGATCGCGAGGCCGCTCTGCGCCGCATGGATCTCCGCCACCGCGATATTCTCCGGCGCCGCATCGATCCCCGTCACCGCCGCGCCGAGCCGGGCGAGCGGCTCACACAGCAACCCCGCGCCACAACCGACGTCGAGCGCGGTCTTCCCCGCCAGCGGCGTGAAGGTCGAACCGTCGCCGCCCCAATGCGCATCGACCTGCTCGCGGATATGGCGCAGCCGCGGCGGATTGAGCTTGTGGAGCGGGGCGGACGAGCCCTTAGGATCCCACCAGTCCTTCGCCATCGTGCCGAAATGCGCGGCCTCGCGCGGATCGATTGTTGCGCCGTTTACGGTGTCACTTGCCAGTATCATGCGCGCTACCTATCAGGGCCGCCGCTTCGACCCAAAGGGATTTGCGCTGCCAATGGCCCGTATCGTGATGAAATTCGGCGGGACGTCGATGGCTGGGATCGAGCGTATCCGCAACGTCGCCGCGCGCGTGAAGCGCGAAGTCGACGCCGGCAACCAGGTCGCCGTCGTCGTCTCCGCCATGGCCGGCGAGACCGACCGGCTGGTCGGCTTCTGCCGCGAGGCGTCGTCACTGTACGACGCGAAGGAATATGACGTCGTCGTCTCGGCCGGCGAGCAGATCACCAGCGGACTGCTCGCGATCGCGCTGCAGGCGGCGGGCTGCAAGGCGCGGAGCTGGCTCGGCTGGCAGTTGCCGATCAACACGTCCGACGCGCACGGATCGGCCCGCATCGGCGAGATCGACACGGCCGCGCTTGATGCGAGCCTTGCGGACGGAGTCGTCGCGGTGATCCCGGGTTTCCAGGGCGTCGCGGACGGCCAGCGCGTCACGACGTTGGGTCGCGGCGGCTCGGATACGTCGGCGGTGGCGATGGCCGCGGCGATGAAGGCCGATCGCTGCGACATCTATACCGACGTCGACGGCGTCTACACGACCGACCCCAGGATCGTGCCCCGCGCGCGGAAATTGAGCAAGGTCACGTACGAAGAGATGCTGGAACTCGCCAGCGTCGGTGCCAAGGTGTTGCAGACGCGATCTGTCGGCCTGGCGATGAAAGAGAATGTGCGGGTACGCGTCTTGTCCTCGTTCGAGGATGGCGACACCAATGATGGTCACCGCGGCACGTTGATCGTGGGCGAAGAGGAAATCGACGATATGGAACGCCAACTCATCACCGGCATCGCGCACGACAAGAATGAGGCGAAGATCACCCTGACGCAGGTCAGCGATCGGCCGGGCTCGGTCGCGGCGATCTTCGCGCCGCTCGCGGATGCGGGGATCAACGTCGACATGATCGTGCAGAACGTCGCGCATTCGACCGGGTCGACCGACGTGACGTTCACGGTGCCTGCGGCCGATCTGGCGCGCTCGCTCGACGTGCTCGACAAGGCGAAGGACGCGATCGGCTATGCGACGATCGTCCACGACACGCGCGTCGCCAAAGTGTCCGTCGTTGGCGTCGGCATGCGCAGCCATGCGGGAGTCGCCTCGACGATGTTCACGACGCTCGGCGAGCGCGGCATCAACATCCAGGCGATCGCGACGTCGGAGATCAAGGTCAGCGTGCTGATCGAAGAGGATTATACCGAGCTGGCGGTGCGCGTGCTGCATACGGCATACGGGCTCGATGCCGAGGATGCGGCTTGAGCTTGATACATAACGACATGATCCCGGCAGGCGCCGGGACGACGGGGATGGATGCATGACGATCGGTACTGAGCGGCTGCAACGCCGGATGGCGCGCGGCGCCGCGTTCCTCGGGTCGGAGGTCGCGATTCTCGGCGGCGCGATGTCGTGGGTGAGCGAGCGTCACCTCGTCTCGGCGATCTCGAACGCAGGCGGGTTCGGCGTGATCGCGTGCGGCGCGATGACGCCCGCGCTGCTCGATACCGAGATCGCCGCCACCAAGGCGATGACGGACAAGCCGTTCGGCGTGAACCTGATCACGATGCACCCCGACCTGTTCGAGCTGATCGCGGTCTGCGCCAAGCATCAGGTCGGCCACGTCGTGCTCGCTGGTGGCCTGCCGCCCAAGGGCAGCATCGAGGCGATTAAGGAAACCGGCGCCAAGCTGATCGCGTTCTCGCCGGCGCTGGCGCTCGCGAAGAAGCTGATTCGGAGCGGCGTCGATGCGCTGGTGATCGAGGGGATGGAGGCCGGCGGCCATATCGGCCCGGTCTCGACCAGCGTGCTCGCGCAGGAGATGCTGCCCGAGATCGCCGAGCAGGTCCCCGTGTTCGTCGCCGGCGGGATCGGTCGCGGCGAGGCGATCGCCGGGTATCTCGACATGGGCGCGGCGGGTGTCCAGCTCGGCACGCTGTTCGTGTGCGCGACCGAGTCGATCGCGCACGCCAATTTCAAGAAGGCCTTCATCCGCGCGTCGGCGCGCGACGCTATCGCCAGCGTGCAGATCGATGCGCGGCTTCCGGTCATCCCGGTCCGCGCGCTGAAGAACGCGTCGAGCGAGTTGTTCACGGCGAAGCAGCGCGAGGTTGCCGGGCATCTTGATGGCGGTCGCGTGGAAATGGCCGAGGCGCAGTTGCAGATCGAGCATTACTGGGCGGGTGCACTGCGCCGTGCGGTGATCGACGGCGATGTCGAGCATGGCTCGGTGATGGCGGGCCAGTCGGTCGGCATGGTCAAGCGCGAGGAGCCGGTCGCGGACATCATCGGCGGATTGATGGCGCAGGCGGCGGCTGCGCTCGAGGCGCGTGCGGTTTAGCGCTCGATCCTCCCCCGCAAGGGGGAGGATCGAGAGGGTGCGCCTTCTACATGCTGATGTTCACAAAAGCGTCTACCTAGCACCACCCCGGCGGAGGCCGGGCCCAGTTGGGGGACGTCGCTGACTAAGGTCGCGCTCCGTTACTGCAACCTTTCCAACTGGGCCCCGGCCCCCGCCGGGGTGGTGGAGTGGTGGGGGGGGCTTAACGCCACACGGCGCCGAAGCAGCACACCGCCAAACCCCAACCCCCAACCCCCAACCCCCAACCCCCAACCCCCAACCCCCAACCCCTAACCTCATCCCCTCTCCACTCGCCGCAAAGCGCGTACGGCTTACGTCTCGTTAACCTAACCCATGCATAGAGTGTCCCGTCGGGGGACGTCATGAGGTGGTTGCGATGAGTCGTCGGTTTGCTTTGCTGTCCGTTACCGCGCTAGGCCTGCTGGCCGGTTGCGCACAGAAACCACGGACCGTCGCGCAGGTCGCGCCGCCCGTGATCATGGTGCCCGTGCCCGCGCCGACGATGCCGAAGGGCGCGTCGCCTACGATCGTCATTCCGGTCGCGCTCGCCGACGGCACCTATCCTACACCGAATCGCAACCTGACGACGTCCGCCAAGGTCTGGCATCTCCGCGCCGCACTCAACGTCGCTGCGCTCGCATGCCGCGGACCACAGGAAGTGGTGATCGTCGCGGGCTACAACGCGTTGCTGTCGGCACAGAAGCCGGTGCTCGCCAAGGCCGAGGCGACCTATGCCAGCGAATACAAGTCGGGCGGCGGCGACTGGCAGGATCGCTACGACGATTCGATGACTCGCCTGTACAACTTCTTCTCGCAGTCGCCCGCGCGCGATGAATTCTGCGCCGCGGCGGGCAATGTTCTCGCCCAGAGCGCCGGTCTGACCGCCGAGGCGCTGCCCGCGTTCGCCGCACAGAACCTGCCCGTGCTCGAGCGGCCGTTCACCGATTTCTACCGCGCGGTCGACGTGTGGCGGGGTCGCACCGTACGTCCGGTCCAGCCGCAGCTGATGGTCTCGCGCCAATATGCGTCGAACATGCCGGTGCAGACGGTCACGCAGGCGCGGCTCCAGCCGATCTCGCAGCCGGTTCCGCCCGCTCAGCCGCGCCTGAAGCTGGATCCCAGCGTTTTTCAGTAGGCTGATCAGGCCTTGATGGGCGATCCGACCGACCAGCTATGGCCGAACGGATCGCGTATCTGGCCATAGCGATCGCCCCAGAACTGGTCGGCGACGGGCATCGTCACGACCGCTCCCGCCGTCACCGCACGATCTACCCAGGCGTCGGTGTCGTCGACCCTGAGATGCAGGGTTATGCCGGCGGGTTCGGGTTCGGCATGACCACGCCATTCGGGAAACTCGTCGGACAGCATCAGCCAGGCGTCGTTGATTCGCAAGCTGGCCTGCATCAGTCGAACGCCGTCGTCCGCGAAGTTCGTCTCGACGAGGGTCGCGGCAAACGCAGCCTCGTAGAACGCGAGCGCCTCGCGTCCTCGCTG
>Ga0265798_10012663_pt1 | contig 10154 bp, 8 predicted proteins | sample P3T30metagenome_FD_192430 | JGI IMG/M metagenome (GOLD analysis project Ga0265798, IMG submission 192430) | Plant litter microbial communities from East Loma Ridge, Irvine, California - P3 T30 | ecosystem: Environmental > Terrestrial > Plant litter > Unclassified | place: USA: California...
AAATCTTTCGGATGTACCGACTCCTTCGCGAGCAAGCTCGCTGCCACTGGGCTGCAATGGCCGGAAAGTGTCGGCGCCTGTTTCGAATGTCCTAAAGGAAACGCTTTCATGACCCCAATTCTCGGCCACAACTACATCGGCGGCCAGCGCAGTGCCGCTGGCACCGTCATCGTCTACAGCGTCGACGCCAGCACCGGTGAAAACCTCCCCCACGACTTCTACCAAGCCACGGTCGAAGAGGTTGACGCTGCGGCGAAAGCGGCGGCGTCCGCGTACCCGGCCTACCGGTCGCTGAGCGCGGAAAAACGCGCACAGTTTCTCGATGCCATCGCAGACGAACTGGACGCACTGGGCGACGACTTCATCGCCACCGTCTGTCGCGAGACCGCGCTGCCGACAGCACGCATTCAAGGCGAGCGCGGCCGTGTGACCGGGCAAATGCGTTTGTTCGCCAAGGTCCTGCGTCGCGGTGATTTCTACGGCGCACGTATCGATCTGCCATTGCCGGATCGCAAGCCCGCGCCACGACCAGACCTGCGCCAATACCGCATAGGCCTCGGCCCGGTGGCCGTGTTCGGCGCGAGCAACTTCCCGCTGGCGTTCTCCACGGCTGGCGGAGATACCGCGTCAGCGCTGGCGGCCGGTTGCCCGGTGGTGTTCAAGGCACACAGCGGTCACATGGCGACAGCCGAGTGGGTCGCTGATGCGTTGCTGCGTGCCGCCGACAAAACCGGCATGCCCAAGGGCGTGTTCAACATGATCTATGGGGGCGGCGTCGGCGAGTGGCTGGTCAAGCACCCGGCGATCCAGGCGGTAGGTTTTACCGGTTCGCTCAAAGGCGGTCGCGCGCTGTGCGACATGGCCGCTGCGCGCCCGCAGCCCATTCCAGTGTTCGCAGAGATGTCGAGCATTAACCCGGTGATCATCCTGCCTCAGGCGTTAGAGCTGCGCAGCGAACGCATTGCCGCAGAACTCGCCGGTTCCATTGTTCAAGGTTGCGGGCAGTTCTGCACGAATCCAGGCCTTATCATCGGCGTCAGTTCGCCCACCTTCAGCGAGTTCCAGCAGCGTCTCGCGGAGCAGATAAACGACCAGCCGCCGCAGACCATGCTCAACGCCGGCACCCTGAGCAGTTACACCCGTGGCCTCAAGGCACTGAACGCTCATGCCGGCATCCAGCATCTGGCGGGTCAGGAGCAGAACGGCGATCAGGCCCATCCGCAGCTGTTCAAGGCCGATGTCAGTTTGTTGCTGGAAGGGGACGAACTGCTTCAGGAAGAAGTGTTCGGGCCGACTTCGATCGTGGTTGAAGTCGCCGATCAGGCGCAGCTCACCGAGGCCTTGCTCGGCCTTCATGGCCAGCTCACGGCGACGCTGTTGGTCGACGGCGACGACATGCAGCGCTTCAGCGAATTGACCGGCCTGCTGGAACAGAAGGTCGGGCGCATTTTGATCAATGGCTACCCGACCGGGGTTGAAGTGGTGGACTCTATGGTTCACGGCGGGCCTTACCCGGCCACTTCCGACGCACGCGGCACGTCGGTCGGCACCTTGGCAATCGACCGTTATCTTCGCCCGGTGTGCTTCCAGAATTACCCCGACAGCGCCTTGCCCGACGCCCTGAAAAATGCCAACCCGCTGGGGATTCAGCGGCTGGTGGATGGAGTGAACACCACCGCAGCAGTAGGTTGATACACCTGACCTGATCGTTCCCACGCTCCGCGTCTTGTTGACGCCGTGCATGCCCACGCAGAGCGTGGGAACGATCAATAACACCTGTAGGAGCGTGGCTTGTCCCGCGATCTGCCGGGAACCGGCAGCAAAGCCAGAGGATGCGGTCGACCTGACATACCGCGTCAGACGTTTTGCATGCCCACGCAGAGCGTGGGAACGGTCCGGTCAACAGAATTGTTCAACGCAGGATCAACACAACACACCCGACACCCACATAAAAACAAACGAGGTGCGCCCCATGACCGCCAATGCCATACCGCTGGAACAGCTTGATACCGACGCGCTCGAAGACAGCATTTACCGCAAGGTGAGCTGGCGCATCGTGCCGTTGTTCATCTGCTGTTTTCTGTTCGCTTACCTGGATCGGGTCAACATCAGTTTCGCCAAGCTGCAAATGGCCAGCGACCTCGGCTTCAGCGAGACCGTTTACGGCCTCGGCGCCAGTCTGTTCTTTGTCGGCTATTTTCTCTTCGAAGTCCCCAGCAACGTGCTGCTGCACAAGATCGGCGCAAGAATCTGGATCGCCCGGATCATGGTGTCGTGGGGCATCGCCTCAGCCTGCATGATGTTCGTGCAGACCGAATTCTGGTTCTACACCTTGCGGTTTCTGATTGGCGTGATGGAAGCCGGCTTCGTCCCAGGCGTACTGTATTTTTTCACCCAGTGGTACCCGAGCACGCGACGGGCTCGCGTCAATTCCTACTTCAAAAGCTCCATCTGCTTGTGCGGCATCGTGGGCGGTCCGATTGCCGGCCTGATCCTCGGCCACTTCGACGGCGTCATGGGGCTGGCCGGTTGGCGCTGGTTGTTCCTGCTGGAAGGCATTCCGTCGGTGCTGCTGGGCGGCGTGGTGTTCTGGCTGGTCAAGGACCGCATCCAGGACGCGCCTTGGCTCAGTGCTGCAGAAAAAGAGGTCGTGCTGTCACGCATGGCCAAAGAAGCCAAACCCGCCACGCCGCAGAAGGTCAAGGACATCTGGAAACACCCGACCACCTACGTCATGTCGGCGATCTACCTCTGCCTGGTGATGGCGCTGACAGGTCTGCTGTTCTGGATGCCGCAACTGATCAAGAGTGCGGGCGTGACCGACACCATGAACATCGGCTGGCTGACCGTCATTCCTTACATCGGCGCGGTGATCGGCAACCTGCTGATCGGTGCCAGCTCCGACCGTCATCGCGAACGTCGGTGGCACATGGCGGCCTGCGCAACCCTGACGGCCGCAGGCTATCTGGTGTGTGCGCTGTTCCCCGGCCAGTTGCTGCCCTTGATGATCGGCATGACCATGATCATGACCGGCATCATTGCCTGGATGCCGATCTTCTGGACCATCCCGCCGCGCTTCCTGACCGGTATCGCCGCAGCAGCCGGGATCGCGCTGATCAACTCGCTGGGTCAGTTGGGCGGCATCATCGCGCCGTTCATGGTCGGTCGCATCAAGGACCTCACCGGCACGGCAACGCCTGCACTGTTTGCCTTATTCGCCGTGAGTGTGTTGGCCATCGCGTTGATCGTCTGGGGCATTCCGAAGCGTTACTATGCGAAGGAAGCGCTGCAGGATTGAGAAAGGAGTGAGCCTGAATCCAGCATCGCGGATTCAGGCTAAGCGCTGAACCCTGTGGGAGCGAGCTTGCTCGCGAATGCCTCCGTGAAGCCTTTGCATCCCCATCGGCTGTCATAGCGCTTTCGCGAGCAAGCTCGGTCCCACAGGGCATCTGCGCCAAGCCTGAACGTGCGCGCACGCCGCGATGACGGCTTTTGTCCTATCATTCGCGCTTTAACCTACGCGAACGACTGCCATGACTGACACTCCCGAAACCCTGCGCACCGCGCTGCAAACTGCACTGACGTCTCACAGCATGCTGGAGATCGACGGCCTGCACGCCTTCGAATTCACGCTGGACGAAATGCTGCAAATCGAAAGCATGGACGGACGCGAACGCAAGGTCTGGCGTTTCTCGCTGGCGCAAGTCGATTCCGCCGAGTTTGATTCAGAGCTGCAGAGTTGGGTCATCAACGACGGCAACGCCGACCACCGGATCATTGTGTTGAACGCTTTCGCCGCGAGTGATGACGATGATGATAAAGAGCAGGGCTAATGCGCAGGGCGCAACTACTGCGCTGAACCCGCTGTCATAGACCTGATTCTTGCGTTTACCGCGTGCGCCAACAATTTCAAAAAGAGAATGCCCCATGACTCCGAGACTCCTGCCGTGGCTGGTGCTTGCCAGCAGCCTCACCGCTCTTTCCGTTCAGGCCAAATCCATGACCGACTACGACGTACTGGTGGGTGCCTACACCGCTGGCGCCAGCGAAGGCATCTACCGTTATGGCTTCAACACCCAGACCGGCCAGCTCGAGGCGAAGCCGCGTCAGGTGATCAAAAGCGAAAACCCGTCTTGGCTGACCCTCTCCAAAGACCAGCGCCACCTGTTTGCGGTCAACGAGAACGGTCCGGGTCAGACGGACGTCGTCGGCAAGGTCAGCAGCTTCTCCATCGACCCCAAGACCCATGCGGTGTCGTTCATCAATCAGATCGAGAGCAAGGGCGAAGAGCCGACGCATTCCAACCTGAGCCTGGACGGGCGTTTCCTGTTCGTGGCGAACTACGCCGTACACCCCGATCCGGGCGGCTCACTGGCGGTTGTGCCGGTGGGCAAGGACGGCACGCTGTCTGCCGTCGCGAAGACCGCAACGCACGAAGCCAGCAAGGTCAACCCGGAGCGCCAGGCGTCGTCCCACGTTCACTCGGCCGTGCCGACCCCGGACGGCAAGTACCTGGTTGCCATGGACCTGGGCGCCGACAAGATGTTCGTCTTCAATTACGACGGCAAGAAAACCCAGCCGCTGACGCCCGCAAAAGTACCGTCGGTTGACCTGCCGCCTGGCAGTGGTCCACGTCACCTGCTATTCAGCAAGGACGGTAAACACGCCTGGCTGACCATGGAGATGAGCGCTCAGGTGGCGGTGTTTGATTACCACGATGGCGCGTTCAAACGCACGGCGTTGGTGGACCTGGCCAATAAAGACGGTCAGCAATACCGCGCTGCCGGTGGTCTGCACACCTCGCCGGATGGCAAGTTCCTTTATGTCGCCAACCGTGGCGAAGTCAACGAGCTGCTGGTTTTCAGCATCAATCCGAGCAACGGCCAGTTGAAGGAAATCCAGCGCCGCTCGGTGGAAGGTAAGGAGCCTCGTGAGTTCAGCTTCGACCCAAGCGGTCATTTCGTGCTGATTGCGAACCAGAAGAGCAACCAGATCGTGACGGTCCGCGTTGACCCCAAAACCGGTGTGTTGGGCGACACCGTGCAGAAAGTCGACTTCGATTCCCCGTCGGATTTCCGTTTTTTGAAGCCGTGACGGCTGACAAGTGACACGTTGACGCAGGCTCCAGCCCTTGAAAACCAAGGGCTGGAGCCATGTATTAATTGAAGTGATATGGGCTAGTGCCAGAAAAGATTTTTTCTGAAAGCTCCTCGGGCGTACTTTTAATTCCACGGCCAAGACGGTCAAGACTTGAAACGAAACATCAACACCGAGGTACACCCCATGAACTTCAATATCTTCTCCATCATCGCCGCGTCTGCCATCTCCGCTACTGTTGCATTGCCCGCCAGTGCCAGTGTCGACGTCACAGACAAAAAAGTCAGCTCGACCCAGAGTTACACCCCAAAGTACTTGCAACAAAGCGCCAACTTCTATGCTGCTCTGGATCATAAGAACCAGCAATGAATAGAACTCGATGTAAATCCATTCCCCGTTAACGAAGCACACGCTACCGGGGAATGGATTTGTAAGAGGTGACGTAGGTTAATCGTTGTACGTGCTCCGAGTGCAAGAACGCTTTCGCGAGCAAATTCGCCTTTAACAGGTTGATGTGACCCACTGACCACTGCGTGTCAGGCCATGCATCAAATGTCGGCGAGCTTGCTCGCGAAAGCGTTGAATTCCCTCCCTTTGGTCCCCGTCTGCTGAATAAGCGACGGGGATTTTTTTATGCCTTTATCTTCATATTGCTGTTGTGTAGGAGCGCGCTTGCCCGCGATTGCGGTGTGTCAGTCAGCAGAGACTTCACAGATTTACCACCATTGTCCGGATGCAGCCCAGAACAAGCGCGCTCCTCCAAAAGGCATTACCCTATCGGCTTGATTGAGTTCTTAAATAATCAACCCAATCGATCTTTTGAATCGCTGTACATCGTTTTTCATTAATAGTCACTCCGGGCATTCTGGGCGCCAGAAACGAAACATCCCGGAGTAACTGTCATGGCCACTGCCATTCTTCATTCACTTAAACACGGCGCTTACACCGCCATCGCGTTGTATGTTGTTTTCATTGCAGTGGTCACTGTCGCCAGCATGAATCCACACTTCACTGCACCGGCATCGGTGTCGGCTCAATCGTCCGTCGTCAAACTTGATCGTGCTTCTGTCAACACGCAGGAGCGTGCGTCGTGAGAGGCGTGAATTTTTGGGTGATCGTGTTTTTCGCCCTGATCAACAACGGTTGCTCGTTGCTGGGGCATGGCGAAGGTTCGGTGGGCGGTGTGGCGCGCAGCATGGAATTCAAGACCGAAGTCGCCGAAGCCATCGAAATGCAGCGGGCGCAACAGCTCAACGCCGGCAACCCCCCACCGAAACACGGCGAGTTGTTTTCCGAGATCTTCCAATGGACGGTGGTGTGACTATTTGACGCACTGTTCACGCTTGGCGCGGACCCTGTGGGAGCGAGCTCGCTCGCGAAAGCGTCAGATCAGTTAATAGAGATGCTTCGGTTTTTCTGATGACTTCGTGAGCAAGCTCACTCCCACAGGGTTCGATGGAGCTTGTTATTTCTGCATCACCTGCATGAACAACGCCGATTCGAGAAACCGCTTCAACCAACCCTGGACCTTCGGATAAGAACTCTGCCAGAACCACTCCGGATCGACCCCGCAGAACTGGCGCACGAAAGGCGCCAGCGCAATGTCTGCCAGCGTCAGGTGATCAGTCACCAGAAAGTCGCGATCACTCAACAGACCTTCCAGCTTATTCAGGAACGCCTCCCCACGTGCTCGGTATTCGGCTTGAGTGAACTCCGGATAGCGCACGGCGTATTTGTAGTGATCCAGATCGGTCTTGAAACGGCTATCGTTCTCCGCGATCAGGTCAGCGATCTGCCGTTGCGCTTCTGGATCAGAGGCCATTGACCAATCGTCCGGGTCGTTCTGCGCCAGTGCCCAGCGCATGATGTCCAGGCTCTGTTCCAGCACCTGGTCCTTCAGCACCAGCACTGGCACGGTGCCCTTGGGCGAGCGCTCGAGCATTTCCGGCGGCTTGGCCTTGAGGCTGACTTCAATCAGTTCAACCTGAACGCCCGAATACGCCACCGCCATGCGCGCACGCATGGCATACGGGCAGCGACGAAACGAGTAGAGCAGGGCGCTCATCAACTGACCTCCACGGTGCTCAGCCCATTGCCTTGGCGGCGCACCTGGATCTGTACCGGAATCCGCTCGTGCATTTCCTGTACGTGGGAGATCACCCCCACCTTGCGCCCTTGAGCCTGCAAGCCATCCAGGGCATCCATCGCCAGCTGCAGCGACTCGGGGTCGAGGCTGCCGAAGCCTTCGTCGATGAACAGCGACTCGATTTTCAAGGTGCTGGACGCCATGGACGCCAGGCCGAGCGCGAGGGCGAGCGACACCAGGAAGGTTTCGCCGCCTGACAACGAATGCACCGAACGCAGCTCATCGCCCATTTCGGTGTCCATCACCAGCAAGCCGAGCATGCTGCCGCCGCGTTTGAGGCGATAACGCCGCACCAGTTGTTTGAGCTGCGCGTTGGCGTGATGCACCAGCAGATCAAGGTTGTACGTCTGGGCGATCTTGCGGAAGGTGTCGCCCGTGGCCGAGCCGATCAGGGCGTTGATCCGGCCCCAACGCTGGAACTCCGAATAGGCAGCGGCAATTCGCGCCTGCAATTCGCTGCTGGCATTGCGACGACGGTCGTCTTCACTGATCTGCGCGCGCAAATCGGCGCACAACTGATCGTGCGTGGCCGACAGACTCTGCGCATCCGTTAGCGCTGACGCCAAGTGCTCGCCATCCGTGACGTCGCCGTGTTGCGCCTGATGTTTTTGCAACTGAGCGTCGCGCTCTTGCACCAGCACTCTGGCTTGCTCCAGAGCTTTTTCGCTCAGTTGCAAGCGCTGGCGCAATTGCCCGACGCTGTCATCGCTCATGCCCAGCAAGGTGTCCAGTGCGGCGTCGTCCAGTTCGCTGTGCTGACTGCGCCATGCGCTGATCTGCCCGTCGAGGTCGGCCAGTTCTTGCTCCAAGACTTGCAGGCGCTGACGTTCGCCGTCCAGCTCAGCGCTCAGCTTGATCAGTTCGCTGCGCGCCTGTTGCAAGGCCTCGGCCGTGTTCGCCTGGCCCTGCCGAGCCTGCTCCACGGCGTGTTCGAGGTGCTGCTGCCACTGCTCGGCGCTGGTATGTTCGCCGAGGATTTCCTGCAAGCGTTGCTGAACCACCCGCTGTTGCTGCTGGCTGGCGTCGAGCTGTTTTTGCAGCTTCTGATGCTCGTGCAGGCGACCTTCTTGAGTGATCTGCTCGCGCTCGATTTTCAGTGCGCGCTCACTGTGTTCCTGCTGTTCGTCCTTCTGTTGCCCCAACTGTTCAATTCGGCGGGCAATGTCGTTGTCCAGCTGCAGAAAGCTTTCTGTGGCCGACTCGCGCCACGACGACAGGCTCTCGGCGGGCAACAACGGCTCGAATTCCTGCAGCGCGGTTTCGAACGTCTGATTGTCCAAGGAGATGTTGCGCTGTTGATCGTCCAGCAGTTTCATCGCCTGCTGACTTGCCTCGCGCGCGTCCTGAACCTGCTGCTGCAAGGATTCGGCGTCGCGCTGAACCTTGAGCAGCCGGGTCTGGCGTTGCTCGGCGGTGAGGATTTCCTGCGCCAGCCGGTGCAGCCGTTCGCTCAGCCAGTCGGTACGCAGGTGCTCGGGTTGTTCCAGCAAGTGTGCATACAGGGCATGGCCTTCGAGTTCCGGCGTGAGCTTCTGCAACTGCTCGCTGAGCTGGTCCAGTTGCGGTTTGGAGGCCTTCAGCTGGTTGTTCAGCTCACCGACTTCGGCACGCAACTCAGCAAGTTTTTCGCTGAGCTGGCTAACTTTCAGCCGTGCCTGGGTTTCTTCGCTGTCGTCATGCCCGGACAGCGCCTCGAGCAACGCTTTGGACTGGTGATACGGATGCTCTTCGCTGCCGCACACCGGGCACGGTTGTTGATCCACCAGTTGCCCGCGCAATTGCTCGACGCTTGCACTGCGCGCCAGCCGTTGGCGTTGCAGCAGTTCGACGGTGACCTTGAGCGCCTGTTCGGCGGCGTCGTGTTCGCCCTTGAGTTTCAGGCCCTGAGCGATGCCTTGCGCGCGGCGCTCGGTGGCCTGTTGTTGACTGTTCTGCACGTCCTGCAAGCGCGTCGCGATGTCTTGATGACGCTGCCACAGACGCTCGATTGAGTCGCTGGCGGCGTGCTGCTGACGGTTTTCCTGCAACAGCCCACCGAGGCGTTCGATCTCCTGACTGACGGCGTCCGCCTTGACCTGAGCATCGTCGTACAGCGCCTGCAAGGCACTTCGGCGTTCACTCAAGGCCTGTTCCGCCCGCGTGGCCGCTTGCTCCAGTGCGGGCAGTTCTTCTCGGCCCTTGTTCAGGCGCGAACTGACCAGCACGATTTGCTGCAGGCGCGGCCGATAGGCATCCCACGACTGGCTGAGTGAGCTCAGTGCTGCGCTGTTCTGCAGCTGTTCGGCGATGGATTGCAGACGGGTTTCGACCTGCCGTTGCTGCTCGCACATCTGATTGAGCAGGGCCTGGCCGTCGTGGCTCGATTGCTCGGCGGTGCGCGCCTGCTCACTGACCTTTTGCAGGTCCTGATTCAGATGGTTGAGCTCAACCTGCTGCTCGAACGCCTCGCGCAGTGTTGGCGCGCAGGCTTGCTGGTGTTCCTGTGCGTGTTGAAGCGCGGTGAGCGCGCTGGCGAGCTGGGTTTCCAGAGCGTCCAGGCGGGCCTGAGCCTCTGTCTGTTGCTGAGCATGGGCCTGAATACCCGCTGTCAGCGGACTGAGGTGAGCGTCCAACTTCTTGCGCTGACCGAACAGATGGCGCTGTGGGGCAAGGCGTTCGAGCTGGCCCAGTTGCTGGCGGTCGCCAGCCTGGTTATCCCAGGTCTGCTGCGCATCGACGAGTGTTTCATTGGCCGCCTGGTGGCTGTCGCGCAGGCGGTTCAGCTCCGTCAGCCATTGCTGTTTGAGTTCCAGTTGGCGCAGCTGAGTCTGCGCCAGTTTCAATTGCTGCTGGGCGTCAGCGAAGCGTTGTTCGAGCTCGGCGCGCTGTTCGGGCTCCAGCGGGGTCAGGTTGCCCGCCTGCGCATTCAAGG
>Ga0265798_10012666_pt1 | contig 10152 bp, 11 predicted proteins | sample P3T30metagenome_FD_192430 | JGI IMG/M metagenome (GOLD analysis project Ga0265798, IMG submission 192430) | Plant litter microbial communities from East Loma Ridge, Irvine, California - P3 T30 | ecosystem: Environmental > Terrestrial > Plant litter > Unclassified | place: USA: California...
TCCTCTTCGCTTTTATAACCTATGCAATATACGCCTGCGGCTTTAGCGGCTTTAATACCATTGGTACTGTCTTCTATTACAATGCATTCATCGGCTGTAAAGCCAGACTTTGCAACGGCTTCTAAAAATATAGCGGGATGTGGCTTAGAAAATTCAAAGTCCTGCCCACTTATTTTATGGTTAAAATATGGATTAAGGCCAAAACGGTCGAACACCCGCTCAATCTTAACTTTAGAGGATGACGAGGCCAGCAGTATCACCATGCCGTTGTTGTAGAGGTCAATAATCAGATCTTTAACGCCCGGCATCAGCTCAAGGTTTGCATCAGCGTCAAAAGCTTCGCAGTAATGGTCAAGGCATTGCTCAAGCAATACTTCTTCATCTGCATCAACACTATAAATATTTTTTATTTTCTGGATAATATTTTTATCAGAATTACCAATAAAGGTGGCGTATAAATCATCGGTTACGTTAATACCCAAAGATTCATAAAACTTTTTATTGGCCCTGTGGCTCAGGGGCTCCGTGTTAACCACTACCCCATCCATATCAAAAATTACGGCTTTTATCATTGTTTTTTGTTCACAGTTCAATGTTTAAGGTTCAAAGTTGAGTTACACTCGGGGTAACCCGGAACTTTAAACCTTAAACTAATTCTTTTACTATCTCGGCGTTAAGTTCATCAAAGTGGCTTATAACTTTATCGGCTAAGGCAAGATCCTGCAGCTTAGAGTTTTCGCTCTTGTAACCTACACAGTAAATACCGGCTGCCTTCGCCGCCTTTATGCCGTTTGTACTATCTTCTATAACAATACAGGTACTTACATCTGCCCCGGCCAGCTCAGCTGCATTTAAAAATATAGCGGGGTCGGGCTTAGATTTAGGAAAATCTTCGCCGCTTACTTTATACGTAAAATACTGGTGCAGGTCAAACCGGTCAAATACCTTTTGAATGGTAACCTTAGATGCAGAAGAGGCCAGTACCAGCTGGATGCCTCCGTTATGCAGGTTTTGTATCAGGTTCAGCACCCCGGGTAATAATTGCAAATCCGTTTTTTTATCAAAAACCACATTAAAAAAATCACGTTTGCTTTGTATAAGCACCTCTATATCGTGCTCCAGTTTAAAGGCATCCTTTATTCTTTGGTATGTATTTTTAGTACTTAGCCCGGTTAGGGTAGCATAAAAATCATGAGGGACTTCTATTCCAAGATCATCAAAATGTTCGTGGTAGGCAAAATAATGCAAAGGCTCAGTGTCTACAATAACACCGTCCATATCAAAAATAACTGTATTGACCATATGTGTTGTTAAAAATCAAAAATACAATATCCTGCGCTTACATAAAAGCCAACAGGTTATTAATTGACATTATTAGTACGCCATACATTCTTTAGCGCACTCGCGGCATGCCGTGGCACATTCGCGGCAGTGGCTGTGCTGGCCGGCAAATTTTTCGCATTCTTCTGCACAGGCACTGCAAACATCAGCACAAAGCCTCATAATATGATGGTTAAATTCGCTTCCACGTTCTTCAAATTTCAAACACAAAGCACAAACATCTGCACAATCACGGCAAAGGGCAATACACCTTAAATGATCTTCTTTAAGTAGTTTTATACATTCTGTGGCACACATTTCGCAAACCGCAAAGCAGGCCAGGCAGGCATCTATCATCGATTCATTTTTCATAATGCTTTCATATTAAGATTACTACTATTACAAATTTACAATTTCCATATTCCGAAAGGTGTTAAAGGTTCCTTATAAAACTTTAAAACAATGCGGCATTAAACCTTTTACACTAATTTTAGTCTTACTAACAAAGGTTTTACACATTGCAGGAAGAAAAAGCTTTTATAGCAGATTTGCTTAACCCACAAACGCAGCAGGCGGCTTACAGGCAGCTTATGGCCCAGTACAGCAGGCCGCTGTACAGCCATGTGCGCACAATTGTGCTAAACCATGACGATGCCGACGACGTACTGCAAAACACGTTTATTAAGGTTTTTCAAAATCTGAAAAATTTTAAGGGCGAAAGCAAGATTTTTTCGTGGATATACCGCATTGCCACTAATGAAGCGCTTACGTTTATAAGCCAGCGTGCCAAAAAAGGCGGTATAACTAACGAAGAAGTGCAACAAAAAGCGATAATGAACCTGCAGGCTGACGATTATTTTGAAGGCGACGCATTACAGTTAAGGTTACAGCAGGCTGTGGCCACACTGCCCGAAAAGCAACAACTGGTATTTAAGATGCGCTATTTTCAGGACCTTAAATACGAGGATATTTCGGAAATAGTGGGCACCTCTGTAGGTGCGCTAAAGGCATCTTACCACTATGCCGTAAAAAAAATTGAAGAATACATAAACCACAATTAAACCATTTGCAATTAATTAAGTCTTAATGCCATGAACGATTTTAAGTTAGACCAGCATAAACTAAAGACGGGTTTTAAAACGCCCGATGGCTACTTTGAAGGCCTTGCCGATAAGGTAATGCAACAGTTGCCCGAGCCCCAGGCCAGGGTAATACCACTATACAGGCGCAAGCCGGTATGGCTAAGCGCTGCGGCCGCGTTTATAATTATGTTAGGCTTCAGTATCTTTTTCAGGTCCATGCTGTTTACAACGCAAACCGTTCAGCCCGATGCCGAAGCTATAGAAAATTACCTGGTATACCAACAGGGTATTAGCTCATACCAGCTGTCTCAAAATCTTGACCAGCAAGATATTGCAGAACTAAACGCTACTATAGATGTTAGCCACATAAGCGCCGAAGATATTGAAGATTACCTTAGCACAGAAGATATATATATAAACGAATAACTACTTAAAAATGAGAATGAAACTGTTGTTACCCATCATTTTACTTTTTTCTGTAACCCTCTCTGCCCAAAAAGACCATCACAAAGAAAAAAGGGAGCAGATTAAAGCCCTGAAGGTTTCGTTTCTAACGGCAGAACTTAGCCTTACGGCCGAAGAATCAGAAAAATTTTGGCCTGTTTATAACGCTTTTGAAGAAAAACAGTACCAGATAAGGCATAATAAGATGCGCCCCATCTTTAAAAAAATTGAGGAAACCGGCCTGGACAAAATGAGTGAAAAAGATGCCGCTACATACCTGGAAAAACTGCAGGCCGCTGACGAGGAACTTTTTAACCTGCGCAAAAAACTGGCAGCCGACCTTAAGCCCATCATAGGCTCTGTTAAAGTGCTTAAGCTGAAGAAAGCTGAAGAGGATTTTAATAAAAAACTCCTCGATAAATATAAAGAGAAAAAAAATTAAAGGGCCGTAAGGCTCTTTTTTATTAAATAGCCTCAAATCAGCGGGTTAAATATTTCACACCATAGGGTTTCCAAAACCGGAACATTCCCTAATGACTGGTCTAAATTTCTTACGTATTATCGACTAAATTTTTCTACAACTTTTACTTTTGGAACCGAATTTTTTAAAGTCCCAATTTGAATATCAAAAAGTGAAATATCAGAGCCTTTTTCAGTATTAACAAACTGAAATACAATTAGTTGTGATATTTCACACCGCTTTTTAGATGTAACAAATTATTAATCAACCTACTAGCACCAAGAAAAAACTCACAAAACAACATTATAAGATATTTTTCTTAACTAAAGTGATTTTTGTATCTTAGCAGCATGAAACGATCAGGCTCTGCCGACTTACCGCTGCATGGTGGCCACGTACCGCAATGGCTCTCTGAACGCATGGCTAAACTGGGCCTTGCTATTGTAGAGACCATTGCCATGGAATTCTCTACCAGTGAGGTAATTGCGAAGCTGGCCAACCCATTTTGGTTTCAGAGTTTCGGGTCCGTTATGGGCATGGACTGGCATTCATCGGGTATTACAACTTCTGTTTTAGGTGCTTTGAAAAGATCGGTTAACCCTCATTCTAAGGAGCTTGGCATTTACATTTGTGGTGGCAAGGGCAAACATTCAACAAAAACTCCTGATGAACTTATAGCCGTAGGCCAGCGTACGGGCCTTAACGGCAATGACCTTGCAGGGCTGAGCCGCCTGACTGCTAAGGTAGACAATACTGCCGTACAGGACGGTTTTCAGCTGTACCAGCATAACTTTATAGTGAATGCACAGGGCGACTGGTGTGTTATACAGCAGGGCATGAACAATTTTACAGCAACAGCGCGACGCTACCACTGGCATAGTAAAGATTTACAGTCGTTTATAAACGAGCCACATACGTTTATATACGGCCATAACCAGGGACAAATTTTAAACCTTACATCCAATAATGCTGCTGCTACCCGAGAAAAATCGTTACTTATTGTAAACGAACATCCTGATAAAATACTTAAAGAAGTAAATCATCTGATGATGCCTAACCACCACGATGTAAGGATAAAAGACGTGAATATGAAACGCCTGGGAGCTATGCTATGGGTGGCGCATGAAAACAAACCTGAAGATTTTGAAGACCTGCTTATGCTTAAGGGTATGGGACCCAGAACAATACAATCTCTGGCGCTGGTAAGTGAGGTAATATACGGCACGCCCACCCGTTTTGACGACCCGGCGCGATTCTCTTTTGCACATGGAGGCAAAGACGGGCACCCCTTCCCGGTACCTACAAAAGTATTTGATGAAACTATAAACACGCTACAAACCGCCATAAACAGGGCAAAAATAGGTAGCAGTGATAAAATGCACGCCATACAAAAACTGGGTGAAATATCTCGTAATGCCGAGAAGGACTTTGAGCCAAATGCCGGTAGTGCACACTTTGAAGCCTTGATACAAAAAGAGCGGGACGACTCCTATAAATATGGAGGAAGAACCATCTTTGGCCCTGCCAAACCTCCTAAAAATAAAGGTATTGACCCCGGCCAGCTACAACTTTTTTAGTTCAACAGGCTCGTCTTCACTATCGTCTTCATTTTCTTTTACTTTATGAAATATTCGGCCTATCATTACGCTAAGTCGGTTTTTGTAATCCTCAATAAGCCATTCCCTGTAGTTTTTTGTGGTCTTTGAGAGCAGCTTCGCATACTGTTTAACACGATATTCAATATCGGGCTCCAGTTCCTTAGCCAGTTTTCGTGCTTCGCTAATTGTGTTGCTATTTTCAGTACACATCATGGCGTGCTGACGTATAGAGTTCTCTATCACACTTTTAGGCTTTTCCTTTTCATCTGCTGCCTTTTTAAATTCGGCCTCAACATCAAATGTAACATTAAGCGACTTGCCAAATTTTGCCCTTACATCATCGGGCATTACATACACATGATAGCTTTCAATTTCAGCGTCTGTACGGATGTTTTCAAGAAATTGCTCCGGGTTCTTAAAAATATAATGCCAGTCAACCGGGTCGCTCCACAGCCCGAAACGCTGCGCATTATTACCCAGGTCTATCACAGTAAAGTAATCTTTTTCAGGGAGTTTACGCGATCCGCGCCCTATCATCTGAAAGTACAGCGTTAAAGAGCGGGTGGCGCGATTTAATATAATTGTTTCTACGGTGGGTTCATCAAAACCCGTGGTAAGTATTGATACCGAGGTTAATATAGCATCGGGTGTTTTACGGAACCAGCTTAAAATCTTTTTTCGTTCTAAATCAGGAGTGCGGTTATCAAGATGCTTTACGGGCAGTCCGGCAGCGCGAAAAGTTTCATAAACATACAAGGATGTGTTAATTCCGTTATTAAAGATAAGCGTCTTTTTACCCTGAGAACGAGACATATACGACTGCAACAACAAGTCCTGCATAAGGCTCCGGGAGTAAAGCTCATCAGAAGATGATACCGTATAATCGCCGTTAATACCAAGTTTAAGCGATGTAAGCTCTACATCATACCCATACATAGCGGCATTTGCCAGAAATCCCTTATCAATAAGCGACTTAATGGGCTCGCCCACTATAAGTTCGTCATAGGTTTCGTACATGGGTAACTCTATATTAGAGCTTAACGGAGTGGCCGTTACGCCTAAAAACACTGAGTTTTTAAAGAATGTAAACAACTTGCGGAACGAGTTGTAGTGAGCCTCATCAACAATAACAAGCCCTACATTATCCATATGGAACTTCTTGTCTTTCAACCTGTTATTAAGGGTTTCTACCATCGCCACGTAGCAGGTAAAATCATTATCGTATGGTAATTCCTTTACGGCACTGTCTATAACGGTGTTACGAACACCAAAATTTGTAAGCATCTGAGATGTTTGCTTACTTAACTCAATACGGTGGGTAAGCACAAGTACTTTTCGTTGATATTTTTCAATGTACCTTCGGGCTATTTCGCTAAATATCACAGTCTTACCTCCGCCTGTAGGCAGCTGGTACAACAAGTGATAGTTATCAGGCTGACCCTCAAACTTTTCGAAAATAGTGTCGATGTCCTGTTGCTGATAATTGTATAGTTCTTTCCTTTCTCCTTCTTCTTCGTGCATAGTGACCGGTGCTAAACGCCAAAAATATAGATTTTACCTACATAAACCTGTTTAAAAATTCTTAATTATTAATTATAAATGAAAATATTTATCGCCACAGAATATACTTACACTAATGGCAACGATAAAGCTTAATAATTCAGTTTTCGAAATTAAAGATTCCATTAACTAATAGGATATTTCCACTCTAAATCTATGCTTGTGAAACTGAAATAAAAAAATACTTGTATAATAGATTTTTTTCTTATATTTGTGATATTGCTGAAGTCTTAAAATAAATTTTGTGTGAATAGTATGAAGATGAGAAATGAAGCTGATAAAGATTTAGACGAGAACGTTTTTAATAACAATATGCTAAACTACAATCATATATCGCTGATTGAAGCCACGCACATGCAGAACGAAATGCGTAAGAAAATATCGTTACAAACAAGTACAGGCAAGATAACAACCATTGCCGGTGCCGATATATCGCATAATAAGTATGAAGATACCATTTATGCAGGCATTGTAGTGCTAAGTTATCCTCAAATGATACTTCAGTCCTATTCATTGGTTATTACCGAAACTAAATTTCCTTATATACCCGGTTATCTCGGTTTTAGAGAGGTGCCTGCCCTGCTGCAGGCCTGGGAGCAGCTACCCGTAAAACCTGACGTACTGGTGCTCGATGGACAGGGCATTACGCACCCGCGCCGCATGGGCATCGCCAGCCATTTTGGCATTTTGACAAATCACCCCACTATAGGCTGTGCAAAAAATATGTTGTTTGGCAAATTTCCGGAACTTGCAAACAGCAAATTTAGCAGCAGTATCATACAAAACGGTGATGAGCAGCTGGGCTTTGCCTTGCGCACTAAGGATGGTGCTAAGCCTGTATATATTTCGCCGGGAAACAACATGAGCGTAGCCGACAGCCTTGAAATAATGAAACAATGCACCGGAAAACACCGTATACCTGAACCTACACGCCAGGCGCATGAAAGGGTAAACCTGTTGCGCACCGGGTTTGCAAGACCGGGCTACCATAAAGTAGCTGCTCAAATGGGTTTGTTTGATCTATAAAAACTTAAGTATTGTGGAGTTATAGCACAACTAATTAAGGCTTGCCTCACGTTGTAACTTACCACTACCGGTTTCGGCAAATTTCGAAACAAATATTATTTCTTTCGGTTTTTCATACTTGCCTAATGCCTTAAAAGCAGCCGTGTCTAATTCAAACGCTTCGCCTTCTATTGCCAGTACAAGCTTATCGCCCAACACATCGTCGGGTTTAGCTGTTATAAAAAAGCGCCTGTCTTTTATATACGCCGCCAGTTTTTCTTCAATTTGTTCCGGATATAACTTTATACCACCGCTGTTTATTACATTATCATGCCGCCCCAACCATATAAAATGGGTATCATTTACTACATCAACCACATCGTTAGTTATCACAGGCCCATCGGTGATATGCGGCGCATGTATAACCAGGCAATCGCGGTCATTTTTGCTAACTATAACACCGGGAAGAGTTTCAAAGCCTGCATCGCCTACTTTTTTAGCCGCAATATGGGTAATAGTTTCGGTCATACCATAAGTTTCAAATAAATCTATAGGCAGGCTTTGCAGCTGCTTTGCCAGTGCAGGGTTAACCTTTGCACCACCCAGTATAAGTTTTTTTATTTGTGATAGTTGGTTTACAGATTCCTGAGCCTGCAGTGGTACCATAGCCGCAAAATCATACTTGTTTTCGTTTTTCTGCAATGGATTAGATGATGGCTCAGCCAGGTCAATATCCCAACCCAGTAAAAAAGCACGCACCAGCATCATTTTTCCGGCTACAAACTGTGTGGACAGGCAGTGCAGTGCACGGGTACCTACGGGTAGGTCAAAATACGTACCTGTGGCAGCGGCACTGTTTACCATGGCCTGTTTGGGCACATGTATGGTTTTCGGCATACCTGTAGTACCGCTGGTGTGCATGGACACATCATCATTGGCATCAAACCAGTCAAGTATAAAAATACCTATATGCTTTTCATACGCCTCACCTTCTTTAATAAAGCTGTAGGCCACACGGCAAAGATCGTCTGCAGTAAAATGGAACCCGTTCATTTTAAACGCGGGGTGCACAAAATCAGGAGTTAGCTTGTTCATTATATGGGTTAATAGGGGTTGGGTTTTTTAAAGGGTCAGGCGGCATAATCTTGCCTGTAAGTTTCTCTTTCCAGTTGTTCCAATTGTATTTTCTGGCAAATATCAGCAGGATTATTGGGTAAATAATAACTGCAGGAAGTATCACGTCAAAACCTGCTGTTGGTTTGCTCAGGTCTTTAAAAACGGCATACGTTTGCAGTACGCTGTAGTCTGATGTTACAAGCAGAGCAGCAATAAGGTTATTGGCAGCATGAAAGCCCAGCGACAGCTCTGTACCTTCATCCATCAGTGTCATTACACCAAGCAGAAGCCCTGTAAGTATATAATAGACAACAACTACGTAACCCATTTCGTCAATTTCTGGATTGGCAAGATGCAGTGAACCGAATATTACAGACGTCATAACCAGCGGAAACCACCTGTTTTTTGCCAGCAGGCCAAAACCCTGCATAAGATAGCCCCGAAACACCAGCTCTTCAACAGATGTTTGTATAGGGATAAGCGGTATAGCAATGGCACACAATATTAAAAAGCTGATAGGCTCAAACTGTATTACAAAATCTTCCGGCGATGCAAAATAACCTATAAGCGTGGTAACGATAGTAAACAGGCCCCACACGGCAAAGGCAAAAAAGAATCGTTTCCAGTCAACTTTTGGCCGCGCTGTTACTATTTCCTTTATTTTTTGCCTGTGTATTGACCTTACTGCTATAAAAATTCCGATGAGCGCCACTACAAAAGACAGCATCATAAGGAAAAGCATGATGTTAGCGTCAAAAAAACTATATATCTCCTCATTGCTAGCCGGTATCCTGCGGCCGGTCTTCATAGATTTTATAAAAACTGCTATAATTAGCGGTATCTGCCCTATAAAAGAAAACGCAAAGATTATCAAAGAGCCTAAAAGGTATTTTCCAAAAGAATTTCCGGGCTTAAATGCCTGCTGTATAAACATGGTTAATTTTATGATTTGTTAGTACTAAGGTAGCCCAATTTTCCAATTATAATGTCGAAATTTGCAAAAAGAATTTAGCTTGATTACCATTTATCACAACCCCCGGTGCAGCAAATCGCGGGAATGCCTGGCCCTGCCACAATTGCAGAATATACCTGTAAATATTGTAAAATACCTTGACACTCCCCTCTCTAAAGACGAGATAAAAGAGCTTATAAATAAGCTGGGGATTAAACCCATTGAGCTGGTAAGGCAAAAAGAACCCGCTTGGGAAACTTATAAAAATAAAAAGCTTACCTCTGCACAAATTATTGCTGCACTGGCTACGCATCCACAACTTATTGAGCGACCCATAGTTGTAAATGGCAACAATGCAGTTATTGCCCGCCCGGCAGCAGTGGCACTTTCCATATTATAAATTTTAACAAACCTTTAAGCTTTGCCGGTTAAACCATGGCGGGCTTTTTGCGTCAAATGTGCTCAATCACATTCAAAACCTACTATATTTTATTTCATGAAAAATTTACGCATTACATTTATCTTCTCATTCTTATTTCTGGCGGTGGCGGCTTTTGCCCAAATCCCACCCGGTACCGGTGGTCCTAAAGTAAAAGCACAGGGCACACTTATAGA
>Ga0265798_10012667_pt1 | contig 10152 bp, 6 predicted proteins | sample P3T30metagenome_FD_192430 | JGI IMG/M metagenome (GOLD analysis project Ga0265798, IMG submission 192430) | Plant litter microbial communities from East Loma Ridge, Irvine, California - P3 T30 | ecosystem: Environmental > Terrestrial > Plant litter > Unclassified | place: USA: California...
TCGATCTGGTCGCCGTGGCCGCCGCCTGTCGCCTTGTCGGCCGCGCCGGCCGCCTTGTCGGCCGCGCCGGCCGCCTTGTCGAGGCCCGTGTCGGTGGCCTTCTCGCCCTTGTCGCTGTCCGCGAGGTCCTTGGCCTTGTCGCCCAGGTCGCTCATGTCGTGCTCCTTCCGGTTCGGTGCTCTGACGCACCCGACGATGCGCCGCGCTCCGTGCACGCCCTCCCAGCTGCGCCCGCACCGCGGGTGACGCGCAGGTGACCAGTCGATAGACTCGGGTGGACCACCGGCCCGACGGTCGCGTGAGGTCCTCCGCCAACGTGAGGAGAACCAGATGCCCGCAGCAGTGATCATCGGCGCCCAGTGGGGCGACGAGGGCAAGGGGAAGGCCACCGACCTCCTCGGCAGCCGCATCGACTACGTCGTGAAGTTCAACGGCGGCAACAACGCCGGGCACACGGTCGTCGTCGGCGGCGAGAAGTACGCCCTGCACCTGCTGCCGTCCGGCATCCTCACCCCGGGGGTGACCCCGATCATCGGCAACGGCGTCGTCGTCGACCTCGAGGTCCTCTTCCAGGAGCTCGACGCGCTCCGGGCCCGCGGCGTCGACACCTCGAAGCTGCTCGTGTCCGCCAACGCGCACGTCATCACGCACTACCACCGCACCATCGACAAGGTGACCGAGCGGTTCCTCGGGAAGCGCCAGATCGGCACCACCGGCCGCGGCATCGGCCCGACCTACGCGGACAAGATCAACCGCGTCGGCATCCGCATCCAGGACATCTTCGACGAGAACATCCTGCGGCAGAAGGTCGAGGCGGCGCTCGACCAGAAGAACCACCTGCTCGTGAAGGTCTTCAACCGGCGGGCGATCGACCCGGAGGAGGTCGTCGAGTCGCTGCTGTCCTTCGCCGACCGCCTGCGGCCGATGGTCGCCGACACCGGGCTCGAGATCCACCGCGCACTGGAGCGGGGCGAGACTGTCCTGTTCGAGGCGGGCCAGGCCACGATGCTCGACGTCGACCACGGCACCTACCCGTTCGTGACCTCGTCGTCCGCCACCGCCGGCGGCGCCGCGACCGGGTCCGGGATCGGCCCGGGCAAGCTCGAGCGCATCATCGGCATCGTCAAGGCGTACACGACGCGGGTCGGCTCCGGACCGTTCCCGACCGAGCTGTTCGACGAGTCGGGCGAGTTCCTCCGTGCGAACGGGTTCGAGTTCGGCACGACCACCGGCCGTCCGCGGCGCTGCGGCTGGTACGACGCGCCGATCGCGCGCTACACGGCGCGGGTGAACGGCGTGACCGACTTCGTGCTCACCAAGCTCGACGTGCTCACCGGGCTCGACACCATCCCGGTGTGCGTGGCGTACGAGGTGGACGGGGTCCGCGTGGACGAGGTCCCCGTGAACCAGTCCGACTTCCACCACGCCAAGCCGATCTACGAGGAGTTCCCGGGCTGGACCGAGGACATCACCGGCGCGCGCACCTTCGAGGACCTGCCGCAGGCCGCGCGGGACTACGTGCTCGCGGTCGAGGCGATGTCCGGTGCCCGGATCTCCGCGATCGGTGTCGGCCCCGGCCGTGACGCCATCGTCGTCCGGCACGACCTGCTCGGCGCAGACGCGGCCTGAGCATGCGGGTCCTGTTCGTCTGCAGCGGCAACCTCTGTCGTTCGCCGCTCGGCGCACAGGTCCTCACCGCACGGCTCGGCCGGGACGCCCCGGCGTTCACGGTCGAGTCGGCGGGCACCGTCGCGCAGGACGGCCTGCCGATGGACGAGACCGCCGCCGCACAGTCCGTCCGGCTCGGGGGCGACCCCACGGGCCACCGGTCGCGGTACCTGGCCGCGCCGATCGTCGGTGCCGCGGACCTCGTCCTGACGGCGGAACGGTCGCACCGTGCGGCCGTCGCGTCCCTCGCGCCGCGGGCGGTGAAGCGGGTGTTCACGATCCTCGAGTTCGCTCGCGTGCTCGACGCGCTCGACCCGGCGGACCTCGACGGCGTGTCCTCCGCCGACGAGCTCGTCGAGCGCGTCGCCCGGCTCCGCCCCGAGGTGCTCACGACGGCGGACCTCGCGGAGCTCGACGTCGACGACCCGTACCGGCGCTCGGACGCGACGCACCGCCGGGTCGCCGACGAGATCGACGCCGCGCTCGTGGTCATCGCGGACGCCCTGCGCGCCACCCGCTGACCTGCGGGTCAGTGCCGACCGAGCGGACGGTTCGTCCACGGAACGAGTACCCCGATCCGTACCCTGTACCCCGAACGGACGCGACCGAGCCCCGCATTTCCGCGGCTGCGGGGTACGGATCCCTGATGAAACCCGAGAATCCACGCGTCCGGATGGCGTCGGACGGGGTACTTCTCGTAGCGTTCTGGTGTCAGCAGATGTACCCCGGATCGCGAAGGAGAACGACATGAGCATCGCCGCCACCACCGCCACCCGAGCCGAGGTCACGCTCGACACCGACACGGTCGACACGATCGCGATCCTCGAAGCCCAGGCCGAGACGCACGCCCGACCCGCCCGCGCGAAGCTCACCTGGACCCAGGAGGACCAGGGGGAGTGGATCGCCAACTACGGCGGGTACTTCGGCGGCTCGATCGACAAGCGGGACGGCCGGTACGTCGCCTCGGACACGTTCGGTCTCGTCGTCGGCGACTTCGCGTCGCTCGAGCAGGCGCAGGCGGAGCTCGCGGACCAGCTGCACGTCATGCTGCCGTCCGTGATCCGCCCCGTCGAGTAGGCCCGGCGCACCCCGCACCGCAGTACCACCCGCACCGCAGCACCACCCGCACCGCAGCACGAGGAGCAACACCATGAGCACGACCGTCGCCAACCGCCACCCGGCCGAGGTGACCCTCGACACCGCCACCATCGAGGTGATCGCGGAGATCGAGGCCGAGGTCATCGCACCCGCACAGACGGAGCGTGCGCGCATCGTCTGGAGCGAGGCGGACACCGGACTGTGGGCGGCGAACTACGGCGGGTACTACGGCGGCACCGTCGACCGGCAGGGCACCCACTACTTCGTCTCCGACACCTTCGGGCAGTACGTCGGCGACTTCCGCTCCCTCGAGGAGGCCCAGGCCCGCCTCGCCGAGCGGCTGCACGTCCTCCTGCCCGACGTCATCCGGTCTGGTCGCTAGACCGTCTGCTGACCACGGAGAACGCCCCCGTCGCACCGCGACGGGGGCGTTCTCCGTTGCGTGCGGCACGGCTGGCCCCGTCGCTCGCGGAGGGGGCGCCAGGGCCGGCGCGGCGTCGCGGTCCGCCGGGCAAGCGGCGCGTGTGCGTCGTTCTGCCGACACGGCTGTGCCCCGGACTGGGGCTCCGTACCCCCGGGTACCGCACGAGGCGAGCCACTACCGTTGGAGGGTCCGCGGCGGATCACCGCGCGGACACCCGACCCCGCCCTGACCCGACAGGACATCCGCCGTGTTCGCATCCGCGAGCGCTCGTCATCGAGCGCGCCCGAAACTCGCTCGCCGTCTCGCCGTCCTCGGCGTCGCCCTCGTCCTCGGCGGTGTCTCCGTCGGCATCACGACGACCGCGGCGAACGCCATCGACCCGTCGAACATCTCGAGCTACGCGACCGAGTCGTTCACCGGGGCGACGGTGACCGGCGTGCAGGCACCGGCCGTGCCGAACAACGGCTCGACGGTGATGACGAACTCCGCCTGTCTCACGGCCGCGTCCGGCACGGGCACCGCGAGCGGGACGAACATCCCCGGCTGCTCGAGCACGGCGATCAACACGCCGGGCAACGGCGCCCTGCGGTTGACCGGCGCGGCGAACGACAAGGAGGGCGGCATCGGCGCGACCGGTGCGATCCCCACCGGTCAGGGCCTCGACGTCACCTTCAACTCCTACCAGTACGGCGGCTCGCAGACCCCCGCCGACGGCATCGTCTTCTACCTCTCGACGACCGACCCGTACGCCCCGAAGGTGCCGATGAAGATCGGTGCGAAGGGCGGCTCCCTCGGGTACTCGGCCTCGTACTACTCCGACGCCACCAACGGCACCCCGGGTCTGGCGAACGGCTACCTCGGCTTCGGTCTGGACGCCTTCGGCAATTTCCGGTCGGGCACGTACCAGGGCAAGGACTGCGCCGCGTCGAGCGCGGCGACGAGCGTGTCCGTCCGCGGGCCGGGCAACGGCGTGAACGGCTACTGCCTGCTCACCCCGGACACCGACACCGCGAACAGCCCCACCGCGCTCAAGCCGAGCGACATCAGCGGCGGCCAGAGCGGTACCCGGGCGACCAGCGGGGTCCCGGTCGAGGTCGTCGTGAACACCTCGGACAGCGCCATCACCTCGTCCGGCTTCAACGGCGCCCTCGCGACGCAGACGGTCCAGGCCAAGCACTGGGCGATCATCGTCAAGCCGCTGAACCAGAGCGCCACGAAGATGGTCTCCGGCGTCCTGCCGTCCCTGAAGACCACGACGTCCGCCGGCGTCTCCTCCGACTGGTACGACCCGGCGACGGGCCTGCCCTACAAGCTGACCTACGGGTGGGTCGCCTCGACCGGCGGCTACACCGACGTCCACGAGGTGAACCAGTTCCGGGCGACCTCGGCCAACGGTCGCACGCCGGTCCTCGCGGGGACCGCCGAGGTGTCGAACGCCAAGCCGCAGCGCGGCGCGACCGGGACGTACACCGTGCACCCGACCGTCAGCACCGACGGCGGCGCGGAGCTCGGCAAGGTCCGGGTCAGCACCGTCTTCGACAACGGGGCGACCCCGCAGGCCGGCTCCTTCACCGCCGGCGCGTACTCCTGCGCCACCACGGACCAGACCGTCGTCTGCACGACGCCCTCGGCACTGAGCGTCGACGCCGGCAAGGCGCTCCCGGACCTCGCGATCCCGTACACCGGCACGGCCGCGGTCGGCAGCACCGTCACCGCCACGTCCACGATCGCGTCGACCGACGCGCTCCGGACGGCACCGGCATCGGCGTCGTTCACGGTCGCGAAGGTCCCCACCACCGTCTCCGCCAGCACGGCGTCCGCGACGGTCACCGCCGGGGACACCACCGCCGTCTCCGCGACCGTCGTCGACGGCACGGGCAAGCCTGTCCAGAGCGGCACCGTCACGTTCTCCGAGGGCAGCACCGTCCTCTGCAAGGACGTCACCGTCACGAACGGCGCGGCCAGCTGCGCCTACACGCCGACCGCCAAGGGCGACCACACGATCACGGTCACCTACAACGGCGACGCCACCTACGCCGGGTCCACGACCACGCGGACGGTCACCGCCACGGCCCGCAGCACGGCGTTCTCCGTGCAGGCCGCCCCCGCGCAGGTGCAGTACGGCACCGCGTCGACCGTGACCGCGTCAGGGCTCCCGAGCACGGCGACCGGCACGGTGACCTTCACCGCCCAGGACCCGGACCGCGGCGCCACGACGCTCTGCACCGTCTCCGTCGCGCGGGCAGCGGACCCGGGCTGCGCCACGCCGACGGACCTCGCCATCGGGACGCACGCGATCACCGCGTCGTACGAGGGCGACCAGGCGAACGCCCCGTCGACCTCGACGAACACCGCGACGGTCGAGGTCACCAGGATCGCCACCGCGCCGAAGCCCACCGTGGACGGCGGCACCTCCGCCACGAGCACGTACGGCACCTCGGTCGCGCTCGCGACGACGGGCCTGCCCGCCGACGCCACCGGGACCATGCGGTACGCCGTCGACGGCGAGACGCTGTGCACGGTGGCGATCGGTGCCGCCTGCGCCACCCCTGCGGACCTCGCCACCGGCACCCACACCGTCACCGTGGCGTACTCGGGCGACGCGCGGTACGCGCCGTCCACCTCGGCCACGCCCGCGACGCTCCGGGTGACCAAGGCCTCGGCGACGATCACGGCGTCCGCCTCCGACCCGACCCCCGTGCACGGCGACCCGGTGACCCTGCGCGCCGGTGGCCTGCCCGCGGGCGCCACCGGGACCGTCACCTTCACCGACGGCGCCACGACGCTCTGCACCGCGACGGTGCAGGACGGTGCCGCCTCCTGCACGCCGGCGTCCCCGCTCGGTGCCGGGACGCACACCATCACGGCGAGCTGGTCCGGCGACGGGAACCACGAGGCCGCGACGAGCGCTCCGGTCACCGTGCGCGTGGCGAAGGCGCCCTCCGCCGTCGGCGCGACCGCACAGGGCGCCCGGACCGCCACGGTCGCCTACGGGACCTCCGCGACGTTCCGCGCCACGGGCCTCCCGGCCGGCGCCGACCCGGCGTCCACCGTGACGTTCGTGGACGAGGACGGGGAACCCGTCGCGACCGCGACCGCCGGGGACCCGACGTACGCGACCCCGCAGGACCGCCCGGTGGGCGACCTCGTCCTCAGGGCGACGTGGGACGGTGACGCGGACCACACCGGGAGCACCTCCGACCCGGCGACGCTCCACGTGACCAGGGCGACCGTCGCCCTCACGCAGACGGTCGACGGCGGCTCCCAGGCCACCATCCCGCACGGGGACACCGCCACCATCGCGACCGTCGGGCTGCCCGCTGCCGCCACCGGTACCGTCACGTACACCGGCGTCGACGCCGACGGGAACACCGTCGCGATCGGGACCGGCGACGCGGCGCAGGAGGGCGCACCCGTCACCACGTCGAAGCAGCTCCCCACCGGTGCCTGGACGATCACCGCGGTCTGGTCCGGCGACGAGCGGTACACGCCCGCAGAAGCCGAGCGCGTCGGACTTGTCGTCACGCAGGCGAAGCCGACCCTCACGGCCACCGTCGCAGGCCCCGCCGGGACCGCCACCACGACCTACGGCACCCCGGTGACCGTCGCGGTGCACGGCCTCGCCGAGGGCGCCACCGGCACCGTCGAATTCTCCGTCGGGACCGGCGCGGACCGGACCGTGCTCTGCACCGTCACCCTGCCCGCGACGTCGTGCACGACGCCGGCCGGCCTGCCCGCCGGGGCGTACGAGGTGACCGCGACGTACAGCGGCGACCGGGACAACGCCCCGAACAGCACCGCGGACGCCGTCCCCTTCACGGTCGAGCAGGCCGCCGTCACGCTCACCCTCGGCTCCTCCGACGTCGACCCCGTGTTCGGCGACCCGGTCACCCTGACCGCCGACGGGCTGCCGGACGGCTCCACCGGCACCGTCGTGTTCCGCGACGGCGACACGGTGCTGTGCACGGCCACGATCGGCGACGGCACGGCGACCTGCTCGCCGGAGCAGCCGCTCGGTGCCGGTGCGCACCGCATCACGGCGACGTGGGCCGGTGACCACGACCACGCCGCGGCGACGAGCGACGTCGTCACGATCACGGTCGCGAAGGCCACCCCGACCATCGGCGCCACCGTGAACGGCGAGCAGGGCGACACCGTCGAGTACGGCACGGGCGCGAGCGTGGCGACCACCGGCCTCCCGGCCGGAGCCGCCCGCGACTCGCTCGTGACCTTCACGGACGGGGACGGCACCGTCATCGGCACGGGCACGGCGGCGGAGCCGACGATGACCGTCCCGGCGGACCAGCCCGTCGGCACCGTCCGGATCACCGCGAGGTGGGCCGGCGACGCCGACCACGGCCAGGCGACCGCCCCGGCCGTGACGCTGACCGTCACCAAGGCCTCGATCAGGATGGTCGAGACCGTCGACATGACCGACCAGGTCACCATCGCCCGCGACGGCACCGCGACCCTGGAGTCGTGGGGGCTGCCGCAGCGCGCCACCGGCACCGTGACCTACACGGCCGAGGGCACGAACGGCTCGTCGGCGATGCTCGGGACGAGCGACGCGTCGGCGAACGGCGCCCCGTACCGGACGGCCGTCAAGCAGCTCCGCACCGGCGCCTACCGGGTGACGGCGGTGTACTCGGGCGACGACCACCACGAATCGGCGACCGCATCGCCGGTCCGGCTGTACGTCGCGAAGGCGGCGCCGCAGCTGACCATCGGCACCGACGCGCCGACGACCCGCTACGGGACCGGCACGACCGTCACGGTCGGCGGGGTGCCGGACGACGCCACCGGCACGGTCCTCGTGACCGCCCGCAGCGGCGACACCACCGTCACGGTCTGCGAGCTCACCCTGCCCGCCACCTCGTGCACCACCCCGGTCGACATGCACGCCGGCGAGTACGAGCTGACCGCGACGTACCTCGGCGACGACGAGCACGAGGTCGACACCACCGACGAACCGGCGGCGCTCACCGTGACGAAGGCGGCGACCTCGGTGGCCGTCGGTGACGGCGGCACCGGTGGCCCCACGCTCGACGGCACCTACGGTCAGCCCGTGACGCTCCCCGTCACCGGCCTGCCCACCGGAGCCACCGTCACGGTGACGTTCGAGGACGAGGACGGCGACCCGATCTGCACCGTCACACTGCCGGCGACCTCCTGCGAGACGGCCGCCGACCTGCCCGTCGGCGAGCACACCGTGACGCCGGTGTACTCCGGCGACCGCGACCACCTCGGGTCGACGGGGGCACCGGTGACGGTCGTCATCACGAAGGCGCCCACCGTCCTCCGGGTCACCGCCGGTCCCTCCCACGTGTGGGGATCGTCCACGCTGCTGCGGATCGGCGGCCTGCAGAGAGGCGCCACCGGCAGCGTCGTGCTCAGCATCGCCGGAGCGGAGATCTGCACGATCCCCCTGCCCGGATCGTCCTGCACGACGAACGTCATCGAGCCGGGCACCGTCACGGTCTCTGCCGTCTGGGGTGGGGACGCGTCGTGGCTCGGGTCGACGGCCAGCACCGCAGCCACGGTCACCGCGATCCACACGGTGAACCCGACGCACGTCCGGTCGTCCTCGCGCACCTCGGCCCCGCTCGTCTGGCCGGCCGTCACCGGCGCGGTGTCCTACCGGGTCGCGGTCGCCACGGACGAGGGGCTCTCGGCGGGACTCCGCACGGTCACGGTCAGCGCTCCGACGAGCTCGGCCGCGCTCGACGCGCTCACCGCCGGGACGACGTACTGGTACCGGGTGACCGCGGTGTCGGCCTCCGGCACCGTGCTCTCCGACCACGACGCCGTGTTCGTCACGGCCGCCGCGGCCGCGGCCGCCCCGAGCACGCCCGCGACCAAGGTGGCCGACGCACCGACCATGCAGGTCGGCTCGCTCGCCTTCACCGGCCCGACGGTGGCGATCGGCATGATCGGCTTCGGCGCGGTCCTGCTCGTGATCGCCGGCTGGCTGCTGCTCCTCGCACGCCGCTTCCGCGACGACCAGGGGCAGGTCGGCCCGCTGCGCAAGGGGTAGGCCGGGAACGCTCGGGAGGCCCGGGTCACCTCCGCCGGATCGGCGGCGGTGACCCGGGCCTCCGGCGTCACCCGACCGGTTCGATGAGCTGCGGCCCGTCGTTCCGCACGCTGTTGACCGCCCGGGACACCTCGTACTGCTCGAGACCCGCGGCGACGGCGAGCGACTCGTGGTCGAGCAGCGCGAGCAGGTCGTCCGTGCCGAGACCGCCGTCGAGCCAGTCGTCGTAGCCGTCGGGGGTGAGGAACGCGGGCATCCGGTCGTGCACCTCGCCCGGGGCGACGTGCGCGTCGCGCGTGATGATCGCGAGCGAGAGCCGCCACTTGTCCGGGTCGTCCTCGGGCTTGGTCGGGTCCGGCCACGCGCTCACGACGCCGGCCATCGCGAGCGCGCCGCCGGGCTCGTGGACGAAGTGCGGCTCCTTGCCGTCCTCGCGCACCACCCACTCGTAGTAGCCCTGCGCGGGGACGATGCACCGGTTCGTGGCGAACGCCCGCCGGAACATGCCGCTCGTGGCAACCGTCTCGATCCTGGCGTTGATCGGCTTCGGGCGCTGCTTCTGGAAGTCCTTCGCCCAGCTCGGCACGAAGCCCCAGCTGATCCGGGGCAGTTCCCGTTCGCCGTGCCGCTGGCGGACCGCGTACACCGGGTCGGTCGGCGCGACGTTCCAGCTCGGCACGAGTCCGGTCCCGACGACGCCGGTGTCCTCGTCCACGTGCTCGGTCCGGCCGGCGAGCTCACCGATGAGCTCCGGCAGCAGATCGGCCGTGGTGTCGGAGACGACGAACCTTCCACACATGCGCCCAGTGTGCCCGGTGCCGCCGACAGGAGTGTCGGTGGAGCAGAAGACGTCGGGTGCGTCGACGTGACTCGACATCTTCTGCTCCATCGTTCGGCGTCGGAGCGACTGACAGGCAGCGCGAGGTGC
>Ga0265798_10012668_pt1 | contig 10152 bp, 11 predicted proteins | sample P3T30metagenome_FD_192430 | JGI IMG/M metagenome (GOLD analysis project Ga0265798, IMG submission 192430) | Plant litter microbial communities from East Loma Ridge, Irvine, California - P3 T30 | ecosystem: Environmental > Terrestrial > Plant litter > Unclassified | place: USA: California...
ACCGAGATCGTCGAGCCCGAGAGCGAACCGCTCTGGGGTGCCCGTGACGAGGAGACACCGCCCAACGGTGTGTCGCACGATTGGACGGATGATCAGGGCATCCGTCACGTCCGCATCTCTTTCTGGTCAGAGGCCGAAGAGGGGCTGCGTCTGCAGAAGCACATCTCACTGACGAGGCGCTTCGACGGGGCAGAGATTCGGAAGTAGGTAGCGGTCGCGGCGCCTCGACCACAGCAAAGAGGCGCCGCGACACGCCGCAGACAGGACCCGATCGAGACGCAGCTGCATAGGGCCAGGAGACCAACTCCTGGAGGCCCCCTTGGACTACCGCACCGCCACCCGCGAAGAACGAGCTGCCGAGTTCGTCGACTTCGCCGAGACACTGCACGATGGCCGCTACGACTACTCCCTCGTGCCGGCCGCCTACGTCAACGGTGACACCAGAGTCACCATCGTCTGCCCCGACCACGGCCCATTCGAGCTGACCCCTCGCGAGCACCGGCGAGTGCGGGAAACGCCCTGGGGTCCGCAGCGCGGCCAAGGCTGCCGCGACTGCAAGAGCTTCAACGCCAGCCTGGAGCTCCGTCGGCAACGCTTCATCTCGAAGGCCGTCGAAGTTCACGGGCACCGCTACGACTACCGCGAGGTCACGTACGTCGACGCGAAGACTGACGTGACCGTGCTGTGCACCGAGCACGGTCCGTTCTCCGTCCGACCGGACAACCACACCTCCAAGTACCCCTCCGGATGCCCAGACTGCGCCCTTCAGGGGCATCGCACCGCTCCGCGTTCGAGGAAGAAGACAGAGGAGGGGCAGTGGCGGAAGCGTCCTGCCGGCTCCACCACAGGTCGGAAGCGGACGAATCGAAACCGAGCGAACGCTCGGTAGCGGGCCTAGCCGACGAACTCACTCAACTTCATCCGCGCCTGGGCGTCCGTCGGTCGTCCCCCGGGCGCGATTCGCATTGAATGTGGAACGACGTCCGGCACGCGATTAGGGCGGGGCCGGGCCGCGATAGTCGGTCAGAGCGGGACCGGTCGCCGGACATCCCGACGTGCCTTTTTCCCCGAGCCGAAGCGCGGCGCGTCGAGAGCGGACGCGTGCGACCCATTCAGGCAGGGTACCGAGTTGATCGTCCGGTAGCCGATCGGTCATCGAACGCCGCTGTTTAGGTCTCGAGAGCGTCCGAAGCGAAATGAGACTCACCGATCGGGCCCGACTCGAACGAGTTGACACCCTCGCCATGCTGCAGCCGGGACGCATCCCCACCGGAGAGACGCGCCTTCAGCGCATTCCCCTAAATGCTAGTGCCCTCCAAGGACCAGTCAGCGGGTCAACGGACGATCGCTCTGAGCCTGCGGTTACCGTGGCCGCATGAGCATGCCAAGCGAGCCCGCACAATCCGAAGACGACGAAGTACCCGGCGGCAGCAGCGAAGAAGCCGAGGTCCCCTCCGCGGAAAACGCGACGGCAGAGCCGGCTGAACTAGAAGAAGTCGGCGCTGTAGTCGATCGCGCCGCAACCGAAGCGGTCGACGCCGCGGGGCGACGTGCTGCTGCCGCCGTAGCCAACGTGAAGTTGGCCCGGGACTTCGCTGTCCGCGCGGAGAGACACTTGCACGACGTCGCCTCGATCGTGCAGTCGGCGCAGGACCGGTGGCAGCGGGACGCGAATCGCTTCAATCGGATCCTCTGGAACGCGCAAGACTCGTTCACCTTCACCGAGCGCGCGCAGAAGATCCTCGAGGGCTCGATGGTGGGCGCACTCGCCTCTGTTGGCGAGAAGTTCAGTCGAGAATTGGCTGGCTTCCAGAGCATCGACACAGACGCCATCCTCAAGCGCCTTGTGTCGGCGAGCAGCGCCGAAAGCTTTAACGCCATCGGTGCGCAGTTCGAACGCATGATCACGCGGGTCACGAACCTGCTGCCGACGCCGGCCGATCTCATGCGTCGGGGGCTGCCAGAGAACCTTCAACCTGTAGAGGTCAGCTATGACCCGACCGCATTTCGGTTGTGGATGGACGAAGGGATCCCCGTCGCGTACGTGCTTGACGGCAGCATCGTGAGCGACCTTGCCGCCGCGACCAGCCCGCAGGAGCGACGCGCGATCCTCGGCCGACGACGGGATCGCATCGTTTCCGACTGCTCATCCCTCCTCGACGGCATCACGGCAACGGACGTCCTGCCGTACGTAGAGACAGCACGACTGGCGATCGCCGGTTTCAGAGCCGGCCACCACCAGCTCGCGCAGACGTGGGCAGCGGCGAACCTCGAGACTCTGGTGAAACAGCTGGACAATCGGCACTGGACCGCAATCCGCGACGCGGCGCAGGCGCCGCCGAAGCTTTTCCGCTGGTTCTTCTTCGTCACGCAGGTACGAACGGTGATGACGAACGTCGGCCGCGGGCCCGTCCCGACGAGCTTCAACCGACAGGCCAGCGTGCACTTCACCACCTCGCGGCGACACTTTTCGAAGCTCAACGCGATGCTCGCAATTGCGCATCTCACTAGTGCCATCTGCAACTACGACGCCGCAGCGAAGCAGGCCACTGCCCGCCGCCCCTGAGTCTCAGAGCTTCATATGGGCAATAGATCGCGAACCCTCCCGCCTACCCTCGAGTAGCAGGATCCGGGGGCAGCAGCCGCTCGTCAGCGAGCACCGTCGGTGACGCACCGACCGAAACCGACGCGTGCCACACGTCCGCGCGGTTGCCGGCCGTGATGCTGACGGGTAGGTCCCACCGCTGGCTACGGAGGTTGCCGGCGCCGACGGCATGGAACCCTGCGAGGAGGAGCACTGAGTCGGTCCTCTCGGTCCGCCCTGGATGGATCCCCCTGATGATGAAGGTGACGCTTCGCCGGTTCTCTGCGATGGTAAAGAAGGAGACGCTTCCGGAGGCGGTCCTCCGGACCGCACGCTGCCAGGCAGGATCTTGTCCTAGCCCTGGTATGGCCGACTTCGGCTGGGCGGACGGGCGTTTCGGTAGCTCGACGTCATACTCGTCGGGGCTGCCAAAGACCGACAGGTCTTCAGCGATCTCGACCCGCACTTCGACATCGTTGAGAGCTGTCCTCGAGTCGTTGCGCACCTCCACGAAGAACGGAGCTGGGTGCTGTCTCAGCGCCAGCCTAATCGCGTACGGCTTAAGCGTGTTCTTGAAAGCGTTCAAGTACTTCGTCCGCTCGCGTTCGTACCGCCGTTCATCCTCATCGGGATGCAAGGTTCCGAGTATCGACGAAAACGGAATCCGGCCGATGGAGGAGCTTTCGAAGGGCGGCTCCAGGAGAGCGAGCGCTTCCACCTCGGCTGCGTAGCGCGCGTTGACGGCATCTTGAGTGAGGTTGATGACCTGCGCCGACCCTATTGGTGTGACGGTGACGTCCCCAATGTCTGGCACACCAGCTTGGCCTGCGAGGAGCCGCTTCTCTAGCTCGCGGACATCGTTCGTGTTCGCTGGCTCCGTCTTCGCGAGATGGCGAACGAGAACGGCCCCTTCCTGGTGTCCCTTCTCGACCTTCTTGCCGTTGATGGTTCTCTCCGACGGCTGGTAGGTCTTTTGTAGCGTGTGGATGTGGTCGTTGTCGAGGGGTGGCTCGACGATGATGACGAGCACGGTCACGCCCTTAAACGTCACCTGGTGTGGTGTCCAGTCAGGCCCGTCAGACCCGGTGTACGTCTCGATCCACGGCTGCAGCTTTTCGTAGTCGGGCACGGCGATCCCTGGCGCGTTGCCCGGCTCCATGCCGACAACCATGTAGGCGCAGCCTTCGAAGTACTGCGTTGCCTTGCGTACTGGCCGGTTCCCCATCCCGAGGATGCATTTCGCAACGTGGAAGCGGCCTGCTGCCGTTTCAAGGTCGAGGGTGCTCTTCCACTCGACGAAGTACGACTCGTCCCCACTGTTGGCGGCGTCGATCGCGGTCAGTAGATCGCCGAGCTGTCGAGTCGTCCGCAGTTGCCGACCGATGTCGATGTTGAGCGCCACGGCCATATTCTCTCAGGTACGGCTGGCGGTTCGCCGTCGCCGTCACCGCTGCAGCTGACGCTTTCCGAGAGCGGCTCGCTGAATAACAAGCTTTCATCTCGCAGTAGACCGACTCAGCTTGGAAGATTGTGGCGGAGGTCGAAGCCAGTGTCGGCGAGAAACTGCAGCCGGTCCCGCACCTCTTGCAACGAGGCCGCGTCGTCGTCGTTGCGAATGTCGGCGCGGAGGAGCGTGTTGGCGGTGATGACATCGTCGGTTCGGTCGCTGTAGCCCGCATCGGCGGCGGTGAGGCTGATTGTGGGGTCCGCGGGGAGGATCAATTCCGTGGCGGAGTAGCCGATCGTGTCGGGTTCGAACCCGAGCGCTGGCATGTCGACTTGCTGTTCGGTGAACGCGACGAGCCGGTACGGCATCGCACGTTTGCTGATCGCCGGGTAGCCGGGCAGTTCCGAGATTCCGCGGCCGGAGATGCGGCAGCCCGCCTCCATGAGCCGTTCTGCTTGCTTGATGAGTGGCAGGTCGGATGTCCACCGGGTCCGGACGCCGCCTGGTCCCGGGTAGCAGGCAATCGCGAAGTCGATAAGCCCACCGACCTGTCGTGACTCCCACCCGATGTCGGTTCGGTGCACGCGTTTGCCGAGACGGGCGAGAGCGTCATCGACTTGCCCTGCGGTGAAGCCAGAGCTGACGAGGCCGTCGAACGTGGCGCCGTTAGTGGCAAGCATGCGGGCGACGGCGAAGGTGACGTAGATCGGTGCGGCGTCTTTCCACCGGTCCCAGCTGCCCAAAACCTGCTTCCCGTCGACCCACAGGCGTCGCCGGTCGACGTCGACGAGGAGGACCGTCGTGGTTTGCTCCGCGAGTGCGATCTGCGTCGACGTCACCGTCCGAGGCGCCAGGAGGAGCAGGTCCGCGGGCGCATCCTGTGCGTTGCGCGGCTTCTGCGTCAAGGACGGGAAGCGTGCGCGGCGTCCGTCGGCGAGGCGGATCGTGTCGTGCGACTCCACGACCGCGTGAAGCCCCGCGAGTTTGAGGACGGTGAGGGCGTCGGTGAGGTCGGTTGTGTCGCCGAGCCCGTACGGCATCGTGATCTGCGGCCGACCCGAGTAGGCGGCAGCGGCCCAATCGAGCCCCATCAGCCGCGTTCCTCAGGGGTGTCGGGTCGGATGAGAGCCATGAGCCAGCCGGCTTCGGTGGGGAAGGGCCCCCACCCGTCGCGGGTGTCGCCGTGTGCTGGTTCAATCCGATAGCCGGCGCTTCCGTCGGCGCTGTGAACGATGACTTGCCGAAGCTCGGGGCCGGTCGGGTTGCGGAAGTACATGTGCCCGTGGGTGCCGGCGAGGTCGAAGGCGACGCTGAGTAGGAACAGGCCCGGGCGGCTCGCGGCGCTCACCACTCACGTCCCCGGAACAGGGCGATGACTGTCTCGAGCGGGCGCCCTTCCCGAACCCATTGCAGCGGCGTCAGGGCGCAGTTCTCGACGGTGAGGTGTGTGCGGGGTGTGGTTATGAACTCGGTCATCGCTGCCGCGTCGAGTAGTGGCTGCGGTGCTGCCGCGTACAGCACTGCAAGTCCGGGCAGCAGTGCGGCTGGGTCGTTGAACTCGGGGAGGGCCGGGGCGAGGATCTGCCAGTTGGGGATGCGTTCTTCGCCTTCGAGGTCGAAGCTCAGTAGGCGGTTCGACCCGAACAGCTCACCGACCTCATCGATGCTGATCTGCAGTGCTGCAGCGGCTTCTGCTTCGGTGAGGGTCGAGTCGAGGAGGTGCCGGCGGATCCGGGCTTGTGTGTTCCGCCACCAGTCCTCGGGTACGTCGGCTGTGCTGACCGCGCTGTGTTCGGGTGCTCGTGGGATTTGTCGGCCGTTGTCGGCGGAGGCGCTGAGCTGCTCCGGGGTGACCTCCCCGCGGGCGTACATCCACAGCTGTGACTGCCAGCGCACGTCGTCGGGGAACCCTTCGAGGTACCCGGAGTGAATCACCGCCCGGACAGCGCTCTCGCGCCGGGCGACTTCGGAGGCTGGGATGAGGAGGGTCTGCACGATGCGGTTCGCTTCCCACGTCGCCGGCACGTTCAGATCCGACAGGACCGTGTTGTGCTTGTCGAAGAGCTCGTAGCCGGGTTCCTTGTCGATGGGGCGGACGAGGATCTGCGCCAGGTGCGCGTTCGGGTTGTCGGTGTCCTCGAGGAGGACATGTCCCCAGAGGATCCGGTCGTTCGAGAGGTGCATGGACACCAAACGCATCATCAGCGGGTACCTCCGAGAAGTCGGGAGTGGTGCGGGGTGGGTCAGGACTGTTCGGGGTCGGGGCGAGTGCGGCCGATGCGATCGGGCGCGTAGCGGAGGATGAATCGCATGATCCGGTCCGCTTCCGCCATCGCCGGATCCGACGGTTCCTCGGCGTCAGTGTCGACGTTGCTGAGCCGGAACCACGGCGCCTGGTCGGCGTGGTCGACGAGGACGACTGAGGGCTTGTCGTTGGGGCGGGTGGTGTTGGTGAACATGACGGAGCCGAAGAAGCGGGTGTCATCGAACGCCAACGTCAGGGACAGCAGCTGCAACATCATCGGACCTGTTCTTCTCAGCTGCCGGAGGGGTGCCAGCGAAGGTCGTGCGCGAGGTCGGCTTGGAAGTGCAGCAGCTGCCGCAGCCCGTTCACCGCGTCGGTGTTCGCGGACACCCAGCTGTCTTCGTGGATGACGTGCGCGGTGATGAACTCGTCCGTGCACCACCCATCGGCTGCGGTGAGGATGGTGGTGTCCTGCGGGATGACGACCGCCACGGTGGCGTCATCCGCTGATGCGGGCTCGTAGCCGAACGCCTGCATGTCGGGATGCTTCGCGAAGAACGCGGTCAGCCGGTTCGGCGGGACCAAGACGCCCGCCTGCTGCGCGGCCCAACGGTCCGACATCACCCCACCAAGGGCGATGAGCTCATCTGCTTGCGCGTCAATGGTGTCGTCGCGGTGCCAGCAGGTACGGACTCCGCCGGGGCCCGGGTAGGCGGCGAGAGCCCAATCGATCAGCGAGGGCCGGTCCGTCGCTTCCCACCCCAACGGCGTATGGAATACGTGCGTACCGAGGGCGGGCATGGCTGCCCGGACGTCGTCCGCCGGGATGCCGATGTGTTGCGCGACGGCATGCGTGCCGCCACCGTGCAGGGCGATGGTCCGGGCGATGGCGAACACGGTCCGCCAGCCCGGTGTCGCGTCTCGTTGCATCGACGTTCCGTGCACTTGCCGGCCGTTCGCCCAGACGCGTTGCCGCTTCCCATTCACAACCACCAAGTCCGGATACCGGCGCACAAGCGACAGGACTCCGCCCTCCGACCCACCGGGCAGGAGGACCACATCGTCGTGGCGGCCGTCCCCAGCCCCGTCATCGGCGGTGCTTGTCGGGTCGAGTGTGGCGAGGAACGCAGTCCGGCCGTCCTCGAACCGGAGCCGGTCGAACGCTTCCACCTGAGCTGGCATCCCCGCGGCGGCGAGGGCGGTCAGCGTCTGGGTGATGTCGATGGTCCAGCCGAGTCCGAACGGCAACGACAGGACCGTCTGCTGGTGCCGGATGTCCTGCACCCACTTCCGGTCACACATCAGCAGGGCCAGCCGCTTCCACACCACGACCCATCGGACGGAGTTCCAGTAACACGTTCATCACCTGGGTCGCCGCTTCCACCAGGGGGTCCGCTGGATTCGGCAACCGTGCCCCGTTGAGGAGACTGAACGTCCACCTGTCGTCGGACGCTCGGACGGTGACGTGTCGTTGCAGGATCGCCGAACCGGTGGAGTTCGTAAACGTCATCCCCACCGACGTCGGCCAGATGACGGCGTCGAACTGAGCAGTCAACGACAGCAGCCGCAACGGGATCGGCTCGAACCGCGGCGGCCGACGTTCAGGCATCGCCAGCCAACCGCGGGTCGTCCTCGGACAGGCGCTCCAACCCGAGCCCGGACGCGTCGAGAATCGCGTTCTCAGACTCTTCTGTTGCGACGAACGACCCGATCTGCGCGTTGACCGCGACAAGAGTCCCTATCCGACTCCGCGCGTCAAGGACCACCGCAGCGACCTCCTCGTCAGTGCAGTCCGAGGTCAGCTCCGGCTTCGACGGGTGCAGGGCGGGGAACTCGAGCTGTTGCGTCGGCGGATGCCACTTGACGCCGATGCGGAGCATGTGACCGCCCGCGTCGTTGCGGTAGAACATCGACCCGAACGGGTGACCCATGTCGAGCGTGAGGTCAGCACCGTGGAGGGTCCACCCGGGGGCAGCGTAGGTCGGGTCCCACCGTGGGACCGTAAGGGCGCCGAGCCCCATCTTCAGACCAGGTATCAGGGCCTGGCCGTCTTGGACGTCCGCGTAGAGCGCTGTCAGGTTCGGGGGACTCTGGTCGCGCAGGTCCGACAACGGAATGCGCGCCATGCCGCGGATTGCGGCGAGCTGCCGACGCTGCGTGAAGTTCAGCCCCGACTCGTCGGAGCCCTCGCTCATCTGTCGGCCTTCTTTCGGGTGGCCGCTGCGTTGCAGGAGCGTCGAGCCGAAACGGTGGCAGCACCGTCAGGGTGAAGCGCGGTATGGAGCATGCTTCGCACGCTAGGAGAGCACTCCACCTGAGGGAACCGTTTCAGCGGTGCCGAGTCCAGGAACAGGAAAGCTGGTGAGGACACCGCCCAGTGGGGCGACTGGACTCTCTCGCCTTCCCCGCCTTCATACAATCGTCTTGTGGAATCCGAGGTATTAGTCGACCAGACAAAAACCGTCGCCACCCCTAGCGATGACGCCGCGGTGGAGCGAGTTGAGAAGTGGCTGGAGCGACTCGACCAATTCGTTGACCAGCACGGGCACGCCGCGGTACCGCAGCTCTTCGAAGACGAGTCTGGGCAGCGGCTCGGCCGGTGGGTGAAGCACATGCGGTGGCGGTACCGGTCCGGGCGTCTGGAAGCCTCGTCGATTGCAGCGCTGGAGGCACGCCCCGGGTGGCTCTGGCACGCGTCAAAGCAGAACCGCGGAACGAGCGCGGACGGCAGCATCGCCCCGTCCGAGAATCCGCTTGCGCCCATGGCGTCGCTGATCGCGTTCGCTAACCGTCACGGTCACACTGCCGTGCCGTATAGCAGCCGAGAGCCAGATGATTCGGGCCTGGGAGACTGGGTGCGAAGGCAACGCGCTCACTATCGCGCGGGAGATCTTTCGTCCCGGCGAGTCGCGTTACTCGAAGCGGTGCCGCACTGGTCGTGGGAGCAGACGCCCACGCCGAGCCCGTGGCATGAGACGTACGAAGTTCTCCGGCAGTGGGTGTCCGATCACGGCACAGCCGACCTATCCCGCCGAGTTGTCGCCCCCTCCGGGCAGCGCCTCGGGACCTGGGTGCAAGCCCAGCGCCAGCGACGTGGCCGACTAGCACCCGAACGTATTCAACTGCTCGAACAACTGCCAGGCTGGTCCTGGGACGCCTCCTGGAAGAACGACACCTTCCCAGCGCGACTGGCAGAGCTCGAAGCGCACGCTCGGGAGCATGGCTTAGACGAGCCCCTCCCGCCGCAGCTCCGCAGATGGATCGATCGGCGTGTGCTGGACTACAAGCGCGGGCTGCTGAGCGACGAGCGGTTGGCAGCATTCGAAGCGCAGGAATGGTGGAGATGGGCACGGCCCTCTCGAAGCAACAGTGCCTTCCGAGAACAGCAATGCGCGCTCGAGTATTGGCTCGAGTCAGAGCGGTGAGCCGACCGACTGGGCATGATGTCAGCGCCACGTTGCTGAAGTATGGACCGCGATCCCGGTCAGGATCCTCGGGCTGGTACTAACGAGCGGGGTCTGGACCGAAATGAGGGACGGCGCGGGGCGTGATCGCGCTGTCCGCAGACCCGATCCAGGCAGGGACGCTCACCTGGCGCATTTTCGGGGCTGCCCGAACCCGCACCAGCACCCGGTCGACCTGAGAGGCCGGGGCACAAACTTCATGGGCCGAAGCGCAACTCATGCGCCGAACAGAGGAGACACGATGACGAACACCACCAGGACCGCGGCGGCTGGCAACCCACTGGCGGTCACCCTGACGCAACATCTTGCCGACATGCTCTGGCACACCGGGACCACGAGCGCCGAGACCCTAACGGAGAACCGCGACCGTTTCGAAAGCGACCCCGTCCTGCCCGACCCCAACGACGCCATC